>OIWS01003656.1_pt1 | contig 10666 bp, 24 predicted proteins | sample 1587611 | NCBI WGS metagenome assembly OIWS01 (sample SAMEA3888919, study PRJEB22519) | human gut metagenome | biome: human gut; feature: human-associated habitat; material: faeces | place: Denmark | collected 2010 | reverse complement strand
AAAAGCCAGTAAGTCTGGCAGTATGAAATCTGATAAAAACCTTGATTTTTCAAGGTTTTCGTTAGCAGCCAGTACGGGAATCGAACGTATCTTTAAACTGCTATCTTTCCCATAAAATCAACATTTCTAACTTTTCCAGGGTGTTCCTTTTTGTTCCCTAGCTGTTCCCTCTTTAAAAAAATGACCAAAAACTATCTCGATACTACCATAAATTCATCTATGCTGTCCATGATTTTTTGCTTTTTTTGAAGATTCTTTCGGTCTCGGTGATAATAAGTTTCTGAGCATGAGATGTTGGCGTGACCCATTTGTGATATTACCATCTGGTTATCTACGCTGTGGTCTAAGAGGATTGTACAATAGGTTTTTCGTATTTTGTGCGGTGATTTTTGAACGCATCCAGTGTTCTTGCATACTGTCCGAAGCCGGTTTCTGAATGAATAGGTATTTATCCTGTGCCCGTCCGTAAAGAATATATATTCGCAAAATACGGACATATTCCTGAGCTTTTGAATAATCCATGCACACCCCTGTGGAATTACTACATTTCTTATTCCAGCTTCCGTCTTTGGGAAATCTTTGACTTCGAAAATTCCTTTGTGGTTTTCATAATGTCTGACTTCGGTTCTTCGGATTCTGACTATTCCGGTGTTTGAATCCCAGTCCTCCCACTTTAAAGCGCTTAACTCACCAACTCTCAGGCCGGTTACAAACATAAGCAATATTCCAAGATTTACCATATCCTGGTTTTCTTTCAGATATTCTATGATTCTTTTCATCTCTGCATCATTAAAAACTTCCTTAGAGTCTTCTTTGATGATTTTTTTGAAAGATTTATCTGTGACATCCAAGTCATAGAATAATTCCTGCACATTCCAGTCAATCAGTTTGTTGCGCTTCGCCCACTTCAGGGTGCCTCTGGTAATTGTTTTGAGGTTACAAAAGGCTTTAGCGGTTAGATTGTGTTCGCTGATCTGCTCTTCTAAGAAATTGCTGATATCTCCCGGTTCAAGGTTTCTGATCTTCTGCTCACCAAGTGTCCCAAAAAAACGAACAAAATCCTGATGATATCTTTGGTAAGTCTGCACAGATATTTTTTTCAAGTCAAATTTACGCTGCGCCCATTCCTCGAATATTGTTTTGACCTTTGGATTCTCAATCTTTTCCCGGTGAGTCTTTACAATCAAATCTTCCAGGTCTTGTTTACACTTACGCTTGAACATTTTCCTTTGTCCGGTTTCGTCATAAGTCATACGGATTTTCCAATATCCGTCAGATGCCTTCCATATGCTGTCCCTGTATTCTTTTAAAATTTCTTCCCTTTTATTCATTTCAATTTGCTCTTGTATGTGAGACAAGTTGATGATACCATTCTCAATTGCATATTTCAAGTCGTCATTATTCATAAAAAATAAGGAGGAACCGGGATATCCTTTCGCTGGCCAGCGGTTCCTCGTTCCTCCTTTCTTTCACACATAATCAAAAATATTCATCTGTCCTTCCGGCATATCATCTTCAAGATTGAAGAATTTACAAGCAATGAAATTTCCATGCCAGTCCCGATCACCGCCGTACATCAGACATTTTTCTCTCTTTCCATCCCTATAGAATCTACATTCAGAACATTTATGCTGATATGCTGTTCCCCCGGAACGCCTGTACATTTCGCTTATTGTTCTCATTTTTGCATCCCCTGTACCATTTCCATTCTGATATGCTGTGCAATATGTGCCCGGACGGATTCTTCCGGAAACGGGATTTCAAGTGACCGCTCCAGAATCCTGTTTGTGATTCTCTCATCATATTTCAGTTCTGATATCTGACAGTTGCTTGTGAATATAGTAATCTTCCTATCAACATACCGCCCGTTGATAATGCTATAGAATCTTTCGTTAATCCACTCTTTTCCAGAATCAGCGCCGAAGTCGTCAATGATAAGGATTTCTGTTCTGGACAAATCCTCTATCAACTTTCCCTCCGTATTTCCTTTGTCTCCCCATGTGTTCTTGATCTCATCGAGGATTCTTAGGGATGTGGTGAACTTGACTGGCTTCTGGTATTTATTCATAATTTCATTCGCCAAGCTGCATACTGTTTTGGTTTTGCCAGAGCCTTTTACATTTGAGAAAAGGTATAGCCCTATTCCTTGCTTCTGCATATCAGGAAGATTTTTAAACCAGTAATTTACCGCCTGAGCCGCCTGAGAAAATACTTTTCGACTCTCGGCGTTCAAATATACACTTGACTTCAAATCGTTGAAATTTGAGCCTTTAAACACGTTTGGAAGCTCTGCAAATTTCAATTGATTTTCAAGGATTATTCTTTTTCTGATTCCGCAAGGGCATTCCTCGCAATACGGAATACCACTTGCATCTCTTACCCATCTCCACCCGCTGTCCCCACACTCAGGGCATTCAAGCGAATGGCGTGTCTGATTCTCCTCCGTCCCATTCTCCGAGCGGGACGAGTGGTTCGACATTTCTTTGAGTTGTGTCAGTTCCATTTCGCATATCCTCCCTGTTGTGGTATTTGTTTTCGAGTATCTTTAAGAAGTTGTTTGGTTTCACGAACCATTCAAAATTTATCATAAAATCAGTTTTCTTTCCCATAAGGAAGTCACTATTTTGTACATTTTTCAGTGCTTCCATAACCTTATCCATGCCGTATTCTCGGATTCTTGCTTTCAACATTTGAGTTCGCCTTGCTGTCATTCTTGCAATTGGCTGAATCCCGAACTGCTGAAGCTTATTCCACTCATCAACCACTTTCTGCACATCACCGGGCTTGACTAAATCTTTCTCACAAGAAATCTGCTCTGGAATCTCTTCTTCTGACAATTCTTTCTGGCGTTTTCTATGCTCTGCGACCCGTTTTCTGGTCTGCTCTCTGATTTTTTCAAGCCCGTCAATATTCTGATGCTCTTCCCATCCGGGGATTGAAAGCAACGTTCCATCTCTGGTTATCATGCCGAACTTTTCAAGAATTGTCAGTGCAAGTTCGATCACACTCTCATCAAAGTCCAGCTCGTCAGCCAACATTTTATTTGTGTATGGGATATTCTCTGTCAGGAAAATAATCCCGTTTGAATTACAACGCCCTGCCATCGTCAGAAGCATCATCCAGATCAGCACAATATTATTTCCCTCTGGAAGCTTTCTGATATGCCGGATTTTCTTGTTGTCAAACATATCTATTTCTAATCGAATCCAACTCACTTTTGTCATTTAGCCACCTTCCCGTCTGGCAAGGACATTTCTGTCTTTACCACATTGATTTTCGCATGAACTTCTCCATTAAAGAGTCCTTCCAGTTTTCTGTGTGCTTTTCGCAGGTATCATCTTCCTCTATCAGGATACCTTTGCAGTCACACAGCCCATTGTCGTTTTCAATACAAGTTTTACATACTTTATCGCCCATGTCTATTTCCTCATTCTCTTAAGTATTCTTTTCTGTTTCCACTCAATCCAGTCTTCAATAGAATGATCTGGAATGTTGTAAATCTGTTTAAGTATCTCGATGCAGATCAGTACGTCTGCAATTTCTTCTATTAAATGTTTGAGACCATCAGCAGGAATTTCGTCATACCCTCTTTTTAATTTACTGATTGCCTGGATAAGCTCCGCACATTCTTCCATGCAGACAGTTGACTGGATTTCTCCTCCGTAATGTTTGATGCTTTTAGTGATAATGCTTTTGTCAATGTTATCTGCCATTTTTCTCACCCCAATCTAATTTCTGTCCACACTTATTGCAATAAAAATCTAATTTATTAAGTCCCTCGCTGTTACAAACTGGACAGTTACCTTTTGTCGTATAGTATCTGCCGGAAAAATCAAAAATAGATTTTATATTATTTGGTTTCATTGGAATCTGTTTTTCAAGTGCCTTAATAGCTTCTTGTCTAGTTTTTAAATCAGCCATAACTAATCCGTCTGGAAGTTCTGGGTATCTTAATTCTTTTATTGCTTCTTCCGGATTCACATTAATCCTCCCTAGCTTCTATCATTCTTCTATTTCTTCATCTGTTGCTTCTCCGTCAATGGTTTCTGTGCGATATTTCCATCCTGCCTGATATCCATACATGGTGAATTTCTTACCACATTTATCACAAGTGTAGGTTTTCGTATCTTCCGTGTAACAATCAACCGGTTCTCCTCCTATATACGTATCTTCGTATGAGGGCTCGTATTCTTGACTGCAATAAGGACAAATTATGTTTTCATCGTCCTCATAATTCCGATAATTATTGCTCATTCTTCTTCATCTCCTCCAGTTCCTTTAACGTTTTCCTGTAATCTCTGTTTGCAGACCGAAACATCATCAGAAGTATTTCAGCTACAGGTCTCGTCCTGTTGGCTCGTTTGGCTTTCTTGGTACATATAAGTTCGTTTCCTTCTGGGACATATATTCCTACATGATACGGGATTTTCAAACATACTGTTGCAGCTAATTCTCCTGGCATAACTAAATAATTGTAATCACCGATAAAATTCAATCCATGTCCAGATTTAAAATCTTCAACAGATGACTTAACCTCATAACAATACACGTCTCCTTTTTCTATTCCTGATACGCTGTTATTTATTGGCACAAATTTCATATAATCTACTCTGACTGCATGATTTGTGGAATAATCAAATGTAACTTCCTTAGCCCAATAAATACGTGGATCATTGTTCGGATTGATTTTCTTTTCGATCATTGCTGATAGTTTTGCTGTAATCTCAGGTCTTGTCATTTTGAATCTCCTCCAATCTCTTTTCGGCTTCCTCACGGGTGAGGAATACTGTTTTACCAATCGCTGATAATAAGATTGAAAAATTTTTCTCGCACTCTATGTAATCACTTTCTGGCCCGGTTTCATCATCAATCCATTCATGCAACCACTTCGCCTTAACCGCAATCTTTACCCAGTTCCTTTTCACAAACCGGAATGAAACAACTCGACCTTGAAAATATGAGGGAATCTTGTTGTCTATGTCTTCATGGCATTCCATATCCTCTATTGGAAGTATTGCGCTATCTACATAAACAATATCTCCAATTTTACACGGTAATCTCACAAGCAAGCCCTGTTCTTCTAAATCCTCGTAAAATGCCAATCTGTCAACTACAACATATCCATCCTCACCTTCAAAGTATGTCTCTCCACATGCGGTGATTGCTTTTTGCCCGAAATCATCAACATATCGCTTCGTTAATCTCTCCATCTACTTCACCTCTTTCAATTTCTCCACCGCCAGCTTCAATGCCCCTACAAACTCATCATTTAACGCTACACGGTCTGGATTCTCGATAAAATTTTCAAGAGTATCAATTGCCTTCTCTTCGGGTGTAGGAACTATAGTTCTACCCGATGCCACAATTTCAAGAATTTCATCAATATTGTCTTTCCAGTTTTCTATTCCACACAAACATACGTCACACTTAGTGTTATTTTTGCTCAATACACATTCTGAACATTTACGATTACCGCATAAAGAATATGTATTGGCAATCCACTCAGCAAACTCTCTTGCCGTAATTTCTTTCGTTCCAAGGAGTTCGGATGCTTCATACAATGTCCTTTCAAAATCTCTGTAAGTAACGTTCTTATTATCATAAAAATTCAATATGTTTGGAAATGGAATTACGATATGGTTTAAATGGTTTTCTCTCGCCCATGTGAACCCCTGAAGCTCTGCCATTTTCAGAACACTCAAATATTCTTTCTGTGTCTTTACAAACACGCTTTTTCCTGTTAAATTAATCATCAGAATTTCCTCCCGTAATCACATCAATGCAATCGTTCCAACCAATCTTGTAACTAGGCATTTTCCCATTGTTTTGAAAATACTCTCTTCCGTACACTCCTGTTAATTTCATTTTATCCGGCAATGGCTTCAGTGGACACCAATCAGGCTTACCTTGACAATATCCATATTCACAATCAATTTTCTTCATGAGGCTTGTGTCTTTATCTTCATCTGAGATTGAACAACATGCTTCAGCACCTTCATCTAATTCATAACAGAATTGACAATCTAAACAGTTCTCTGGGGTGTCAATCACTAATACTGATTTACTCATTCGCTTCACTCCCTCTCAGCATTAGACTCAACATATTATACCCCGGACAAGTCCTGACCCCGTTTCTGGTATCTCTTAACAGGACACAGTACGGATATAACGTCATGACCTCATAGACGTGTTCTGTGGTGTCCTCGCCGCGCTGGTCGATGTATTTGAAGCACTTTCCTGGTCTAAGAAAATATCTTGCGCATACATATGCTTTTGTTCCAAATCTTACACTTGCGCTACTCATTCAACTCCACCCTCCTTCACAATTTCAATCGCTTTATCCAGTGCCAACTTGTCGCACATATCGCCATCCCAACAATTATTGAAATAGTCACAGAATCCGCATTGCTCATCTGTACAAGCTCCCTGTTCCTTTTCTTTGATGGATTCAATCTGTTCCACAACTTTATCCACATCAAAAACTGTCGGCTGCTCGTCAATAACTGCACCTATTGCAAAATCCATATCCGAACCTCCAAGAGAATCAATTATTTTGTCTGCATCAATTAACCGCATTTTTATTCCTCCCACACTCCCAACAACCTCATTCTCTCATACAGTACAGCGACGGTCTTGCGTCTGTATCCGTAGAAGTCTTTCGGGTTCATCGGGATATATCTTTCTTTGCTGATTTTCCTGTAACTTTTCCGGTGTGGGATATTCTCGATAACCATATCCGCTATCACCGTATTTTTCGGGCAAGCTGACAAGGCAGCACCGGAAAGCAGGTATCCGTACTCTGCCGGGAAGTCTTTCAGCATCGTATTCAGTTTTTCAATGTCCTCTGCCGGAATACCATAATCTTTCAGTTTCTTGTTTCTTGTCAGCATACCGTTCTCCTTTCTACTTGTCTGGATGGTGTTTGTCGTACATGATTGCTACACATGCAAGACCGGCCACTCCGACTATGATTCCAAGGGTGAATCCTAATAAGAATGTAATCATGGCTCGTCCTCCTCAACATAATCTTCGCAATCTTCTGCGTATTCGTAGCTATCCATCATGTCACACCGGTTTTCGCAATCATCTTGCTTATCGCAGTAGATACAACACTCGGTTTCACCGTGCAGGCAGTCTAATTTACATCTTCCCATTTAGTCCTCCTTGTATGGTTCTGGCAACGGTGTCCATGCAGTTACAGGCAATCTGAATTCTACAGGAGTCTCAATTTGCCCTGGAACTACAAAGGCTCCAATGCCGTCTCTTATTACTTCATATCTACCAATTGCCGGGATAAAGCCTTTAAGCAGTACAGCAACATCCTTGCCCGGCTCTGGCGGTTTCTTTTCGACTGGAATCCAATCGTTTTCATTTTCATCCAGTTCTAAGTCATCCTGAAGCTGTTCGATCATGTCCAGAACGTCTCTGGCGGTAATCATTTCGTGCTGTTCTGCCAGCTTCTTCATCTGATTGTGATAATCGGTTAATCTGTCTTTGATATGGCTCATACCTCCACGCTTTCATCATCCGGCATCTGGAATACCATTTTATTCATAAGTGCTTTTCCAATAGTTTCAGCCAAAAGTTCATTTTCTTTTGATGCTGGCGCTTCTGCGAACATCTTTCCAATATTCGGAACTGCCATTGGAATTAACTCTGCGTTCGCATAGGCTTCCTGAATCATATCCAGTACCTTCATGGCTTTTGCTTTGGTGGAATAAAGGCCAATCACATAACCATTACCTTTCCAATATACGAATATTGGATATTTCTTGCCAATGACACCTGAAATGTGAAAAACTATTGAGGTTTCCATATTGACTAAAATTTCTTTATCTTGACTTCTGATTAACATTTTGTGTCCTCCTTCTAATTCTCAATCTCATTACAGTTAGGTTCATAAGGCTTAGGATATACAGTATATCCGCACTTCGGGCATTTGATTTCCGGCGGAAAGTCTCTGCTCCATTTCATGTTTCCACCACATTTTCTGCAGCGAATGTATCTCTCTACTTTCTTTGGTTTCGTTTTGAAGAATGAAGCGTAATTATTGTTTTTCATTTCTATCCTCACTTTTCATAACTTTTCAAAATTTCTGCGATTGCATTAATATGTTCTGACAGTGTATCTAAATCTTCGTCTTTAATTACTCTCAGCCCACGTCTCGACTTAAAATCTTCAATGACATATGCACCATCTTTGATTTCCTTAAATTTCTTTGCCATTTCGCTTTCTTTTATGGCTTCGGAATCGTATTTGTAAAACACTTCATGTTTATCGTATTCTCCAATGTCGGTTTCAATTTTGGTTCGTTTAGGAGTTATGCGAATGATCTTTGCTGGATACACCATGACGTGCCTAAAACTTGTTCCCCATCCGCACCGTACTTCCCTTGCAACTCCAACCACATCTCCGACTTTTAAATCATCTTTATTTATCGGGCTTAATTTTACTATTACCATCTTCTTGTCATCCTCACTTTCCCTCATGTAAGCAACTGACACGCTATTGCGCAGTCCTCCATGAATGCTACCTGTCCGTTATTCTGCATGTAAATCACCGGTGCAGCTTTGCGTTCTCCGACTTTCAGATACGGGCAATTAGCTTTCACGAGTGCTTCTGCCATAACCGGCACAACACTGTTCCCGATTCTTGCTACCTGTTTTGCAATCGGGTAATTTCTCCATTTATAGTCCCGATCAATGATGTAATCTTTTGGAAATCCCTGCATCACCTTTAATTCTTCCGGCTTTAACATTCTGAGAAAGATATCTGAAATAATGTATTTCTCTCCATGGATATCAACCAGAACATTTACTAGACCGAATCTATCTTTTGTGGTAATAGTCCCGAGCGGTTCATTAAGCACCTGCCCGCATCCTGTCCCATAATATTTAACCAGAAAAGCAGATATCACACCGAAGTGACCGGGTGATGTGGTTATCGTATGCAACGGCTCATCGCATCCCTGACCGATTCCAGTCTTGTAATATTTCGTGATAAAAGCTGTCACGAGACCATATCTGTTTGATGTATCAATAGTCTTAATTGGCTCAGTCAGCAATTGTCCTCTGGAATCGCCTTGCCTGGTTTCTCCGTGATATTGAATTATGAATGCTAATGCATCTTTATTTTTCACAATGTAAGGATCTGGATTATCAACGATATATTTTTTGATTCCATTTGCAATGCGTTTCTGTGTTACTTCTGCCAATGGTTTTGGACGGTCAAAGATACTTTTGCCTAAGTCTGACCAATCAATGTAGTCTCCACACTGCTCGTATCGTTTCAGGCCGTCTATTCCGAAACGATTATGTGTAGGATTTGGCCATATTATCTTCTTTCCATCCCTGCGGAACACTGCATACCAACGTTTCCTTGTAGTCGGCGCTCCATAATCCGCAGCTACCAGTTCCCGGCTGTCAAATTCATAACCAATATTTTCCATTGCTGAAATGAATTTTCGATAATCTTCACCGGCTCTTTCCTTGATCGGATGCCCTTTCTCATCGAGTGGTCCCCATTGTTGTATTTCTTCCACGTTCTCCATGATAATCACATCTGGGAGAATTGCTTTTGCGTGTTTATATACAGCCCATGGAAGAATGCGAAGCCCTTGTTTCCTCGGCTGACCGCCTTTCGCTTTTGAATGGCTTGTGCAGTCCGGGGAAGCCCACATCAACGCTACGTGCTGATTTCCGACATATTTCTGTAAATCTACTTTGAAAATATCCTCTGTCAGATGCAGTGTTCCAGGGTGATTCGTCTTGTGCATCAGGATAGCGTCGGGGTCGTGGTTGATTGCTATGTCTACTGATCTGCCGAGTGCCATCTCAATTCCTACTGAAGCGCCACCTCCGCCTCAGCCTGCGAAACAATCAATTATTAACTGTTTCTGCATCTGGCATCACCTCGCTTTCTCCGAATCCAAATTCCTTGTTAATATCAAAAGAATCAAATTCAATCTGCAAACCCATTTCTTCCTTAATTTCCTTATATGCTGCCTCAACGCCGATTTCCTCAACATATCTTTCGGCTTCGGTAATCTTATCAATGAAATTCTGGTTCGCTTTCTTGAATCCCCATGCTTTCTTGATTGCAATTACAGAAATCAAAATATTTGCCACAGCAATATAATCTTCTGCTTTCCACAGCTTTTCCTGTGATTCTTTGATAAGCTGCTCTTTGATTTCCTGTTCTCTGGCGTTCAAATATGCTTTAAGAGATTCAATTCTTACGCCGGTCTGTCTGGATATCTGTTCCATTGTAAAATTGGTTATATTAAGCGGCGCAGGGATTGAGTTCTTTTGGATTTTTGGCTTTTTGATCTTCAATTTTCCCATCCAACAGCCCTCCTTATTTTGCCTGCCAGAGCATCAAACTCCATCAACATTCTCCTATCGTTTTTATTTGATTTGCAGATTGTGTCCCGCCCATCATACACAATCGCATACCTTTCATCGAGCAAACAGGCTGAATAAACTGCCCTTGATACCTGGCTCCTTGTTTTTCCCGTCAGCTCTGAAATCTGATCAATGGTCATTTCTCCGATATATTTCATTCCGTCGTATACGTCATATAGTTTCATGTTTCTTTACTCCTATCAGTTCATATGTCCTATGCGAACCAGTTCCGTGAAATACAATCAGTCCATCGTCCTCAAACT
>OIWS01003652.1_pt1 | contig 10681 bp, 9 predicted proteins | sample 1587611 | NCBI WGS metagenome assembly OIWS01 (sample SAMEA3888919, study PRJEB22519) | human gut metagenome | biome: human gut; feature: human-associated habitat; material: faeces | place: Denmark | collected 2010 | reverse complement strand
CCGGCGATGAAGTTGGAAATTCCGGAAGAAAACTCTTTTGCCATGGAAAATACCCCCCTGTTTCTCTCTCTTTCTGAGAAAAGATACCGCATCCGGGCGGAAAATCAAGTCCAGTCCGGAAATTTCCCTGCGCGATCCGGAGTTTTCAGGGGAAAACAGTTATTCCCCGCCTTCGAGCCGCTCCGGTGCCTGCGGCGGTTCATCGGGGAGATCGACCGCCACCACGTCGATGACCGCCTCGCTGGCCGGAACATCCGGTTCCGGCTCCGGCGCGGGGGAGGGGGGCGGCTGAGGCCGGCCGCTTCGATGAAAACGGCCGACGAACCGGCGGTCGATCAGCTTTACGCCGAAGAATGCTTCGACCAGCATGCAGAGAATCCAGAGAATCAGAAGCGGCAGGGCGAAGGCCAGGAGCAGCCCGATGGCGAGCACTCCGGCGACCAGATAAAGGAGCAGTTTGACAAAATTCACAGCAGGATTCCTTCGCGGTTCTGCCGGAGCGCTTCGTAAAGAACGATGCTCGCGGCGTTGGCCAGATTCAGACTCCGGTGAAACTTGCCGGGCATCGGAATCCGGTAGAGACGGTCGCGGTAACGGTTGTAGAATTCCGGCGGCAGTCCGCTCGACTCCCGCCCGAATACGAGGTAATCACCGGGGCGATAGGGCACATCCCAGTAAGAGCGTTCCCCCCGGGTGGAGAGAAAGTGAAGCTCCGCGCCGGGATTGCGTTCGAGAAACTCCTCCCAGTTCTCGTAGACCGACGGGGCGAGATGCTCCCAGTAGTCCAGCCCGGCCCGGCGGAGAAACTTGTCCTCCAGCGAAAATCCGAGCGGTTTGATCAGGTGCAGCGACGTATCGGTCGAGACGCAGAGGCGGCCGATGGTGCCGGTGTTCTGCGGAATTTCCGGCGCGACCAGAACGATGTGAAATCGCTTCACTTCTCCTCCTTCCGCCGCATCCGTGCAACGAACATCGAATCGCAGTCGCCGTCGAAACTGCGGATTTGGAGCTGACCGGAGGTGGGTTCCCCGGTGAGCGGATTGGCGAACGGCTCCAGAGTAAACTCCGGATGTTCCGCGAGAAACTTTTCCACCACCATGCCGTTCTCCACCGGAAAGAGGGAGCAGGTCGCGTAGACCAGCACGCCCCCCGGACGGACGGCCGGAGCCGCCGCCGCCAGGATGGTCTGCTGAAGTTCCGCCGTCTTTGTCAGTTCCTCCGGGGGGAGGGTCCAGCGGCCGTCGGGATTGCGCCGCCAGACGCCGGAACAGCTGCACGGGGCGTCCACCAGCACTCCGTTGAACCGGCCCGCCTGTTTGCCGTGGAACGGTTTGCCATCCCACTCCCGCGTGACGATGTTGGGGAATCCGGCCCGGCGGGCGCGGAGCCGCAGATCATCGAGTTTGTAACTGCGCACGTCACAGGCGACCACGGTGCCGCGCCGTTTCATAAGATCGGCGAGCTGGAGGCTTTTTCCGCCGGCTCCGGCGCAGGCGTCGAGCCACTGTTCCCCCGACCGGGGAGCGGCGGCCAGACCGATGCACTGACTGGCGAGATCCTGCACTTCAAAGTCGCCGCGGCGGAAACTCTCAAGTGTGTGGAGATTCACCCGGGGATCGTTCACGCGGAGCGCGGCGGGGATCCGTTCGTGACGGTGGACCGTGAGCCCGGCCTCCGTCAGCTCTTCCGCAAGTCTGGCGGGGTCGTCGCACTGCGCCCGCAGCCACATCGGGGGCCGGCGGCGGAGATCGGCGAGAAACCGGTCGAACGGAAAATCCGCGGGGAGGGCGCCGGCCATCCACTCCGGCACCAGATCGGAGAGGTGAAACTCCACGGGAACTCCGAAGAGTTTCGCCAGAGCGGCGGCCCGCCCGATCAACGGTTCGGCAGCGGGGAGCGGCTGCGGCCACCGCAGGTTCAGCTCCCGGGCCAGAAGTCTGGCGGTCGGCAGATCGTGCGCATCAAGGTAGAGGGCGCCGAAGAGCAGGGCGTCGAGTTCCGCGCGGCCGAGCCGGATTGTACCGGATTCTATTTCCGCGAGCCGTTCTGCCGGCAGGAAGCGGCGGAGCAGCCCCCAGTTGCGCAGCAGAGCGTAGATGCTTTCGCTGATGAAGCGGCGGTCACGGGAGCCGCAGCGGCGATTATCCCGGAACCAGGTGCTGAGCACCCGGTCGGCTGGTCTTCTGCTGCCGAACACGGCGGCGAGCACGGTGCGTGCCGCGTTGCCGGTGGATTTCAGCAGCGAGTGAAACTTTTTCTGATCGAGCTCCAAAATCTCTCTCTTCCCGAAGTTAATGTATTTATGTTTTTCCATTCTTATAAAATAACTCCAAAACTGCGTTTTTTACAGGCCGCAATCGGGAAATCTTCACGCTTTGTTTCGTCCCCGTCGACCGGGGAGCCCCCGGGGCGGATGGTTGGTGACTCTGTGCATTTGCCTGGGCGCCACCGGAGGGATGCCGCTGGAGGGGGGCCATTCGATGCAACCGCCCGGTTCCTCCCGGGGATGGGAATCCTCTCCGCTTCGCCATGGACGGGCTGCGGTGAAGAACGTCGAGGCTCCGGAGCGGAATCGGAACGCTCTTCCCTGTTGTCACGAATGACTCTTCCGGTACTGGAGCGGCGAATTGCCGAAATATTTCCGGAAGGCGGTCGAAAAGTTCAACGCATCCGAATAACCGACCGTACTGGAAATCTCCTTGACGGATAATTCCGGGTGTTCGAGGAGAAGTTCGGCGGCGCGTTGCATGCGCTTGCCGTGGAGATAACGGCCCGGAGTGGTGCCGAAACAGCGGGTGAATTCCCGGATCAGATGGTTGGGGGAACACCCCGCCCGGCGGGCGAGTGTATTCAGATCTCCGCTCTGCCCCGGATTTTCCGCGAGCGACTGCGCAATTTTTTCGAACCGTTCCGGTGTCGCATGTTCCGGTTGTGGAAACTGCAGAAAACGGAGCAGTTCGTAACTCAATGCCCCGTTTTTGCGTCGGATCATCCGGTCCGGTTCGGTGGAGAGCACCCGGAATCGTTCGAGCAGCGCTTCGAACCCGGCATGGTCGATTTCGCTGATTTTATCGACCTGATCCAGGCCGCTGGCGTGGAGAACCGCCGGCAGCAGAGGGCCGTGTAATGCCAGGGAATTTTTCCGGCAGTGCCCTTCCGGACCCGTATGGATCTCGCTTTCACACCCCGGCCGCATCAGAAAAATTTCTCCCGTGCCCACCCGGTACTCCCTGCCATTCTGCACGGCGTGGAGCGATCCCTCTTTCACATATTCCACTCCCAGCGTATTCAGATTCTTCCGCCGGTAGTCGGCCATCCGCAGCCAGTGCACTTCAAAAAGACAGCTGCAGTAGAGCAGTTCGCCGGTGTTCTCCAGCGTCGGGAAGAAGAAGAGGCGGTGCGAACTGCGGTGCGTGATCTGTTCAAACGAACTGCCGTCTTTGACGACCGGCGGCACGATTTCAAATTCGATTTCTTCCGGCATGAGTTGTCGTGGTGATTTTTCAAATATGTTGATTTATTTTTACAATGAAAAATATCACCTTTCCTGTTGTTTTTCAAATGCATTTGAAGTATAATGTTAGAAGAAAATATGGGAAAGGAACTGCTTTGATGATTCAAAACGACATCCTGCGTCAAGTTCGTGAGACGCTCTACTGCCCCGAGACGGGGCTGATTTATGATTACGTTACTTCGCGCGAGCCGGCGCAACGCTTTGCGCACCTGCCGTGCCGTGCCGAAGTGGAGGCCAATCTGCCGAATCCCTGCGGTTGGGGAACCGGTATGGAGGATTGCGCGATCAACGCCGGGACGATGCTCGATACCCTCTGGCGCATCGACGGCGATCCGCTCTGGGCGGCGCGTCTGGTGGACGGGATGGAACGTTGCATTACATTGCACGGGAGGAACGGTTTTGTCGCACGCGGGTTTTCGGTGCGCGCTCCGGAGGTGTGCTACAGCAATTCATCGCGCGATCAGTTTACGCTGGCGGTTTACGGCTTGTGGCGGGTGCTCCGCTTCTTCCCAACCGTGCCGGATTCGACGCGGGAGAAAGCCGCTGTACTGCTGAAGGCCATCGCCGAGGACTGCCGGACGCATGTGACCCCGGAGAACCATTTCAACCTGATGCGGCTGGATGGACGCGAGGCGCTGGTGTCGAAAATGTGGGAGAGTGACGATCATGAGGCGCTCCGGTTGCCGATGATCTATGCCGCCGCATTTATCGCGACCGGAGAACGGGAGTGGCTCGAGGAGGCGAAACGTTTCCTGGGGCCGGGCGTCGAACAGAGTATGAGGATGCATAACCGTGACTCCTGGTGGGATCTGCCGATCGCGCAAATACAGTTTTCGCTGTTGCTGTTGCGCGAATGCGGGCTTTTCCCCGAGAAGGAAGCGCAACTGGATCAAGTGCTTGCGCGGACCGGGGAGTTCGGGCTGAGCCATCTCGAATCCACCATTGCCGAGGCGGAGAAGTTCACCGGAGAGTGGGGAGTGCTCAACGCGAACTGGCGCCGCGGCCGGTTCAGCCTTCATCCGGATTCGATTTCGGACAATGGATTCTGCATCGCCTGTCAGGGAAATATGTATGCCACACCGGTGTTTCCGCTCTCCTATCTGGAGCCGAACACACTATTGCGGCGCCTGGGGTGCTCTCTTGCGATTATGGCGGCTGGCCGGCTGGCACTTCCGGATGAACTCCGGCACCGGCTGAAAACTTTGCTGAGCAACATTGATTTTTCCCGTTGCGGCGGCGACGGCACGGTCAAGCTGCTGCACGGCCTGGTGGTGGCAGAGGTGTCATGCGATACGAAAGATATGTTCATACGAGAAAGGATGCATCATGAAAACTTATCAACAGCTTGTTTCTAGGCAACCCTGTGAGGAACGTGGCGGAATGTTCCATTCATACCGCAGATTACCGGTACGGTGTGAACGGTTTACGCTGATCGAACTCCTTATTACGATTGCGATCATCGCGATTCTTGCTTCGATGCTGCTTCCCGCATTGAATCAGGCGCGCGAACGCGGGCGGTCGGCGAGCTGCCTCAATAATTTGTCGCAGATCATCAAGGCGCAGACTCTCTACAGCAGCGACAGCAACGGTTTTATGGTCGGTCACCTCAACAAAGGCGGCAACAAAACCTGGGGGCGGATTCTCTATACGGAGAAATATCTCCCGCATTGGAAAAATCTGAGTTGTCCGGCGAATACGAATCCCGCGGCAGCGGCGAATCTCAAAAAGGACTCCGATGTCTGGGATTATGTCACCTACGGTGTTTACGCCGGAAATCTCAGTGCCGACGGCTGGGATTATGCGATCCGGCTGAAACCGCTCCTCGGCAATTACACGATCGGCGCTGCGTTTGAGCCGGCCGGTCTGACATATGTCGTACGGCGGCTGAAAAATGCTTCTGCTGTTCCGCTCATCGTCGATAATGCGAAGCTCGATTCGGCTGAACCCTTCTGCTTCTTCCTGCCGCGGGCGTTCTATCAGGATTCGGCCGTACACCTCATCCATAACAATCGCGCGAATGTCGGTTTCTTTGACGGTCACGTCGATGCGCTCGGTATGGGGAAACTCAAGGAGAATGTGTTGAGCTTCTCCGCGGCGGTTGATGTTAACGGGCAACGGATCACCTTCTAAAATAACCAGGAGTGAGAAAAGATGAAAAAACAATCCTTTACCTTGTTGGAACTTTGTCTGATTGTCGGCATTGTTCTATTTGCAGCAATTTTGTTTGTGCCAGGACTTTCGGCTGCGTCGCGCCAGAGTGACGAGGAGCTGTGCCGGAGCAATCTTCGTGATATCGTGATGGCGTTTCAGCACTATGCAACGGATTATGCCGGATACTACCCCGGATTCTTCAAAACTTCCGGCAAAAACCGGACCTGGAGCCGAATTCTGGTGACGGATACCAATTATCTTCTCGGACCGGCAGTTCTGAGTTGTCCGGCAAATCCGAGTCCGGATGGCGCTGCGCGCCGGAAGACCGCGTCGGCAATCTGGGATTTCTGCTGTTACGGATTGTATGCCGGTGACATCAGCGCCGACAACTGGGATTACGGCAAACGCGTCCGGGGAACGCTGGGGAATTTTGCCCGTGGCGCGGTGTTCAGCGAGAGCTATACATTGAAGCCGGAACTGATGAAACAACCTGCACAGACGGTTTTTCTCGCCGACAGTGCGAAATTTACCGGCAGCCATTCGCCGAACTCCTACTTTGCTCCGCGCGCGTTCTACCAGGAGAGCGCGGTCAACACGCTGCATGAAAACCGGGCCAACAGCGTCACCGCTGACGGTGCGATCACGGCGCGGAGTGCGGCAGAACTTGCGGATACGGCGCTGCAGTTTTCCGCATTCGTCAACGGGAATTTTGAGAAGGAAGAATTGGCTCGATGAAAACTGTTCTCCATCTGATTTTTGCCGCGCTCTTTCTGGCGCCGGCACTGGCCGCTGCTGCCGCAACTCCCTACGGGATGGCCGCACATTTGAGCCGGATGTCACAGCCGGAAATGATTCGGGAACTTGAGGGCATGCTCAAGTCCGGTTATGGATTCATCCGGTTCGACGCGGACTGGGGTGCGATCGAACGCGAACCGGGGAAGTGGGATTATTCGCGGCTCGATCCGGCGATTGATGCGTGCGTGAAACGCGGCGCTGAGGTGTTGCTGATTCTGCCGGGGACCATCCCTTCGCATGCCCGGCCGCCGTTCCGGAATCGCGACAAATGGCGTAAATTTGTCGAACGGACTGTCTTGCGTTACAAAGGAAAAGTCCGTTATTACGAAATTTTCAATGAAGTGGATTGTGCCGGCCCCTGGGGCGACACGCCGAGTGCGGAAAATTATACGGAACTGCTCCGCGAAACCTACGCGCAGATCAAGAAAATCGATCCCGATTCGACCGTGCTTTTCAGCGGGCTTTCGGATTTCAACGATCCATTCCCCTTCTGGGAGCGAGCCTTCCGGGCCGGGGCGGGCGGCAGTTTCGACGGGATCAATATGCATCCTTATCAGATGAAGAATTTTCCGGAGTCCCGCCTGATCCGTCAGATTGCCCGGTTGCGCGCGTTGATGAAGGAATACCGGATCGATGTGCCGATCTGGATTACGGAATTCGGCAATTCAACTTCGCCCTTCCGGGAGGGGTTCACCCGGGCGGTGGTCGAAGCGGGATTGAAGAAGCTCGGCTTCAAGCCGGAAACGCTCAAGTATGCGGTGATCGTCGATGATGAAATGATGTTTTACACCGATGGCGTCAACTTGCGCACCTCCGACTACATGCCCGCGGGCGCGACGCGGTGCGAGGTGAGTTTTGCCGGGCTTGAAACACTTTCGCCTGACGAGTGTCCCGTGCTGGCGTTGCCGGGGTCGGAGGAGTTCCCCGGAGTGAAACTTCCGAGCATCCTCAATTGGCTGCGTCGGGGAGGAACGGTGATTCTGCCCAATTCATTGCCGTTTTATTTTGACTTGGTTCAGCGTGAGGATGGATACTTTGACCGCATACAGGTCAACAAGAAGTATATTGAACCGTTTCACATTGACTGGTTCGCCTTCTGGACCCGTCCGGGAACGCCGCAGCTGTTGCGGAAGATTGTTCCGGCGCCGGAGTTCCCCGACCTTAAAATCCGTCAGGTGGACAGCATCCGTTTCATCAGCAACGCCAATTGCCGGGGCAATGACCGGATGATTCCATTGGTTTATGCGCAGGCGGAGGGGGGATTTCAAGCTCCGATTGCGGCGCTCTTTTGTTTCGACAGCGATTTGAAGGGAAATTTTCTCTGGCTCACCAACAACCAGGGGTCAGTCTCCTGCAGTGAATCGTTGCAGGCGGCGCTTTTCGTCCGGCATTATCTGGTGGCGCTCGGGTGTGGCGTGCAGCACGTCTTCTATTACCGCTATCGGGCGGGGGAGAACGACAAAGGGCCGGAAGCGCATTACGGCATTCTGCATCAGGATTTTTCACCCAAACCCGCGGCCGTGGCCGCCGCCGAGTTGACCCGGCGGAATCCGCCCGGCGGAACACCGGTGAAGCTCGAACGTATCGGACGGGGCGCTTTTCGCGCCGACTGGAAACGTCCCGATGGAACTTCGGTCTGTGCCGTGTGGGCGATCGGGCATCCGGTACAATTGAAGTGGTCCGGGCGGAAAATCGACAAGGCGATTTCTCACCTCGGGAAGGCGGTTCCGGTTCCGGAAAGTTCGTTTACGATCGACATCGCTCCGGTTTACCTGGAATCCCTCCCGGGCGAAACGGGAGAGCTGTTTCTTGCAGAAGTGAAGTGATGGTCGTCCGAAAATCACAGCCGCGTCCGGCGGCGTGCAATGGCAGATCGTTGATTCAACTCTGTTGAAGATTGCCCGCGAGAAGGACGAAATTCCGCCGGGTTCGTTCACGAGTTTCGTCTTCGAGCGGGAATGGTTTCCGCTTTTTCGGCAAGCGTCACATGGCGAGTAAGCTGAAACACTTCGGCGGCAGTGGCCGGATGGAATGCGATTCCTTCACTGCCGCCGCCGCGCATGGTGCAACTTCAGCTCCGCAATGTCGAGGTGGAGCAGGGGGGCAATGAACATATGCCGTGCCCTGTGTCGCAGTCATCGGGTGGATTCCGGCTGAAACCCGAGGCTGAATTTGCACATCGTTGTGTGAAACGTGGAATGAGTTGCCCGGATGTCGGCGTGCCAGCCGTAAGCTTCCGGCGCATAATCGATTCGGACATTGCGGAACTCAATCTCATCGGCATGGTTCAGTTCGAATGCCGCATCGGTCGAAGCGTGTCCCCACGCTCCTTTGAAATCCAGTTCCGGCGCGGGGCCGTTCCCCCGGCAGTTCAGGCGGATGTCGTCGAGCGTGATGTCGTATAATTTACCGACTCCGTTGCCGCGCAGCATGTTCGACAGTTCCATCGTGCCGCGGACGTGTTGGATCATAATGCCGTGAAGCGTTGCGGAGGTGTGCGCGTTTCCCTCCGGTGCGTTGTCGAGTTTGATCTGCAGAAAGCGGCGCGCATGACTGCGGATGTTGCGGAATTCGATATCGTGAATTTCCGCTCCGACACAGCTGGCCGGGTCATTGCTCCAGTTGGACACCAGGGAAATTGCCGTGCGGTACCCGGGAACGATGATATTTTCAAAGAGCGCATCATGAATTTCTCCGCAGCCGACGCCAACCCGGATTGCATTGGCGTAATGGCTCTCCAGAATGCAGTTGGTCACGACGATTTCGCAGCAGTCGCGTTTTTGTTTCAGACGGCTGTTGTTGCCGCGAAGCGTCAAGGCATCGTCGCCGGTGGAGATGATGCAGTCCGAGACGGTGACACGCCGGCAGCAATCCAGATCAATGCCGTCGTCGTTCAATACGCGAGGATCACTTTGAATGTGGAGGCCATGAATCGTAACCTCTTCACATCCATGTAGAAAACAGGTCCAATAGGGTGCGTTTTTCAAATTCAGGTCCTGAATGCGCACATCGGTGCATTCGCAGAGAAACACCATCTGCCCCGGGCGCGCAATTCTGCGATACATAAGGGGGCACTCCGGGTCGGTTTCATTGAGAAACGCCGGATGATTCCCGTCGATCGTGCCTCCGCCGCAGAGAACGATGTTGGAACATTCGACGGCGGCGATCAGATGGCCGCCGGAAGTCACTTCCGTTTTGCTGGCACTGTTCTGCGGTACGAAATCAGCCGGATTGTAGTCCGCAAGGTTCGGGCTGCCCCGCAGGATCGCGCCCGGAGAAAGCTCCAGACCTCCATTGCTGCGCAAATACAAAGTACCGCTCAGATAGACGCCGGGAGGAAAATAAACCAGCCCGCCCGCATCAATGGCCGTCTGGATGGCGACGGTATCCAGAGTCGTTCCGTTGCCAGTGGCGCCGAATTCCTTGACATTCCTCGTTCTCATCGACAGAAGCCCCTTTTCGTTCCAGCATAATGCAATGTGATATTATACCGGCAAAGGAGCTCATTGTCAATAGGTAAAAGTGATTATTGAGATTTATTTAAAACATACGCCGTAGTCTGCTGTAGGATCCAACCGTTGCCGCGGAATGTGCCGAGCCGCGTCGGCCTGGGATCGCGGAAGAGTTTTTGTCCGGCAATATCGAGAGCACCCTGACAGAAGGAATTCATGGCTGTGTTTCCGGCAGAGTTGCCCGGGGAATCGGATCGAGAATGGTCCCTGCGGTGAATTGAAAATAGAGAAAGTGCGCCCCCCAGGCATGACAGTCGGAGCGCTGCCACCAGTCGTTGGGGAACAGTTCCGGCATGGTGCGCAATCCGGGCGTTTCCGCCGCCTGAAAGTAACGCTCCCGCCGTCGGGCGAAGAGGTCATCGAGGCGATGGATGCGGCACGCTTCAAGGTAGTAGAAGGAGAAGGCGATGCCGCATTCATCCAGCGTTCCGGAACGCAGTACTGGAATCACCGCCCGTTCGTTGAGAGCGAGCAGGGCAAACACCTGGGCGTGCTCCGAAACGTAGCTGCGGGTGCTGTCTTCGGCGAAGCAGTTGCGTTCGTCGATCCAGTAGGTGTGTCGGATCGCCTGTTCGAGACGCGCCGCCTGTTCCTGCCGGAGCGCGGCCTGCCGGGCGCTCCCGAAACACTGTTCCAGATCGGCGAGCTGCTGCAAGCTGAGCAGGTGGATCAGGTTGAGGGTGCAGCCTTCGCCGTAACGACAGCCGGG
>OIWS01003650.1_pt1 | contig 10686 bp, 9 predicted proteins | sample 1587611 | NCBI WGS metagenome assembly OIWS01 (sample SAMEA3888919, study PRJEB22519) | human gut metagenome | biome: human gut; feature: human-associated habitat; material: faeces | place: Denmark | collected 2010 | reverse complement strand
CCAGGAATAGTTGTCGGTGTCGCCCGCGTTGTAGCCGATGGTCAGCGGGCCGATGGTCACATTGCGGATGACCAGCGTGGGCAGCACGAGGCCCCATGTGAGCACCACATGGACAGGCCAGACATTGACGAGGCTGCGGTAGTCGATGTTGGACAGAAGGATGGCCACCAGGATGCCGATGGCCGCTGCGCCCGCCTGCACCACGGCCCGGCGGTAGTCGCCGATGCCGGTGAGCTGGCCGGTGAGCTCATCCACGGCAAAGCCGCTGCCCTGCTTTGCCGCCCACGACGACAGCGCCAGTACCGCCATCGCGCTGCTGAACAGGCAGAGCAGCAGGTACATCTTGTCTGTCCGTTTCCAATATCGCTGAATGCTTTCCAAAAAAGCACCACCTTTCTGTATCCTTGGGAAGCCGTTTTCTAAGCATTGCACTCCGCTTACGAAAACAGCTTCCTCGAAACCCCGCCTCACAGCCGGGCATGATCCCCCAATATACCTTATTATACAGCAGGGGAGAGAGGCGCGCAAGATGGCCGGTTGTGACAGCTTTGCAAAATCGGCGCAGAACGCTTGACAAAGGCCGATATGCCCTCTAAAATGAAACGTACCGGGGCGGTAAATGGCCGGTCCCCGGCGTTCTTGGAGGAACAGTTTTTACATGAAGGAACAACGCCATCGAATTTTGTGCGCGGTCTGCGCACTGGCACTGGTGCTGACGGCTGTGCTGGCTCCCGCCGCATGGGCGGCAGACGGAGCGGGCGAGGTGCAGGATACGGCAAAGTCTACCCTCACCACGGACGATGCCGCCGAGATGCAGCAGGCAGACGCCGCTGTGACGGCCCTGACCGGCAGCGACGAATACGAGCAGATGTCCCGGGAAGAACGGCTCACCTCGGCCCTTGCGGAGCTGGATGAACTGGCCCGGAAGGGGCTGGTGCGCCGGGACTCCATCCGCACCGACGAGGAAAACGGGATAGTCAGCTTTACCTACCGCTGCGGCGCACTGGGCGGCATCCTGCTCACTCTGCCCGACGAGCTGGACGAGATGACCTTTGACGCCGGAGACAACGGCCTGCGCGCCCCGAGGGACATTGCTCAATGCACTCCCCGCACCGCTGAGATGCCCCTGACCGACGATGTCCGGCAGGCTGCAGAGGCCCGGCGGTACCGGGAGAACGCTCTGCCTGAGACGATTGGCCGTGCCGCTATTTATTATGCCTTCGATAATACGGTGAACAGCTCCCGCTTTCCGTATTATTCCTATATGCAGGGCTTCTGGGAAGGCATGGGCCTTCGCACGACGATGAACACCCGGGTGACCCTGTCGGACCTGCGCCGGATGAACAAATATGATTTGTGCATCCTGAGCGCCCACGGTGCCTACTATACTTACAGCTACGGTACTTTCCGGAAGCACACCCGGACCGAGCCCATCATCCTGCTGACAGAAGCGTCCACGCTGTATAAAGACATCATCTACGGCTTTGACCTGCTGGCTCACCGCATCATCAAGCTCAACGGCCTTTACTGCGTCACAGCGGATTTCTTCCGCAATGCGTACCGCTCGGGCCAGCTCAGCAATACCATCATCTACTCCGAGACCTGTGAGTTCCTGGGCGTCACGAACAGCGTGGATGAGTCGATGGCCGAAGCACTGCTGGCGGGCGGCGCACGGACTGTGCTGGGCTATGTGAACAACGTCTACACGGTCTACTCCCGCAGTATGCTCTGGGACACCATCAACCATCTTGCGATGGGACAGACCATCGGCAGGGCGCTGGCCCACGCGAAGGACACCTACGGCGAGAACGACATCATCTGGTATACGGAGCAGGGCGGACGCCGCCCCCACGCCGCAGCAGCGTGTCTGGTGCTCTACGGTGACGAGAACGCCCGGCTGAATGTGCCGGAAAACTTCTCGCCCGAGGAACGCGCGGAGGCCGCGGAAGATATGCTGGCCGATGTGCTTGAAAGCGCGGCCTGAGCGTTGCACTTTTGACGGAAATAGTTTATACTAAGGGACGGCAGAACAGGACGGCAGGACTCTGCCGTCCCTTTTTTATAGAAACGCATATGAGGTGGGATACCCATGTCTGAATTTATCACCCACTCCCGTGAGGAGACGGTGGCGCTGGGGGCGCAGGTGGCGCAGCATCTTGCGCCCGGGGCGCTCATCGCCTTTACCGGCGGGCTTGGCGCGGGCAAGACGGCCTTCTGCGAGGGCATTGCCAGGGGCCTCGGCTGCACTGACCCGGTCAGCAGCCCGACGTTTGCCATCGTGAACTATTACCGCGGGCCGCGGCCTTTCGCGCACTTTGATTTGTACCGCATCTCCACGGAGAACGATTTGTGCGCGGCAGGGTTCTACGACTATCTGGATGAGGGCGCTGTGGTGGCGGCAGAGTGGAGCGAGAACTTCGCTGACCTGCTGGCGCTGGAAGACCCCATCCACATCAACATCGAGCGGGTGGACGACACCACCCGCCGCATCACCATCGAGGGGGTGGAAGTATGAACATCTTAGCCGTGGATACGGCGGGCAAGACCGTGGGCGTGGCCCTTCTGCAGGATGACCGCCTGCTCTACGAGTGCTATCTCGATGCGGGCATGACCCACAGCGAGACCCTGATGCCCCTCATCGACAACTGTCTCAAGCTCTGCGGCATGGGCTGCAAGGACATCGACCTCTACGGCGTCAATGCCGGCCCCGGCAGCTTTACCGGCCTGCGCATCGGGCTGGCGGCGGTGAAGGGTCTGGCCTTCCCCCGGGAGACGCTCTGCGCCCCGGTGTCCACGCTGGAAGCGCTGGCGGCGGCCCACACCGGCTGCGGCACCGTGCTCTGCGCGCTGGATGCCCGCCGTGCGCAGGTGTACAGCGCGGCTTTCGACCTTGAGACCCACGAGCGTCTGATGGACGACGATGCCCGTGCCGTGGCCGACCTGGCCGAGTTTGTAGAAAATTGCAAAAAGCCTCTGTTTTTTGTTGGTGATGGCGCGGCTCTGTGCTATAATAAATATGACAATGTCCCGGGCGTGCTCTGTGTACCGCCAGCTCTCCGCAATGGCCGTGCCGCTGCGGTGGCCTATGTGGCAAAGCAGATGGCCCAGCGGGGCGAAGCCGTTCTGCCCGAGGCTCTGCTGCCGGATTATCACCGGCTGAGCCAGGCCGAGCGGGAGCGGGCCGAGCGTCTGGCCGCAGAAGCTGCCCGTACCGAAATACCGGAAGATACTGCAAAGGGAAAGGATCAACACCAATGACGAAACCCATCGCACTTGCCGCCGACCACGGCGGATTTGAACTGAAAGAGGCCGTTAAGGCTCATCTGGACGAGCTGGGGTTGGAGTACATCGACTTCGGCACCCACAGCACCGCCAGCGTGGACTACCCTGACATGGCTCTGCCTGCCTGCGACGCCGTGGTGAGCGGCCAGTGCAGCAAGGCGCTGCTGTTCTGCGGCACCGGTGTGGGCATCAGCATGGCCGCAAACAAGGTCAAGGGCATCCGTGCCTGCTGCTGCTCTGACAGCTTCAGCTGCGAGTATACCCGCCGCCACAACGACGCCAACGCCCTGTGCATGGGCGGCCGCGTCGTGGGTGCAGGCTTGGCCTGCCAGCTGGTGGATCTCTTCCTGAATACCGAGTTTGAAGGCGGCCGCCATCAGCGCCGTATCGACAAGCTGACTGCACTGGAGAACCGCTGATTCTCAGGCTGGACGATTGGAATGGCCTCCGTTTTACTCTGGCCATGAATCAAGGAAAAAATTTTTTTGATTTCGCGTTTGTCGCGGCCCCGACGCTTGTCAGGGCAAAGCCCTTCCATCTGCTATCGCAGATCGCTCGCCTGCTTGAAAGACCCACTGGGGCTTTCATTGCTGCGCAACCGCAGGGCCGCTCCAAACGCCTTTTCACAAGAGGGGTCGGAACGACAAACGTCCGGATATTTGAATGAAAATCACTCGCAACCAATTTCTGAAACTGATCCCCGCTGCGGCGCTGACGCTGACCGGCTGCGGCAGCAAGACTCAGCCTGCCAATACGGAAAGTCTTGTTTTCTCCCATCATTACCAGCTGGACTATGCACAGCAGTTCACAGCGGACTGCTATGAGGGCGGCTATACCATGCTGACCATCGCGGAATCGGATGCACGGTTCCTTGTTGTGCCGGAAGATGCTGCGGAGGTGGACAGTCTGCCTGCTGACGTGACTGTGCTGCGCCAGCCGGTGGAGAATATTTATCTGGTCTCCACCTCGGTGATGGATCTGCTTTTGCATCTGGATGCACTGGACAGCGTGGCCTTTTCCGGCACCAAGGCCGAGGGCTGGTATCTGCCCGCGGTGCAGCAGGCCATGGAAGAGGGAAAAATCGCGTATGCAGGCAAGTACAGCGCCCCGGATTACGAGCAGATCCTGGCGGCGGGCTGCCGCCTTGCCATTGAGAATACCATGATCCTGCACACGCCGGAGGTAAAGGAACAGCTGGAACACTTTGGCATCCCGGTGCTGGTGGAGCGTTCCAGCTACGAGAGCGACCCGCTGGCCCGCATGGAGTGGATCAAGCTGTATGGCATCCTACTGGGGAAAGAAGCCCTTGCCGAGGAGGTGTTCGCCCGGCAGGCACAGCGCATTGCACCGCTGCTAAAGCAGCCCTCCACCGGCAAACGTTGCGCGTTCTTCTCTATTACTTCCAGCGGCCTTGCCACTGTGCGCAAAAGCGGAGACTATGTGGCGCAGATGATCGGCATGGCCGGTGGCGAATACGTTTTTACGGCCCTTACCGACAGCGGCAACAGCCTTTCTACCATGAATATCCCGCTGGAAGATCTTTACGCCGGGGTCAAGGATGCCGATGTGCTCATTTATAATGGCACCATCGAGGGCACCATCTCCACCAAGGAAGAGTTGCTTGCCCGCTGCGCGTTGCTGGCAGAGTGCAAGGCGGTACAAAGCGGGAATATCTGGTGCACCACGCCCGACTTTTTCCAGCAGAGCATGGCACTGGCAGATTTTATGCTGGACCTCCACGCTGTTTTTACTGGGGAAACTGCCAGCCCCGACACCCTGCATTTTTTGACCAGGATCATCTAAGGAGCCGCTTATGACCAGCCGCAAACGCCTTGTTTTCTCCTATTGCAGCCTTTCCCTGCTGCTGACGGTGCTGTTTGCCGTAAGCCTGTTCTGGGGCAGCGTTGCGCTTACCCCGCAGGCCGTGCTTGCAGCCCTGACCGGACGCGGACAGGACGCGCTGAGCGTAGGCATTATTATCCAACTGCGCCTGCCCCGCGCGGTGATGGCCGCGTTGCTGGGCGCTGCGCTCTCGGCGGCGGGCTATCTGTTGCAGACCTTTTTTGCAAACCCCATTGCCGGCCCTTTTGTGATGGGCATTTCCAGCGGAGCTAAGCTGGCGGTGGCACTGGTGATGGTGCTGTTTTTGAACTACGGCCTGCTGACAAGCTCTGCCGTGCTCATCCTTGCAGCCTTTGCGGGCGCTATGGCGGCTATGGCCTTTGTGCTGGCTGCTGCCCGCCGGGTGCAGCGCATGAGCATCCTTGTAATATGCGGCGTGATGATCGGTTACATCTGCTCTGCCATCACAGAGTTTGTGGTGGCCTTTGCGCAGGACAGCAGCATCGTCAACCTGCACAACTGGTCGCAGGGCAGCTTTTCCGGCATGACGTGGGGCAACGTACGCACGGCAGCGCTGGTGGTGCTGCCTGCGCTGGCGGCGGCCTTCTGCCTTGCAAAGCCCATGGCCGCTTACCAGATGGGTGAAGCCTACGCCCGCAGTGTGGGCGTGGATGTGCGGCGGTTTTCCCGGCTGCTGGTGCTGCTTTCCAGTCTGCTGGCCGCCTGTGTTACCGCCTTTGCCGGTCCTATCTCCTTTGTGGGCATTGCGGTGCCGCACCTTGTAAAGCAGCTGCTGGGCAGTGCCCGCCCGCTGTATGTGCTGCCCGGGTGCTGTCTGGGCGGGGCAGCGTTCTGCCTACTGTGTGATTTGATTGCCCGCAGCCTGTTTGCGCCCATGGAGCTTTCCATCAGCGCGGTCACCGCTGTATTCGGCGCGCCGGTGGTCATTGGGCTGCTGCTGCGCCGCAACCGGGAGGATGTGCGATGAAGTACTCTGTTGAAACCAACGCCCTTGCCATCGGCTACGGCAAAGCTGCCCTTGCGCGGGATATCGCGCTGGGCGCTGCCAAGGGGCAGGTGCTGGCACTCATTGGCCCGAACGGCGCGGGCAAATCCACCCTGCTCAAAACGTTGGCGGGACAGCTGGCCCCTTTGGGCGGCGCGGTGCTGCTGGACGGGCAGGAGCTTGCCCGCATCCCCGGCAACGCCCGGGCGCAAAAACTGGCGCTGATGCTGCCCCACACCCGCCGCACCGAGTTGACCACCTGCTTTGAGTTTGCAGCGGCAGGGCGCATTCCATATACCGGGCGGCTGGGCATCCTTTCTGCCGAGGACAAAAAACAGGTGCAGAATGCGCTGGAGCTGGTGGGCGCGGCACATCTGGCTGACCGGGACTTCAACTGCGTCAGCGATGGGCAGCGGCAGCGCATTTTGCTGGCGCGGGCAGTTTGTCAGCAGCCGCAGGTGCTTCTGCTGGACGAGCCCACGTCATTTTTAGATGTAAAAGGCAAGATAGAGCTACTGACCATTCTACAAAAACTGGCGCATGAGCAACAGCTTGCGGTCATTGTCACCCTGCACGAGCTGGACATGGCGCAGAAGATCGCGGACGCGGTGGTCTGCGTTTCGCCGCATGGCGTCTCTGCCCCCATGTCCCCGGAGCAGGCCTTTGCCCGGGAAAATATCAAAGCACTCTACGGCCTGACCGAGGAACAGTACAGCGCTGTTTTTGGCCCACCAAAGCCGGAAAAGCCCCAATTTGAGCACTATGTGCGCAGCGGGCAGAAGCTGCTGCGTTGCGGGTACACCACCGGCACCTGTGCGGCGCTGGCCGCTGCCGGGGCTGCCCGGCTGCTGCTGACCGGCACTGCACCGGAAACTGTCGCTCTGCGCACGCCCAAGGGCATCGTGGTGGAGGTGGCTCCCCTGTTCTGCCGCGCTGCTGCCGAGGGCGCGGAATGCGCCATTGAAAAGGACGGCGGTGACGACGTGGACGTGACCACCGGTCTGTCGGTGACTGCCACGGTGACGCTGCTCCCCGGCACGCCCAAGATATGTATTACCGGCGGCGCGGGAGTGGGCCGGGTGACGAAGCCCGGGCTGGACCAGCCGGTCGGGCAAGCCGCCATCAACCATGTGCCCCGGCAGATGATCAGCGAGGCGCTGCGCCGGGAGGCGGAAACAGCCTGTTATCCCGGCGGTTTTGCCGTGACTATCTCCATCCCCGGCGGCGAGGAGGTAGCCCGGCGCACCTTCAACCCCCATATCGGGGTGGAGGGCGGGCTGTCGGTGCTGGGCACCAGCGGCATTGTAGAACCCATGAGCCAGCAGGCCATTCTGGACACCATCCAGCTGGAGATGAATCAGGCGGCGCTGCGGGCAAAAGACCACCGACGGCTCATCCTTGCCCCGGGCAATTACGGGCTGGACTATCTGCACGAAACGTATCCGCAGTTTGCCGCCATCCCGGTGGTCAAAACGTCCAACTTTATCGGTGATACGCTGGATATGGCAGCAGCGGCACACTTTGAACAGGTGCTGTTGGTGGGGCATATCGGCAAGCTGTGCAAGCTGGCGGGCGGCATTATGAACACCCACTCCCACACGGCAGACTGCCGCACGGAGTTGTTCTGCACCCACGCCGCCCTGTGCGGTGCTGACCGGGAAGTGTGCACCGCGCTGTACAATGCCGCCACCACGGATGCCTGTCTGGAGATTCTGGATACAGCCGGGCTGCGGGAGCCGGTGCTGCAAAGCCTGCTTGCCGCCATCCAGCTGCATCTCGACCGCCGCGCGGGCGGGGCGTTCCGGGTGGGCGCGGTGCTGTTTTCAAGCCAGCACGGCCCGCTGGGACAGACCGAAACTGCCGCCCGCCTGTTAGACGAATGGAAGGAGTAACGCACATGATACATTTTGTAGGTGCCGGGCCCGGCGCACCGGATCTGATCACCCAGCGCGGTGCAGCATTTTTACAGGCTGCTGACTGCATTATTTATGCAGGTAGTCTTGTCAACCCTGCGTTGCTGGGGCTGGCAAAGCCGGGATGTGCTATCTATAACAGCGCCGAGATGACGCTGGAGCAGGTACTGGACGTGATGCATCGGATGGAAAACGCAGGCAAAACCACCGTGCGTCTGCACACCGGCGACCCCTGCCTGTACGGTGCCATCCGGGAGCAGATGGATGCACTTGACGCAGACGGCATTTGTTACGATGATACCCCCGGCGTTTCCAGCTTTTGCGGTGCTGCCGCTGCGCTGAACGCCGAGTATACCTTACCCACGGTCAGCCAGACGGTCATTATCACCCGCATGGAAGGGCGTACCCCTGTGCCGGAGCGGGAAAGGCTGGCAAGCCTTGCCGCCCACGGCGCGACCATGGTGATCTTCCTGTCCATCGGACTGATCGATAAGGTGCAGACGGCGCTTTTGCAGGGTGCGTACTCACCGGACACCCCCGCTGCCGTAGTGTACAAGGCCAGCTGGCCGGAAGAAAAAATCGTGCGGTGCACAGTTGGTTCTTTGGCCGAGAGCACCCGTGCAGCGGGCATCACCAAGACGGCGCTTATCGTGGTAGGGGATTTTCTCGGCAAGCAGTACGAGCGCAGCAAGCTGTACGACCCCGCCTTTACCACCGAGTTCCGCAAGGGAGACCCGGTATGACCCGCGCCTACCTTGCCTTTACGGAGACCGGCCTTGCGCTGGCAAAATGCCTTGCTGGCAGCCTGCCCGGCAGCGTTACCCGGTGCGGACAGAACGATATATCGCTGGCAGAATGGACAAGCGTACAGTTTGTGCAGTCGGATGCGCTGATATTTGTAGGGGCTGTGGGCATTGCGGTGCGGGCTATCGCGCCCCACTGCAAGAGCAAGACCACCGACCCGGCTGTGGTGGTGGTGGACGAATGCGGGCGCTTTGCCGTGCCCATTTTGTCCGGGCATCTGGGCGGTGCAAACGATCTGGCGCGGGCCATTGCCGCTGTATGCGGAGCCGTGCCGGTGCTCACCACCGCCACCGATGCCCACGGCATTTTTGCGGTGGACGAGTGGGCAAAGCACCAAAACTGCATGGTACTGGAGCCGGAACGCATCAAGCTGGTCAGCGGCAAATTACTGGCCGGGCAGCCGGTATATTACCAGGCTGATTTCCCGGTAACAGGCACTGTGCCCGCAGGGTTATTCCCCGCTGACACCCCGGAAAAAGCCGACTTTGCACTCACCCTTTGCCCCACCGGGCAGGCACTGCATCTTGTGCCGCGTATCGGGGTGCTGGGCATCGGCTGCAAGCGGTGCACTAGCGCTGACACGCTGGAAGCTGCTTTTGCCGCTTTCTGCGCCCGGCACGGTTTTGCTGCGCAGGCAGTTACCGCCGCTGCAAGCATCGACCTGAAACAAAATGAACCGGGCTTGCTGGCCTTTTGTCTGACACACGGCTGGCCGGTGCGGTTTTACTCTGCCGCGCAGCTGCGCAGCGCGCCCGGGCAGTTCACCCCCTCCTCTTTTGTACAGAGCGTGACCGGGGTGGATAACGTCTGCGAGCGGGCGGCAGTGCTGGACGCAGGCGGCAACTTATTTTACCCGAAATTTGCCTGCAACGGCGTGACCTTTGCGCTGGCGTGCAGGCCCTTTGCCCCGGACTGGAGGTGGCAGAATGCTTGACGTGATGGATATTGACATTGACCGTCCCGAGAAGATAGTCTATGTCGTGGGGCTTGGCCCCGGCGAGCCTTTTTATATGACCCAGCAGGCTGCAAACACGCTGGAAAGCGTTGACGCGATTTGTGGATACAAGGTCTATCTTGACCTCATCCGCGATGAATTTCCCTGCGAGGAATACTATTCTACCGGCATGACGCAGGAGATCGACCGCTGCCGCTGGGCTCTGGAAAAGGCACGCACCGGCAAGCGGGTGGCACTGGTCTGCTCCGGTGATGCCGGGGTGTACGGCATGGCAAGTCCCCTGCTGGAACTTGCCCCGGACTACCCGGATGTTGCCGTGGAAGTTGTGCCCGGGCTGACCGCTGCCCTCAGCGGCGGGGCAGTGCTGGGCGCTCCGCTGGCGCACGATTTCTGCGTCATTTCCCTTTCCGACCGGCTGACCCCGTGGGAGGTCATTGAGAAACGGCTGACCTGCGCTGCTATGGGGGATTTCTGCGTTGCGCTGTATAATCCCTCCTCCAAGGGCAGGCCGGACTATCTGGCAAAGGCGGTGCGCATCCTGCTGAAAAACGGCAAAAGTGCCGATACCGTCTGCGGCATCGTGCGCAACATTGGCCGGGAGGGTCAGACCGCCCGCGTTCTGACCCTTGCCCAGCTGGAAAATACTGCGGTGGATATGTTTACCACTGTGTACATCGGCAACGCTGCCACAAAGCAGCTTGGCGGTAAAATGGTCACCCCACGGGGGTACCGCAGATGAAGGCAGTGGTTTTCAGCGGCACGACCGAGGGGCGGGTGTTCTCCCGGCAGCTGGCAGCGCTAGGAGCGGAGGTTCTGGTCAGTGTTGCCACCCCGCTGGGTGCAGAGGAACAGGGCAAAGCAGACGACAGCTCCGTGCACTGCGG
>OIWS01003646.1_pt1 | contig 10694 bp, 12 predicted proteins | sample 1587611 | NCBI WGS metagenome assembly OIWS01 (sample SAMEA3888919, study PRJEB22519) | human gut metagenome | biome: human gut; feature: human-associated habitat; material: faeces | place: Denmark | collected 2010 | reverse complement strand
CGCAACGTCCCGTTACTATTGTCTCATGCCTGTCCATGCGCGGGGTGGTTTGACGGTTACGGTCAAATCTGGGTCAGGCCGCATGACTGCATAAATGCGGCCGATTATTTGCGGGAGAAAGTAAAGAAAAAGCCCTGAAATCGTGAGATTTCAGGACTTTTCTGGTGGAGATAAGCGGGATCGAACCGCTGACCTCATGACTGCCAGTCATGCGCTCTCCCAGCTGAGCTATACCCCCATCGGCGGGATTTATTGTAGCAGATTTGGGAGGAGAAAGCAAGTCCTTTTTTCGGGAAATTTCAAAAAATCTTTCCGCTGCGTGGCGAGTGCGACAAAACGGTCGCAGCGGCCACGCGGCGGCGGAATCAGATCATGCGGACCTGCTCGTTGGACAGGAAAAACAGCGCCAGCGCGCCGGGGCCGACGTGCGAACCGGTTACGGGTTCGTAATCCACGATCAGGATCTCCTTCGGGGGACGGCTGCGGCGCAGCATGTTGGCCAGGATCTGCGCGTCGGGCTCACAGCCGGCGTGCGCGATGCCGACGATCTGCGTCTCCGGATCGACGACCAGCTCGGCATAGCGGGCAGCGATGGACTCAATTGCGCGCTGGCGGCCGCGCACCTTGGAAAAACAGACAATCTTCCCCTGCGGGTCGCCTTTGAGCAGCGGCTTGATCTGGAGCACGGTACCGACGGCAGCCTCGAGGTTGGAAAGGCGGCCGGTGCGGCGCAGGTAGCGCAGGTCGCCGACGGTAAAGATCTGCGCCATCCGATGGCGCAGGGTGCGCAGGTGCTGATAGGTCTCCTCGATGCTCAGCCCGGCGCGGCGCAGCTCGACGGCCTGCATGACAAGCAGGCCCTCACCGAGCGAGGCGCTGTAGGTGTCGACAAGAAGGATTTTTCGCTCCGGGAAGCACTCGCGCAGCTGCGCGGCGGCGATGCGCGCCGAGGCATAGGAACCGCTGATGCCGGACGACATGCTCACGAACAGGAGATCCTCCCCGTGTTCCAACAGGGGCGTCATGACGTCGACAAAGCGCTGCGGCGGGATCTGCGACGTCGTGACTTTTTCGCCCTTCTGCATGGCTGCATAGAAGGCCTTTGCATCAAACGAGTGCAGATCCAGACACATCTGCTCACCGGAGCTGGTGTGGAAGGTGAAGGGAATGACTGGAATCTGCTCCTGCCGGAGGTATTCGGGCGGGAGATTGGCGGAGGTATCGGTCAGGATGGTAAACATGGCGTCGCTTCTTTCTGCATCTAATTTTGAATATTAGATTACCACAGGAACAGAACGAAGTCAACGAATATTCTGTGAACATTTATCTTGCATTTTGCACGAGGTGTGGTATACTGTGCAAGAAAGGTGTGTGTAAATTTATGCCATACGACAACGATCTTGTGGTGGGCAAGCTGCGCCGCTGGGAGACCTATCTGGGGCGCTATCGCCTGCCGGACTGGGAGGAGATCCCGGATCTGGGGCTTTATATGGATCAGGTGGTGCAGTATTTGCGGCAGACGCTGAGCTATCTGCCGCCGGAGCTCAAACAGACGCAGGTCATCACGGCGGCGGCGATCAACAACTATGTCCGGACGCGGCTGTTGCCGGAGCCGCAGAAGAAGAAATATTACCGGACGCATATTGCGCAGCTGCTGATGATCGTGACGCTCAAACAGACGTTCCAGCTCGCGATGATCTCGCCGCTGCTGCCGCTCGGGTGCGCGGAAGAGGAGGTGCGGCGGCGCTACACGGCCTATGCTTCGCGGCACCGGCGCTGCGCGCAGTATTTCATCGAGCAGGTGAAGCTGACTGCGGCGGCGATGCTGGATCATGAGGTCGTCACGGAGCTGGCGGTGCAGGATACGGAGGAGCTGATCGCATCGTCGGCCATTTTGAGTGGCCTCTCACGCCTGCTTGCGGAAAAGCTGATCCTGCTGGACGGAAAAACCCTGGCAGACGGGGGCAGCATTGAGATCGAGCCAATGCCGCGGTGATAATCGGAAGCCAACTGTCGCGCCGGGCCGGAAAGCTCTGGCGCGGCGTTTGCACCGTCGGCGGCGTGACAGGGGACGCGGAGACCGATATAATAAAGAGCAGAAGCGTGGCCGCAGGAGCGGCCTTTTTTGGACGCGGAAGTTAGAGAAAACGAACTCCGTAAGCAGGAGTTAGAGCGCCTTAACAAACGGACAGGAATCATTCCAAAGCCAGCCTCCGGCGCGCAGTGTGCGCGGCGCGGCCGGCCGGGACAGGAGGCTTGATGAATATGAGCGAGAAGATCGCCCTCTCCGGTGTGCCGGAGACGATGCTGCAGACGGTCTATGCGCGGGCCAGGGAGACGCAGACGCGCGGCGCGATCCGGGACGAGAAGGCCGTGGAGCTTGTACGGCGGCTGGACTATGACTTTCACCACGCGGAGGCGGACACTGCGATGCGCAGCGGCGTGGTGGCCCGGACGATTGTGCTCGACCGGCTGACGGAGGCATATCTGCGGGCGCATCCCGGCGCAGTGGTGGTCAACATCGCCTGTGGACTGGACGCGCGCTGCTACCGCATGACGGGCTATACGCACTGGTATAACCTCGATCTGCCGGAGACGATTGCTGTGCGGAGGGCACTGCTGCCGGAGTCTGGCACGATCTCCCAGATTGCCATGTCGGCCATGGACGACTGGGGCGGAGAGATTGCAGAGCGCGGCGTGCCGGCACTGATTTTGATGGAAGGGCTGAGCATGTATCTCAGCGAGGCGGACGTGCGGCGCATCTTTGCGGTGATCGCGCGGAGATTTGACCGCGCCACGGTGTTGATCGAGACGATGAATCCCGTGGTCGTCAGGCACTTCAAGGAAAAATCCATCGAGGCCAGCCGGGCGAAGTTTACCTGGGGTGTGAAGAGCGGAAGGGCGCTGGGCGCGCTGCTGCCGGACTTTCGTTTCGCGGAGGAGCACTGCCTGACCGAGGGAATGGCGGCGTTTGTGCCGGTTTACCGGCTGTTGGACAAGCTGCCTGCAGTGCGGAATATTTCCAACCGGATTGTTGTCTTGGAAAGGCCGGCGTGAAGTGTTTTGAATTCGGGCCGGAGCGGCCTACATGCTGCATGGCGGCGTGCGAGATCCCGGTACCGTGGACAAAAGCGCCCGGCGCAGTTTTCACAGGAGGTTCAGGCGGCGCTCGCTGGAATGGGAAGAACAAAAATGGAGGAGAGCGGGAAATGATGGTGCTTTGGACAATTTTGGAGGGCTGCGGTCTTGGCATGCTGCATCTTTACCATGCGGATGTGCAGGCACGCTGTGTGGAGCTGGGGATGACGATGCCGGAGCGGATCCGGCGAAACAGTCTGCGCTTCAAGCTCTGCTGCCTGCCGCTCTATCTGGCCTATACGCTGGGCTTTGTCTACGCGGTCAACGGCGCGCGGTGCTCTTTTTTCGCGCCATGGGTGTGACGGGCGTGAGCAGCGAACCGGTGGCCCGGGCGCTGCAGTTGACCGACAGACTGGCCGACCAACCCTTCCAGGCCCTGCCGGAGGCGATGCAGCGGCAAAGCTTCTGGGCGTTCGGCAGCGCAGGGGAGCATCTGAAATACCGCGAGGCGGTGCGCAGGGTCTATCCGCAGGGAAAGAAGGACGGCTGCAAGGAATGGCCGATCCCTGGCGAGTCGCTGTTTTCCTATCGTGGGAAGCCTCTGCCCTACATGCCGTTTTGCTACCAGCACCCGCAGTATTGGCATGTGATCGATGCCGAGACCAAGCGCACGGGCGACATGCTGAACTCGCGCAAGCTCTTTGACGATTCCGAGGCCGCGTATCCCATTGAGGAAGCGGCGGTTTATGAACACGGGACGCATTTTGTCTTCCCGGAGGGGATGCTGAAGACCATGCTGCCGGTCGGCGCTTTGGCATGCGGAGCACACTTTACCTTGACAAAGGACGGGGCGGAACCTTATGATAGGGGCAGACAGGGCCGCAAGGCGGGGAAAGTCAGGTTCAAGAGATGAAAAAGACCTATGTTACGACCGTTCCGGATCACATCGGAGCGTTTTTGCGGGCGAGCAGACTGTTTGCCGCGCTGGGCGTGAACATCACGCGCGTGAGTTACAACAAGGCCGTGGACTCGCACACGATCTTCATCGAGGCGGAGGGGGGCGAAGCACAGCTTGCCGCCGCCGATGCGGAGCTGCAAAAGCTCGGCTATCTCCGAAGCCGGGAGGCGGAGGGGAATGTGGTGCTGCTGGAGTTCCGGCTGCCGGATGTGCCGGGTGGGGTGACGGAGATTTTAGCGCTCATCAGCGAGTTCGGCTTCAACATCTCCTATCTCAGTTCCCAGGAGAACGGGACGGAAGTTCAGCTATTCAAAATGGGATTGTTTGTGGAAGAGCCGGAGCGCATTCACGCCTTTTTGCAGCGTGCGGAGCAGCTGGTTCCGGTGCGCGTGATTGACTATGACCGCGCATCGACGGTCTTTGACAACAGCATCTTTTATACGTCCTTTGTCGCCGGTCTTTGCCGGACGATGGCCCTTTCCGACGAGGCAGAGCAGACACTGCTGGTGAACGTGAATCTCGCCATGCAGATGCTCGATGAGCGAGGCCTTTCGCCCTATCGGACGTTTGAGGCCATCAGCCGCTTCGCACAGCTGCTCGCTGCGGGGAAGGGCGCGCAGTTTGTGCCGCGGGTGACGGAAATGGGCCTCTCGCCCGGCGTACATCTGACGCTGATTGAGCCGCCCTGTGGGAGCAACACGGCGGTTTTGCAGTATGGCGGCGAAATCCTCTGCATTGACAGCGGCTATGCCTGCTATCGTGAGGAGATGCTGGCGCTGCTCATGCGGCGCGTGCCGGCGTTTTTTGCGCAGAAAAAGAAAATTTTGATTACGCATGCCGATCTGGATCACTGCGGGCTGCTGCCCTGGTTTGATGAGATTTATCTCAGCGCGAAAAGCGCGCGCAGCCTGCAATGGGAGGCGGCGGGGGAGGATGACTTCCGCGAGCAGAACCCGCTGCACCGGCCCTATATCCGGATCTGCAAGGCGCTGACGGGCTACCGCCCGCCGGAGCCGGAGAAGCTGCATGTTCTCTGGGGCGGGATGGAGCCGCTGCGCGCGCCGCTGGAGCAGATCGGCCGGTTTTCCTTCGGGGATCTGCACTTTGAGGTCTATGAGGGGGCGGGGGGCCATCTGCCGGGCGAAATTGTGCTGATTGAGCGTGCGCAGCGCATCGCCTTCACCGGCGACGTCTATGTCAACATCCACGGTATGACAGCCGAGCAGGCGGCCTATAATCGGTATGCGCCGATTTTGATGACCTCGGTCGACACCGATCCGGATCTCTGCGCCGCCGAGCGCAAGGCGTTCTTTTCCCTGCTTATGCCGGGGCGATGGCGCATTTTTGGAGCGCACGGAGCATGTAAGGAACTGGAAATTTCATAAAGCCGCCCAGAAACGGGCAAAGCGCAGGCCGGGAGGCCGCCGGAAACACGGCGGCGCCCGGCTTTTTGGGATGAAATTACAGAGATTGCGTGGAATATACTGAGATAATGCCGAAATATTCTGCATAAAATGCAAAATGACGCTGGAAAATCGTGCGGAATTATGCTGCAATTTCTCGCCGGGAGCGGCTCCCGCAGGACACTGCATCCGAGCGAGGGCGACGAGCTGTGGCCGCTGCGGCGCGAGGATTGGCTGGAGATAAAAAACCGGCTGGAACAGAGCACGTGCGAGCGGCCCGAAATCGAGATGGAAGTGCAGCTCACGGTGGACAGTAAGCTGCGCCGGCACCGGCTGCATGCGAGAACCATCTGGATCAGCAAGGAGGTCGGCTGTGCCGGCGCGGTGGGGCAATTCACCGACATTGAGACGGAGCGGTGCTCCCGCGGCCTGGCCGAGGCCATCGGCGAGCTGCGGCAGCTGTTTGATATGGTGCGGCTGGTCGATCCGGAGAGCTGCCGTGTGCTGAATCTCAGCGAGGACGGCAGACTGATCGACACCGGAGAGTGCTGCTACAGCGTCTGGGGGCGGAAGGAATGCTGCGACAACTGCACGTCCGCCCGGGCGCTGGCCGGGAAAAACTGGACGAGTAAGCTCGAGCTGCAGGGCGGGAACCCGTTTTTCGTGCTCTCACGCTATGAGCTCATCGGCGGCAAGCAGTGCGTGCTGGAGATCGCCTCAAAGCTCGATGAAGACCCCGGCGCGCAGGGCGGACTGGGGCCTGTGCAGCCGAGTTCGTATCTGCTGGCATTTTACCGCGACGCGCTCACGCGCGCCTATTCCCGGATGTATCTCGACAACTTCCTGCCGGATCTGGAGCACGCCGACGGCGTGGCCATCATCGACGTGGATAAATTCAAGCACATCAACGACACCTACGGCCATCCGGTCGGCGACGAGGCGCTGCGCGCCATTGCGGGCACGATCCTCTCCTGCATCCGGAGCAGCGATACGCTGATCCGCTACGGCGGAGATGAGTTTTTGCTGATCTTCTCCCAGATTTCGGAGGAGGTCTTCCGGCGGCGGCTCCGGCGGATCAGCGAGGCCGTCGCGGAGGCCACGCTGCCGGAGCACCCTGAGCTGCGGTTCGGCGTAAGCGTGGGCGGCGTTTATCAGGTTTCCCCGCTGGCGGAGGCGATCCGCCAGGCTGACTATATCATGTATCAGCGAAAAGCGCAGAAGGAAGCATGCAAAGAGCAACCGGCAACATGACACTTTCCGAAATTTATACCCAGGGTGTATTCTTCCAACTCCCGATGCACCCGGACAGGGGGCCTTTTCGCGCAGTGCCGCGTCAGTTTTCCTTGAAATACGTCAGGATTCCTGCGAAAAAATATCTTGCTCAGCACGAAAATTCCTCGCTGCCGGTCACATTTTCAGTTCTCAGATACACCCTAGCGATGCACTGAATGTTTTTTCTCTTGCATCAAATGCTCCGCAGCCCGTAAACGGGCATTAGCTGTTTTTATCGAGTGCATTCGAATTTGCTAGTTTGCTATTCTCAACTTGCTTCGCTCGATGCTTGAAGCTAACGCTTTTTTACGGGATACCTCCACCGGCATAGCCGGTGGTTTCTGAAGCCAATAATTAGCAAAGTCCTTCCGGAAAACCGGAAGGACTTTGCTTGCTCTAAACGGTTATTTGTTGTTGTACCTATGCGTGTTCGCCATCTCCAGCGGGCGGTTTGCTTCTGTTTTGAACGGTTTTGAGGACGGATCAGGACCCGGACTTGGTTTTATGGAGCTGCTTCTGCAGCCAGTCTTTCCCGTCCACATAGCGGGAAACAATGTAGGAAACGACATAGTCCCCGGCGGAGTTGACCATGGTTGCGGGCGGGTCGACCAGATTGCCGAGCGCCAGCGCGATGGGATAGGCGACCGCCAGATGATCCGGGAAGAAGATCGAGCAGAGCACAAGCTCGCCCGTTCCGCCGCCGCCCGGGATGCCGCTCATTGCGACCGACGAGAATACCGCCACCACAATGGCCAAAAGCGCCCGTCCGGTTGTGAAGCTCTGCCCGAACATACCAAACAGGAACGCCACCTTGATAATGGCCGACATGGCCGAACCGTCCATGTGCATCGTCGCGCCCATGGGAACAACGATGTTTGCCACGTCCTTCGAGATGCCGGTCTCCTCGGCAACCTCGAGGTTGGTCGGGATCGTCGCCACGGACGAGCAGGTTCCGAAGCTGACCGCCGCCGGGCGGAACAGCTTGGAGAACATGCGCTTCGCTGCGCCCTTTCCGCCACCGAAGCGCGCATAGAGCGGGAACGACAGGAACATGTACACGAAGCTCAGCACATAGTAGAGGATAAGCGTGCGGCTGTAATCACCGATCAGCTCCGGGCCGTAGGAGGCCACCAGATAGGCGAAAAAGCCGAAAAAGCCGATCGGGGCGTAGTAGGTGATGAGCTTGACAGTCTTCATGATGCAGCCCGTCACGTCCTCGAGCAGCTTCGCCGTCTTCGTCTCCGGCCCGCCGGAGAGCTGCACGCCGAAGCCAAACAGGATCGCCGCCACGATCAGCGGCAAAATGGCCTTCCGGCTCCAGAGCTCGCTGAAGTCCGGCTTGGTGAAGAAGTTGATGATCATCTCAGACAAACCCAGCGTCTGGCCAACCTCGCCCTCCACCAGCACGTCGTATGTTCCGGTCACCGGCGGGATCAGCAGCACCACCACATAGGTGATCACCGCCGCGATGGCCGCCGTAACAAGGAAAGTCGCGACCGTGACGCCCATGATCTTTCCGGCCCGCTTTGCACTTTTCATGTTGGCAATGGCCGACGAGATGGAGCAGAACACCATCGGCACCACCACGCAGAACATCAGATTGATGAACACCGTGCCCAGCGGCTCCAAGACCATGGCGCCCTTGGACACGACCTCACCCGCGGCGTCCTGTGTGGCCGGCCAGAGTGCGCCGACCACGCAACCGGCCACGATCCCCAGCAGCATGCAGATCAGAAACCCGTAATTTTTCAGAAAACTTCCCTTTTTCATGCCTTCTCCTCCTCCGCTCTTTTAAAACTCCAGCAGTGCCGGGCCGACTTCGCCCGTGCAGACGATGCAGGTCGGCCCCGTGAGATAGAGGTCAAACGCCCGCCCGTCCCGCATGGCAACATCCATGCGCAGCACGCCGCCGTCCATCGTCAGCTGCACATCCCGGCCGCTCACGCGGCCCTCCTGCGTCAGGACGGCTGCGACCGCCCCGGTGCCCGTGCCGCAGGCCAGTGTAAAGTCTTCCACGCCGCGCTCATAGGTCCGCTCGAGCACCTGATCTTTGCCCGTAATCTCATAAAAGTTTACGTTGGCTCCCTTGGGAAGCGCCGGATGGAAGCGGAGCCTGCGCCCCAGTACGCGCAGCGCATCCGGATCGCAGTGTGAAAGGCCCGGCGTCTCCACGGTCAGGTGCGGAATGCCGGGATCTCCCAGCACCACATAGCCGCAGCGGTACACCGTCCCGTCCACTTCCAAACACTTCTCTGTCTCCAAGACCGACGGTGCATTGAGGCGGATGCAAAATTCCGTCTGCCCCGTTCTGCGGCCTGTGACCAGTCCCGCCGTGGTTTCCACGCGGATCGTATCTCCGGCGCAGCCATGTTCGCAGGCATAGCGGCAGACACACCGCGCCCCGTTTCCGCACATCTCCCCGAGCGAGCCGTCGGAGTTGTAAAACCGCATTGCAATGTCGGCATCGCCCTCCGGTGCGCTGAGCACCATCAGCCCGTCGGCCCCGATTCCTCGCCGCCGGTCGCAAAGCCGCGCCGCCAGCGCCGGGATGTTGTCCGTGGGAAGCGCCTGCACCCGTGTGTCGAGGACAATAAAATCATTGCCTGCCCCGTGCATCTTGGTGAAATGCATCTGCCTGCCTCCAATTCCAAATTCTACATTCCATTATAGACCTGCCAGAAAGAAAGTAAATGCAACTTCCTGCTCAAAACCTTGCAAAAAATGCTACACTCATACGATTTGACAATCGATCTCCGAGCCGTTACAATACTATCATAAAAGGAATCGGACTTTCGCCCGAAAAGGAGTATATGCCATGCAAACCTGTTATAACTGCGGCCGTCAGGTGGACGACAATGTCCTGATCTGCCCCGAGTGCGGCGCGCTGGTTCGCCGCTACGGAAAGCCGGAGCCGCCCCGGCCAGAGATGGCCGAAGCGCCGGATTGTGCGCCGCAGCCCGCCGCCCGTGCGGCCCGCAGCAAGCGCCTGCCGGCCGGCGCAAAGATCTGGTTGATTCTCTGCATTGTTGTGAATGCCATCCAGGTCTTCGGCTTTGTCAATTTGTTCTATCTCTATGGCAATCAGAGCCTGTTTTCCGACGTGTTTGCCGCCTATCCCGAGCTTGCACCCATGCAGGAGCTTCTTGGCACGCTGATGCAGAGCGTGTCGCTGTTCTTCTGGTTTTATGTGCTGGAGGCATCGCTGCTTCTGCTCAAATGCGCGGGGCTGATCTGGTTTGCGGCCAGCGCCCGGCGCACGGCGTTTTTCGCCGCGCTGAGCTTTCATGTCCTGCTCGCCCTGCTTACGTTCGTCACGGCGGGGTTGCTGCAGGCACTCCTCAGCCTCGCCGGCCCGGCCATTTTATACCTGCTCCTGCGCAAGCAGTGGTCCATGCTTGCCAAATAACGGACTGCGGGCGGAAGTGCGAAATTTGTGAGGATCACAATGAGCAGAGATGAGATCTGGGAAACGCTGTATCAGGAAGCAAAGCAGGTTTTGCGTCCGCGCGAGGTTTCAAGGTGGATGGAGGTGGGCGGCGTGGCGGCCGCCGTCGAATCGGTGCCCGGGAAGATTTACACAGGCATCTGCGTGGATGCGGCGTGTACGCTCGGCATCTGCGCGGAGTGCAATGCCATCTTTCATATGCTGACCTGCGGAGAAAGCAAGATCCGGCGTGTGATTGCCGTCAACTGGGACGGGAAGGCGATGCCGCGAGCTGATGGTGCAGCGCATGCCGGAAGGCTATCGGCATGTGGAGGTTATGCTGGACTATGAGGCGGGGAAGGTTGTGACGCTGGGAGCACTGACCCCTGAGCGGGAAGATATTGCCGCGCCCGATTGCAGACAAAAAGCAAAATGCGCCTGCCCCGAAGAGCCGGGGCAGGCGCATTTGAGACTGTCGAAAAACGATAAAAGGCAGTTCCGAGAGAGAGCCGCAGGGGTTGGCCCAGGCCAGCTTCTCTTGCCCTTCGGGCAATTCACC
>OIWS01003641.1_pt1 | contig 10709 bp, 7 predicted proteins | sample 1587611 | NCBI WGS metagenome assembly OIWS01 (sample SAMEA3888919, study PRJEB22519) | human gut metagenome | biome: human gut; feature: human-associated habitat; material: faeces | place: Denmark | collected 2010 | reverse complement strand
CGATGACGCGGTGCGCGTTCTCCACGCCGCCCATCAGCTCGATGCAGCGCTTGGAGACGAAGCGGTGGGACGTGCCGTGGAAGCCGTAGCGGCGGAGATGATCTTCGGTATAGTACTTGGTGGGGATGGCATAGCGATAGGCCTTCGGGGGCATGGTCATGTGGAACGCGGTGTCGAACACGGCGACCTGCGGCTTGCCCGGCATGGCCTTTTCACAGGCTTCGATGCCCATGAGGTTGGCGGGGTTGTGGAGCGGGCCGAGGGGGATGCACTCGCGGATGGTTTCCTTGCAGGCGTCGGTGACGATGCAGCTCTCGACGAACTTGTCGCCGCCGTGGAGCACGCGATGGCCGACCGCATCGATCTCGTCGACGGACTTGATCACGCCGTATTCCGCATCGACCAGAATGTCCATGACAGACTCGATGGCCTCTTTATGCGTGGGCATCGGGATATCCTTTTCGAGCTTCTTGCCCGTGGCGATGACCTTGTGGTTCAGACGGCCGTCCAGACCGATGCGCTCACAGAGTCCTTTCGCGGTGACGACGCCGGTATCGGGATCCATCAGCTGATATTTCAAGCTGGAGCTGCCGGCATTGATGACCAGAATGTTCATAACCTCTATCTCCTGTGTTTCTTTTTTTGGCATTCTATGCTAGAATGACGATAACTAGTAAATATGATACAACAATCCGGAGCCGGAAACAAGGGGTTTTCGGAAAAATTTATCGATAGGAGCACAAATTTTGAAGACAGTCGGCGTGATCTGTGAATACAATCCATTTCATCGGGGACATTGGACGCAGTTTCGGAAAATCCGGGACTTTTTTGGAGCAGATACAGCCGTAATCTGCCTGATGAGCGGAAATTTTGTACAGCGCGGGGAACCGGCGGTATTCGACAAGCTGCGCCGGGCCGCCGCTGCGGTGGACTGCGGCGCGAGTCTGGTGCTGGAGCTGCCGGTGACGGGCGTGCTCTGCTCGGCGGAGGGATTCGCCAGGTGCGGCGTGGATATTTTGGACAAATTAGGCGCAGAAAGCCTGGCTTTTGGCTGCGAAAACGGGGGAACAGCGGATTTTCTGCGGCTTGCGGCGGCGATGGACACGCCGGAATATGACGCGGCGCTGCGCGCAGCGCTGGCAGGGGGAATGAGCTATCCGGCAGCGCGGGAAACTGCGGCAAAAAGTTTAAATTTTCCGGGGGAACTCCTAAAAACACCGAATAATATTTTGGGATTAGAATACTGCAAGGCGGCGTTGGGGCGACAGATCCGGCCACTGGCACTGCACCGTGCGGGCGATTATCATGCGCAGCTTCCCGACTGGGAGGCCCCGTCGGCTTCGTCTCTGCGCGCGGTTTTGGCGGCGGGCGGCGACATTTTTCCCTATCTTCCGCAAGCGGCTGCGCGGCATTTTGCGGGTGCGGAGCGGCATTTCCTGCATCTGGGGGAGCGGGCAATGCTGGCCCGGCTGCGGGCGATGGGCAAAGCGGATTGGGAGCGTGCGGCGCATGGCTCGGAGGGGCTTTGGAGCCTGGCCTGGCGGGCAGCGCAGATGTGCGGGACTTTACAGGAAATTGAAAATATGGTAAAATCAAAGCGATATCCGATGAGCCGGATACGGCGGCTGCTGCTGTGTGCGTATCTGGGGCTGACGGAGGCGGATTTGCGGCGGGAGATTCCGTATGTGCGGGCGCTGGCCATGGATGAAATGGGAAGGTGCGTACTGCGGGAGGCACGGAGAAATAGAACAATTTCCATGATAAATGCTGGTGAAAAACCGGATAATACGGAGTATTTTGAACTGGAATTTCGCACGGCCGGGCTTTACGGCCTGTTTGGCGAAGGGGAGGCCTGCGCGGCGGCGGAGCAGCTTCGGCGCGAGCGGATCTATCTGAAGTAGAACCGGAGGAGACAAGGGGGAAGCAGCGTGAAAAAGAGATGGTTATGGGTCATTTTGCGCTGCTTGGCGCTGGTGTGCAGCGGGTGCGGAGCGGGTGAAAATGCGGCTGAGATGCGGCAGGACACAGCGGCTGTGAGCGGCGATATGGAGCGGCTGGACACGCCACCTGCAAATTTGGAAGAAAATGAGAATTTCGCGGCGGAACCCGACCCTAAATCCGGGGCAAAATCGCTGCCGGAGGCCTGCCAGGTTTGGTACGACGCGCGCGAGATGGGAGGCGCGACGGAGCGCCTCGGCTTTGCGGTGCCGCTCGCGGCACGGGCGGACGATGGCGTCCGCTATGACGAGGGTTACTCCGTCCGGAAGGCGGACGGGACATACAACGATCTTGCGCTCGACCGGGTACAGCAAGGGGACTTTCTGGAAAGTCTCTCGGAGGCGGTACGCCAGGAGAGCTCCTATGGACAGCTGAGCTGGGCAGGGGAGGCCTATCACGCCCTGACGATCACGGTGACGGACGGGATGATGCCGAATTTGGTGTCACCGTTCGGCGGGGTGCTGCGGCTGAATCTCTCGGGCGACTGTTATGTCGAGGGCGGCGGCACGGAATTTGACTGCTTTGAGGGCTTTGAGTGCGTGCTGATTACGGGCGAGGGGTCGCTGCGGTTTGAAAACACCGCGGGACTCGCGTGCGGCGGCGGGACGATGCCGCTTCCGGCGGTGATCGTGGACGGGGATGTGGACGTCTGCTGCGAGAATTTTTTGGCGCAGCCGAACGAGGGCTGCGGGCTGACGGTCGCCATGCTGAACGGGACGCTGCGCACGGAGCTTCTGCGCTGGCGAAACGGGGATCTGCTGATTGCGGGCGGCGTGATGACCGCGCGGAGCATTTCAACCTTTCATCCGGTGACGGTGACATGCCGGGACGGCGTGCTGCTGCTCGACTGGCCGAGCGACGAGGAGATGACGTTTGTGCTTTCGGGCGGCGAGGCGTATCTGGCCGGGCCGCTGGGCGCGGGTACCGTTGTGGAGGCGGGCGCGGGCGTGCTCGCGGCGCAGGAGGTATCTGCCGCGGAAATTCACGGCGATGGGGCCAGCGTGCTCGGCGGCGAGGAGGCCGTGAGCCGGTATTTCCAAACGACGTACAGCGAAGAATGGAGCGGCGGGCAGGAGGGCATGACCTGGGACGCGCTGACGCTGGAGGAGGCGGGCGGCGGATGGTTTGCCGGGACGCTCTCGCTGGAGAATACGGCGGCGGAGGAGCTGCTGCCGTGGGGCGCGCTGTGGCTGCACCTTGCGGGAGAGAACACCATCTCCGGCGAGGTGGGCGGCACGGGGATTCTCGCCGAGGGAGAAGGGACGCTTTCCGCCGGAAATCTCAACCTCTGGGGCTGGGGAGGCATCCATCATCCGGCCCTCATACTGCGCGGCGCGGAGGTGACGACAGGCGGCTTCGGCATGGGATGCAATTCCGGTGAGACGGGGACATTTGAAGTTTCCGGCGGCAGCTTCACCTGCGCGGGCGAGACGTGGATGCAGAACGCGGCAGTGCGGATTTCGGACGGAGCGGTACGCTTTGCCGGACCTTGCAATCTGGATGGCGGAGATGTGGTCATTTCGGGCGGAACGGTCTGGTTTGAGGAAGGGCTGTGGCTCGGAAATGGGGACATCACGATCACCGGCGGCACGGTCTATGCGCCGGGCGGGCTGGAAGGGCTTTGCGCGGAGGCCGGCGCGGTATGCTGTGAGAGAGGAACGGTTTTGGAAGGATAATGGATTGGAGAGAATTGGTACAGCGGCAGCTGTACGGGAATCCTGTTCTGTGGTAGAGCAGCGGGGCAAAAAGACTTTTTTGACACGCTGGCCGCCCCATCGGGAGATGGGGCGGTTACTTTTGCGGCAGGGGGCTCCCCCAGTCTGCGCTTTGCGCAGACAGCCCCCTCTTCAAGAGGGGGCCTTGGGGTGCGGCGTTCGCCGTGGGGCCCCTCTCAGTCACGGCTTTGCCGTGACAGCTCCCCCCGGAGGGGGAGCCTTTGTTTGCTGCGGCGGGGGCTCCCCCAGTCTGCGCTTTGCGCAGACAGCCCCCTCCTCAAGAGGGGGCCTTGGGGCGCGGTGCGCCCCGTGGGACTCCGGGAAGATCTACGGGATTCTCACGCCAGTGACGTCGGTCAGTGGATCAGAGTGACGCGTTTGTTTTGGGCTGCCGTGTGGCCCCTCTCAGTCACGGCTTTGCCGTGACAGCTCCCCCCGGAGGGGGGAGCCTTTGTTTGCTGCGGCGGGCGAAAATGGGAGTTTGCTTTTACGGGGAAATCGTGTATAATAAGACCAAATGCGCAAAGAGAGGTGACGGGATGTATCAGGCGCTGTATCGGAAGTACCGGCCGCAGACGTTTTCGGATGTGGTGGGGCAGAAGGGCGTGACAGACACGCTTCGGGCGCAGGTGATGAGCGGGAAGCTCAGCCACGCCTACCTCTTTACCGGCACGCGCGGCACGGGCAAGACCTCCTGTGCCAAGATTTTGGCGAAGGCGGTCAACTGTGAGCACCCGCAAGACGGCAATCCCTGCAACGCCTGCGCGGCCTGCCGGGCCATCGACGCGGGCGGGTGCATGGATGTGCTGGAGATCGATGCGGCGTCGAACAACGGCGTCGACTCGGTACGGATGCTGCGCGACGACGCGGTTTACACGCCCGCCGAGGTGAAGATGCGCGTGTACATCATCGACGAGGTGCACATGCTCTCGACGGCGGCTTTCAACGCACTTTTGAAGATCATTGAGGAGCCGCCGGAGCATCTGCTGTTCATTCTGGCGACGACGGAGCTGCACAAGGTGCCGGCGACGATTCTCTCGCGATGTCAGCGGTTCGCCTTCCGGCGGCTGCTGCCGGAGGATATCGCGTCGAGGCTGAATTTTATCGCCTATCAGGAGGGGATTGAGATTGAGCCGGAGGCGCTGAAGCTGCTGGCGCGGCTGGCTGACGGCGGAATGCGCGATGGCGTGAGTCTGCTCGACCAGTGCGCCTCGGCGGGAGGCGGCGCGGTGACGAGCGAACGGGTTTGCCGGGCGCTGGGACTGGCCGGAGAGAAGAAGACGGCGGAGCTGATGCAGGCGATTGCGGACAAGGACACGGGGACGGCGCTGGCGCTGTTTTCCGGCCTGTACGCGGGCGGGATGGACGCGGGGGCGCTGCTCGATGAGATGAGCGCGCTGTGCCGCGATCTGCTGGTGCTGCAGACCGCACCGAAAAGTGGGCTTGCGATGCTCTCCGGCATTGCGACAGAGGAGCAGGCGATGGCGCTGCAGGGGCGCTTCGCGCCGGGGGAGCTGCTGCGGATGCTGACGCTGCTGCAGGAGACGCGGCGCGGATTTTCAAAAAACGCCGATGGGCGGATCGGAATGGAGCTCTGTTTGATGCAGCTCTGCCAGAGCCAGCTGACGCTGGATGCGCAGGCGCTCAATGCGCGGCTGTCGAAGGTGGAGCAACAGCTGGCCTCGGGCGTGGTGGCCGTGAAGGCCGGCGGGAAGCCGGAGGACACGGACGACGGAGAACGGCCGCCGTTTCCGGACGATGCGGACGATCCGTTTGCGGGGCAGCCGGTGCAGGACGCCCCGGAGGAGCAGACGCCAAGGCAGGAGGCAAAGGCGGAGCCGGTGGGCTTCTGGCCGGAGCTGGCGCGGCAGATGCAGGAGGGGCTGAGTGTGCGCGAACGCGGTTTCTTCAGCCCGGATGGGCCGGTCAGCGCGACGCTGCGCGGTGACGTGCTGCTGCTGGCGGCAGAAAACGAGTTTGTGCTCGGAATGGTGAAAAAACCGGCCATCGAGCAGCTGGCGCGGGAAAAGGCCGCGGCGGTTTTGGGAAGGCCGGTACAGGTGCGGTTTGTGCTGAAAAGCCAGGTTGCGGGAAACAGCGGGGAGGATCCGCTGGAGCGGCTGGTGGCGTTCGGCAGGGAACACGCGGATATTTTTACGATTAAATAAAGGAGAACAGGAACAATGGCAAAGGGCGGATATCGCGGCGGCATGCCCATGATGGGCGGCATGAATCAGATGCAGATGATGAAGCAGGCACAGAAGATGCAGCAAGATCTGCTGAAGATGCAGCAAGAGATGGAGACGAAGGAATATGAAGCGACCGCAGGCGGCGGCGTGGTGACGGCGGTGGCGAACGGGAAGCGGGAACTGCTGCGCATCACGATCGATCCGGAGGCTGTGGATCCGGACGATGTGGAAATGCTGCAGGATATGGTCGTTGCGGCGGCAAATGAAGCACTGCGCAAGGCCGACGCCGAGCAGGCGGCGAGCATGTCGAAGCTGACCGGCGGGCTGAACCTCGGCGGACTGTTCTGATGCGCGGGTCCCCCGCCGCGTTGGAGCGGCTGACAGAGGCGTTTGCAAGACTGCCGGGCGTCGGGATGAAATCGGCGCAGCGACTGGCCTTCCATGTGCTCTCCATGCCGGAGGAGGGCGCAGAGGAATTTGCACAGGCGATTTTGGATGCGCGGCACAGCATCCATCCGTGTCCGGTGTGCCAGAATCTGACGGATCAGGACGTGTGCCCGATCTGCGCCGACCCGGAGCGGGATCACAGCATCCTCTGCGTGGTGGCAGAGCCCAAGGACGTGATCGCGATGGAACGGGCGCGGGAATATGACGGCGTCTATCATGTGCTGCACGGCGTGATTTCGCCGCTGAGCCATGTGGGGCCGGATGATCTGAAGATCCGGGAGCTGCTCGCGCGGATCGGCGAGGGGGGCGTGGAGGAGGTTATCATGGCCACGAACCCCGACACGGAGGGCGAGGCGACGGCAATGTATCTTTCGCGGCTGCTGCGGCCCATGGGGCTGCGCGTGACACGGCTGGCCTACGGAATTCCCGTTGGAAGCCAGCTGGAGTATGCCGACGAGGTGACGCTGGTGCGGGCACTCGAAGGACGAAGAGAAATGGGATAAAAAACAGCGCTGCCCGAGAGGCGGCGCTGTTTTTTTAACTTGGTGCGAAGGGAGATTGGGGGGGCGTTCCGGCCCTCTCCGCCCCAGGGGGTGCACTGGGGCGCCTTCCCCGGAGGGGGAGACTTCCTTCGCTGCGGCGGGGACGGGCGGAGCAAAGTGCGGCGGGAAATTGGCGGTATGATACTGATATTCCATTAAAAACTTTCATTCATGGAATGGAAGTTTTTAATAGGAAGATCATTAGGAAACGAGATTCCGTGATTTTATCAAAAACACGGAATCGGTTACGCCAAAGGCGAAACCTTTCTGATGAAAGAATTTAATCAGAAAACAGGATTAGTCCCCTCAGTCTGCGCGGAGCGCAGACAGCTCCCCTTGATGCAATCAAGGGGAGCCTTTGGGGATATGAGGTCAATCAGTGACGGTTTCGGGGGCGGGGAGAAGCCAGTCGATATAGCGGGCGGGCTCGGTGACGGAGCCGCGCGTGGTATAGACGGCGTAGTTTTTGAACATGACGGGCGTGAGATAGCCACGGTCGCAGAGGCGCTGATAGAGGTTATAGGAGTTGCCGCTGTTGACGAGCATGCGGTTGCAGAGGCTCTGCATGGTGGTATCGGCGAGCGCACCGTAGGTCAAAGAGCCGCCGGACTGGAAAAAGGGGCTGAGGTCGAAATTCGGGGACAGGCGAACCTCGCCGTAGTAGAGATCGAAGTTTCCAGCGCGCAGGAGCGAGAGATATTCGTCATAGTCGACGCTTTTGAGCGTGAGGTCAAAGCCGAGGGCGTTTAAGTCCTGGACGATCTTCGTCGCGGCCTGGACACGCTGATAGCTCGAGGCACAGACGAGCATCGTGCCGGAGACGGGGACGGCGTAGCCCAGGGAAGGGACATAGAGGTCGAGCCGGCCGTCGTGATCCATGTCTTCCACGGAGGCCGACTCCAGCTGGCGGTAGAAATTTTCCATGCTATAGGAATATTTCAGGGCAAGCTTGGCGTCGTAGAGCTTGGAGACCGGCTGGCAGGGGAGCGTCGCCGCGGTGGCGAAGCCGCCCATGAGGTCGGAGACGATGGTATCGCGGTCGACGGCGTAGGTGATGGCGCTGCGCAGGCCGTAGTTGGAGAACACGCGCGAGCCGATGTTATAGCCGATGTACTGCAAAATGCACGTCCCGTCCTCCCACAGCTCATAGTCGTTGTGGAAGCCGGCGTAGGCTGCGGAATTCGGGTCGGTGAGGACCATGTTGATATTCTCATACTCGAAATTGTCGCGGATTTCGGCGGTGGTGGAGACGGAGGTCAGCGTGATCTCGTCGTAGTCCACAAGCGGCACGCTGTCCTGCCACCAGTCGGCATTGCGGACGAGGCGCGCGGTGGATTCAAACCGGTAAGGGCCGGTTCCGGGCGGGACGTCCTGCTCCATGGTGTCCTTCTGGATGATGGGAATGTCGAGCAGGAGCGGCAGCTCGTCGTAGGCGACGGTGGTCGTGAGAACGACGGTCTGCGCGTCGAGCGCTTCGATGGAGGTGACATCGCGCAGGCGACTGCCGTAGTAGGTGCTGCCACGGCTGGACTCGAGCGAGTAGACAACATCCTCTGCCGTCAGCGGCTGGCCGGTATGGAAGCGGACGCCGGAGTGGAGCGTGATGGTGGTTTCGGTGCCGTCGGAAGAGACGGAGTAGTCCTGCGCGAGGACGGGGACGGCGTCCAGCTCCTGCGTGACGGCGAAGAGCGGCTCATAGAGGAAGGAAAAAATGACGCGGTTGTTGAGGCTCTCACAGTTGTAGGGGTGCAGGCCGTAGTCTGGCTGGTAGGCCAGGCCGAAGGATTGAAGCTCGGAGAGAACCTCGGTGACGACGGCGGTCGTCTCCTGCTGGGGGGTGCTTTCGGTTGGGGCGGCGTCGGTCTGGGCGTCGCCGTTTTTGAATTTGTCGGTGAACCAGCTCATATCAATGCCGGAGCAGCCGGAGAGCGTGACGAGCAAGAGCGTCAGCGCCAGAAGGACGCAGAGGGTGCGGCGCATGGCGCTCACTCCTTTCTCATGATGATGGCGGCCTGCGAGCCGCGGTGGTTTCCTACGGCGCGGTGCGACCAGAAGCGGTCTGGGCGGCACTTTGTGCAGCCCGGGCAGGTGTCGATCTCGGTGAGGCCGGCGCGCGCCAGCCAGAGGCGGTTGATGCCTTTGAGATCAACGTGATATTTTTCGCCGTGCGGCTCGATGCAGCCTTCGGCGTCCGCGCCAAGCGCGTTTCGCATCGCTTCCGGCACTTCGGGGCCAACCTCGAAGCAGCAGCGGCCAATGCACGGGCCGATCGCGGCGCGGATGTCGGAGGGGCGGCTTCCAAATTCGCGGGTCATGGCGGCGACGGCCTTTGCGGCGATGCCCATGGCGGTGCCGCGCCAGCCGGAGTGCACCGCGCCGAGCGCGCCGGTCACGGGGTCGAAGAGCAGGATCGTGGTGCAGTCCGCGCCAAAGCAGCAAAGGGCTACGCCGGGGTCATCCGTGATGAGGCCGTCGCAGACGACGGTCTGCTCACGGGAAAGGCCCGTGCCGCAGTCGGCTTTTCCGACGCGGAGGATGAGGTCCGTGTGCTCCTGCCTGGTGAAGACGGTCTGCTCCGGCGCGAAGCCGACGGCGGCGCCGAGGATGCGGTAGTTTTCGCGCACGTTTTCAGGCCGGTCCCCCCGGTGGGTGCCGAGGTTGAGCGAGGCAAGATGGCCCTCGCTCACGCCGCCGAAGCGCGTGGAAAAGCAGTGGACGGAGCCGGAGAGGCTGTCCGCGGTCAGGTATTCCAGGCTTCCCTGGCTGATTGTGTGAAACATAATCCTCAATTCTGCGGGGCGTTTTGCCCGCGTTCGGCGGCGAGATCCTTGTCACGGCAGCACTTTTTATACTTCTTGCCGCTGCCGCAGGGGCAGGGGTCGTTCGGGCCGACCTTGATCTTCTTGACAACGGGCTGGCGGCGGACGGTCTTGTCACCGCCGGCGTTGGCACCGGTTTCCTTCGCGACGCGCTCACGCTTGATCTCTTCGTTTGTCTTGATACGGACGAGGAAGACGCGGCGGACAATCTCCTCCTTGATGGCGTCGGTCATGGCCTCGAACATCTCGAAGCCCTCGCGCTTGTAGGCGACGACGGGGTCTTCCTGCGCATAGGCGCGCAGGCGGATGCCCTGGCGGAGATCGTCCATGGCGTCGATGTGATCCATCCAGTATTCATCGACGACGCGGAGGGTTATCACGCGCTCGAGCTCCCGCATGACAGGCGCGCCATACTGCTCTTCCTTCTTGGCGTAGGACGCCTGCATGAGGGCGAGGACGCGCTCGGTCATATCCTCACGGGTGAGCGTTTGGAGCTCTTCGTCGGTCGCGACCCAGATGCCCTTCGGGAAGCAGATGTTCTCAAAGTGGCTCATCATCTCGAAGAAGGCGGTGCGGTCGGGCAGGTGCGGCTGTTCACCGAAGGCGCTGGCGACGTAGGTTTCGGCAAAGAAGCGCATCATGGACTGGACGTTCTTCTGAAGGTCTTCGCCGTCGAGCACCTGCTGGCGCTGCTGGTAGATGATTTTCCGCTGGACATTCATAACGTCGTCGTATTCAAGGACGCTCTTCCGGGCCTGATAGTTGCGGCTCTCGACGGTCTTCTGCGCGTTTTCGATGGCGCCGGAGAGGATCTTGGCGTCGATGGGCGTATCCTCATCGAGGCCGAGAGAGTCCATCATGCCGAGGATGCGCTCGGAGCCGAACAGGCGCATGACATCGTCCTGCATGGAGAGGTAGAACTGCGTCTGGCCGGGATCGCCCTGGCGGCCGGCACGGCCGCGGAGCTGGTTGTCGATGCGGCGGGACTCGTGGCGCTCG
>OIWS01003638.1_pt1 | contig 10723 bp, 10 predicted proteins | sample 1587611 | NCBI WGS metagenome assembly OIWS01 (sample SAMEA3888919, study PRJEB22519) | human gut metagenome | biome: human gut; feature: human-associated habitat; material: faeces | place: Denmark | collected 2010 | reverse complement strand
AAGGGAGTAGTCGTCTAAAAAGCGAGCGAGAGTTCGAATCTCTCCTTCCGCGCCATTCAGAAATGACCTTTGTATGTCAGATGCCCGCGCAGGCGCGTGCATCCCGGCAGCAAAGGTCTTTCTTCGTTCAAAATCGTAACCACTTCGTTGGGTTACGATTTTGTTTTTTGATTTGACCGTTGGTTCGCCTGTTCGTTGATAGAAAGAAGGACATGTCCCATTCGGGATATGCCCTTTGCTTTGTGTATGGGGAGAGGTTCGAAATCGCGTTGGCACAGTTTGGGGGGATGGGGCTGCTTCAAAAACGGACTGTGAACTGGAAACCTCTTGCAAAGGGGCGCTTTTGGGGTGGGGAGCGATGGGAGCTTGTGGATCCATCGAAAGTGCAGAGGAAACCTGGAGGGGTGACAACCTCTCCGTCTCGGCTTCGCCGAGCCACCTCCCCTTACGCAGGGGAGGCTTTCTTCGCTGCGGCGCGGGGCTTCCCCAGTTAGCCTTTGGCTGACAGCCCCCTCTACCAGAGGGGGCTCAGCGTGTCGAAAAAGTCTTTTCGCCCCGCTGCTCTGTTGCAGAACTGCATTTTATCGTTTTTTGACAATCTCGCTTTTCGTGGTGCGCGGGAGAAAATATGAAGGAATCGTAAATCTTTTGAAAAAAAGATGCGCCAGCTATTGACGGACGTGCTATAATAAATGCAGAAAAAAGAAAACAGAAGGTGTTTTTTTATGACCAGAATTGATATTTACTCCGGCTTTCTGGGCGCCGGCAAGACGACGCTCATCAAAAAGATGATCAAGGAAGCCTATTCCGGAGAAAAGCTCGTGCTGATTGAAAATGAGTTCGGCGAGATTGGCATTGACGGCGGCTTTTTGCAGGAGGCCGGCATCGCCATCACCGAGATGAATTCCGGCTGCATCTGCTGCTCGCTCGTGGGCGACTTCGGCAAGGCACTGGAGAAGGTTGTAGCCGAGTATGCGCCCGACCGCATCCTGATCGAGCCGTCCGGCGTCGGCAAGCTGTCGGACGTCATCAAGGCCGTGCAGCGAGTGACGAACGACGACGTCAAGCTCGGCAATTTCGTCACCGTGGCAGACGCGACGAAGTGCAAGATGTATATGAAGAACTTCGGCGAGTTCTACAACAACCAGATTGAGACGGCCAACACCATCATCCTCTCCCGCACGGATGGCATGCCCGAGGCCAAGCTTGACGCCTGTGTGGAGATGATCCGCGAGAAGAACCACGATGCCGTGATTGTTACGACCCCGTGGCCGGAGCTGACCGGGGCGCAGATCGAAGAGGCCATGGAGAAGAAGACCTCCATTGCGCTGGAACTGGAGAAGATGGAAGAAGAGGCACATCACCACCACCATCATCATGACGGGGATGACGACGAGTGCGACGATCCGGACTGCAGCTGCCACCATCACCATCATCATGACCACGACGATGATGAGGAGGACGAGCATGAGCACCATCACGACCATGATGATGAAGACGAGCACGAACACCACCATCACCATCATCATGACGATGACGACGAGGACGAGTGTGACGATCCCGACTGCTGCTGCCACCATCACCATGATGAGGACGGCGAGCACCATCATCATCACCATCACCACGGGCACGACGCCGACGAGGTGTTTGTCAGCTGGGGAGAGGAGACGCACAAGAAATTTACCAAGGCTGAGATCGAGAGCTGCCTGAAGGCGCTTGAGGACGCGGAGAAATACGGTATGGTCCTGCGCTGCAAGGGCTATGTGGCGAACGCCGAGGGCGGCAAGTGGATCCACTTTGACTACGTCCCGGGCGAGCCGGACATCCGTGAGGGCGGCGCGATGGTCACAGGCCGCATCTGTGTGATCGGCTCAAAGCTGAATGAGCAGGCTGTGGCCAAGCTGTTCGGCACGGCACACTGAGGAGCTGCCCATGACACAGATCCCGATGTACGTCTTTACCGGTTTTCTGGAGGCCGGGAAGACGAAGTTTATCCAGGAGACACTGGAGGATCCGCGCTTTAATTCCGGGGAGAAGACGCTGCTTTTGGTGATGGAGGAGGGCGAGGAGGAATATGACCTCTCCGCCTACCCCAGTCAGAACGTCTATGTCGAGACGCCGGACTATGAGGAGCTCAGCCCGGATTTTTTGGAGAACCTGCGGAAAAAGCACAACGCTGAGCGCGTGGTTGCCGAGTTGAACGGCATGCATCTGGCGGCGGATTTTTACATGAAGACGCCGGATTCGTGGGTGATTGCGCAGGAGGTTATGTTTGCCGACGCGCAGACCTTCCAGGGCTATAACGCCAACATGCGCCAGCTGGTTGTGGACAAGCTGGCGGGGGCGGAGCTGGTTGTGTTCAACCGGATGACGCCGGGGTGCGATATCATGCCCTTCCACAAGATCGCCCGCGCGGTCAACCGGAAGATCGATATTATGTACGAATACACGGACGGCACCAGTCAGTTTGACGAGATCATTGATCCGCTGCCGTTTGACATCAATGCGGACGTCATCGAGATCCACGACGAGGATTACGCCCTGTTCTACCGGGACATCACCGAAGAGCCGAAGAAGTACGACGGCAAGACGGTCTGCTTTAAGGGACAGGTCGCGCGTCTGCGGCGGGAGAAGGAGGGCATGTTTGCCCCCGGACGCTTTGTGATGACATGCTGCGAAGCCGACATTACGTTTATGGGGCTGCCGTGCAAGTTTATCGGCAGCGACGGCCTCAAGCCGCGCTCTTGGGTGCAGGTGAAGGCAAAGGTCACGGTGCAGCGCCATCCGCTCTACAAGGGGCAGGGGCCGATTTTGACGGCCCTGTCGGTCAGCCCGGCCAGCGCGGCAGCGCAAGAGGTCGCGACGTTCTGAAACGCAGATACAGGAAAATCAAACAGCCCCTCCGTATGGGATACGGAGGGGCTGTTTTGCGCAGGGGCGGCCAAAATCCAAAATAGAAGTGCCATTCTGAGATCAGTGCGCACACTGGCGTGAGAATTCCGTGGTTCTGATCGGAGGGGCAAGGGGAGCGCCGCTCCATGGCAGACTCCATGAAAAATCCACGGAATTGTGAACCGGTGACATCGGTCACTGGCTCGCAATGATGCGTCTATTTTGGCGTTGCATCCGCTGAGGCGGAGAGTGTATGATTCATTCCAGAGAGCCGTTGCCGCCGGAGGTGAGGCAGGTGAGGTCGTCACGCATGACGAGGACGACGTCCGGCTGATAGTCGAGAATGTATTCGGTGAGCGTCTGCCCGGAATAGTGCCGGAAATCAAGGCTCCGCATCTCGCCGAAGCTGCGGTAGCAGAGCGTTTCGAAGGCGTTTGTGAACGAGTCGCCGACGATGAGAATTTTGCCAAGCTCCGTACGGTCGGTCTGGACGATGGTTTCGCCCATGTCGCCGCCCATGTAGGCGGTGTAATAGGCCTCTGCGCCGGAGGATTCGATCATGGGGCGGTCGGTGCGTTCACCATTGTCCCAGCGGGAGTAGGGGATGGCAGGTGCAAAATCTGACTGGAATTGCTCCGAGATGGGGGACAGGCCGTATAATTTCCGGTTGTAGGTGCCGAGGAAGGTTTGCTCTGTGGCACGCACGTCGGGCTGGATGAACGGAAGGCTGAGCGCGTCGCAGACGGTTTTGTAGGCCAGCTCTGCGCCCAGGAGGGTGTAGTGGTGGTCAACCGTAGAGTAGTAGTCTTTGCGGTTGTCCACGGCGCGGTAAGTCTCCGTCAGGTCGAGCATGGGGACACTTTGTGCCTCCATCGCGGCGGTGAAGGCCGCGCGGGTGGCATCGTACTGCGCGGCGCGGTTTTCCATCCAGTCCGGGTAGTAGTCCCGCAGGGCCGAGCGCTGCTCGGGGACGAGGACGTAGCAGAACTGCCCGCCTGCGGCCTCCGTCGCGGCCTGGATGGCTGCGAGGCTCTCGGCCATTGCGGCGGCCTTTTTTTCCAGCACGCCGGTGCGGTAGTCCTCGATCTCGGCGACGGGAAGCAGGGCTTCGTCGCCGAGCACGACGTCGCTCACAACGGGGCGGCGCAGGACGCGCATCTGGAACCAGACGTCCAGCTTCAGCAGCGCGCTGCGGCCCACGAGATGATCTTTCAGAAAGGACTCGGTCTGCGCGGCGGTGGCACCCGTCCAGAGCGCGGAGACGGACAGCTCCGGCTTGCCCGCAAGGGCGCGGTTTTCCTGCGCCGACCAGCCGCTGGGACTGCGGAGCGCAGTGAAGATTGTGAGCAGCGGGACGAGGAGAATCAGGAGCAGGAAGGCGAGGCAGAGCAGCTTTTTGGTCAGTTTCATTGCGCCACCTCCTAAAACTGCGCGTAGATGAAGGCCTGCATGGTGGAACCAGTCATGGCCAGAAGGGAGAGCGCGAAGATTGTGCCGAGCAGGATGAGCTTGATCCAGCGGCCGGCAGGGCGCTGCTCCAAGCGCGCCATCAAACGCTTTCCGACCGGCGTGCAGAGCGCCAGGGCCGCGAGCAGCTGCAGGCCGTACTGCCGCAGCGTCAGCAGGAAGAACGGCGCGTCCGCACCCGTCCCTTCGCCGAGGAAGCACATCGCGCGGAGGTATTTTCCGGCGGCGCCGAGGCTCGGGCTGTTGAAGAGCACCCAGCCGATCAGGACGGCGAGCAGGGCATAGAGGCGGCGAAGAACTTTCGGCGCCTTTTCCAGCCAGCGGCCCAAAAACAGCTTTTCGGCGATCAAAAGCACGGCGTACCATGCGCCCCAGGCCACGAACGTCCACGCGCTGCCGTGCCAGAGGCCGGTGAGCAGCCAGACGATGCAGAGGTTCAGAATCTGGCGTGCCTTCCCCTTGCGGTTGCCGCCGAGGGGGATGTAGACATAGTCGCGGAACCACTGCGAGAGCGTGATGTGCCAGCGGCGCCAGAAATCCGTGACGGATTCGGCCAGATAGGGGAAATCAAAGTTTTCCGGCAGCGTGAAGCCGAACATCCGGCCAAGGCCGAGGGCCATGTCGGTATAGCCGGAAAAATCAAAGTAAATCTGCAGCGCGTAGCAGACCGCGCCGAGCCACATTTTCCCGGGCGTGAGCGCCACGGCGGAGAGGCGAAAGACCTGCGCGGAAACCGTACCCATTGCCTCGGCCAGAAGAACCTTTTTTCCGAGGCCGAGGAGGAAGCGCTCGATGCCCGCCGGAAGATCGGCCCGGCGCGCGGTGAGCTGCGGCGAAAACGCGCCATAGCGCACCAGCGGGCCCTGGGCGGATTTGGGGAAGAAGGTGAAATAGAGCAGCAGGCGGCCGAAATTGCGCTCCGGCGCGATGGCGCCGCGCGCCACGTCCGCCAGGTAACTGATGGCGAGGAAGGTGAAAAACGAGACGCCGAGCGGCGCGGCCACGGTGGGCACCGTAAGCGCCAGCCCCGTCAGGCGGGAGAGATTTTCCGCGAAAAAGCCCGTGTATTTCAAATAGCAGAGCGCCGCCACGCAGAGCACGATTCCGGTGTACTGCCAGTCTCTTCCCGGCAGGCGGGCGAGAAGGCAGACCAGGGCGCTCATGCCGAGCACGAACAGCAGCCCGGGGATGCCGGAGCAGGCATAAAACGCAAGGCTGAGCACAAGCAGCGCGAGGTTCTGCCCCTGCAGGTGTTTGCGGGTCAGGAAGGCAAGCAGAAGCGCGCAGGGGAGAAAGAGGAAGAGAAACGAAAAGTTTGTGATCTGCATGTTCAGCTCGGATATTTCAGAATTTTATCGGCGCGCAGCTCGTCCTTGGACTTCAGCTTGCGCTTGTTGCCCTTTTCGTCGACGATGTAGGTTGCCTCCAACTGGGCGACGAGATTTTCGCGGAAGGCCGCGACGTATTCCCGGCGCAGCCGGTCGCGCTCGAGCACCTCTTCTTCCGTCAGGCCTTCGGCCTTTGCCTTGCGGGCCAGCTCGTTGATGCGGTCGATTCTTGATTTTTCCATGGTGATCCTCCTAGAGATAGCGGCAGATTTCGACGGAAATCCGCCCTTTTTTCGTGGTTCCGCCGACGGATGCCAGCTGCATTTTGCCAAGGCCCCGGACGGAGATCACGTCGCCTTCGGCGACGGCGCGGTCGGGCTTTTGGCAGAGGGTGTAGTTGAGCTCTGTCTTGCCGGCGGCGATGAGCTCTGACGCGCGGGAGCGGCTGAGCGCGAAGCCCTCGGCCACGATGCCGTCGAGCCGCAGCGAGGAGACCGTGCCGCGGATCTGCTTTGTTTTCTGCTCCGGCGCTTCGAGCGCGGAGAGCGGAATCTGCTCGAGGTGCAGCCGCGTCCGGCCGGCGTCGGTCAGGTTTTGCAGGACGTAGGGCAGGATGTCGCGCGTGACAAGAAAGTCGCAGCGGCCCGCGGCGGGGTAGAGATCGCCGACGGTCTCCCGCTTGATGCCGCAGCCCATGAGCGCGCCGAGAAAATCGCGGTGCGTGAGCGCGTCGGGCGCGAAAAATGTTGCGCGCACGGCGGCAATCGGCCCATCGTCTGAGGAAAGATGATCCTTGCCGAGATAATCCGGCAGGTAGCAGCAAACCTCGCGTTCGGCGGTCGGAAGGCCGCCAAAAAAGCGGATGGGCTCGCCGCGCAGGAGCTCACGGGTGAGCATCTGCTCCCGCCGGGAGAGAAAATTGGTTGCGGCCGGGATATCCCGCCGGATGGCGGCGGTCAGTTTTTCGCACACGCGCGTGAGCAGGTACTCCTCTTCGCGCGTGGCGGCCAGGTGTGCGATCTGTTCGCGTTTATCCATAAAGTTCGCTCCTCCACGCGCCTATTGTACCAGCCGAATTGCCACTTGGCAAGCCCGCGCAAATCGTTTATACTAAGATGAAACGGATTTTTCCTATTTGGAGGCGCGTATGAAGGTTTTGATTATCGGCGGCGGGGCCAGCGGTCTGATGGCGGCGCTGAGCGCGGCGGAAGAGGGATATGCGGTGACACTGGTGGAGCGGCAGGGGCGCGTGGGGCGCAAGCTGCTTGCGACCGGAAACGGCCGCTGCAATTTGACGAATACCGGCGCGGACAGCCCGCGCTATCACGGGGCGGCACCGGCGTTTGTGCGGCCTGCGCTTGCGCGCTTCGGTGTCCGGCGGACGCTGGAATTTTTTCGTACGCTGGGACTTTTGACCGTGGAGGAGGCGGATGGGAAGGTCTATCCGCTCTCCGATCAGGCGTCCAGCGTGCTCGACGTGCTGAGGTTTGCGGTGGAGCAGCGGGGCGTGCAGATTGCAGGCTCCTGTGACATTGTGGAGGTGAAGAAAAAAGCGCGCGGATATGAGGCCATCGCCGCGACGGGAGAGAAATTTTTCGGCGACAAGCTGATCATCTGCTGCGGCGGCTGCGCGGGCAAGCGGCTCGGCGGCGTAAAATCGGGCTATTTTCTGCTCGGGCAGCTGGGGCACCGCTGCACAGCGCTCTATCCCAGCCTCACGCAGATCAAAACGGATTCCACCTGGGTCAAGGCGCTCAAGGGCATCCGCGCCGACGCGCAGCTTTCCCTGCGGCGGGGCGGAGCGGTTTTGCAGGAGGAGGCAGGGGAGATTCAGTTTACGGATTTTGGCGTCAGCGGGCCGGTTGCGTTTGCGCTCTCCCGCGCGGCGGCGACCGGCGGGGAAGGGCTGAAGCTGGTTTTGGACTTTTTCCGGGGCTATGGGGCGCCGGAGCTGGCGGCGTTTTTCCGCGCCAGGAGAGAGAGCTTCCCAGCGCTTCCGGCGGAGGAGCTGCTCTCCGGCAGTTTGCAGTCGCGGCTGGGCAAGATGCTTTTAAAGCGCGCGGGCGTGGCGGCGGGCGGAACGCTGGGAGCGGTTGCGGATGCGGAAATTGAAAAGTTATGTAACCTTGCGAAGCATTTCCCGCTGGAGGTGCTCGGTGTCATGGGCTTTGACAGTGCCCAGGTGACGGCAGGCGGGATGGACGTTTCGGAGTTTCAGGCCGATACGCTGGAGAGCCGCCTGGCGCCCGGGGTGTTTGCGGCGGGCGAAGTGCTCGATATCGACGGGGACTGCGGCGGATTTAATCTGCAATGGGCCTGGTCGAGCGGGTATGTGGCCGGGAAGGCCGGAAAGATCGAGGCGATATGAATGATTCGAATTTCTGATCTCACACTCCGGCCCGGTGAGCCGGAGGAACATCTGCGCGCTGCGGCGGCGAAGGCGCTGCGGCTGCCGGAGAAGGCGATCGGCTCGTTCCGGATTCACCGGCGCTCGGTCGACGCGCGGAAAAAACAGGAGGTACGCCTGGTCTACGCCGTGGACGTGACGGTTGCAGGCGAGGAGGAAAAAATCCTTCGCGCCGCGCACAATCGGAAGGCGGGGATTGTGCGGGAGGTGCGCTATGCGCCGCCTGAGGCCCCGCAGACAGACGAACGGCCGGTTGTGGTGGGATTCGGCCCGGGCGGGATGTTCGCGGCACTGCTGCTTGCGGAGGCAGGGCTGCGGCCTGTTGTGCTGGAGCGCGGGCAGGATGCCGAAACCCGGCATGAGGCGGTAGAACGGTTTTGGAAAACCGGCGCGCTGGATCCCGACTGCAACGTGCAGTTCGGGGAAGGCGGGGCGGGGACGTTTTCGGACGGGAAGCTGAATACCGGCGTCAACGATGTCCGGATCCAGTGGATTTTGGAGCAGTTTGTGGAGGCGGGGGCGGATGCGTCGATCCTGTATGACGCCAAGCCGCATATCGGCACCGATGTGCTGCGGATCGTGGTGCAGAATCTGCGCAGGCGCATCCTGGCGCTGGGCGGAGAGGTGCGCTTCGGCGCGCATGTGACGGGCTTTTCCCGGGAAAACGGCGCGCTCACGGGGCTGCGGATCCTGGAGAATGGTATGGCCTATGACTATCCCTGCCATAGGGTCATTCTGGCGGTTGGACACAGTGCACGCGACACGTTCCGCGTGCTGCACGGGCTTGGCGTGCCGATGGAGCCGAAGACATTTTCCATGGGCGTGCGCATCGAGCACCGGCAGAGCATGGTGAACGAGAGCCAGTACGGCGCGTTTGCGGACCGGCTCGGCGCGGCGGATTATAAGCTGAACGCGCGATTTTCGGATGGGACGTCGGCCTACACCTTTTGCATGTGCCCCGGCGGGAAGGTGGTTGCGGCGGCAAGCGAAGAAGGCGGCGTGGTGACGAACGGGATGAGCGATTTTGCACGCGACGGAGAGAATGCGAACGCGGCGCTGTTGGTGACGCTTACGCCGGAGGATTTCCCGGGCGAGGGCGTGCTGGCCGGGATGGAATGGCAGCGGCAGATCGAGCAGGCGGCGTTTTGCGCGGGAGGCGGAGACTATCGTGCGCCGGCACAACTGGTGGGCGATTTCCTGGCACGAAGGCCGAGCCGGGCGCTTGGCGCCGTGAGGCCGACTTACCGGCCCGGCGTGCAGCTTTGTGAGCTGCATGAGGTTTTGCCGGAGCGGATCACCGACGTTTTGGAACAGGCCATCCCGGCACTGGATCGGAAGCTGCATGGGTTTGCGGATCCGGACGCGGTGCTCACGGCACCGGAGACGCGCAGCTCCAGCCCGGTACGGATTTTGCGGGATGCCCTTCGGCAGTCGCCCGGGCTGCGGGGGCTTTATCCCTGCGGCGAGGGCGCAGGGTATGCAGGCGGCATCACGTCGGCGGCCGTCGACGGGCTGCGCTGCGCCGAGGCCCTGATCGAACGTTTGAAATAAACTTGAGACTGTTGAAAAAACCAGGGTGTATTCTTCCAACTCCCGACGCACCCGGACAGCGGGGCGAAAAGAGATTTTCAACACGCGGAAAGCGCCTGCCGCTCCGGCAGGCGCTTTTTATCGGGAAAGATAGAGATAGAGAAGGACGCAGTGGGCGGTGAGGAAGAGGGGGATGGTGAGGAAAAACTTTGCCTTGCGCGTTTTATGATGAAACAGCCACATGCCGAGCAGGGCGCCGAGGCTTCCGCCTGCGGCGGCGGTGGCGAGCAGGACGGCCTCCGGGATGCGCCAGCGGTGTTTTTTTGCGCGCTGCTTGTCCGCAAGCATAAGCAGGAAGGAGAGCGCATTGATTAAAGACAGGTAGATGGACATGTTGAAAATTCCTTTCCGGGAGGTTGGAACAATGAAACGATGGATGATACTGGGGCTGTCGGCTTTTTTGGTGCTGCTTTGCGCCTGTGCGCGGGCGGAGATGACCTGGGAAACGGTGGACGATACGATGGAGCCGGCCGTTTCGCTGGCGGATGCGCCGATGCGGATGGTCTTTGACGTGCCGGAACAGGCGGAGCTGCTGGGCGAGACGGCAGGGTGGTGTGCCTACGCACATCCGGAGGGGGATTATGAGATCGTTGCGCGGACAATCCCGGCGGCAAGCTTGGAAGAGGCGGTATTTGCCGTCTCCGGTCTGCCGGAAGACGAGCTGCGTGCGGTGCTCCGCTCCGGTGCGGGCGGGTGTGATTTCAGCTGGTATGCAGGGGGAGAGGGGCGGCTTTGCCGCGCAGAAATTTTATCGGACCGGGATTATTACTATGCGCTGACCTTCTCGGTCCGCGAGGGCGCCAGCAGCACCTATCATAGCACGCAGGAGCAGGTTTTTGCAAGTTTTGGCCTGGTTTCGGACGATTTCGAATAGAAAAGGTTGTTGGGAAAATTTTTTGAAAAATCTATTGACAAATGGCCATTCTGCCTGTATAATAACACCCGTCGCTAAGAGATGCGGCGCCGCTGAAAAAGCGGTCTTGAGTGGAATGGAAGGTTAGCTCAGCTGGGAGAGCACTTGCCTTACAAGCAAGGGGTC
>OIWS01003632.1_pt1 | contig 10740 bp, 8 predicted proteins | sample 1587611 | NCBI WGS metagenome assembly OIWS01 (sample SAMEA3888919, study PRJEB22519) | human gut metagenome | biome: human gut; feature: human-associated habitat; material: faeces | place: Denmark | collected 2010 | reverse complement strand
CCGCATACCGCCCCTCGCGCACCAGCGCGACATACCCCGGCACATCGACGCCCGCGGGACACAGCGACACGCACGGCACAGGGTTTTGCAGCGATGCAAGGCATCTGTGGTGCTGCACATGGTTCACATAGTCGTCCCGGAAGCCCTCGAAGCCGCTTAAGACCAGCTGCGCCGCATCGCGTCCGATGGCGCAGTCGGCAGAAGCGACGATGGCCCGCGCCGTTTTTTCGATGGTATCGATCGTCAGCATCGTACCGGTGCCATCTAACACCTGCCCCATCAGCGCAGCCAGCTGCCCGAGGCCGATCCGGCAGGGCACACATTTGCCGCAGGACTGCGCGTGGCACAGCTGCAAAAAGGTCAGCGACATATCGATCGGACATAGTCCCGGCGGGCTGGACGCGATTCTTCGCTCCATGTCCTTGTAGAGCCGGTCGACGACCGTCTGTGCCTTACTCGCGGTTTTGATGTCAAGTCTGCTCAAGGCTTCCTCACTCCTTCTGATTTTTGAGATACAATTATGCTGTTTTTGATATAACACATAATGTTTTTAACATATGAATACAGTAACATACGGATTCTAATAAGTCAATACGTATCGATAAAAAAATATCAATTTCATGTTTCTTCCAGCCAAGCCCCATCCGGACCAGTCCTTTGGAACAGCCGCAAGAGCTGCCCGGGATTTCCCGGGCAGCTCCCGCTTCGATGGATAGGGGGTGATATTTATACCTGAAGCGCCGCATGAAGCGCATCGGTCTTTGCGGTGACCGCGTTGCCGGGGGCCTTTGCCGCCTCGCCGATGACAAGGACCTGCGTGCACACGGCCTCCGCCGTCTCCTTGAGCGCGGCATTTGCGCGCGAGCCCATGGCAAGAACAATGCTGTCGAAGCCCCGGAGGCTTCCCGGCGTGCCGTCCGCGATGGTATAGTCGACACCGTCAGTGTAAAACTGCCCGACCTTCGCGCCCGGGTAGAGCCCGACATTGTGCTCGCGAAAGACTTCAAACATGTACCGGCGGCTCTCGGGGGTGACGTCCGCCGCGATCACATCCTTCATTTCGATGACGGAAACCTCATGTCCGCGCTCGGCCAGGAACTCTGCCGCTTCGCAGCCGACCATGCCGCCGCCGACCACAAGAGCCTTCCGGCCAGCCGACCGCTTGCCATCCAAAAGCTCCTGCGCCGTCATGAAACCGCATTCGCTAAGACCCGGAATACGAAGAATCAGCGGATTGGAGCCGGTTGCCAGGACGATGGCGTCGGGGCAGAACGCCTTGAGCACCGTCTCGTCGGCCTCCACGCCAGTCCGGATAGCAACACCCGCGTTTTCGCAGCGCACGATCATGGACCGGACCGCTTCGGTCAGCTGTCCCTTGCCGGTGGGGTACGCCGCGATGCGGAAGTTGCCGCCGAGCTCCTGATTTTTCTCCAGCAGCGTCACCTTATGCCCGCGCAGCGCGAGAATATACGCCGCGTACAGTCCGCCCGGGCCGCCGCCGACCACGACGACGTTTTTAGAAGTCTCAACCGGAGTGATTTCGGTTTCGCGGCCAACACACGGGTTCACCGCGCAGGTGATGGGCCTGCCCGCAAACATGTTAGGCACGCACCCAAGAAGACAGCCGATGCAGGGCGCAAGGGTCTCAAGCTGATTGTTCCGCGCTTTGTTGGGAAGCTCTGGGTCCGCGATGCTCTGGCGGCCAAAGGCGACAAGGTCGCATCTCCCCTGCTTGACCAAGAGCTCTGCGTACTGCGGCTCTGTGAACCTGCCGACAATGATGACAGGAACGGAAACGGCCCGCTTGATCTCGGTCACGAGGTCCGCGTTGAACCCGCCATGCGTGATGCCGGGCGCCCACATGAACTCATCATGCAGGTGCACCGCGCGCGTCACATGCAGCGCGTCCACGCCGCACTCCTGTTCTAAGTAAGCCGCGACCGCCGCCGCATCCTGCACGCTCTGTCCGCCCGGGACCTCGTCGCAGGCGTTGATGCGGCAGAGAATGGGAAGGTTGCCGCCGGTCTTTTTGCGAATGTTTTCGATGATCAGCCGCGGAAGGCGCATCCGGTTTTCAAAGCAGCCGCCAAACTCGTCCGTGCGGTTGTTGGTGCGCTGGGAAATGAACGTGCTGACAAGATAGCCGTGCGCGCAGTGGACCTCGACCATGTCGCTCCCGGCCAATTGGGCGCGTCTGGCCGCGTCGCCGTAGCATTCGATGATACAGTAGAGCTCTTCTTTTGACACAGCCTCCGGCGTTTCGCGTCCGACCGCTGCCGGAATCGCGCTGGCCGCCTTCAGGGGATAGCCGGTAAGCGCCGAGCTTCCCTCGGGGCCCGCATGCTGGAGCTGGATGGAGACCTTCGCGCCGTAGGCATGACAGGCAGAGGCCACCTGGCGGAAGCTCTCGACGGTGGAATCCGAGAACAGGCACGGCTTGCGGGGGCCGCCCTTCGCCTGCTCATAGACGACGGTCGACTCGATCGTGATGAGGCCGAAGCCGCCCTTGGCTCTTGCTTCATAGTAGGAAAGGGAGCGGTCGGACAAAGAGCCGTCCGTGTTCGCGAGATTATTTCCCATCGCGGGCACGACGAAGCGGTTGGGAACCGTCACAGAACCGATCTGCACGGGAGAAAACATGGTAGGAAATTTCATTTGACTCGTCTCCTTTTTGATTTAGGGAATCACGAAAAGAATTTTTCCAGAACTTCCTGCGCGGGCATGTCCTTTCCGGTGAAGAGCTTGAACGCGGCCACGCCCTGCCACAGCAGCATCCCGATCCCGCCGACAGCCTTGCATCCGGCCGCCTCCGCCTGCTCGATGAGAAGGGTCTTGCGGGGATTGTAGATGGTGTCGGCGATGACGAGATTTTTATGGAGCAGCTTCGCGTCGACGAGCGTTTGTCCATCAAGCGGCTTCATGCCGACCTTTGTGGCGTTCACGAGAAGGTCGCAGGCCTTGACGGCACTTGCGAGTGCGTCTGCGTCCTCCAGTGGGTGAATGGAGACCTTGCACGCGGGAACCGCCGCCGTCAGCTTCTCGACGGTCTTTTCGCCGTTCGCGTAAAATTCGTCCGCGCGGTTGAAAATGGCGATCTCCTGCGCGCCGTCCAGCGCCGCCTGTACGCAGATGGCCGTGGCCGTGCCGCCCGCGCCGAGGATGACCATGCGCTTGCCCTGAACCTCCACACCGTGCTCGCGCAGGTTCTGCACAAAGCCGATGCCGTCGGTGTTGTGGCCGGTGAGCCTGCCGTCACTTGAGACCGTTACGGTGTTGCAGGCGCCGATGAGCTTTGCCGCGGGAGAAATTTCATCCACGAGCCCGGCCACCGCCGTCTTGTCCGGCATGGTGACGTTGAAGCCGCCCACATGCAGGGTTCTCAGTGCTTCCACGCCCTCTTTCACAGTTTCAAGCGGAATATCGAACGCGAGATACGCCGCGTCCATGCCGGTTTTCGCAAAGCTGTAGTTATACATCGCGGGAGAGCCCGAGTGCCCGACCGGCGAGCCGATGAGGGCAAACAGCTTCGTGTGTCCCGAAATTCTTGCTTCCATAAAAATGCTCCTTTCAGTTTTCCAGCAGCTCCGGCCAGGCTTCCTTCAAAACCTTCGCCGTCGCCTCGTAGTTTGCCTTTGCCGCCGCATCCACGCCGGCACTCAAAATTTCGTCGCTGATAACCTCCACGCCCATGACGGCGGGCTTCACGCCCTTTTCGCGGAGCATCTTTACAAAGCCCACGGTGTCGCCAAAACCCGTGCCGGGCAGCATCCGGTCGTGCATTGACTCGTCGCGGAGAATGGATTTTGCGTACGGGTGCGATTGCACGTCGTTGATTTGCACGGAGACGATTTTCTCTGCCGGAACGTCTGCGAGGATGTACGGATCGTAGCTCTGACCGGCGCGGATCCAGTGCCACGAATCGAGAATCAATTTTGCGTTCTCGCAGCCCGAGCGCTTCACGACCGCCCACGCTTTTTTCACATCCAGAAGCCCACTGTACGGCATGGGCTCCACACCGATGGTATAGGGCTGCGCGCGATGGCAGAGCTCGCGGAGCTTCTGCGCGGTGTACTCGACGGAGTAGCTTTCCATGAGGCCGCAGTTGATCTGATTGACGCCAAAAAGCTTACACATATGAAAGCACAGCTGCTCCTTGTATTTCTGCTCGTACGAGCGGTTTTCCTCCGCCCACTGGACGATGTACTCGACCTCTGTGACGCGCATGTTGTACTTTTTGAGAATCGCAAGAATGTCGCGGTCAAAAAGGCCTTCGTTCAGCGCGTCCACATACGTTTCGGCGCGAAGGCCGATGCCCTCGAAGCCCGCGTTTTTTGCAGCGCGGACACGCTCTTCAAACGTGCACCTGTCTCCGAGCGTCCACGAGCTGATGGTAATGGGATATTGCTTCGACATTAGGAAGTCCTCCTGTCTGTGTGTTTTTTGTTATTCCTGCGCGGTTTCGCGCGTTTGCCTGATGTTCAGAATGACGGCCAGCAAAATACCCGCAAGCGTCACGGCCATGTTTAAAAGCAGCACCAGTCTGGGGCCATTCGCGCCGCCGACTCTCGTCAGGAAGCCCGCAAGGCTCACCATCGCGTAGTTCGCAACGCTCGAGGCGATCATCACAATGGACGTAATGACGCCGCGATGCTTTGGAAACAGTTCGTTTGCAACCGCAACGACGAGCTGCAACACGCCGCCCGCGCCAAAAAAGCCGATGAGAAGGCCTCCTGCCAGCACCATAACGGGCTTTTGGACAAGGAAGATGGCTCCGAGGCTCACAAGCGCCGCCAACGGGTAGCCGATCAGGATCTTGACCAGCCGGACCCCGCGCCGAAGAAGCGCCGCGTTGACAAAGAGCGCGATGACAATGCCGACGGAGTAAAATGACTGCGCGCGGCTGGGGTCCGCGAGTCCATAGAGCGCGCCGAGCTCCTGATTGCAGTTCATCCAGAGCATGAACGTCGTGGACGTCGTGAAGCCGAGGAGAATCAGGATGATGCTCATGGGCGTCAGCCGCAGCCGGTCGCGCTTTTCGGCATTTTTCTCCGGCCGGATGAACGGCGGGAACGGAAGAAAGACGAGAAACAGTCCATCGATCACAATGATTGCCGCCGCGGCGAGGAAGATGGTGTGGAAGGGAAGGTTCCTCGCCGCGGCTCCCTGGATGGCAAAGGGAAGGAGGAACTGTGCAATCGAAATGGAACGCTTCGTGAAAATGTTCGCAATCGCGCCCTTCTCCTTGAAAATCTCCATGCATGACGGCGTGATGCTCGTATCCAGAAACGAGTTTGCCATGCCGCTGACGGCGGCAAGAAGATAGCCGACATAGAGATTCGGCGCGTAGGTGATGCCGAGGAAGAAAATTGCGTAGAGTCCGCAGCCGATGAGTCCCGAGAGCCTGCGTCCGAAGCGGTCGGAAAGCGGGCCCGCGATGGGAAACGCGAGGAGCCGGCCAAGGCCGATGGCCGCGATGACAGAGACAACGCCGGAGACATCGAAGCTGCCGTCTGCAAGCCGGCTTGCCCCCCAGAGGGCGGCGAAGTCCTGCTTGTACTGGCCCATGATCGTGGCTGCAATGCCGAGGACAAAGTAGGTGATGTAAAGTGCCAGTGCCGTGGGGTAGTATTTTCTGGAGTCCACAGTCTGGTTCATGGTGTTTGTTCCTTTCTCTTTCATATTCAGGCGTACAAAAGCGACCGGATTTCTTCGATGGGCATGTCCTTCCCGCTGTAGAGCCGGAAGGCCTCCGCGCCCTGGCAAAGGAGCATCCCGAGTCCGTCGCATGTCCTGCATCCCGCGGCCTGCGCCTCGCGGAGCATTTTTGTCTCGGGCGGCGCGTAGACGACGTCTGTTACGACAAGCTCGGGCCGAAAGAACGAAGGGTCGATGTTGCTCTCGTTTTCAAGAGGCGCCATGCCGACGCGGGTAGCGTTTGACAGGATATCGGCAGTTTCAGCGGCTCTTTGCAGGGCCCCGCGGTCGTCTAAATCCTGTAGGGTGATCTTGCAGGAGGGAGCCGCATTCTTTGCCGCCTGCATGGCCGCCTCGACGCGGGGCCAGAAGCCGTCTCTGCGGTTGAAAACCAGAATTTCCGCCGCGCCGTCAAGCGCTGCCTGCACTGCAATCGCGCTTCCCGCGCCGCCGCCTCCCAAAAGTACGATGCGCTTGCCGGAGACGTCCACGCCGTGCCTGCGCAAATTCTGCGTATAGCCGAGGCCGTCGGTGTTGTGGCCGGTCAGAACGCCATTGTCGTTTACGATGGTGTTGACCGCACCGATGGCTTTTGCTGCCGGGGTGATTTTGCCCAGAAAGGGAATGACCGCCGCCTTGCACGGCATGGTGATATTCGCGCCGCGCATGTGTAAGGTGCGAATGGCGCTCACCGCGTCCCCGACTTTTTCGGGCGGCACATCAAAGGCCAGATAAGCATAGTCGAGACCGTGCTTTTGAAAGCAGTAGTTGTACATCTGCGGGGATTTGGAGTGTTCGACCGGCGTGCCGATGAGACCCAGCAGCGTGGTCGTTCCGGAAATCTGCAAGAGGCGTCTCTCCTTTCAATTTGTCAAAAAATCGTTTGCTTGTTTCTGGCTCTACTCTACCCCGCGTCTTCCGGGATTTCCAATCAATAGATAAATACTTATCGATAGATTTTTCGCATATAATCTTGTATAATGGAGAAAAAGACAGACCTGATTCGGGAGGGATTTTTGTGAATCTGCTGCATCTTCGGTATTTTGTTGAGCTGGCCGGTATCCAGCACTACACCCGCGCGGCGGAAAAGCTCTGCATCACGCAGCCGAGCTTGAGCCACGCGATGGCGCAGCTGGAGACAGAGCTCGGCGTGCCGCTGTTTGAGAAAAACGGGCGCGGAGTGGTGCTCACGCCGTACGGCAAGCAGTTTCTTTCCTGCGCGCAGCAGACGCTTTTGACGCTCGACGAGGGAGTCGAGGAGCTGCGGCGTGTGGGGCGCGGCGAGGGGCTCATCCGGCTGGGGCTTCTGCGCACGCTTGGTATTGAGTTCGTGCCGAAGCTGGCCGAGCGGTTTTTGAAGGAAAATCCGGACAAAAATATCCGCTTTTCGTTCTCGACCGGCGTAACCGGCGAGCTGCTGGAGGGCCTGGCGGCGCGGAAATACGACATGGTGTTCGCCTCGCGCCCGCCCGTCGAAATGAATCTGACGGCAATCCCCGTCTCGCAGCAGGATCTGGTCCTGATCGTGCCGAAAAAGCACCCCCTGGCTTCGCAGCACGTGATTGACCTTGCCGACACACTCCCCTACCCGCAGGTCTGCTTCTTGAAGGGCTCCGGCATGCGCGACGTGGTCGACGGGCTGTTTGAAAAAATCGGCGCCAGCCCGGAGATCGCGATCGAGACGCAGGAGGATCAGGTCGTCGCGGGGCTGGTCGCGCATGACTTTGGCATCGCGGTCGTACCGTATATGGATCTGCTTTTGCGGCTGGATGTGCAGATTTTGCAGATCGCAAGGCCATCATGGAAGCGGGAATTTTACCTGGTCCACGACAGCAGAGCCTATCTCTCCCCTGCTGCGCGCAGCTTCCGCTCGTTCGTGCTCGACGGAATCACCCTGTGAAGCTGCACAGTTTTGCGCCTGCCAAATTGAACCGATGGAAAAAATCGATAGGAATCTCAAAAAATATACATAGTTCGCCGCCCGCTGTGGGTCGGGTTTGGGGCAAGCACATCCATTTTGCGCCCGCACAGTCCTCTTTCCCGGCTTTTTAATTCCCGATTTTTCCATTCTCGGGTTAAAAAACAGACACCCTGCCTCTTGTAAACCGAACAAAAAGGCAGGGTGTCTTGATTTTTACAAGATATAACAAAAGCCCTCGAAAACGTAGTGTTTTCAAGGGCTTTTGTTTTCAGTACACTATGGATCAATGGTTCATTTTTCAGGCTTTTTATCGCCATCTGTAAAATTTTCGGCACTTTCGATCAGATTTGTTATAACCTGATTGAGCTGCGCGGCGTTTTTTGACGTAATGACCGGCACGCCGGTCTGCTGCTCGATTGCCTTCCGAGCATCGCCCGCGACCTTGCCGCCGGAGCGCGCGACCTCGACGTTTTCGCGCAGACCCCCCGGTGCTTTCTGTTTTGATATCTCCGTAGTCGTGGCTTCGGCCAGCATATTGAGAACCAACTCCAGCGTTGTCATATTATCACGCAGATTCTCTTTTTTCAAGCCCTTGAGATTTTTATACTGCCGCGTGTTCATACCGGACCACGCTTTTGTGATCTCATCGGTCAGGATTGCGTATTCCACCCCTTTTTGAACACCGCGCGCGTCCCATTCATCAGTCAGTTCCTTGCGCACCTGAATCGCTTGCAGGCGCTGGTTGATCCATGCGCGGCTGTAGCCTATCTTGAGATAGGTTTCCAGCGCACGGTCTATCGTCAGCTCCGGGTCAATCGTTTCTTCTATGCGCTCCCGACCAACCTGTGCAAGCCAGAGCTTGAATGGCTCGGCTTTGGGCGAGGGAATGGACTGAATGATGCGAAGGAGCTGCTCGGTGTCAGCTACGTCAGTCAAACGCTTTTTGCCGTCGGTTGCAGTCAATTTCAACTGCTTACAATTTGTAAGCAGTTGCCCTGCGCCCTCGTCATTCAAGCGTTTTTTTAATACTGCCCAATAGGTGCTGGCGTGGCGGGCATCCGGCTGATCGGTCAGAATAGCTACCACATCAACAATGGAAAAGTACCATTCTTCCTTTTCTGCATCCCATGCGGTGCGGATGCGCTTGTCCTCAAATAATTGAATTCGATCACTTTGCCCCATTTGCTTCTCTTCTTTCTACACACAAATTCCCGCATTCTTCATGAGAATATCTTTTTTCTTTTCAAGAATGTCGCGGCTCTTTTTTGATATACCGACTTCTACACATCCGTCATAATCGTCAAACGGATGATCGTATCGTTCCTGACTGGTTAAGTCAAAATTTTTTCCGGTAATTCGATTGAAGTAATGCACCTGTTTTTTCCACGCATAGCGAATAATATCGCCTCCAAATATTTCCTGAACAAGCAACGCGGTTGCTGGGCTTTGACCTATGCTTGGATTATTGGGGTTCCATTCTGCATCGAAGCAAGTTTCTTCACTCCAACCCTTTTCTAAAAGCAGCTTGTAAAGCGCAGTTATGGTTTCAATCTTTTTTCCATCAACACGATACTCCTTTTTGGGAAAAAACTCGCCATCAACAATTTGTGACTGAAAAAAAGTTCGATCTAAATGGTAGTTTTTCACCGTATCAACGGGAAGAATTAGCTTGCTATTTTTCCTATATACGCCAGACCTTTTTTGCCTTGTAAGAAGCACCTTATATCCATCATCAATATTGAAATCAGGGAAGAAATTCTCTGCTGTTAGCAGCCCACCGCGTCCCAGCCAACCATCTGCATCTCCGACTTTTACTTCGATGATGCAAAGCACGTTTTCTCCATAATCGCTGTTCGCTGAAGCGTTTCTATTGCGAACAATCCATCCGTGCTGGGATGCTGGTCTCAGGAAATAAGATGGCAGTGCTTTTCGCAGATCTACTGTGTACGCATCTTCACCGATATATACACCATTGATAGATGGACAATTCGTATCTGCCAGATATAAATAAATGTACATCACTCCATCTTGATCTGTTCGCTTAACGTATCTATGCGATACGGGATCAAATCGATATAGTCCAAACCAGAGTGCGCACCAATGGTTGTCAACAAAATCCATGCATCGCGTATTAGCTCCATAGTGCTGCAGCACTGCCTCTGTGAGCAATTCTTGATACTTTTTCCATCCTGTTACTTCCAATTGATCCAGCCCCAAATAGTGTTGAAATCTTGTGTCGTTCATCAACCCGTTAATAATATCACCGGATACATAGCCTTGCCCTCGGCATCCACTTGGTTTAAGCCCCGGATAATTATTTGTCTGACCCCTATATAGAACTGTTCCGTTCGCGGCGTTAATGTGCTTGACATATCCAATTAGTTGGTTCAATTCATGTTGTGTACTTACTGAAAAAATCGGAACTTCCTCATTCTTCCACGTTCCTATCGCTATTGCGCCTTTGATCGCATTATTCTTCTTTGGAAATTCCTTTTTCATCGTTACCCTCCACAATGGCAGCAAGCAAACTGTTCGATTATGCATATATGAAATATCAATAAATTTGCGTAGGCCCAACGCTGTGATCCGAATTTTACTTGTAATATTATAGCATATTTCGGCAGACTCGTCGACGGTTTCTTCCACAAATGCCCCGTTTAAAATGATCTCTAAAAGTTCATTTTTCGAGAGTTTTTTAGACGCAACTTTCCGCAAGCAGAAAATCCGTTGCTCTCTTGTCAGCTCCGCTTCCATGATAACCACATTCAGCGTCCAGCCGATTTTCATCGCCAGACGGAGGAGCGTTTGGTCATTTTCATAAGTCCGGTAAAAATCTCGCATCCGGCGCACGTTGCGTGGGGAAAAACCTGTGCGGTCAGGGAAATTCGCCTGCAAAAACTCTGCGGCTGCGACCGCCGCGCCCTTCTCCGGGCGCTGGCTGATGGCCTTGCCAATGGCATACACTTCATCCATTTGCAGAAGATTCTGCGTGAGAATTGCGGTCAATTCCCGGTACATCGTGCCATAATCCACAGGTTTTCTGACGTTCATGGTTTCTCCTTTCCGCGCCGCCGCGCATCGTATATTTCGTCGTTTTGCGAATAGCCTGCTACAATATTTTGTGG
>OIWS01003623.1_pt1 | contig 10766 bp, 6 predicted proteins | sample 1587611 | NCBI WGS metagenome assembly OIWS01 (sample SAMEA3888919, study PRJEB22519) | human gut metagenome | biome: human gut; feature: human-associated habitat; material: faeces | place: Denmark | collected 2010 | reverse complement strand
GCTGCAAGCTGCCGCCGAAGAAGGCGCGGGAGATGCAGGTGCTGACGCGGGAGGAGCTTCAAAGGTTCCTCATTCAGGCGAAGTTCGAGGGCTACTACGAAATCTTCCTTCTGGACTTGGCAACAGGTCTGCGCCGGGGCGAGCTCATGGCGCTGCAATGGGACGATCTGAACTTCAAAACCGGCGTACTGAATGTGAACAAGCAGGTCTACGATGTGCGTGGCCAACTCCAGATCAGCGTGCCCAAGACGAAGAACTCCGTCCGCAAGATCGTCCTGCCACCTGCTGTGGTGGCAGTGCTGCGGGAGTACAAAAAGACGGTGGACTCCCGCTGGATGTTCCCGTCACCGGTGAAGGAGGACTGTCCCATTACACCCGGCGTGGTACGGCGCAGATTGCAGCTCATCTTGGAACACGCTGGGTGCAAGCATGTTAGATTTCATGATCTGCGCCATACCTTCGCAACGCTGGCACTGGAAAACGGCATGGATGTCAAGACTCTTTCCGCCATGCTGGGTCATGTGTCGGCGGCCACCACGCTGGACATCTACACCCACATCACCGATGACATGCAGCGCACAGCCGCCGCCAACATCGAGCGCGGCATCGGCAAAGTAGCACCACAGGAGGACGCTTCAGAGCCGGGGCAGGAAACCGCCCCAGCCCAGGCGGAAAAGCCGAGAATGACCGACTTCAAGCCCTACATAGGCCGCAAGCGCCGCTCCGGCACCGGCTGCATCAGCGAGATCAGCGACCATCTCTTCGAAGGCCGCTACTCCCCCAAGTGGCCTGATGGCAAAAAGCACGCCCGCAATGTCTACGCCCACACAAGAGAAGAATGTGAAGAGAAACTGAAGGTGTTGATTGTAGAGATGAAAGCCGAGATCGCGGAAGCAAAACGGCTGATGGATTTGGGCAAAGGTGACGGAAGCCCACCGGAGGAGAAGAAGGGCAAGCGGGCGAGGAAAATGTAAAAACCGGAGAGGATGAAGAGCACAATACGCCTGATGCATGCACACAGGAGTGCATGCATCAAGCGTATTCAAAATAATTAGTTAACAACCTTTAAAATTCAGTGTTAAGTCAACAATAGTAGTGCATAATATGTGAGGGAATATGATATCATCAGCGTGGCCAGATGACATGCTTAAAGGTGGATTAAGTTAGGTCGTCATCTTAATCGCACAAAACGACCAACCGGGGCAGGACCGGTATGGTATCATATTCCTCTTTCTTTTTTTGATTTTTGACGATCCATAAGAATCTTTGTTTGCGCGCGAGGAGGAAAGTATCTGCTCGATATTCTTCGTCTCTCTCGATCTATAATTTTGTCTGAGTGAACTAACATATGCCAAAGGATAGTCAAAGTCATATTTTTGGCCATACCATTATCATGATCTTCGCAAAGATTCTCGGCTTCTTTAATTACAGCCTGAAAATCATCAACTTTTTCCCAGAACATCAATCTTTCTATTCTGTAATTTAAAGAAGATGGAATGTAGTCTTGTTGTGCCAAATAATCAACAGTATTATCGTTTGCACCATGTGAGGATACTACATTATACAGATTTAGCAACATATTTAATGAGACTTCCTGGAAGAAACGCAAAATATCTTCTCGGGAAAACTTTTTTCCTTCGAAACCTGTAGATTCTTGCCAGGCGACAATCTCTTCTACTAAATGGTCAATGCTATTATCTATGGACTCAGACCATTGATAAAAGATTTTATTGGGAAGCTGATACATTGCAGATACATAGTCTTTTTTGGCAGGACCAGGAAGAATGCTTATAAATGCAGAGAAATTTCTTGCAATAATCTTCAGCTGTAGCAAAGCTCTAATCAATTGGTTGTTTAACGCATCGATTTGAGTTTCATCGTAATCATATATGTCTACTGTTTCAATGGGTGCATCATTTTCTTCTTCCTCGATTGACTGATTATGGATTTCACGCTCTTTTTCATCATCTTTGGGAGGAGCAAGATTTTTCGTAGGCATAGCTTGTAAGTATTTTATGCCAATGTCTGATAAATCGAACTCCGCCCATTCAGAAACGTAAGACACTGCCTGTTCAAGGAGAAGACGGGGAATATTAACATTATCAGAAATATAGGTCATGAATAACAAAATATCACCATTGATACTAAAGCAAGAGTGTCTAATGATAGATTTCAAGTCCGCTGTGTTTCCTGTATCATGAAACCTTCTGTTAAGTGCTTTTGCCACAAAATATGCAAGATGATTTTTGCTTGTAAAACGATATTCATATCCATTTGAGGTTCTTAATAGAAGCCCGCTACTTACTGTAATTTCGACAAATCTTTCTGCCGTTAGGTAGCGATTATCATAGTATTCGCAATATGCCGCAATGACCTCATCGATATGTACTGCACTAATTGGGTACTCTTTGCGGAAATGTATATAGTAAGCAACTTCACTTAAAGCAACAATAATATCGTTAGGATTCTCTCTCCGTCCTATAAGATTAGGTGTGATTGCTCGTTCTATAGATGCTTCAAAAACCTTGCTAAAAACCGTTGCATCGGATTTATCTAATTCACCAAGGTGTATGCAATAGTAGTCTACAAATTGAACAACAAAGTCGATATCTGTGCGGAACGCTAATTTATATGAATTTAGACATTGCTCAAGAGTTCTGGCAATACCAAGGGCTTTCAATTCATCGCTGTCTGTTTTAATTAAAACAATTTTTTTGATTAGCTCCAATCGCTTCTCTGCATACAAGCGGGAAATAAATGCTTTTTTAAATTCTTTGCTCCCTTTGATATTGTCTTTTACCATCTGTACGATGTCAAACTGGGATGTTTCTTCAGAAGAAATAATTATTGTGCCAAAGATATCTTCTATTCCCCGCAAAAATTTATTGAGGTGCTTGGGAGAAATCCTGTGCAAGTCATCGATAATTATGACTTTCTTCTCGGTTGGAATATCCTGAAATTGTGAATAAGAGTCTGCACCGTATGTGTCTGTAACAAGTTCTTTTAGAATATTCTCTTGACTTCTTCCGGTAATGTCATCAGTCCCGCAATACAAAACAATATATTGCATTTGCAACTCTTCAAAAACCATTTTTAACAGGGTTGTTTTTCCCGAATTGCTTTCTCCTATAACAGCAACATATCTGTTTTCTTGAATAAAAGAGATAAAATCCTCCATTTTATTAATCGATTTTCCTCTGGAATATTCTTTAGACGCATTGAATCGAAGTGTTGGAAAAACAAAATAATCACTAAGGATTGATGAAATTGAATTTTTTGTGTCAGCCATTATTGTTGCCACATAATCTTCTTTGTAAATCAGACCAGTGCCACTTAAAGATTTTCTCATCAGGATATGCTCTTGCTTTATCGAAGCAGCAAAAGCGGAACGGTCTATATTCCAGCTAAATTTACACAAAGCATACTTTCTGCTTTCGGTGTCAAATAGTGCAGCGTAGTATTCGGAAATAGTGGGAACTGAGCTTTGCCACCATGCTCCACCGGCTTGTTTTACAATGCGATTTCCGTTATCATAAAGTATATTTTGCGTACCTGGAAAATGTTCGTGACCGAAAAAGGCAAGAGAACACCTTTTTGCAAGAACGCCCTCCAACTCCTTTTTCTGTGAAAACTCGAACCAGTCCGGAGAATGATGCATTACAGCAAGGGAGAAATCTGCTTTAGATTCTGCATTCAAAGAATGTATTGCTTCTTCCGGTAGATAATGAAGTCCATCATCAGAACTACAGGAAAATGGTGCGGTATTGATTAGATTTGCTTCAATGCGATAACCGTTATCAAAATGCAGAATTTTTCTCGTAACTAACTGCCCAAATGGAATATTCCTCCAGTAAGGGAAGAAGCAACCGTTTCTGTCAGAAAAAGAGAAAAAGTTCCTCATGCATCTTAGTTCCTGTTGGAGATATAAATTTTTTTCTTCTTCAACGAAAGACCGAATTTTAGAAGATTCTAACCGAGCCTTTCCACCCCAATCAACATCGTGATTACCAGGAACTATCAATGTTTTTATATTCTTTTGGCTGAGAGAGTATTTCGTTTTCAGTTGAGGAATTAACCGTTCCAAGAAAGTAGCCGCAATTTTATATTGAGTTGTTTGCCCAGACGCTGCAATGTCACCAGAAAGGATAATAACAATTCCCTCAAAAGGTGCATAAATACCAAGTGAATTCACAACAGCTTGAATTTTGGCCGGATGGATTGCTTTGCTACTGTCCAGGTGTAAATCACTCAAATGTAAAAAAGAAATTCTCATATCGTTCCCTCACATTGAAAAATGTAATAACTCCTCAAAAAAGCACATTGCACAGTCTCATTGATAGTATGCAAAGGCCTATTACATGTTAATTATACTATAATTCAGCAAAAAACACAATATTAACTCTGCGCTTGTCAAAAATGTATGTTAAGAATAACAAGTTCAGTATCTGCGCCGCAATAGACAAAGAATAAGAAAAATCCCTCTGAAATCAACGATTTCAGAGGGATTTTGGTCCGAGTGAGGTGACTTGAACACCCAACCTCGACATCCCAAATGTCGCGCCCTACCAGTTGAGCCACACCCGGATATTCACTTTTCTGCCATGATACCACGGCGAGGGGTAAAAATAAAGTTTTTTCTGTCTGTGGTCATTTATGTGGTCAAAGCCGCTTTTATGCCGCTTTCGGTAATCGGAGGAAATCCCGCAAATGCAGGTGTCACAAGGCTTTGCGGCGTTTCGCCCTGCCCCGTCCCGGATACCGCCACGGCACTCCCAAACCAGGCGCGATACCAGCTTCGCTATACCCGGATATTCAGCTTCTGCCATTATACCACGGCGAGGGGAGAAAAGCAAAGCTTTTTCTCGCTGCGGTCATTTATGTGCACAATACATATTGGACAAGTGAAAAAGCTATGAGGGATATGGTCTCATGTGATAAAGCTGAGCTGCCGCACCAGCTTATCCGGAAACGAGACCATATCCCTCATGGCCAAGAGAATAACACGGGACATGGCATCTCGGCGATCCCTGATGAAGAACACGGGGAATTACGGCTTCGGGTTCGCCAGCCTGTTTATCCCGATTATTTTACGTTCAGGGCGGCCTTCAGCTGGTCCACCCGGTCGGTGCGCTCCCAGGTAACGCCCAGGTCCTCCCGGCCCATATGTCCGTAGGCCGCCAGCTGGCGATAGATGGGACGGCGCAGGTCCAGGTCCCGGATGATGGCGGTGGGCCGCAGGTCAAACACCTGCTCCACGGCCTGCTCCAGAGCCTCGTCGGACACCACGCCGGTGCCGAAGGTTTCCACCAGCACGCTGACGGGCCGGGCCACGCCGATGGCGTAGGCCAGCTGCACCTGGCAGCGGCGGGCAAGGCCGGCGGCCACCACGTTCTTGGCCACCCAGCGGGCGGCATAGGCGGCAGACCGGTCCACCTTGGTGGGGTCCTTGCCGGAGAAGGCGCCGCCGCCGTGGGGGGCGCTGCCGCCGTAGGTATCCACGATGATCTTCCGGCCGGTGAGGCCGCTGTCGGCCTGGGGGCCGCCGATGACGAAGCGGCCGGTGGGGTTCACATAGAACTTGGTATTCTCGTCCAGCAGCTCCGCGGGCACGGTGGGCTTGATGACCAGCTCGATCATATCCCGGCGGATCTGGTCCAGGGTAGCCTCGGCGGCATGCTGGGTGGAGACCACCACGGTGTCCACCCGAACGGGAGTGCCGTTTTCGTCATACTCCACGGTGACCTGGGTTTTGCCGTCGGGGCGCAGATAGTCCACCAGGCCCTGCTTGCGGACCTGGGTCAGGCGCATGGCCATCTTCTGGGCCAGGGAAATGGCCAGGGGCATCAGCTCCGGGGTCTCGTCGCAGGCGTAGCCGAACATCATGCCCTGGTCGCCGGCGCCGTTGTCCAGCTGGCTGTCGGCGGCCTCCTTGGCCTCCAGGCTCTTGTCCACGCCCAGGGCAATATCGCCGGACTGCTCGTCGATGTTGGTGATCACGGCGCAGGTATGGCCGTCGAAGCCATACTTGGCCCGGTCATAGCCGATGTCCAGCACCACCTGCCGCGCAATTTTGGGGATGTCCACATAGCAGTTGGTGGTGATCTCGCCCATGATGTGGATCAGCCCCGTGGAGGCGCAGGTCTCGCAGGCCACGCGGCCATTGGGATCCTTCTCCAGGATAGCGTCCAGAACGGCGTCGCTAATCTGGTCGCAGATCTTGTCGGGATGCCCCTCGGTAACGGATTCGGAGGTAAACAGTCGTCTTGCCATGATTTTCGTGCTCCTTTATGAATAGATTTTTCAGAATCCCCCACCGACCCGGAGCATGAAAAAACACGCTCCGCCATTCGACGGATCGTGCGTGAAAATTGCTCCTCATCTGTCGAAGGACGAACGCGGGGATATCACTTCCGCGCTCAGCATACGTCGGATTTGGCACCTTGCCTTGCAGGTTGCCGTGGTTTCATCGGGCCGATCCCTCAACCACTCTTGATAAGGTATGAACTTGTGGGGTGCTCTGTAATTTCTTATATTAGCAGAAGTGATTGTCTTTGTCAATAGGGAAAACGCGCAATGCGCCTCAGACGGGATTCGCCCTTCTTCGACTTGAAAACCCGGGGGGAATGTGCTATACTTGATTATAATTTCGCGTATTGTGCTTTCGCAGGAGGGGAGGGACCGGATATGGTGGATATCCATTGTCACATTCTGCCGGGGGTGGACGATGGGGCCCCGTCCATGGAGGACTCGCTGGAGATGGCCCGGATGGCGGCGGATTCCGGCGTCACGGACATCATCGCCACGCCCCATTGCAATCTGCCGGGGAACGGGCCCAAGAATTACCGCTCCGCCTCCCTGCGTGCGGCCTTCTCCCGGCTGCAGCAGGCCCTGGACGCGGAGGGCATCCCCCTGCGCATTCACCCGGGGGCCGAGGTGTTCTGCACTCCGGAGCTGCCCCGGCTGCTGGACCAGCGGCAGCTCCAGACCCTGGGCGGGAGCCGGTATTTGCTGGTGGAATTTTATTTTGACGAGTCCGCGGAGTTTATGGAGCAGTGCTTCCGGGACATCCGCCACCGGGGCCTGGTTCCCGTGGCCGCCCATCCGGAGCGGTACAATGCCGTCCAGCGCGACCCCGCGCGGCTTGAGGGCTGGTTCCGGCGGGGCATTGTCATCCAGCTGAACAAGGGCAGCGTTCTGGGCCGTCTGGGCCGCCGGGCACAGGATACCGCCCTGTGGCTGCTGGAGCACGGGCTGGCCCACGCCGCCGCCAGCGATGCCCACCGCCCCACCGTCCGCACCACCCATATGGGCCTGCTGCGCAGCACGCTGGCCGATGATTTTTCCCCGGACTGCCCCCGGCTGCTGCTGGACGGGAACCCCCGCCGTATTTTAGAGGACCGCCCCATGGTGGGGGCGGACCGGCCTATTTCTTCTCCAAGGGAGGACGAGCTATGAGAGCCATCCGCAAAATGCAGCGCGTGGTCATTGCGCTGTTTATCCTGGTGCTGCTGGCCTTCTGCGGCCTGCGCATCTATCGCCGCGTCACCGTGGATACCACGCCCCCGGTGATCACCTGCTCCAGCGACTCCATCGACGTCAGCGTCACCGCCGGGGAGGATGCCCTTTTGCAGGGCGTCATGGCCTCCGATGACCGGGACGGTGACCTGACGGACCAGATCCTCATCAAGGGCGTGACCCCGGCCCTGGCCGACAGCAGCGCCCAGGTGACCTATATCGTGTTCGACTCTGCCAACAACATGGCCACCGTCACCCGCACCGTCCGCTACACGGACTACCAGGCCCCTCGCTTTGCGCTGTCCCGGCCCCTGGTGTATCCCCTGGGCCAGACCGTGACCCTGCTGGACCGGCTCACCGCCTCCGACGTGCTGGACGGCGACATCAGCAAGACCATCCGCATCACCTCCCAGAACATTGTCAACAGCCAGCCCGGCGTCTACAACGTCACCGCCCAGGTGGACAGCCGTCTGGGCGAACCGGTGGTGCTGCCGCTGAAGGTGGTCATTACCACCGGCGAGACCCAGCTGATCTGGCTGAAGGATTACCTGATCTATTTGCCCCAGGGCGCGTCCTTTGACGCCACCGGATACATCGACAGCGTGGTGGCCCCGGACGGGTCCACCCTGGCTGCCTCCCAGGTATCCGTGGACGATCCGGTGAACACATCGGTCCCCGGGGTGTACTATGTGGGCTATACCGTCGCCGCCCAGGGCCAGAGCTACACCGTCTATCTGACGGTGGTGGTGGAATAAGGAGAGAATGCCATGGATGAAAAAAACCGGGGCCTTCAGTGGTCCCATATCGAGCCCTACTGCCTGGTGCGGACCCTGCTGCGGCAGCTGTGGATGCTGCTGCTGGCAGCGGCTGCCTGCGCTATGGCGGCGTGGATCGTGCTCTCGTGCTTCGTGACCCGGCAGTATACCAGCTCCACCACCTTTGCCGTCACCGCCCGGGCCAGCACCCTGTACTATACGAATATCACCGCTGCCGCCGACATGGCCGCGTCCTATTCCCAGCTGCTGCAGAGCCGGGTCCTGCGCCAGACCATGGAGCAGAATCTGGGCATGTCTCTGGACGGCACCGTATCCGCCCAACAGCTGGGCGAGACGAACCTGATCCGCGTCACCGTCACCGCCGACACGCCCCGCCAGGCGCTGGTGCTGCTGAAGGCGGTGTCCGACAACTATGGCACCCTGTCCGCCCACGTATCGTCCACGGCGGTGCTGAGCCAGCTCAACGCCCCCACCCTGTCCGTGGCGCCGTCCCGCAGCTATAACGTGCCGAAGATCTGCCTGCTGGCCGGCGTGATCGGCGCGGGACTCACCGCCGCCGCCGTGGCGTGGGCCAGCGTCACCAGCGGCACGGTCCAGACCCAGGAGGGCGCCCGCAGCGACCTGGACGCCAAGCTCATTTCCACCGTGCCCCACGAGGGCCGCCGGACCCGGAAGCTCCTGGGCTGGATGGACGACCGCCGGGAGCGGCGGTCCCGCCGGGGCGGCAAGCGCTTGCGCCGGAACCTGAATATCTCGTCCCCGGCCATCAGCTTTGCCTTTACCGAGTCCATCCACCGCATCGCCGAAAAGTTCCAGCATGAGCACGCCAAGGGCCGCCGGGTATTCCTATTTTCCAGCGTGTCCGCGGCAGAGGGCAAATCCACCCTGGCCGCCAACACGGCCATTTCCCTGGCCTCCCGGGGGGTGTCCGTTCTGTTCATCGACCTGGACCTGCGCCGCCCGGTGCAGAGCGAGATGCTGGGCCTGTCCGTGAAGCAGAAAAACGAGCTGGGCACCCTGCTGTCAGAGTCCGCCGCCCCGGAGAAGATCCTCTCCGCCGCCGTCACGGATCCCTCCACAGGGCTGCACTCCCTGCTGAGCACCAAGTCCTATACCGACGTTATCGAGCTGCTGGCCTCGGACCAGCTGGCCAAGGTGGTGGCCCTGGCCCGGGAGCAGTACGACTATGTGATCATCGACTCGCCGCCGCTGGGCTTCTTCTCCGACAGCGAGCTGCTGTCGGACCTGTCCGACGCGTCGGTGCTGGTGGTGCGGCAGGACACCGTCCCCGCGCCGGAGATCAACGACGCCATCGACGCCCTGCGGGCCGGTAAGGCAGAATTTTTGGGCTGCATCCTCAACGATATGGCCCACCTGACCGCTTACTCCGCCGGATACGGCTATGGCTACGGTTATTATGGCTATGGCTACGGCAAGAAATACGACAAATACGGCTACGGGCACCGCTCCGGCCAGAAGCAGCAGTGAGGCGCACTATGGAACATACGACCCATACCAATAACGAAGAGCAGGCCATCGACCTGTCCGTCCTGCTGCGGCGGATGCTCCGGGCCCTGCGGCGGCTGTGGCCCGTGTGCCTGGCGCTGATCGTGCTGTGCGCCGCCGTGATGGGGTGGCGGGCCCACCGCACCTTCCGTCCCATGTACCGGTCCGAGGCGGTGTTCTCCGTGAGCCTGAGCTTTATCGGCGGCACCGATGTGTCCAGCTACAGCCAGTATTACAACAAATCCGCCGCCCAGCAGGTGACGGATACCTTCCCCTATCTTCTGTCCTCCGACCGGATGCAGGAGCTGCTGCGCCAGCGGCTGGGGACCGCCTCCATCAACGGCAGCATCTCCGCCTCGCCCATTCCGGATACCAGCTTCTTCGTCCTGACGGTGGAAAGCCCCGGCGCCCAGGATGCCTACGACATCCTCCGGGCCGTCATCGACGTATATCCCCAGGTGAACCGCCTGGTGCTGGGCGAGACGCAGCTGGTGGTGAACCAGGAGCCTTCCCTGCCCGACGCACCGTACAACAGCGATCCCTGGGTCCGCAGCGCCGTCAAGGGTGCATTCCTGGGCCTGGTGCTGGACCTGGCGGTCCTGATCATTGCCGCCGCTCTGCGGCGGACGGTGTCCTCCACCGGCGACGTCAAGCGCCTGGTGAGCCTGCCGTGCCTGGCCTCCATTCCCCGCACGGCGCCCAAGCGCCGCAAAAGCGGCCCCCAGCAGGGGCTGCTCATCACCCATATGCAGACCGACAGCGCCTTCTGCGAGGCATATCGTCTGCTGCGGCTGAAGCTGCTGCGGCAGCTGAAGCCCCAGGACAAGATCATCATGATCACCAGCTCCATCCCCTCCGAGGGCAAGAGCTCCGTGTCCGTGAACCTGGCCCTGTCCCTGGCCCGGGAGGGGAAGAAGGTCCTGCTCATCGACGGCGACCTCCGGGGCCCCAGCGACAAGGCCCTGCTGG
>OIWS01003622.1_pt1 | contig 10769 bp, 10 predicted proteins | sample 1587611 | NCBI WGS metagenome assembly OIWS01 (sample SAMEA3888919, study PRJEB22519) | human gut metagenome | biome: human gut; feature: human-associated habitat; material: faeces | place: Denmark | collected 2010 | reverse complement strand
GGTCGGAATACAGGCGATATTGATGCAGGAGCCTCCGTACATCGCAGCCGAACGTTCGATTATGGCTACTTGCTGTCCCCGGTTAGCTAAATCAGCAGCCAGTAGTTTACCCCCTTTTCCAAATCCGATAATGATTGCGTCAAAATGTTCCATAAAATGGGTGATTGATTAAAATTTACAGAAATCTCCACTACTTACGAAAATCAAAGGTGAATTGTTTGATTACTCCTTAGAACATCCCTTCCGCGATTATCGTATACAGCAGACAAACGATCACATAAAAATGAAAAATATGAAAACCAGATTGATTCTTTTTATTTTGTTATTCATCAGTGGCTTTGCAATAGCCGGTTGTAAACAACAAAACCAGTATCGTCCCGATGCGAAAATCGTTGCGGCATTTAATAACAAGTATCCTCAGTCCGATAAAGTAGAGTGGGAACAAAAGCAGGGGTATTATGTCGCAGAATTCCGGGAAGACGGTATCGAACACGAGGCTTGGTTCGACGGAACCGGTAAATGGGTGATGACGGAAAGTAATCTGAGGTATAGTTCCCTGCCACAGGCCATCCGCGAACAATTCGAGAAAAGTGTTTACAGTACCTGGAAAAAAGACGATATCGACAAGATCCGCGGTCTCGGCTTCGGTGCGGACGACTATATCGAAAAGCCGTTTTCCCTGAGCGTGCTCGTCGCGCGCGTGAAGGCGCATCTGGCGCAGGTGGAGCGGCTGCAGCCGTCGCCGGCCGAGCCGGCCGTACTCACCGTGGGCCCGCTCACGGCAAAGCTCGACGCGCGGCAGATCTTCAAAAACGGCGTGGAGCTCCCGCTCAAGAACCGGGAATACGAGCTTTTGCTGTTTCTCATGCGCCACCCGGGGCAGGTGTTCAGCCGGGAGGATCTGTATGAGATGATCTGGGGTCTCGAGTCAATGGGCGACAACATCACCGTCGCCGTCCACATCGGCCGCATCCGCGAAAAGCTCGAGGACGACCCGGCCAGCCCGAAGCTCCTGCAGACTGTCTGGGGCGTCGGCTACCGGCTGCGCACGGACGCAGTTTAAACTCTGTTTGAAAATCCTTTATCTGCTTTTTAAATGTGTGGTCTATCCTTGATCCATAAGATCGATCACACGGCGGCCGGACCGCCGGGAAGGAGCAGCCTTTATGGTTCTGACAGCATTTCATGGGTTCTGTATGGCGCTGGCCGACAGCGTCCCCGGCGTATCCGGCGGAACGATCGCATTTATTCTGGGCTTTTACGACCGGTTTCTTGACGCACTGCATCAACTGTTCGGGAAGGACAAGGACGCGCGCAGAGCCGCCGTCCGCTATCTTCTGCAGCTCGGCCTCGGCTGGGTCGTGGGGATGGTCGCGAGCGTGGCCGCGCTCGCGGAGCTGTTTGCGTCGCAGGTCTATTTTATGAGCAGCCTGTTTCTGGGGCTGACGCTGGCCTCGTTCCCGTTCGTCATCCGGGCGGAGCGGCGCGTGCTGCACGGACAGGTCCGCAGCTGCCCCTTCGCCCTGTTCGGCCTGCTGCTCGTCGTGCTTCTGACTCTGCTGCGGACGAACGCCGCGGGCGTCGCCATCCGCTTTGCCGGCGCGCCGGTCTGGATGCTGGGCTACATTTTCGTCTCCGGCGCCGTCGCCATCACCGCGATGGTGCTGCCGGGCATCTCCGGCTCGACGCTCCTGCTCATCGCGGGCGTGTACCTGCCCGCCATCGGGGCGATCAAGGCGTTTCTGGGGCTGGACCTCTCGGTCATGCCCGGGCTGATCGCGCTGGGGCTCGGCGTGATCGCCGGGATCGGACTTTCCATCCACGCCATCCGCGCCGCGCTCAGAAAATACCGCAGCCAGATGGACTGGCTGATCCTGGGGCTGATGGCAGGCTCGCTCTACGCCATCGTCATGGGCCCAGCCGGGCTGGACGCCCCGCAGCCGCCCGTCAGCCTGCAGAGCTTTGACTGGCTCGGCTTCATCCTCGGCATCTGCCTGCTCCTCGGCCTCGAAGCCCTCCGCCGCGCCCAAACCCCCGGCCCGGCAGCGCCAAAAGAGAGCTGAGGGCAGAGATAGCATCTCTGTGGCATGGGCTTACCGTAAGGCTGATACGCTGCAGCAAATCAGCGACTGCGGCACAGCATTTTCTTTTGCTTCTCCAAAAGAAAACGCTGGCGCGTCAGAAATGACCACGGCGGAACGAGCCGCCGCAAGCGACGTCTCTTATCCTCTGTGCTCATTTCTTCCTTTCCAAACCGCAAACTGAATTTGCGGTTTGGGTTTTATAGCAAATCTGCGACAACAATCCCTCAGGCGCGTAGTTTATGCCATTATTGGTACGCCAGCTCCCTTTACGCAAGGGAGCCTTGGAGAGGCGAACATTCAGAAACGAGAGAATAAGAGAGGAATCGACCGATGAAAAAGTTCTTCAATGAATTCAAAACCTTCATCTCCCGCGGCAACGTCATGGACATGGCCATCGGCGTTGTCATTGCCACGGCCTTCGGCAAGATCAGCGCCAGCCTCGTCGCGGATATCATCATGCCGCTCATCGGCTGCCTGATCGGCGGCGTCGACCTGTCGACGCTCAATATCACGCTCCAGCCCGCTGTCATGGAGGGCGAGACCGTCGTCAAGGAAGCCGTCGTGCTGGGTCTCGGCACCTTCCTGACCACGATCATCGATTTCCTCCTGATCGCCTTCGTCGTCTTCCTTGTGGTCAAGGCGATGAACACCGCAAAGGCCAAGCTCGAAAAGCCCGCCGAGCCGGAACCCGAAAAAGCGCCCGAGCCCACCAAGGAAGAGCTCCTGCTCACCGAGATCCGTGACCTGCTCAAGAACAAATAAGCGAAATGAGACCGGAGGCGCGCCGCATTTTTGCGACGCGCCTCTTTCTTTTTCCGGAAACATGCAATATAATAGCTACAACTATATGTAAATTGGGGAGGAGGCGCCTGCGATGCTGCCGGAAGGATTCATACTGCGGATGCAGTCGCTGCTGGGAGAAGAATACGCGGCGTTCAGCGCCTCGTTTGACCGGCCGCTGTGCACCGGCCTGCGGCTGAACCAGCTGAAGACGGGCTTTACGGGCGATCTGTCCCGCTTTTCCCTCTCCCCTGTCCCGTGGTGCCCGACGGGGTACGTCTATGACGCGGCTTCGCGGCCTGGCCTGTCCCCGTATCACGCGGCGGGGCTGTATTACCTGCAGGAGCCGAGCGCCATGGCCCCCGCGGAGCTGCTGGACCCGCAGCCCGGCGAGCGCGTGCTCGACCTGTGCGCCGCGCCCGGCGGCAAATCGACGCAGCTGGCCGGGAAGCTGCAGGGCCGCGGGCTTCTCGTCTGCAATGAAATTAACGCCAAGCGCGCGAAGATCCTCGCGGGGAACATCGAGCGGCTGGGCATCGCCAACGCGCTGGTCCTGAACGAGCACCCGAAAAAGCTCGAGACGCGCTTCGAGGGCTATTTTGACAAGATCCTGGTCGACGCCCCCTGCTCCGGCGAGGGCATGTTCCGCAAGGAGGAGGCCGCCGTTACCGACTGGACCGAGGACACCAACGCCATCTGCGCCAACCGCCAGAGCGAGATCCTCACGTCCGCGGCAAAGATGCTGCGCCCGGGCGGGCGGCTGGTGTATTCCACATGTACCTTCTCGCCTGTGGAAAACGAGGGCGTGATCTCCGATTTTTTGTGGAGAAATCCCGATTTTTCTGTGGAAAACCGCCCCGCGCCGGACTTTTCCCCCGGCCGTCCGGACTGGGTGGAGCACCCCGCGCCGGGGCTTGAACATACCTTCCGCCTCTGGCCGCACAAGCTGCGCGGTGAAGGGCACTACGCGGCAGTCCTCAAAAAGGCCGGCGATGCGCCCGCGGCGGAGCTCCCTTTGGAGCCTGCGGCAAAAACGCCCGCGGAGCTGACGCAGTTCTGCCGCCAGACCGACGCGGCGCTGCCGGAGGGAAAGCTTTTGCTGTTCGGGCAGGTGGCGTATCTCGTCCCGCAGGGGCTGCCGGAGATCAAGGGCCTGCGCGTGCTGCGCACGGGGCTGGAGCTCGGGCAGACGATGAAAAACCGGTTTGAACCCGCGCACGCTTGGGCGCTGTGGCTGAAGGGGCTGGAAAACAGCGTCTCGCTCGCGGCGGACGCGCCGGAGCTTGGGCAGTATCTGTCCGGAAACGTACTGCCGTCGGGGCTGCGCGGCTGGACGCTCGTGCGGGTGGACGGGCTCTCGCTCGGCTGGGCGAAGGGCGACGGTACCCAGCTCAAGAATCACTATCCGAAGGCGCTGCGGCGCCCGGTCTGAGAAACAGGAGGAAGCAACATGGCAAAGACAGTCCTGATCGTGGAGGATGAACGCGCGATCGTGGAAATTCTCAAATTCAATCTCAAGCGCGAGGGCTATGAGACGCTCGAGGCGCTCGACGGCGAGACCGGCCTGCTCCTCGCGCAGACGAAGGATCCGGATCTCATCCTGCTGGACGTGATGCTGCCGAAGATGAACGGCTTTGACATCTGCAAGACGCTCCGCGCGGAAAACCGCACGACGCCCATCATCATGCTGACTGCCCGCGAAGAGGAGATGGATAAGGTCTTCGGCCTGGAGACAGGCGCGGACGACTATATGACCAAGCCCTTCTCCATGAAGGAGCTCATGGCCCGCGTCAAGGCCAATATCCGCCGCCGCAGCATGGAATACGCCCCGGCCACGTCCGCCCAGGCGGCCAACACCGTCGAAGCAGGTGGTCTGGCCCTCAACCAGGAGACCTATCAGGTGACGAAAAACGGCGTGCCGGTCGACCTGACGCAGAAGGAATACGACCTGCTCAGCTATCTCATCCGCGAGCGCGGCAAGGTCTTCTCCCGCGAGGATCTGATGCAGCGCGTGTGGAACTATGAATACTACGGCGACATGCGCACCGTCGACGTGACGGTGCGGCGGCTGCGCGAGAAGATCGAGGACGACCCCGGCAAGCCCCGGTATATCCTGACCCGGCGCGGCGTCGGCTATTACTTTGCGGGATAACGTCCCCGCGCGGAAAGGAGGAGCGGCCTATGCGGTCTCTTCGCATGAAGATGGTCATGATCATGGTCATCCTGATCCTGGCGCTCATGCTGACGACCGGCGCGTTTTTGATGAGCGGCGTCGGCAATTTCTACGTCTCGCAGTTCTATGAGCAGATGGAAGAAACGTTCACCCCGGAATTCATCGTCCAGCTGCAGCGGCTTTCGGAGGAAGACAACGCCCCCGCGCAGATGAAGGCGCTGCTGATGGCCCAGGCGGGGCTCGGCATCGACATCACGTGCCGCAACGTCTACATCCTCGACCAGAACGGCTCCGTGCTCGACAGCTCCAACCAGAAGACCAGCGTCGCCATGACGCAGAACATCCTCTCCGCCATGAACGGCGAGGTCGGCCAGAGCAGCGCGATCACGAACAACTATATGGACCTCGCCGTGCCGGTCGACGCCGCGTCCGGCAGCTATATCGCCTACATCCGCGATAACCGCGCCACGGTCGATGCGCTGACGAGCGAGCTGCTGAGCATCATCCTGCGCGCGCTGGTGCTGGGGCTTGTGATCTGCGTGATTTTGTCGTTCCTGCTCTCGCAGATCCTCATCACGCCCATCCGCGCGCTGACCATCGGAACCAAGCGCGTCGCCGCGGGCGACTATACCGGCCGCGTCACGGTCGACAGCCGCGACGAGATCGGCGATCTGACCCAGAACTTCAACCACATGGCCAAGGTCCTGCAGGATACCATCGCCGAGGCCGAAAACGAGCGCAACAAGCTCTCGACCCTGTTCCTGCACATGACCGACGGCGTCGTCGCCTTCAACGCGGCGGGCAGCGTCATCCACTATAACCCGGCGGCCACGCAGATGCTCGCGCAGAACCTGTCGGACCAGACGACCTTCGACGAGATCTTCTCGAAGGAGGCCGAGCTCGACACCCTCCTGACCCTCCGCCGCCCGCAGTATATCGAGACCCAGAAGACCGTCGGCGACCGGGAGCTGGAGCTGTTCATGGCCCCGTTCTCGTCCGACCATACGCAGGGCGGCGTGCTCGTCGTCATCCACGACGTGACCGAGCAGCGCAGGAGCGAGCAGCTCAAGCGCGAATTCGTCGCCAATGTCTCGCACGAGCTGCGCACGCCGCTGACCAACATCAAATCCTACGCCGAGACCATCGTCGACACCGGCGACGAGCTGCCGCCCGAGCTGCGGCAGAACTTCATGAACGTCATCATCAGCGAGGCCGACCGCATGACCCGCATCGTGCAGGACCTGCTCACCCTCAGCAAGATCGACTACGGCAAGATGGAGATGAACATCTCCCGCTTCCCCTTCCTCAAGGCTGTGCAGAACGTCTACGACGCGGCGAAGCTCAACGCCGAGCAGAACCACCACCATACCATGACCCTCACCTGCGACGGCCCGATTCCCGATGTCAACGGCGACCGCGAGCGCATCGAGCAGGTCATCACGAATATCGTCTCGAACGCCGTCAAATACACGCCCGACGGCGGCCGAATCGACCTGCAGGTCGGCACGAGCGGCCCGAACGTCTTCGTCCGCGTCACGGACAACGGCATCGGCATCCCCGAAAAGGATCTGCCGCGCCTGTTCGACCGCTTCTACCGCGTGGACAAGGCCCGTTCGCGCGAGTCGGGCGGCACGGGCCTCGGCCTGTCCATCGCGCAGGAGATCCTGAACCAGCATAAGGGCCGGATCGAGATCTCGTCCGAGTACGGCAAGGGCACTTCGGTGCTCATCACCATGCCGGCGGCGGAGGCACAGGCATGACGCGCGGGGCAAACCGGAAGACCCGGGGGCCCGGCAGAAGGCTCCTGGAGATCGGCAAGGATCTGCTCATCGCGGCGCTGGTGCTGGTCAACCTGACGCTGGCTATCATGTGCCTGCCGAGCAAGACGCTCACGCAGACCAAGTGGCTGGCGGGCGCGCTGCGCCCGTTCGCGGGCCTGTTCGGCCTCAATGAGGCGGAGCTCACCTATACCGCGCCCGCGACCGGCAGCACGATCGTCGGCGCGGCGCAGCCGCTCATCATCACCCTTTCGACTGAGGCCGGGCGGCAGAGCGCGCAGTATGACTTCGCCGCGCTCGACGAGCTTTACGGCCAGTACGGCAGTCTGCTCGCGCAGGCGCTCGAGAGCGCCGAGACGCCGCAGGCCTGCACCAGAACGGAGTTCTATGCCGCCCTGCGCGGCACCGGCGCGGCCTTTTGCTTCCCCGGCGCGATCTCACCGTCGGTGCTCGGCGCGTGGCTGAACGTGCGCGCGCCCGAGGGCGGGCAGGCGCAGTGGTACGTGCTCGCGCAGGAGGAGGACGGCGTCACGCTGTATCTGGCGGGCGAGCAGTTCTCCGCGGCGAAGACCGCCCTTCCGGCGCAGAGCCTGACCGCCCAGCTGGAGACGGCGGTGCCGGACGGCAGCTTCTTCGCCTTTGAGGCGGGGCAGGAGCCCTATGCCGCGCTGGACGGCCTCTCGCTCATCAGCGCGCAGAGCGCGCAGGTCAGCACCGGCCAGAGCGCGAACCCCTGCGACGCGCGCTTTATCTCCGCGCTCGCCGCGCAGATCGGCATCAACCCCTATGGCGACGCCCGCTTTGTGGATAACGACGGCACGACCTCGTTCACCGAGACGAACCTCTCCCTGCGCGTGAGCGCGCAGGGGCAGATCCTGCTGCAGGTCCTGCAGGCCGATCCCCGGTTCCAAAGCGCATCTCTGGACGAGCGCGACCGCATCGAGGCGGCGCGGAGCCTGCTCAGCAGCCTGACCGGCGACGACTACGGCGACGCGCGCGTCTACCTGCAGTCCTATACCGCGGACGGCACGCAGGCCGTGTGCACCTTCGGCTATTATCTCTCCGGCGTCGAGGCGGCGGCCGGCAGCGGCATCGAGATCCGCTTCGACGGCACGCAGATCACGCGGGCCAGCGTCCTTTACCGCCGCTTCACGCTCGACCTGCAGCCGGCGGCGCTGCTGCCTGCCGCGCAGGCCGCGGCCTGTCTGCCGCGGGGCGGGACGCTCCGGCTGCTGTATGCGGAAAATGCGGGCGGCGAGCTGGCCGTCGGCTGGCAAACAAACTGAGGAGGCCACGGATATGAGCGTTTCGCGCATGAAAAACCTGATCATTCTGGTCCTGAGCATCTGCGCGGCCTGCCTGCTCGCCGTGGCCGTCCCAAACCGGCTCTCGCAGACGCACGAGCAGCGCCGGATGCTCGCGGAGCTCAAGACGCTCTACGAGAGCTACGGGCTGCGCATCGAGCTCGACGAGCTGCCGCGCAGCCCGACGCTCTATAGCGTCGAGCTTTCCGAGAGCGGCGCGCAGACGGCCGCGCAGGCCCTGCTCGGCCAGAAGGCGGTGCAGCCGGACGGCGGCGACCGCTTTGAAAGCGAATACACCTCGGAGCTCGGCACGCTGACGCTCACGCGCACGGGCGGCTTTTCCGCCGTGCTGACCGGCGGCGCGCACGTCCGGAACTACGAAAAATCGGCGGCGAAGCTGCTGCACAGCATGGGCTTTCAGTTCCAGCAGCTCAGCCGCCGGCAGACGGAGGCCGGCGTCACGCTCGAGGCGGAGCAGACGCTGCTCGGCGTGCCGGTCTTCGGCAGCGGGCTGACGCTCAGCTATGCGGACGGGCAGCTGCAGCGCGTGGAGGGGACGTTCTATACCGGCAGCGAGGCCATCACGCGCGTCTCGGAGCAGGAGTCTATCTCCGGCGCGGACGCGCTGGCGCGGCTGCTGGCCGGGCGCGACGCGCTCGGCTGGGTCGGCAGTGCCGTGACGGAGCTGACGCTCGGTTACCTGCCGTCGGAGAACGCGGGCACGGGTATGCGCTTCGTCCCGGTGTGGCGCATTGAGACGGACGCGGGCAGCTTCTACGTCAACGGGATCACCCGCGAGATCACGCCGCTGTGACCGTTTCCGGCCGGGCATGTCGAATTATGAAGAAAATATGAAGATAGCTGTTTCTGATTTGTCATTTTTCCTTTACATTCCTGCCCCGGTGTGCTATTCTAAAAGCGGCCGAAATTGGCTCTGTTAACATAATGCATTTCAGCAAACACTCTTAGTGTCAATCGATGCTGCGAAAGGTGTCAGACGACGCTACCAAAGAGGGGTACATTTTGATCAAATACATCGTTCAAGGCGGCACAAAGCTTTCCGGCTCCGTGACCATTTCCGGGGCCAAGAACGCGGCGGTCGCGATCCTGCCGGCGACGCTGCTCGTCTCGGGCCCGTGCCGGATCGAAAACGTTCCGGATATCTCCGATGTGCGTCTGCTGCTGGAGATCCTGCGCGATATGGGCGCGGAGATCCACCGCTACGGCCGCAACACGCTGGAGATCGACTGCTCCCGCGCCCGCAACGCCACCGCACCCATCGAGCTCGTGCGCCGCATCCGCGCGTCGTACTACCTGATCGGCGCGGAGCTTGGCCGCTTCGGCCACGCCCACGTCGCCATGCCCGGCGGCTGCAACTTCGGCGTCCGCCCCATCGACCAGCATATCAAGGGCTTTGAGGCCATGGGCGCCATGGTCGAGCAGTCCGGCGGCTATGTCTGCGCCGACGCCCCGAAGGGCGGTCTGCGCGGCGGCCATATCTATCTCGATATCGTCTCCGTCGGCGCGACGATGAACATCCTGCTCGCCGCAGTCCTCTGCAGCGGCATGACCATCATCGAAAACTGCGCCAAGGAGCCCCATATCGTCGACCTTGCCAACTTCCTCAATGCCATGGGCGCGCAGATCTCCGGCGCGGGCACCGACGTGATCAAGGTCCGCGGCGTGCGTGCGCTGCACGGCGGCAGCTATTCGATCATCCCCGACCAGATCGAGGCGGGCACGTATATGGCCGCGGCGGCAGCCGTCGGCGGCGACGTGCTCATCGAAAACGTCATCCCGAAGCACCTCGACTGCATCACCGCCAAGCTGCGCGAGATCGGCGCAGACATCACCGAGTATGACGACGCCATCCGCGTCGAATCCGCCTACCGCCTCCACCGCGCCAACGTCAAGACCATGCCCTACCCCGGCTTCCCGACCGACATGCAGCCGCAGATCACCGTCTGTCTGGCCACCGCCGTCGGCACCAGCCTCGTGACCGAGGGCGTGTACGACAACCGCTTCCGCTACACCGCGGAGCTCGGCCGCATGGGCGCGAACATCCAGGTCGAGGGCAAGACCGCCATCATCGACGGCGTGCAGAGCCTGCACGGCTGCGAGGTCCGGGCCTGTGACCTGCGCGCGGGCGCGGCCATGGTCATCGCCGCCATGTGCGCCGAAGGCACGACCCTCATTGAAGACGCGCACTTCATCGAGCGCGGCTACGAGGATATCGTCGGCAAGCTCACCGCCCTCGGCGCGAGCATCCGCCGCGTCGAGACCTTCGAGACCCCGTCCGTCACGGAAGACGCGGGCTGAACAGAAAAATAAGACCCGCGGGACGAGCTTCGTCCCGCGGGTCTTTGCATGAAAACGGCCGGGACAGCACTGCTGCCCCGGCCATTGTCTCAGTCGGCGTAATCCTTCATTTCTTCCCGGCGGGCTCTGCAGGCGGCAAGCTTGCGGAAGCCTTCGCGGATCTCGTCCAGGCAGCCGAGGATGACGAGCACGGTGCCGATCACAGCCATGACGGCGCCGGCGATCTTAAAGATGGACTTCAGGGATTTCATAAGTGGCCCTCCTTCGCGTCAGCTGACAAGAGCACACATGCCCGCAGGACGTTCCGGCCCGCCTTTCGCTGCGTTATCGT
>OIWS01003620.1_pt1 | contig 10770 bp, 9 predicted proteins | sample 1587611 | NCBI WGS metagenome assembly OIWS01 (sample SAMEA3888919, study PRJEB22519) | human gut metagenome | biome: human gut; feature: human-associated habitat; material: faeces | place: Denmark | collected 2010 | reverse complement strand
GCTGGTGGGGGCGCTCCCCAAACCCGACTACAAGGCCAACGTGACGGGCAAGGTGATTATCGACGTGACGGTCGACGCCGCGGGGCGCGTGACGAGCGCCGAGTTTCACGCGCAGGGATCGACGACGAGCAACGCCACGCTGGTGGAGGCTGCCAAACGTGCGGCGATGAAGGCCCGCTTTACCGAGAGCGCCAGCTTCGTGCAGGGCGGTATGATAACCTATGTATTCAAAATGAATTGACGATGCAAAATGTCTCTTCCCGACCGCCGGTCGCCGTATACGGCCGGACACCGTTCCCGTTCGGCGGCAAAGCGCTGTTTCTGCTGACGCTCTGCCTGTTTTTGTCGGCGGGTGCGGCGGCACAGCGCCGCGCCGCACGTATCAAGGCCGATTCGATCGCCGCGACCTACGCCGGCCGCGTGCAGGGCGGCGCTCATCTCCATTTCTACGAGACAACGCACGATTTCGGCGACATCCCCCGCAAGGGCGGTAATCTGGTGCGTGAGTTCGAATTCGTGAACGACGGGACGGAACCGCTGGTGCTGCTGCGCGTGCTGACTTCGTGTACCTGCACGAAAGCCTCCTTCTCGAAACGGCCCGTAGCACCGGGCGAGCGCGGCGTCGTCAAGGTGATCTACGAGCCGCACAAGAAGGAGCCCGGGGCTTTCAGCAAGGTGATTCAAATCTTTTCCACCTCGATCGAGGGGCGCAATGTCCTTACGGTGCGGGGAAATTCGATCGACGTAAAGAAATTATGACACTGTTTTTCCGAAACTGCAAGGTGCTGCCGATGACGGCGGCAGCCGGCGAACCGAACTGTTTCGACGGGTACGTCGGCGTCGAGGGACGCCGCATCGCACTGGTGACGGCCGATGCGGCTGCGGCCGAAGCGTGGCGTGCGGCGCACGCCGGCGCGCGCGAGATCGACGGCCGGGGCGGAATCCTGATGCCCGGACTAGTGAATACCCATTGCCACATGGCCATGACGCTCCAACGAAGCTATGCCGACGATATGGCCCTCATGGAGTGGCTCAACGACCATATCTGGCCTTTCGAAGCGCGCCAGACCGACGACGACATCCGCGTGGGCGCACTGCTCGGCGCGGCCGAAATGCTGCTGGGCGGCGTGACGTCGGTCGTGGACATGTACTGGTCGGAGGCGGCGGTTTTCGATGCGGTCGATCGCGCGGGGATGCGGGCGCTGCTCTGTGCGAGCTACCTCGATACGCGGCTCGAAGCCTTCGAAAGCGACCTGCCCGCGCTCGTCGAGAAATGCGAGGGATCGTCGCGCATCCGTGCGGGACTGGCGCCTCATGCCGCCTACACCTGTTCGGCGGAGAATCTGCGGCGCGGGATGGAGGCCTGCCGTCGTTACGGCATCCCGATGACGACGCACATCGCCGAGACGCTCGACGAGGTGCGCATGATCCGCGAGCGTTACGGCGCGACGCCCGTGGAGTATCTCGATTCGCTGGGAGTGCTCGACGGGGGGCTGATCGCCGCACACTGCGTGCACCTGACCGACGGGGATCGCCGCATCCTGCGCGAGCGGGGCGTGCACGTGGCGCATTGCCCGACGAGCAACATGAAGATCGCGAGCGGCGTCGCGCCGATCGAACGGCTGCGTACCGAAGGGGTGAACTGTACGGTGGGCACCGACGGCCCCAGTTCGAACAACGATCTGGACATGTGGGAGGAGATGCGCAACGCTTCGTTCCTGCAAAAGGTGACGACGATGGATCCCTGTGCCGTGCCGGCCTACGAACTGCTCCGCATGGCGACGGTCTGCGGTGCGGCCGCCATCGGCCATGCCGGCGAGTTGGGCGTGGTGAAGGAGGGTGCGCTGGCCGATCTGGTATTGCTCTCGACGCAGAGGCCTTATTATCATCCGCAGCACGACGTCGTAGCCAACGTGGCCTATTGTGCCAAGGCGGCCGATGTCGATACGGTGGTGGTCGACGGCGAAGTGGTGGTCGACGGCGGCCGGCTGTCGACGGTCGATCTGCCGTCGCTCTATGCCCGGGCCGGGGCTGCCGTGCGGCGGATCGCCGGCGAGTTGTAGGGTATGTAAATCGGGAAGGGGCCGGATTTCGCAGAAATCCGGCCCCTCTTTTTCGCTCCGTCAGCGGGCGCTGCCCTGTCGGGCGACGGCCTCGGCTCGGCGGCGGATCTCTTCGGGGTCGCCGAGATAGTAGTCGCGTACGAGACGCAGCGCGTCGTCGAATTCGAAGACGTAGGGTACGGCCGTCGGCAGGTTGAGCGCGGCGATCCGGTCGTCGGGGATTCCTTTGAGATGCTTGATGACGCCTCGCAGCGAATTGCCGTGTGCGACGACCAGCAGGCTGTCGTACCGCATCAGCGACGGGAAGACGACGCAGTGCCAGTAGGGCAGGATGCGTGCGATCGTCTGTTCGAGCGATTCGGTGCGCGGCAGTTCGGCGTCGGGAACGCAGGCGTAGCGCACGTCGAAACGCGGGTTGCGCGGGTCGTCCTCCGGAATGCCCGCTTCGACCTTACCGACCAGATCGGCCCCCACATCGGCCGCCTTGGTGTAGATACCGCCGCCCACACGGGCGAAGAGCGCCTGCGTCGAGGCACCCATGCCGAAGGTCAGCATCGTGGTGGTGATGATGACCAGTTTCTGCGCGCCGGAGGCGTCGACGAAGCAGTTCAGGACGATATACCAGAGCGAAATATCGAGCAGCCCCAGCCCCACGACGACCAGCCCCATCACGGCTCCGCTGCGGAACGCCACACGCAGCCCGCGGTCGAGCGACTGTTGCGCCGCATGTGCCGTCCGCGCCGAGGCATAGGTGGCGGTCTTCATGCCGAAGAAACCCGCCAGTCCCGAAAAGAATCCGCCCGTGAGGAAAGCGAAGGGAACCCACGGGTTCTGCACGCCGGCGACGTAGGCCAGATAGGCGAAAAAAAGCGCCAGCACGACGAAGACGACCGTGACGACCTTGTACTGCTGACGCAGATAGGCCATTGCGCCCGCACGGACATGGCCGGCGATCTCGCGCATTCGCTCCGTGCCTTCGCTCTGACGTTTCATCTTCCGATAAAACGCATAGGCGAAACCGAGCGCGACGACCGACGCCGCGGGCACGAGCCAGAAAATCGAAGGAATGTTCATTTTTCAGTTGTTTTTTGTTGACACTGAATCAAAGATAACATTTTTTTCGATCCGTTGTCCCCCGAAACTGCTGAAAAACGAACATCCTCCTCATTTTTTTAACAACGCCCCGCCGGAGCCGGTTATTTTTTAGTAATTTCCTTGCTGTGGGCGATCGATTGCAGGGCGAGGTATTGCTCGCCGTAGTTGAGCATGTTCTCCATCTCGGTACGGAACATGTCGAGATGTTCCTCCTCCTCTTTGGCGAGATCCTGGAAAAGCTTGTGCGTGATCTGGTCGTCCTCGGCAGCACACAGACGCGCCCACTCGTTGTAGGAATCGACCGTGCGCTGTTCGAGCGTCATCGAGAACTCCAACGCCTCCTTGACGTCGCGGATCTTGCGCGGCTCGAACGAGGGCATCATCTCGACCTCGCCTTGCAGGAAGAGGATGCGGTCGGCGATCTTGTCGGTGTGGAACATCTCCGTGATCGAGGTCTGCTTCATCATTTTCGAGAAATACTCGTAGCCGTCGTCCTCGAAATGGACGTGGAAATAGAGATACTGCAACGTGGTGGCGATCTCCTTGCCGATGGCCTGATTCAGGCGGTCGATACTCTTCTGATACTTGTTTTCGGTAGCCATAATGGAAATGAATTAAAGGATTTATGCACACCCCTCCTCCGCAAACGATGTACCACACTCCAAGATCGCGCACCGAAATTCGGAGCCGGAACCGCCGGCTCCGCACAAAAGAGACGGAGCCGCATCCCGCAGGATACGGCCCCGACATGATCATGCAACGGGGCTACCGCCATTCGAACGCCCCGCGGCAGAGGGCCGCGCCGGCATCGCTGCGAATCTCGACGAGCGTCTGCGAACCGCGCTCTTCGAGCGCCACCGAGAGCGTCTGGCCGTAACGCGCCTCTTTGAGGAAATTGATGTCCAGCCGCAGCGGGCGCTCCTCTGCGAAGCGTTCGATCGGCAGCACGTCGAGCATCATCTCGATGTAGCGCATCGTATTGACATGGCGGTTGAAATCGATGTCCGAATAGGCGACCTTGTGGGTCAATACCGGTTCCGCATCGGGTGCGGGCACCTTGCGCGGCTTTTCGGCCGGCGACGGGCACTCCACGATCGCGTCGTTATGACTCTCGGCCACCGCCCGCAGGTCGACGGCCGTCCGCTTCGACAAGTCGAGCATACACCATTGCGACACCACGCGGCCGAAACACACGCCCGTCTGGTCGGTCAGTTCGAAATTACGCGTCGAGAGCATCCGGCCGTAGTCGCTGATCCACGTCGCAATCTCGTACTTCACGTACTCCTCGGGACGGTAATCGAACTCGAAGGCGATGCGCGAAAGCACCCACGAGAAGTTGTCCTTGTTCAGGGCGTCCACCCCGAACCCCTTGGTATGGGCGTCGATACCCGCGATGTTGAGGATGTTTCCGCCCAGCGCCACGAGGGTGATGCGCAGCGAGAAATCAACCTCCTGCGGTTCCACCCGAAAAGGATATGCAGTTTTAGTTGCCATGGCTTTTACTGTTTTTACATTTTGCAGTCTCGAAGATACGATTTATTTTCGAATCGCACGCACCGCACGGCATCAAAAAACACGATATTCCGGTCGCCGCGCATCCGCACGAAACGAAAAAACATTATATTTGTAGGTATTTCCATACCAACCTCATTCAATAACCTTTTAACCCCGGCAGGCTCTCCGGTCAAAAGACGCCGACTTAATGAAACTACTTACCATCACCCTTCTCACGACCTGCACCCTCCTTTGCGGGTGCTGCGGCTCCGACTGCGGAACCGCCGACGCTTCGCTCGACTACGCGGCCATCAACGCGCAGGCAGCCGAACAGTACCTCCGCCCGATCCGCCCCGGCTACGAGGGACGCAACCCCTTCTGGAACGGATTCGCCAAAAAGTTCATCTACGCCCCGGCGTTCGATTTCGACGAGGTGGCCGGCGCCGCGAACTACCGGTTCACCGTCGTCCCGCTCGGCGAAGAGACGCAAGCGTCGTGGAGTTTCACCGCCGACTCGCCGAAAGCCGCCCTTACGCCGGTCTGGGGCGAGATTCCGGTCGGTCGAGTCCGCCTCACGGTCGAGGGCCTCGACGCTTCGGGAAAGGCGCTCGGCAAAGCAGGCGAACGCGAGTTCCTCCGCGACTATCCCTTCACGGGCCCCTATACGCCGGCGGTGCGCGACTACCGCCAGGCTGCGCTCATGGGCCTGCTCTACATCCACCGGATGCCGGAGATCCAGTATTGGGCCGAGCACACCGAGCCCGATATGAACTACCGTCACAACACCTACCCCTGCAAGATCATCGGCGCGACGATTCGTGCGGAGGCGCTGCTCGCACGCCTGCTTCCCGCCCATAAGGAGCAGGCGACGCGCATCGCCCGCAACGCCGCGCAGTTCCTGATCGACCAGAGCCGCCCCGCAGGCGATCCGCTCGCCTTCTTCCCGCCTACTTATTACAAGGATCTGATCGCCTCCAAACGCGCCGAGAACCAGAACAAGACGATGACGATGGAGGCCGCTTCGGCCGGCCACGCCTTTCTGGATCTCTACGACCTGACGGGCGACAAGGCCTATTACGATCGTGCGCTCGGCATCGCCGACACCTACGTGCGGTTGCAGCGCGAAGACGGTTCGCTGCCGATCAAGGTCGATTTCGTCACCGGCGAACCGGTCAACGACGCCTGCGCCATGCTGCACCCCCTGCTGCGTTATTTCCAGCGTCTCAAAGCCGACTACGGCGTGGAAACCTACGCCGAAGCGCAGGCCGAAGGCGAGCGGTGGATGCGCGACGTGGCGATCCGCAATTTCGACATGACGGGACAGTTCGAAGACGTGACGGTCCTGGGCCTGCAACCCTACGAAAACCTGACCAACTGCACGGCGGCGCCCTACGCCGCCTACCTGCTCTCGAAGGGAGCGCCTTCGGCCGAAGATATGGCCGATGCCGTCGATCTCGCCCGTTTCAGCGAGGATCAGTTCACCTTCTGGGACACGCCGCTCACCGAGAACGGGATCAAGGACAAGGCAACGCCCTGCGTCTACGAGCAGTACAAATACCAGAAACCGGTCGACAACAGCGCCTGCAACGTCGCGGACGCGATGCTCAGCCTCTACGAGGCTACCGGCGAGGAAATCTACTTGGCCAAGGGCAAAGCGCTCATCGACAACATCACCGTCGTGCAGAACGCGGTCAACGGGCAGATTCCCACCACATGGGACTTCCGCCCCACGAAGAGCGACCGCAACCGCACGTACTGGATCAACTGCTCCTACTCCTCCATCTCCTCGCTGCTGCGACTGGAAAAGCTCCTCGCCGAGAGACAAAAATAACCTTCCGGCACCCCGCACCGCAGATGCGTATGGCAGAATCCGTCCGCCATACGCATCTTTCGTTCGACCGCAGCCCGCTGCCGCATACGACACAACGCCGGCGATCCGGCGGCCCGGCCGGCAAATAATGGCGTAAATATTTTGCACGGCGGACAAAATAAGTTATTTTTGTCCGGAGTTCCGACCCGACGCCCGTCCGCAAGCCCGGAATCGGGCCGGAACGCACCCGATCCCGATCTCAGGCACGAACCGCGCCTACCCTCTCCCGCCGCACGGAAATTCCGCAGCGGAAAGAACGGCCGCTGTCGTGCGCTGCGGATGCGGAAAACCGAAATGCTCCGAATAATCGCTCTCAAAAAACAAACGCTTATGAACAAAGTATCTTTCCGACTCACCTTCGCCGAAGCGCTGGAAATCGGTGTCAAGAATGCGCCGTCGATCATCGGCTGCGTGGTGTTGTGGCTGCTCACGATCTGGGTGCCCTACATCAACGTCGGCACCACGATCGCCATCAACATGCTGCCGATCGAACTGGCCAAAGGCGGCGTCATCTCGCCGCTCGGCATCTTCGACGCGAAGTATCGCAAATACATGGGCGATTTTCTCATCACGACCGGCCTGATGATCATTCCGGTCTTCATCGCCTCGCTCTTCATGATCGTACCGGGCATCGTGCTCTCGATCGCATGGAGTCTCGCTTACTTCTTCCTCTTCGAGAAGAAAAAGAATCCGATGCAGGCGATCTCGGCCAGCAACGAGGCGACCTACGGCAGCAAGTGGACGATGTTCTTCGTCCTGCTGGCGTTCGTCGTCGCAGCCTACGTCATAGCAGGCATCTTCGCCTGGATCTGCGCGGCGATCGACGTGGGATTCATTACCTTCGTCGTCCTGCTGGCGCTCGTTGCCGTCATCATGTCGATCTCGCTGGCGATCAACGCTTCGTTCTGGCGACAACTCAAAGACAACGTACAATAACCGACAGACGTTTTTCGATCATGCCCGAAACGGACCGCAGTCCGTTTCGGGCATTCTCAGGCTCATTCTTCATAACCCCATGTCTCAAAATCTCAACCGTTTTTTCAGAATCTACCTGCGGCTGGCAGCGCTGACGCTCGTCGTCTGCACGCTGTTGCGCATCGTTCTGCTGTTCAACGAACAGACCTCCGAACTGGGCTTCGGCTTCCTCCAATGGGTCGCCGTCTTCGGACTGGGCGCCCTGAACGACCTCTGCGCCCTGACGCTCGGCTATGTCTTCCTGTGGCTCTTCCTGCTCACACTCTCGAAGCGGAAATACGACCGCCCGACGGGATACGTCCTGCTCGGCGTATTGACGGCGGCGTTTTGCTACGTCGCCTTCTGCAACACGATCTTCGACGAATACGGCAGCGCAGCGCCGCTCGTCGCCACGATCGTGCTCGGCTACTGGGCCGGCAGCTTCGCCCTGCGGCTCTTCGTGCCGCGGCTGCAACCGCTGTGGTCGAAGGGATGGCTGGCCGCGCTGCTCGCGATCTACGTCAGCGCGATCCTCTTCAACGCCGTCAGCGAATACTATTTCTGGAACGAATTCGGCGTACGCTACAACTTCATCGCCGTAGACTATCTGGTCTACACGAACGAGGTGGTGGGCAACATCATGGAGTCCTACCCGATCGTCCCGCTGGCGACGCTGATCGTCGCGCTGACCGTCGCCGTCACGTGGTGGCTCTTCCGCCGCGACATCCGCGCCGCCGAGGCGTTCAAAACCGGCGGGTGGAAACTCGTCGCCTCGCCGATCTATCTGGCCATGGCGGGCGTCGCCCTGTGGATGCTGCCCTTCAACACGCGGTTCCAGACGAGCGACAACGTCTACTACAACGAATTGCAGGCCAACGGACTCTATAAGTTCTACGAGGCGTTCCTCAAAAACGAACTCGACTACATGCAATTCTACCGCACGCTGCCCGAAGACCGGGCCGCGGCACTCGTCCACGACGAATACCGGAGCGAAGGGCAGAATCACCGTTACATCACCTCGCCGAACGAGGAACGACACCCCAACATCGTGCTCGTAACGCTCGAAAGCATGAGCGCATCGTTCATGGCGCGCTACGGAAGTTCCGACGGCCTCACGCCCCGCCTCGATTCGCTCTGCGGCAAGGCGCTGGTCTTCGACCGGCTCTTCGCCACGGGCAACCGCACGGTACGCGGACTGGAAGCCGTGACGCTCTCGCTGCCGCCCTGTCCCGGACAGAGCATCATCAAACGCCCCCGCAACGCCGGCATGCACTCCACGGGCGCCATGCTGCGCGACAAGGGCTACGACGTACTCTACTTCTACGGCGGCAACAGCTATTTCGACAACATGGAGACCTTCTTCGGCGGCAACGGCTACGAAATCGTCGATCAGAAGCAGTACGCACCCGACGAGATCACCTTCCAGAACATCTGGGGCGTCTCGGACGAAGATTCCTACGCCAAGGCCATCCGCACGCTCGGCCAGCGCGCCCGCAGCGGCCGCCCCTTCTTCGCCCACATCATGAGCGTGAGCAACCACCGCCCCTACACCTATCCCGCAGGACGCATCCCGATCCCCAACGACGCCAAATCGCGCGCCGGCGGCGTGATGTACAGCGACTATGCGCTGGGCGGGTTCCTCGACGCGGCGAGCCGCGAACCGTGGTTCGACAATACGGTCTTCGTCATCACGGCCGACCACTGCGCGTCGAGCGCCGGCAAAACCGAGATCCCGCTCGAAAAGTACCATATTCCGGCGATGATCTACGCCCCCGCCTTCGTCGCACCGGGCAGCGTCGGCAAGACCGCGTCGCAGATCGACCTGATGCCGACGCTCTTCTCGCTGCTGGGTATGGACTACGACTCGTGGTTCTACGGACGCGACATCCTCGCAGACGACTTCCGCGAACGGGCGTTCGTGGCGACCTACCAGGACTTGGGCTACCTCGAAGGCGACCGCTTCACGGTGCTCTCGCCCGTCGACCGGGCGGAACAATTCCTGCTGCGGCCGACGGACGACGATCCCTACGCGCTGGAACGCACCGAGGCGATCGACAGCACGCACCTCAATCGTGCCATTTCGCTCTATCAGACCTCCTCGCAATGGAACAAACGATAAGCAAGTTCCCGAATCCGTTCGGTAGCGTCGCTCCTCATAAGCTGTTCGCATGGGGCCTGTCGGCAACGGTGGGCTACGGCTTCGCCATCTGGGGTGTGCGGATCTACCAGAACCAGACGGTCGAATTGGGCGGGCAACTGCTGGTCGTGCTGATGCAGGCATTCGTTCTGCCCGCACTGCTCTACGGTGCCGACCGGCTCCGCCGCCGGCTTCCGGCCGACGCGACGGCGCTCTTCGGCGGCTTGCTCTTCGCACAGATTCCGCGTCTTGCGGCGAGTGCCGGCAGCGCATGGCTCTACGCATGGCTGCTGCCGCTCGGCAACGGCTCGGTTTCGCCGCTGCAAGAGACGATGCGGGCGGGAGGTTCGGCCGTTTTGGGCAGCGTCACCGTTTTGTGCGGCATTTGGAGCATGATCTGGGGTTGGCAGGCATTCTGCCGTGCGACGCACGCGAAGGGCCTCCGCAGCATCGCCGTCTACGCCGGATGCTATGTCCTCGCGGCCATCCTGCTCGCAATCATTCTTCAAACGCTGCGGCACGGCTGGCACTTGAACTGGTAGCGAAAACGACGAAAGGGAATACCGGAGGATCGGGACAATCTGAACGACTGTCCCGATCCGCTCGTTTTATCGGACAATCCGGAAGGTTTTGCCGCTCTTACAGACTCCGCAGACGAAGTATTTCAAAAAGGGATTTGCAGCGGAATCGCAGCCGCACAGCGACGGTCGCTGCGCCCGCAGGGCGATAAAAAATGGGTAAGCTACTTATATCGCACCGCTACAACCGTATACCCTTGCTCAATTCCTTGCCTGGGGGATTCTACAGGAGCTGGTCGTATAAGACTTACCCGAGTGCAAAAGTAACTCTTTTTTCCAAAAGCGCAAAAAGAAAACGGAAAATTCGCAAAAAAGAGTCGCCGTGCGGCGCATCTGCGTACCGGAACAGAGGAAACGACAAGGGAAAGCAGCCGGATTCCCGCTCCCCACGACGTTCCGAGCGGAACGGGAGCGTTCGTATCTCGCCCGCCATTCGGGTGTCCCCGACAACCGCACGGCGCTTCGAGCGGGCCGAAGCCCCGCCCAGACAGGCGCCGCCTCGGCAAAACCGCAAACTTCGTTTGCTTTTGCGCTCGGCTTGCACGCTTTGCGGGAACAAGCCCCGCTTAGATAGGCGGC
>OIWS01003615.1_pt1 | contig 10782 bp, 8 predicted proteins | sample 1587611 | NCBI WGS metagenome assembly OIWS01 (sample SAMEA3888919, study PRJEB22519) | human gut metagenome | biome: human gut; feature: human-associated habitat; material: faeces | place: Denmark | collected 2010 | reverse complement strand
CACCAGCCAATACCGTGGGTCAGACCGCTGATGTCCTTGATCTCCTTGGCCTGAACCCACTTTCCTTCTTCAGGGATGGGGGCCGGTCCGTGATACGCGCCCTTGGCCACCGGGCACATACGCTGTACTTCGCTGGAATAGATCATTGTCCGCTCTCCTTTTCTATTCGTTCCGAATTTTGCCGGTTTTTCCAGAGCTGGCCCGGCATTTTGACGGTTTTTCGTTCATATTATATCGGCAAACGATTACTCTGTCAAGGGTCGTCACCATACCTTAAAAAAGAATATGGAATGCTTATGCTCTTCCGCCGCGATCCGGCAGGCAATAAAAACCGGGCCTCCGCATGAACGGAAGCCCGGTCTGAAAAGCTTGTTGAACTCTGACAGTTCTCTTACAGCAGGCCGCTGGCAGAGAAGATGGATGCGAACACCAGAGAAACAACGGTCATCAGCTTGATGAGGATGTTGATGGAGGGGCCGGAGGTATCCTTGAAGGGATCGCCCACGGTGTCGCCCACAACAGCGGCCTTATGAGCTTCGCTGCCCTTGCCGCCATGGTTGCCGTCCTCGATATACTTCTTGGCGTTATCCCAAGCACCGCCGGAGTTGGACATGAAGATGGCCATCAGGACGCCGGTGACCAGAGCGCCGGCCAGCATGCCGCCCAGAGCGCCGGTGCCCAGCAGGAGGCCAACTGCCAGAGGAGCCAGAACAGCCATGACGCCGGGAACCAGCATCTCCTTCAGAGCAGCGGTGGTGGAGATGGCCACGCAGGACTTGTAGTCGGGCTTGCCGGTGCCTTCCATGATGCCGGGGATGGTGCGGAACTGACGGCGCACTTCCTCGATCATGCTGTAAGCCGCCTTGGACACGGAGTCCATGGTCAGAGCGGAGAACACGAAGGGCAGCATACCGCCGATCAGCAGACCGATGGTCACGCGGGAATCCAGAATGTTGATGCCGGCATCACCAATGCCAACAGCCTGCGCATAGCTGACGAACAGAGCCAGAGCAGTCAGAGCGGCGGAGCCGATGGCGAAGCCCTTGCCCATAGCAGCGGTGGTGTTGCCCACGGCGTCCAGCTTATCGGTGATCTCACGGACGCTGTGATCCAGGCCACTCATCTCGGCGATACCGCCGGCATTGTCGGCGATGGGGCCGTAAGCGTCCACAGCCACGGTGATACCGGTGGTGGACAGCATGCCGACAGCGGCCAGAGCGATGCCGTACAGACCGGCAACCTGATAGGAAACGAAAATACCAACGCAGATCAGCAGGATGGGCACGGCAGTGGACATCATGCCCACGGCGATGCCGCTGATGATGGTGGTAGCGGGGCCGGTCTCGGACTGCTGGGCGATCTTCTTCACGGAGTTATAATCGCCGGAGGTGTAGATCTCGGTGACGATACCGATGATCAGGCCCACGATCAGACCCGCGATGATGGCGATGGCCTGGGCCATACCGCCGAAGAACACATTGCTCAGAACCAGAGACAGGACCACCACGATGGCGGAGGAAACATAGGAGCCCATCTTCAGAGCCTTATGGGGGTTGGAATTCTCATCGCCCCGGACAAAGAAGCAGCCGATGATGGAAGCCACGATACCGGCGGCAGCCAGGATCAGGGGGAACAGAGCGCCGGCGCCGTTGAAGGTGCCGACCACAGCCACACCCAGAGTCAGCGCGGACACCAGAGCGCCCACGTAGGACTCAAACAGGTCAGCGCCCATGCCGGCCACGTCGCCCACGTTGTCGCCCACGTTATCAGCGATCACGGCAGGGTTCCGGGGGTCATCCTCGGGGATGCCGGCCTCGACCTTGCCCACCAGGTCAGCGCCCACGTCGGCAGCCTTGGTGTAGATACCGCCGCCCACACGGGCAAACAGTGCGATGGAGGAAGCACCCAGAGAGAAGCCGGTGAGGATCTCCACGTTGCCGGTGAAGGCATAGATGGCGGCGCAGCCCAGCAGGCCCAGGCCAACCACGCACATACCCATGACGGAACCACCGGAGAAGGCGACGCCCAGAGCCTTGTTCATGCCGCTGGACTTAGCGGCGGCAGCGGTACGGACATTGGCCTTGGTAGCCACGTTCATACCCACATAACCGGCGCACACAGAGAAGACCGCGCCGATCAGGAAGCAACCAGCGGTGAGCCAGGTGATGAACAGGCCGATCAGTACGAACAGCACCGCCACGAAAATGACCAGGATCTTGTACTCCGCGAAGAGAAATGCCCGGGCGCCATCACTGATGTTTCCCGCGATCTCCTTCATCCGTTCCGTACCGGCGTCAGCCTTGGAGACCGCGGAGGTCTTCCATGCAGCAAACAGCAGAGCCAGAACCGCGCACAGCAAAACTACCCAAATGATGTTTTCCATTCCTTCCACTCCTTAAACGTTTTGTATAAAATTGAGTGTCTAACTTTGCTGTATCATTCTAACAACACCGCGCGTTTTTTTCAAGTAAATTTACCTAACGAGCAAATCACTTTAAATAAGTTTTACGTTTTGCCCAATTTTTTCCTTGAAAGCTTTCAAATTTTCGTCTTTATTTTTCATTTAACATTCATAAAATATGCGAATTATCAAATTTTTTTATATATATTAAGCCACATTTTCTTTAAATATATGTCAAAGCAGCAATAATTTCGTGATTTTTTCTCAAACGTTTGCGAAAAATTTCAGAAAAACGATTACGCATGGTCGAAATTTTTGGCACCCTCAAAAAGGCATAAAAAAATCCACGCCCTCTCGGCGTGGTTCTTCCGGTTTTACCGTTCGCTGTGGCTCTGCTCCTGACCGTCAAAAATCAGGTCATCCACATCTGCCATGAACTTGTTCATCGTCATTGCACATCCCTCCTTTTCTCAATTTTCATCCTGATTATACGTCTGCATTTGAAGGTTTGCAAGGCAGTAATTGTGATTTTTTTGTAAACTCTGTGTCAAGTGCCCCCAGCCGCGCCGGAGTGGAACATCCTCCTACGCTCCGGATTCCCCGCTTCTTTTCCGCAAAATGAAGAAATCTGTTTACATTCCGGAGGGATATTACTATAATATAAGGATATTTCCCGACGGTACGCCGCCAGGCAGCGTGCCGTCTACCTACACATCAGGAGGCGGTTATGCCGAATCTCAAGTCTCTTGAGTCCCTGCGCCGCCGGGTCTGCACTATTATTGACATTGGTACGGCGGATGACCTCATCAGCCGCGCCTATGACATTTTCTACACCTTGGTCATTCTGGTAAACCTGATGGTCACCATTGCCTACACCTTCGACGAGGCAGAGGCCGTCTGCGGTCCGCTGCTGCTGCGGATCGAAGCTGCCACCGTGGCCTTCTTCGCAGTGGACTGCGCTTTGCGGATCTGGACTGCCAAGTACCACCATCCCAATCTGAAGGAATGGAAAGCCGTCTGCCGATACATTTTTTCCTTCTCAGGCATTGTGGACCTGCTGAGCTTTCTGCCTTACTACATGCCCTTTTTCTTCCCCTCCGGGGCCGTGGCCTTCCGGATGTTCCGGGTGGTGCGGATCTTCCGCCTGTTCCGGATCAACGCCTATTACGATTCCCTGAACGTCATTACTCAAGTCCTTACCAGCAAGGCCCAGCAGCTTCTCTCCTCCGTGTTTATCATTCTGGTGCTGATGACCGCCTCCAGCCTTTGTATGTACTCGCTGGAGCATGACGCGCAGCCCGATGTGTTTTCCAACGCCTTTTCCGGCATCTGGTGGGCGGTATCCACCCTGCTGACGGTGGGTTACGGAGACATTTACCCCATCACCACCCTTGGCAAGATCTTTGGCATTTTAATCACCTTCCTGGGCGTGGGCATGGTGGCGATCCCCACCGGTATCATTTCTGCCGGCTTCGTGGACCAGTATTCCCGCATCAAGCGGATCAGCGAATACGGCACGGAGGCGGACATTCACTTCATCCGTATCCACCTGACCCCCCCGGGACCGCTGGGCCAATGCCCCGCTGCGGGACCTGGGCCTGCCGGAGGGCGTCATCATCGCCGCCGTGCAGCGGGGACGGGACATCATTGTTCCCCGGGGCGATGTGGTGCTCCTCCCCGGTGACAATCTTGTGCTGGGGGCAGGCGTCTATGAGGATGACGTCCGCATCCAGCTAAAGGAGATCATCCTTCAGACACACCATCCCTGGGTGGGCCCCCCGCTCCGGGATCTGGACATTTCCCGACAGACGGTCATCATCATGGTCCGCCGCCGGAACCGAACGCTGATCCCCAACGGCGGCCTGAAGCTGCTGGCGGGTGACAAGGTATTCCTCTATACGCAATCTCACCTGCCCCACGCGCAGGATATCCAAATCTGATCAATCATGCAAGGAGGCCCTCTATGGCTGACGATATGAGAACTCTGGGCTATATCTGCCCGAAATGCGGTGCGCAGGTAATGGGTGCCCGCTCCGCATTTGCGCTGGAAGCGTCTGATGCCGAGATCGAATGTTCCTGCGGCGGCAGCGTCCTGCGGACGAACTATGACGGCCAGAACTATCACATTCTGGTGCCTTGCGGCGTTTGCGGCCAGACCCACGAGGCCGTCTGTCCGCCGGAGCGGATGCTCCACGCTGCCACCGCCCTCAGCTGCCCGGACAGCAGGCAGTTCTGCTGCTTCATCGGCGATGAGGGCACGGTGGAACATCACCTCCGTGAGGCCAGCATTGCCATCTCCAAGGAAAAGGCGCAGGAGAACGGCGGCGAGGCGGAGGCCTTTACCGACAATGTGATCATGTACGAATTCCTCTCGGAGCTCAAGGACATCGCCGCCCGGCCCAACGGTATCACCTGCGGCTGCGGCAGCCACGATTACAGCATGGAGATCCGCCGGGACGCGGTGGAGCTGGTGTGCAGGGACTGTGGCGCCCGGCTGCGGCTCAGCGCCGCAACTGACCGGGATCTGGACGATCTCTGCTGCCACATGAAGCTGGTCATTCCCGGCGGGAAGTGACCGTCTCCTTCTATTCTCAAAAAGAAAGGTGTAAAACTGTATGATCTCGCTTCTGGCCCGTTTCTTCTGCAAAAGCGACGGGAAAAGCCCCGCTCAGCTACGGACGGCCTACGGTATTCTCTGCGGCGCTGTTGGGATCGGGCTGAACCTGCTGCTGTTTTTGGGCAAGTTCTTTGCCGGGACCCTCTCCGGCTCCGTCGCCATCACGGCGGACGCCTTCAACAACCTCTCTGATGCCGGTTCCTCTGTGGTCACGCTGCTGGGCTTCCGCATTGCCGCCAAAGCGCCGGACCCAGGCCATCCCTTCGGCCACGGCCGGGCGGAGTACCTCTCCGGTCTGGCGGTATCCATGCTGATTTTGCTGATGGGCGTGGAACTGGCCAAGGAGTCCCTGAATAAGATCCTGCACCCCGCTCTGGTGGAGTTCAGCTGGCTGGTGATCGGGATTCTGGCTGCTTCTATCTGCGTGAAGCTGTATATGGCCATGTATAACCGCTCCCTCGGCAAAAAACTCTCCGCACCGGCGCTGCTGGCGGCAGCGGCGGATTCGCTGGGAGATTGCATGTCCACCTCTGCCGTTCTGGTCGCCACTCTGATTGGCCATTACTTCCAGCTCCCGGTGGATGGCTGGGTGGGTATTCTGGTGGCACTGTTCATTTTCAAGGGCGGCATAGACGCCGCCAAGGACACCATCGATCCCCTGCTTGGAAAGCCCCCCACGCCGGAATTTGTTAAAGAAATTGAAGATCTGGTGATGGCTCACAAAGAGATCTCCGGTATTCACGATCTGGTGGTTCATGACTACGGCCCCGGCCGGGTGATGATCTCCCTCCACGCGGAGGTCCCGGCCACCGGCAGCGTCATGACGATCCATGACACCATCGACAACATCGAACAGGAGCTGCACAGGAAACTGGGCTGCGAGGCGGTGATCCACATGGACCCCATCGCCACGGATGACAGCACAACCGTTGTCCTCCGGAATAAGATCACAGAGCTGGCCCATTGCATCGATCCGGCCCTCAGTATCCACGATTTCCGCATGGTTCCCGGCCCCACCCACACCAACCTGATTTTTGACGTGGTAACGCCTTTCGGCTTCCGGCTGGAGGACGCTGAGGTAGCCCGGCAGCTCCGGGCCCTCATCCGTACCTTTGACAGCCACTATGTCCCCGTGATTCAGGTGGAGCATTCCTACATATAATCTGACAGCGGCGGCCCGGAGTCATTCCGGGCCGCCGCTGTATGCGCAGGCCGATCTTTTTTTGATTTTTCCCGCAAAAGGCCTTTACAAGTTCAGGAAATGTTGCTATAATAACAGGGCTGTATGGGGGCGTAGCTCAGCTGGGAGGAGAAGCGGTTCGGTTATAGCACCTCTTTTCCGGTAGTCCAACTCAGTTGCGGGCAAACAGTTCACATCACCAAAAACTTCATACACGGGCCCATAGCTCAGCTGGGAGAGCGTTCGGTTCGCATCCGAGAGGTCGAGGGTTCGAATCCCTTTGGGTCCACCAGCAATAAGGCAAGCGTCATGCTTGCCTTATTTTTTTGTTTCCATCGCCAGAATTGTATTTGTTCCGGGTCTTTTTGCATCTTCCGGCTCCCCCTCCAGATACAATGCTTGAAATTCCTCAAACGACACATTGAACTCTATGTCGATCTCATAATCACGCCGCACACGAACGGCCTTGACAAACTTGGCTACGATCATTTTCTTTGCCTCAAAGGTGCAGTGGTCATACATCTCGGCCCAGCTTATCAGCTGGTCATATTCCCGCAACACTTGGCTGGCCGTCTGTACGGTTTCTTCCAACTCGGCTGTGGTGGTCTGAATTTGTACTCCCAGCTGTTTGATTTGTTCCGTAGTCTCGCTGACAAGGCTGTTCAGCAGGTCTGCATTCAAGCGGCTGGTGCCTTGGATGACCTTGATCGTCTCAGCGCGCAGGTCTTGATACTCCCGCTGCTTCTGCCGATACTGCTCATTTAAGAGGTTTAGTCTGGACCTGACGAGTTCAACCTCCTTGGCCTGCTGCTTTTCGATCAGTTCTTGAGATGGTGAGTTCTGAATGCGCCCAAGCTGGATACGAATGATTTGGTCTACCAATTTATCCAGCTTTTCTACGCCATATCCAGATTGGCCATCGCATTCGCCGGGATGCCTGACATTGTAGTGGCATTGATACCTTGCTCTCGTTTCCCGCGTGATAGTCCCATCTTTTCGGACACGCTTTCGCCCACTGGTAGTCAGCGTCAGACGGCCTCCGCAGTGTCCGCAGTAGACATTGCCTACCAGCAAAGACCGTCCCTTGGTGTTGAGCGGCACATCGTCGTGATGGGTCACACGCTTCTCCATCATTTGCTGTGCCCGTTCATAAGTTTCTGCATCGATAATTTGAAGTTCTGGCAGCATTTCTGATTGGCTGTCTCCATTTCGGATGACCCCGGTGTAAATGGGATTTTTGATAATGCGGTTGATCGAAGTAGTCGGTATGTTGCGTCCTTTTCGGTTTGTAATACCCTGTTCGGCAAGATACCGGCAAAGGCGCTGCGCTCCATATCCTTCGCAGAGATATTTCTGAAAAATCAGTTTCACGATTTCTGCTTCGTCCGGGTCGATCACAAGATCGCCCACATCCTGATTTCGCTTATTGGTGCGTCCCTTATGTTCCAGACGATAACCAAACGGAATACAGCCGCCGGTAAAATGACCTTCCTGCGTCAGCTGCTCCATTCGGGTCTTGGTGCGGACAGAGGTTTTGATGCTTTCGCCGGACGCCTGCCAGTAACGGATATAATTCAGCAGCTTGTCCACATGAGTATCAAACCGCTGCTGCCCTTCCTTGGCGCTCCACACCTCAATACCGTTTTTGACAAACCACTCCACAACAAAAGGCGTTTCGTCCTCTCTGCGTCCCAGTCGGTCAAACATGAATACCAGCAGAATATCGAATTTGTTCTGCAAGGCGTCACGCTGAATTTCCTGAATGGCATCCCGGTCTTTCGCTGAGACCTTAAACCCGGAAACACCTTTTTCCGAAAATTCCTTGACGATTTCCCAGCCGGGATGCTGCCCGACGAACTCGCGGCAATACTGTTTCTGCATGGGAATATCATCTTTCTCAACCTGTCCCAGCGTCGAAACACGGTACAGGCAATAAACACGCCGCAAATCAGCCATTAAGTTTTCTAACATATACATCACTCCTGTTGTTCTTAACAATCTTTGGAACGGTGTATATGGCCTTGTTTCAATTTTCAAGGTGCATCTCTACACCATTATTATCTCATATTTCATCAAATAGTGCAAAATTTTACGCTTTTTTCGCAATATTTGTGAGAAGGATTTCCTTGATTCCGCGGATGGCATCGGGGTTTTTATGGCCGGAATACCGGACTGTAACCTTGCAGCCATCCACAAAGATCGTCTGCGTTTGCGCCGTTTCGTGCGTCGATACGCATTCTGAACACTGCTTCTGATTCACGATCCATTCCTCCGTATTGTAAAAATTGCAAGACCATACCCTCATGCAGATATGGTCTTGATAAGGAGGCCGTTCTCCCCAAATCCGTTCCTACCCCTGCACAACTTTCAGCGGCGTTTTGATTTTCTTGGCACGCAAATGCACTGCTTCACCGAAAAACATATCCGATTTGGACGGTCATTCACTTCTCAAGGTGCAAACAGTTTACTGCTTATGGACAGTGAACACAGGCTGTCGCCAGCCCGCACAGACACACCCTTTGATGCGCCTGTGCCGAATGGCAACCGTGTCGAAATATGTCTCAAATTGAGCCACATTTCCGCTGGGATAAAAAGAGAAAGGCGGCAGTGCGCCGCCTTTCTCCGCGAAAATCAGTTTCGCAGGTAAGCGGCCATCATGTCGATGAACTGAGAATTGGTCGGCGGCTGGCGCAGCTGCGTACCGGCGATCACATTCAGAAAGTCATGGTCGAGCTGGTTCCAGCAGCTCTGGATCAGCGTGCGGAGATTGCGCTCCACACAACTCGGCGTGGTGTTGAAATGATCCGCCGTCTGCTTATAGAGGCGCTTCGTGATAAGCAGCACATTGTCCGGCTGATCCCGAACCTGCTCAACCATATAGACCGCATAGCGGAAACCAGACAGCTTTCCGGTAACACCAAGCAGGCGCAGCAGACGCTCGGCGTCCAACGGGGTCTGTTCCGCGTCCCGCTCATATTCAGGCACATAATAAACCAAAGGCATTGTTACCCCTCCTATGTGATATTTGAAGATCAAAACAGAGAAAGGGCAGCACAGGCGGGCCTCTCGGCCAGTGGCAAGTCTTTTTTGCGTAAGACCTATGCTATGCGCTGGATTCAACAATTCTTCATCCAGCCGTTAGGAATACCCCGATATTCTGTTTCAGCCGCAAAAGCGGGTTGGTGGGAGATTGCCGGGTGTACGATGGTAAGGTCGAAAATCTTTGAAAACATCCGTATCCTCCGTAACTCAATCATACACGATAACTGCCGCTTTGTGTCATGTAATCGTTCTACAATGGTCTACGATAAATGCCGCATAATGCCATTAAATGTCGACTTTTGCAACTTTATGACCGACTTGTATATAAGAAAACCGCAAGGAGACTCCGTGAAGGAGCCGCCCTGCGGTTTCCATTTTATATACGCTTTGCTGACGGCTCTCTACCGTCCGGTTTCTTATCTGCTGAGATACAGCCGATACAGGAATGTTGCGATCTGTGCGCGGGTGCAGGTGCCGTTGGGGTCGAAGCGGTCGCCGCCCACGCCCTGGGTGATTCCGCCTTCCACGGCCCAGGCCACGGCCTGCGCGTAGTAGCTGTTGGCGGGGACGTCGTTAAAGTTCGCCGCACCGCCTGCCGCAGGCTGACCCATGGTGCGCCACAGCATGGTGACCATCTGGGCGCGGGTGATGGTGGCGCTGGGGTTGCTGCCGTCGGAAATGCCCTTGTCCTTGGACCACAGCTGCGCCTTTTCGTACCAGTTGGCGCCGCCGGAGAGATCCGCGTCGTTCTGCCGAGCCAGAATCGTCCACATTTGGGCGCGGGTGGCAGTGGCGTCGGGCGCGTAGCGCGTGGCGCTGATGCCGTTCACCAACTCGCGAGCGCTGACGAAGTCGATGGCGTCCTTGCCCCAGTGGTCTTGCGTGTCGATGAAGCCCTTGGAATTATCCACGATCTTCACGGTCGCGCCGCCGTTGATGGTGAGCTGGATGCCGTCCTCGGTGGGCAGGGAGTTCTTGACGATCTCCTCGGTGCCGTCCGCGTGGACAAGAACCGCCACCGTGCCGGGTTTCACGTTGGAAACGGGGATCTCGACCTTGGTGTCGCCGGAATTCTTGGGCAGTTCCACCTTGACGGTGGGGGCGGTGCTGGAATCACGGGAAGCCTCGACTTCCACAGGAGCCTTGACGGCCTCGCCGGACTTCTTCGCATCCTCCACGGCCTTGGCGCTGACCTTCGTCTCCGCCTCGGTCTGGCCGGTCTTGTCGGTCTTTACCGTGCCGGTGGAGCCGTCAGCGGCCTTGTTCTCGGTAACGGAGCTGCCGTCCTTCTTGGTTTCCGTCTTGGTCACGGAGCCGTCCTTGCCGGTGGTGGTCTGGATCTTGGTGCCGTCGGCCTTCGTTTCAGTCTGAACCTTGGTGCCGTCGGGCTTGGTGACAGTCTCGGTCTTGCCAGTGCTGGCAGAGGGCTTGCTGGAACTGCTGGAACCGCCGGAGGAGGAAGAACCGCCGCCGGAGCTGCCGGAGCCGACAGCCGTCCACCGGGCCGTGACAGTCATGTTCTCCGCGGGCATAGTGGCGGGG
>OIWS01003611.1_pt1 | contig 10794 bp, 7 predicted proteins | sample 1587611 | NCBI WGS metagenome assembly OIWS01 (sample SAMEA3888919, study PRJEB22519) | human gut metagenome | biome: human gut; feature: human-associated habitat; material: faeces | place: Denmark | collected 2010 | reverse complement strand
GATTTTCAGATAATCCAAGAGTGCCGCGGCATCCTCTGCCCGTGCGCGCTCTATGACAAACAAGCTGTTATTCAATTTCAAAACTTCCTTTCTTCGTATTTTCCCCTTACGGCGATGCGCCCCAGCGTTGGACATCCATCCATCTGTCCGCAGTCGGCGCAGGTATCCAGTCCCTTTTCCCGGACGCAGTTATGTACGGGGCAGAGCCTGTCGCAGAACGGCGTTTTTACGCCCTCTATGCGGCAGCCGGTGCAGTTTATCATTTCAGGTAGGATCGTTACCCCGTTGAGCTTTGTCCACAGGGCAGCAGTTTTTTCACGCAGGGCGTTGTCGTTTGTGAGCGTTGCGATTCTGGCATCGCATTTTTCGCAGTCCAGTCCGCAGCAGCCGATCAGTTGATTCGTGCTTTTCATAATCCCACCTCCATACAATCTAAGCTTTCCTGACGGCAAGGCAGTTGTCTGCCAATGTGCCGACAGCGCCTGCACATTCTTTCATGCCATTTCCTCCTGCGCTGCCAATATTGCACCTCTGTATGCCCGCTCCAAATGGGAATTGATCGTGTCTTCATCGTATTTCAACGAATTGTTGGCAATCATGCTTGCATACCCGTGGGCAAACAGAAACACCGTGATAAAAACCGTTTTCGTCTGCTCCATGCCAATTCCTAAGGATCTCTGCATCGCTGAAAGAACGGGGATAAGCTCCTCCGCATCGATCAGTTCAAGCAAAGTCTTTCCGTTAAAATAATCCGACTGGAAAAGGAAGCGGAACAGGTGGGGTTCTTCGATGGCAAAGCGGATATAATTCATTCCAATTCCAAGGGCAGCGCCCTTTGGCGGTTTCTTCATGGTCATAAGGTATTCCGAATGATAAAGGTCTGCCTTCGCATAGACCGTCCTTTTCAGTTCTTCCATCGTTGCAAAATGATACATGACGGGCTGCGTGGAACAATGCAGCCTATCCGATACAGTTCTTGCGTTGATGTTTTCCGCTCCCACTTCGCGGGCAATCGCAAAGGCTGCGTCAACGATCATCTCTTTTGTGACTTTTGCTTTTGCGGGCATACGCATACCTCCGTTTTATAACTCGAATTATGTATAATTGAGATTATACAACGAACAATGCACATTGTCAATCCGTCTGGAGTAAAATTTACAAATGGTCTTCCAATGGCAGTTTCATAGGTATAATCCGCCTTTCTGCGAAAGGCACCGACGGGGTTATGAAACCGAGGGGTGCTTAAGAATCGAGTTCAAGCCTCATAAGAACAAGCGTTTGCCAGCCGCTTCTTGCACGGAAACCTCTTGGATTGCGACCATATTCCTGAAATCCGACCGATTCATAAATGGAGATCAGCGCGCGGAACTCCCGGCGGAACGCCTCACGCAACTCTGTTTCCGTCAGGTGCAGATGATCCGTATTGGCGAGGATTGCCAGTCCGTAGGTAAAGTAGATCATATCCTGATGAAAGCGGCGGGCCGTATCCTCCGCATATCCGAATTCATCGACGATCACGCCGATGACCTCCTGCATCAGAACATCGCTTTGATATGCCCCTGGCTGTTCGCCCTCCAGATAGAGCCAGCGGAACAGCTGCTTTTCCTCGGCAGCGAATTTAACGAAGCCCATGCCGTAGCTGCTGTAGCGGCTGTCGCTCCCCTCGTGGGCGCGCAGAGAATCCCGCACGCGCTGTGTGTGCAGTTCGATCGCGCGCTGCGTCAGCGCGGCCTTCAGTTCGTCCATGTTCTTGAATGAAAAGTAGATCGGCTGCGTGGAGCAGCCCAGTTTTTTGGCGACGCTGCGGGCATTGATGGCGGAAAAGCCGTCGTCACGCAATACCTCCACCGCAGCGTCGATGATCTGTTCCTTTGAAACTTTTCTGACTGCCGGCATAAGCACCATCCTTGTATAATAACACTGCGTTATATATAACGAAGTGTTATTGTATCTTGTGGGACGTGATTTATCAAGCGGCATGTTATTCTCCTGTTTCAATGGAGAAAACCCGGAAGTTCCACCCGGCATAGCTTGACACCGCTGCGGTAAAGTGCTATAATAACGGCAGTCATCCCATGACCATAGAACATTCATTGTCCTATAAAGAATGCAGAACATGGGAGTTCAACACAAGGGAGGAATGTATAACATGAAACGAGTGATCGCACTGCTGCTGACGCTGGTCATGCTGCTGGGCCTGGTGCCCACGGCTCTGGCCGCCGAAGCCGCCGCCCCCGACGGGACCGTGGTGAAGGCGGAGGAAGTCAGCGGCACCCCCCGGCTGGACGCCATGGCGGAGAACGACTCTGCGGCGGAAACCACCCAGCCCACCGGGCATCAGCCCGATGATATGGTGACCATCCTCGTGGAGCTGGAGCGCGCTCCCGTGCTGGAGGGCTTTGCCGCGAAGAAAACGGCTTCCACCAGCTCTGCCGGTGCGGAGATCGCCGCCTATCTTGCCGGCGGCCGCGCGGAGAAACAGGATGCCGCCATTCGCCGGGATCAGAAAAAGGTTTTTGCCGAGATCCAGGCGGCCCAGCCCGCCGCTCTCCAGGAGGAGGGCACCTGCACTGCCTGTGCCCCTGAGCTGATGGAGCAGTGGACGGTGCTCTTTAACGGCATGGCCGTCCGCGCCCCCTATGGCATGCTGGATACCATCCGCAATCTGAAGGGTGTGAAGTCCGCCCATGTGCAGCATGTTTACAGTCAGCCCGCCTCTCCGGCCACCAATGCCGGTGTGGCAGGCTACAGCTATGACATGGTCCACCTGCAGGAGGTCTGGAACAAGGGCTACACCGGCAAGGGAATGCTGGTGGCCGTGGTGGATTCCGGCCTGGACATGGAGTATTCCAGCTGGTGGAGCGATGAGGAGGGCGCTAACGTCACCGGTCTGCGCCGGGTCCACGAGGCCTTCCGGGACGACTCCTTCTACTCCCAGCTCAGCGACAGCGACCTGCGCTATACCAAGGAGTCCCTGCTGGCTTTCCTGAACGGCCGCCAGCTCAATGCCAATAGGCTGAGCCCCGCCTCCAACGAGGCCATGTACAAGACCCGCAAGGTCCCCTTCGCCTTTGACTACGCCGGAGACGCCGACCCCTATACCGGCGAGATCATCAGCGGCGACGTCAACGTCCGCAACAGCGGCAGCAACCACGGCACCCACGTCTCCGGCACCGTGGCGGGCTTTGTCCAGAGCCAGGAGGGCGAGGTCCTCTTTTCCGGCGTAGCCCCCGATGCCCAGCTGATGATGATGAAGGTCTTTGCCGACGGCGGCAACTCCGGCGCCACGGAAAGCGCCATTCTCAACGCCCTGGAGGACGCCATGACCCTGGGCGCCGACGCCGTGAACCTGTCTCTGGGCTCCGACAACGGCTTTGCCTATGACGACACCGCCATCCACGGCGTTTATGCCCGGCTGGAGCAGGCCGGCGTCATCCTGATGACCGCCGCCGGCAACAGCGAAAACTCCCCCGCCCAGGGCAATGAGCGGGGCGGCCTGAACCTGGCGGAGGACCCGGATATCTCCATGATGTCCTCTCCCGCCGTCTACCCCTCCAACCTGGCGGTGGCCTCCATCAACAGCACCATCAACATGCAGAGTGTGCTGAGCTGGAACGACGCCCAGGGCCAGAGCCATACCGTGCCCTTCTCCGACCCCAACGAAGTGGCCATGAAGGGGAAGTTCCCCGAGAGCCAGAGCTTCGTTGTGTATGACGCGGGCTACGGCACCTACATGGACTACTACAACGCCGGATTCAGCAACGGCTACAACGGCGGCAAGACGGGTATTGCCCTGGTCAAGCGCGGCAGCGCAGACGGCAGCACCCTCTCCTTCGCCGACAAGATCAACAATGCCAGCAGCTTCTCCGGCACCAACTACATGGGCGAGAGCTACGGCGTGCTGGCTGTGCTGGTTTATGACAGCGACCCCGCCGCCACCACGCTTATCAACATGAACACGGACAACACCTCGCTGACCTCCGCCTTTATTTCCGGCGTGGACGGCGCGGCCATGATCGATGCGCTGAACGCCGGGCAGGAGGTCCGCATCACCGTTCACCAGCAGGACCAGCTGTCCGACTGGGAGGAGGGCGGCCAGATGTCCTCCTTCACCTCCTGGGGCAGCGGCTCCGGACTGGAGCTGAAGCCCGAGATCACCGCCCCCGGCGGCAACATCTGGTCCACCGTGATGGACAGCAGCTATGTGGAGGGCGCCGGGAAGTACGATGACTATACCGGGTCCTACAGTCTGATGAGCGGCACCTCCATGGCGACGCCCCATATGGCGGGCCTGGCCGCGCTGGTGGAGCAGTATGTCAAGTCCCAGCATCCCCAGCAGGACGCCGCCGCCAGCGCCGACCTGACCAACCATCTGCTGGTGAGCACCGCCGTGCCCCAGCAGGAGAACGGCGTATACGTCTCTCCCCGCCGCCAGGGCGCCGGCCTTGTGAACGCAGCCGCGGCCATTTCCACCCCTGCCTACATCGATGTGGACGGCAAGCTGGTGGGCAAGCTGGAGCTGGGCGACGATCCCGGCTGGAGCGGCAGCTATGATCTGGACTTCCGGGTGGAGAACCTGGGCAGCGACACCCTGAGCTACAGCATGAAGGCCGTGCTTCTGCGGCCGGATACCGCAGAGCAGGACGGCAAGACCATGGTCCTTGCCAGCGATGTGCTGATCCGTGAGGTGGATCTGGGCAGCGTCAGCGTGCCCGCCGGCGGCACACAGGTCAGCCGGACCGTTTCCCTCACCGCTTCCGACATCGCCGCCATCCGCGACCTGTTCCCCAACGGCAGCTATGTGGAGGGCTTTGTGATCCTCACCGCCGCCGACGGCTCCGCGCCTCAGATCGGCATGCCCCTGCTGGCCTTCCTGGGCGACTGGACCTCTGCCCCCATCCTGGACCGCGCCAACTGGTTCGACGAGCCCCAGGACGGCGAAAACGTGATGAACAACGACTGTACCCTGGGCGTCAACGTGGTGGGCAGTACCATCCGCAGCGCCGGGGAAGTGGTGAACTTCCTGAACCTGGGCCAGAACATCTTTGATACCGACATTGCCGCCGAGAGCAAGCAGACAGTTTTCCACCAGGAGAACTTTGCCATCTCCCCGGACGGCAGCGGCTATTTCGACGCCATTGACGACCTTGAGCTCTATCAGCTGCGGGATGCCAAGCTCTTTGTCACCGAGGTCCGGAACAAGAACACCAACGAGCTCTATTTCCGCACCTTCAACACCTATGTGCCCCGCAGCGTCTATCAGGCCGGCTACGGCGTGGTCCTGCCCATGTCCCTTTACTACTTCACGGATGCCTGGGACGGAACGGACCTGAACGGCGACGTCCTGCCCAACGGCACCCAGTGCGTTTACACCATTACCGCCTATGGCGAGGGTGACTACGGTGACACCGTGGACAATGAGGAGCTGGGCCGTCCGGTGACGGACTTCGAGTCCTTCGTGGACGGCAAGGAGCCCACCTTCAACGGCCACAAAATGGACAAGACCGGCGACGTGCTCTCCTTCGACGTGCTGGTGGACACCCAGGCCCCCAAGCTGGAGAACAACGCCGTGACCTTCTATCAGAAGGATGGCCGCACCTATATGCAGGGCACCGTCTATGACGAGGACGGCTCCCTGGCCTCCGTGGCGGTCCACGCCCAGGTGAGCCGGACCTATACCGACTCCACCGGCCGGGAAATCACCGAGTACAACATCGATCTGCTGAATCCCCTGTATTCCCAGAGCATTTATGACGCCGATACCCACACCTTCACCTTCACCGCAGATGTGACGGAGTATCGCGGCAGCTACAACTGGACCGGCAACGTGTATCTCTCCTGCGGCGACTATGCGGCCAATGACCGCACCTATGCCATCAAGGTGGACGCCTCCCAGGGCCTGACCCTGTCCCAGACATCCGCCCGCCTGCACCCCGGCCAGAGCTTTGACCTCAGCGTGAACAACAACACCGGCTCCACGGCGCCCATCACCCGCACCTCCAGCAACCCCGAGGTGGCCACGGTGGATGAGTTCGGTCATGTGGTGGCTGTGGCTCCCGGCCAGGCCATCATCACCGTGTCCAACGGCACCTACTCCGCCCTGTGCGTCATAGCGGTGGAGGCATCCTCCACGGAGGTGAAGGACTTCAAGCTGTCCATGGACCACTTCTCCGGCCTGAAGCCCAACGGCGCCATCACCGTCCGGGTGGTGGACCTGCAGCCCGCCGATGTGGAGATCTATCAGAATCAGTGGCTGGTATATGAGGACGACGAGGACTGGGCGGGCCTGGTCAGCGTCTCCCAGAACAGCAGCGACGCGCTGGAGGGCCTTATCGACCTGAACTATCAGGCCTCCGCGGACAAGATCCCCTCCGGAACCGGCCATCTGGACGTCACCATCAACGGTGTTACCCGGACCATGACCTTTGACTGGGAGGACGTCTATCAGACCTCCGACCAGGAGGACCTGCAGTCCGACGCCTACTACAACGAGCAGACCTATTACGTCACCGCCGGTGAGACCGCCAGCCTCATCGCCCGGTATCGCCAGACCCACTCCTTCTCCGATGTGAAGCTGTACACGGCCCAGGGGTATGTTTCCGGCGGCAGCGACAATCCCACCACCGCCGCCACCGGCCTGGTGCTGGACGGCCCGGACTTTGTCCTCTCCGGCAGCGAGCCCTGGCGCGGCAGATTGGTGAACACCGAGGGCTATGCCCTGCCGGAGTCCATCCATGTGGTTTACCGCTATGATTACGGCTATGAGTATGAGCTGACGGAAAACGCCATGTACAATGGCTATACCTATGACCGTATCACCGGCGACATCGTCGTGTCCGCCCCCTACGGCTCCTCCACCACGGTGGTGATCCGGGCAGACGGCACGGAGAAGGCCGGTAATCCGGCGGGTGCCCTCTCCGGCGTCACCTATGACCGTCCCGACAGCACCTACGGTCCCTTCAACTGGACGGTGACAGAGGGCGGCGGCAAGCTGGAGACCGCCGAGGACGTCAACGTTAACGGCACCCGCAAGAACGTTGCCTATTACACCCCCTCGGAGCCCGGCGTCAGCTATCTGACCGCCACCACCAAGGACGGGCAGTATCATGTGAACTTCGCCGTGGTCTGCCTGCCGGTGCAGGCCAATACCCTGCGCCTGGATGATACCCGGGCCACCCTGCATCCCCTGGAGACTCTGGCGCTGAACGCAACGCTGACTCCTACCCCCACCCGGGCGGAGGACGCCGCGCTGACCTGGACCTCCTTCAACCCCGAGGTAGCCACGGTGGATGAAAACGGCGTTGTCACCGCCCACAAGCCCGGCTACGCTTACATCAAGGTGTCCACCGATATCAACACCAGCGTCACCGCCTACTGCGTGGTGGAGGTATTGCCTGGTCAGGGCTATACCGTGACTCTGGACGCCAACGGCGGCACGGTGAAGCCCGACTCCGTCAGCGTCCAGTACGGCATGGCTGTGGGCCAGCTGCCTGTGCCTGTCCGTGAGGGCTATACCTTCGACGGCTGGTACGACGAAAACGGTGCGCAGTACACCGAGGACACCATATATGCCATCGCCGGAGACGCCACCCTCACTGCCCGCTGGACCGCCAATATCTACGAGATCACCCTGGACGCCAACGGCGGCGTCACCGACGTGGCCCTGGTCCAGGTGACCTTCGGCCAGGCCGTGGGCGCCCTGCCCACACCTACCCGGGAGGGCTATGTGTTCCTGGGCTGGTTCGACGAGGCGAGCAGCCGCTATGATGCCTCCACCGTCTACAGCACAGCCGATGGTGTGACCCTCACCGCCCGCTGGGGTCAGGAGGACAGCACCTTCACCATTACCCTGGACGCCAATGGCGGCAAGGTGGAGCCCTCTGCTCTGGCGGTGGTATACGGTCAGGCTGTGGGCGCCCTGCCCGTACCCACCCGGGAGGGCTATACCTTCGGCGGCTGGTACGACAAGGACGGCAACCGCTACGACGCCTCCAGCGTGTACAGTGTCAAGGGTGACACGAGCCTCACGGCCCGCTGGATCGAAAACAGTGTCCAGACCGGCGACGGGTTCCCCATCTTCCTGCTGAGCGGCGCGATGATGGCGGCTGCCGCAGGCGCTGTGATGCTCCTGCTGAAGCGGCGGAAGCTCATGGGCGAATAAACAGACCGGAAGTGCTTCTGCACAGGCTGTTATAAAAGGCTCTCCGGCACATGTGCGCCAGAGAGCCGGGAAACGAAACAAGCCAAGGCCGGCAGGTCATTGACCTGCCGGCCTTCAGCTTGTCAAAAATCCTTAATGGGACATTCTCCGCTGGGGAGCGGCTCCATCAAAGTGCTGCGGACACGGGCGGAGTGAATCCGCCCTTCGGCAAGGTTTTGCTGGGCAAAACGCTTGGGACGCGGCTGCGCCGCGGGGGAAAAGCAGCAGGGGAGCCGGCTCAGAAACCGGCAGCTTACCGCTCCTCGCGGAAGTAGCTCAGGCCCAGGCTTGCAGGCGGCTGCTTTTCCTTGTTGTTCCGCAGGCTGGAGATCACCAGCACCACCACGGTGACCACATAGGGCAGCATCTTGTACAGCTCCTTCACGGCCATCTGGGCGCCGGTGGGGATGTACAGATACAGAATGTACAGGCCGCCGAACAGGATGGAGGCCAGGACGCTGACATTGGGACGCCAGATGGTGAAGATGACCAGGGCGATGGCCAGCCAGCCCCGGTCGCCGAAGGCGTTGTTGGACCACACGCCGCTGGCGTAGTCCATCACGTAGTACAGGCCGCCCAGGCCCGCGATCATGCTGCCGATGCAGGTGGCCAGGTACTTATACCGGGTGACGTTGATGCCGGCGGCGTCGGCGGTAGAGGCGCTTTCACCCACGGACCGCAGGTGCAGACCGGGCCGGGTGTGCTTCAGGAAATAGGACGTCAGCAGAGCCAGGATAATGGCCAGATACGCCAGGAAGCCATAGGACAAGAAGATCTGGCCGAACCAGCCCAGGCTCTTGGCGAAGGGCAGGGACTTGGCAAAATAGCCGCTGGTGGCGGACAGGGCAATGGAGGGCACCTCGCTGCCGGTGAGCTTGATCAGGGAGCCGCCGAAGAAGTTGCCGATGCCCACGCCGAAGGTGGTCATGGTCAGGCCGGTAACGTTCTGGTTGGCCCGGAGGGTCACCGTCAGGAAGCAGTACAGCAGGCCCATCAGCAGAGAGCCCAGCAGGGAGCACAGCATGGGGATCATAATGGCCAAAAAGCCGCTCATCTGGTCGGCGGGCACGGCCTGCTCATAGAAGAACGCGCCGATGACGCCGCAGATGCCGCCCACATACATGATGCCGGGGATACCCAGGTTCAGGTTGCCGGACTTCTCGGTGAGGATCTCGCCGGTGCTGCCGTACAGCAGGGGGATACCCTGCATGACCGCGCGGGGGATGAAGGATACAATATCAAAATCAAACATTTTCTCACGCCTCCTTCTTTCCGGAAGTACGGAACTGGACCTTATAGTTGATGAAGAACTCACAGCCGATGATGAAGAACAGGATGATGCCCGTCAGGATATCGGCGAAGGAGCGGTTCAGACCGAAGGCCGTGGAAATCTCGCCTGCGCCGCGGTTGAGCACCACCAGCAGCAGGGACACGAAGATCATGATAATGGGGTTGAATTTCGCCATCCAGGACACCATAACGGCGGTGAAGCCGCGGCCGTCCACGATGGTGGTGGTCATGGTGTGGTCGGTGCTGGAGGTCAGCAGCAGACCGATGAGGCCGCACAGTGCGCCGGACAGGGCCATGGTCCGGATAATGACCCGGTCCACCTTGATGCCGGCATAGCTGGCGGTGCGGCGGCTCTCGCCCACCACGGCGATCTCATAGCCCTGCTTGCTGTAGTTCAGATAAATGTACATCAGACCCGTCATCACGGCTACCACCAGAATGGCCAGCAGATACTTCTGGTTGCCGATGGTGGGCAGCCAGCCGGCCTGGGAGTCCTGGTTGATGATGCCGATCTTACCGGCGCCCTTGGGGACCTCCCAGATGATGATGAAGTAGGCCACCAGCTGGGTGGCGATATAGTTCATCATCAGGGTGAACAGCGTCTCGTTGGTGTTCCACCTGGCCTTGAAGAGGCCGGGCAGGAAGCCCCACAGGGCGCCCATGCCCAGGGAGGCCACGAACATGATCACCAGCAACAGCCCGTTGGGGATCTTGTCGCCCAGGGTAATCATGCAGGTGGCGGAGGCCAGACAGCCGATGAGCACCTGGCCCTCTGCGCCGATGTTCCAGAAGCGCATTTTGAACGCGGGGGTCACCGCCAGGGAGATACCCAGCAGAATGGCCACATTTTCCCAGGTGGTCCAGCTCTTGCGGGCGGTGCCGAAGGCGCCCTTGAGAATGGTGCCGTAAATGCTCAGGGGGTTCTCGCCGGTGAGAACGGTGGTGACCAGGGCGCACACCAGCAGCGCCAGGATGATGGCTCCGCCGCGGATCGCAATGTTGATATACAGCGGCAGGGTGTCGCGCTTGGCGATATGTATCTTATTCATCCGCTTTGCCTCCTTTGTTCACCAGCGTCATCAGTGCGCCTATCTGGCGCTTGTCGGTGGTGCGGGCGTCCACCACGCCGGAGACCTGGCCGCCGCACAGAACGACGATCCGGTCGCACAGCTCCAGCAGCACGTCCAGGTCCTCGCCCACATACACCACGGCCACGCCCCGCATCTTCTGCTCGGTCAGCAGGTTATAGATGGTATAGGAGGTGTTGATGTCCAGGCCGCGGACGGCGTAGGCCGTCATCAGCA
>OIWS01003601.1_pt1 | contig 10828 bp, 11 predicted proteins | sample 1587611 | NCBI WGS metagenome assembly OIWS01 (sample SAMEA3888919, study PRJEB22519) | human gut metagenome | biome: human gut; feature: human-associated habitat; material: faeces | place: Denmark | collected 2010 | reverse complement strand
AGATCCGTCTGGGAATGTGATTTTTACCATAACAACTTAGTATTTTTATTAAATCAAATGCAAAAGTAATACTTCTTTTTGTAACAAGCGAATATTTTGCATTAAATTTTCATAACTTTTCATTTTCAATACATTACAACCTATATTATATAATGAGAAATGACAAATTAGAAATGAGAAATTAGATAAGGGAAAACAAATAAAATGATGAGAAAATAAAGGGTGTTCACGGGAAAACATAGAGGACACACCTTCCCCCACAACTAACAAAAAGACACTTCTTTGTCATTTTTTATCATATATTTCTTTGCCATTACAAAGTTTTTCCGTATTTTTGCAGGCGATTAATTGACAAATTGCTAAATATTTCAAAAATGACAGGTACACCAAAGATTCTCATTATTTATACAGGCGGTACAATCGGTATGGGTAAGGACGTAAATACAGGCGTTCTCGAACCTCTCGATTTCAACCATTTGGTTTCATCAATGCCCGAATTCCAACTGATTCTGGCAGATATTGATGTGAGAAAATTCGACCCGCCGATAGACTCCAGCGATATGGACCCAATGGGATGGGCTGAGCTGGTGGGCATAATAGCCAACAATTATAATGACTATGATGGTTTCGTCATTCTGCATGGCACGGACACAATGGCCTACACCGCCTCTGCCCTATCGTTCATGCTCGAAAACCTGACCAAGCCTGTCATTCTCACCGGTAGCCAGTTGCCTATCGGCGAATTGCGTACCGACGGCAAGGAGAACATGATGACTGCCATCGAGATAGCCTCCATGAAAGATCTGGAAGGCCATCCGTTAGTACCAGAGGTCTGCATCTTCTTCAATGGTAAGTTGCTACGCGGCAACCGTACTACGAAGATCAATGCAGAAGGATTCCATGCATTCGATTCCTTCAACCATCCCCATCTCTGTGATGTAGGTATCAACTTCTCTTTCCATCCACACCACATTCTGAAGCCAGACTATCGCAAGCCGATGGTACCTCACATGAAACTGGATCCAAACGTCATCGTCTTCAGTCTCTTCCCAGGCATTCAGGATACCATTGTCCGCCACGTCCTGGAATCCCCATCTCTGCGAGGTATTGTGATGAGAACTTATGGTTCAGGCAATGCCCCTCATGCCCCTTGGATCATACGACTGCTCGATCAGGCAGCCCATCGCGGTGTGAACATCATCAACATCAGCCAGTGCATCACGGGATGTGTTGATATGGAGAGATACGGAGCTGGGTTCCAGCTCAAGGTAGCTCATGTGGTGAGCGGCTACGATAGTACCGTAGAGGCAGCCGTCACCAAACTGATGTACCTGCAGGGCAGATATCCAGACAATCGCATGGTGCGCGAAAAACTGAAACAGTCACTGGCAGGAGAAATCACGCTTCCGGAGTAAATACCCGGAAGCATATCACTTTTTATAAACCAGTTTGCTTCTTCATACCCTCAAAAAACTTTTGCTGTAATTGTTTGGCAAGTTGGTTCTCTGGATTAAGTTTAAGCGCTTTCTCATAGTTCTGCATGACATCAAGATAATAGCGCTGGCCGTTTTGTACAGGATTCTGTACGATACGTACCATGCATAAAAAACCTCGAAGGGTACAGATATCAGACTGGTTTGCATTCCTCATTTTTTCCATTTTAGCAATGGTTTCTTCTGCTCCAGCCATCAGGTTTTCCGTTTCCGGTGCATGCGGATTCATAACGGAAAAATTGAGGCTTTGCAACACCATCTGAAATTTAGGTTGAATACTATCCGGAAACATATCATCAATACGTTTCATCTCAGCAACACAATTCAGGAAGTTCTCAGGAGTGGGTTGTTGGAGTTTTGAAAGAGACTGTCCGATAAGTGCCTGCATATTAGGCTCTTGGGCATGAATGCTTACAGTAGAGATCAAAAAGAAGATCCCCATCAACATGAACTTTTTAAAAATTTGAAATGTCATAAGCTTTGTTATTTTTAAGTGAAATAAATATACCTATATAAAAGAATCTATCGCGGGATGAGACAATCGGGCGACCCTTGGCATCATATCCGAAAACATTCGTGCGACCAAGGATGTTATTCAGCGAAGAATAAATAATCACCTTGGGACTCAGGAAATAAGTCAGATTTACATCTACACTGTGATACGGCGGAGTCTTACCTTGCAGAAAGAGACGACCGCTGGCATAAGATTCAGCCAAACTCAGAATAGCTTTTCCGAACGAATATTTCGCAGTCAGTCTCAAATTATGTCTGGAAGCAAAAGCAGGTGTTCGTTCTTCCGTATAATCCAGATAGAAACGTCTGGAGTCATTGTATGAATAAGACAAGGTGGTGGAAAGACGCCTGCAAAGAGAATGGTCATCCACAAAGAGATCAAACCCCTTACTCGTCCCATATCCTTTCGGAAGATAAACACCCTTATCCCATAAAGGCAACCGATGATATTTCTTCCAATAGGGTTCTATCCTTACAAGTGTACCCGCCGATTTATATTGCATGGAGATGATAGCATGATCAGCAGTACACTGCCCAAGAGAATAGTTGCTGGTGGCGAGATTATCATCACTTGCAGTCTGACTATACCGTCCCGCAACAAGCGAAATCTGGAAAACCTTGTTGGGAACATAAGAGAGTGTAGCTCTTGGCATGAACAGCCACTGCGCATGCGACATATATTCAGTCCTTGCTGAAAGATTCAGAAACACACCGGGCAGCATCCTCCACTGGGCATCAGCATGGGCAGCCAGAATGTTATAATCCAGGGTGTAGCAATAGGAATCATACTCCAGTAAACTGTTTCGCTGATAATCCTCCACACCGACCGACAATTTCAGTACATCTGAACAAACCTTGCGCATTTCTGTCTTCAGATGTATCTCATTCCTGAAATTATAAAAACTGTCACCAGCAGCCTTGGCATCTTTTATATCATTGAAAACCGATGAATTTGCCATACCACAAAAGACGGTATAACCAGCCCCAATCGCTGCCTTATAGGTAGCATTTGTATAAACATTGTTCTCCTTCAGCAATAGGTTTCTATCGTCAATACGTTGCCCTACAGAAGTAAAATCATAGCCAACGTATGTCTTCAAAATTCCAGCATTCTTGAACTCCATCTTATATTGGGCCTCGCCAGATAATTTCCGGTATGGCTTGTAGAAATCGAATCTTTCAGAAAACAACTGGTTGTAGATACCCATGCTTGTCATTGCCGCATTAAATGACAGACTGCTGGTATCAAACACCTTAGTTCCACCGATATTCCAGTCCACCAGTGATGCACTGGCTCCATATTTGTCGCCCGTAGCCACATCAGTAGTCTCCATCGGAAGAACAGATGAAAGAGCCTGCCCATATTCTCCGCCATAACCTCCAAGAGAAAAGCAAATTCCCTTGAACAGAAAAGGAGAAAAACGGCCTCGCACGGCTGTATTTTCGGCATTGGTACTATAGGGAACAAGTACGTGCATTCCATTGATAAAAGTCTGACATTCATCGCTTTCACCACCTCTTACATAGAGTTTGCCATCCTCTCCCACCTTTTGCGTTCCTGGCAATGACTGCAAAGCTGCCACAATGTCTCCACATGAATTACCTGCCATCACCACGTCCAGCGCATCCATCGTCTTGAAATGATCACTTTTTCCAAAACTGTAAGTGCTGGCAGATACTACAACTTCTTGGATTGTTGCAGCCTTTTCTTTCATTGAAATGGTGAGATGCTTCAGTTTGCTGACATCAGAATCCTGTGTGTATTCCTCAAAGCCTATCATGGTTGCCTTCAGAGTTATTTCTCCTGTCTTGGAAGTGTAAAAAGAGAATCTTCCAAGAGAATCCGTCAGGCATCCATCAATAGTACCAGCGATAAAAACGTTGGCACCAACAAGAGGTTCCAGACCACTCATGACCATTCCTGAAATCAGAGTCTGAGCAGTCAGATCAACTACCATAAATAGCAGTAATGCGATATGTATCATTCGTTGTTTCATGCTGCAAAGATACAGCACAAAACGGAACTAACCAAATTCTCAGGATATACAGCTAAAACCTATGACAGACAACAACTTATGATGACGAGCAACTAATTAAAAGGACGAATAACTAAGTAAGATATGTCTTAAACTGAGGCACAAATGACCGCGAAACTGGTATGATATCAGCACATTTATCCAGTTTCAACTGATACCCGTTAGAATTACCTTTAGCCGAAGATATATTGTTCACATTGACGGCAAAAGAGCGATGACATTGGAAGATATTATCATATCCCTTCAGTTCTTCCAGAGTACGCGTCAGCGTATTATGAACATCAACAGAAACGACATGATCCTCCTTTACAAAACAGACCGAGATATTGTTTTTCTGCGCTTCGATATAAAGCAGATCATTGATAGGCATCGCAAGATCATTTCCCCTGCTGCTCGTATCGTGGATTGTAATAATCACCTCCTTTTGTTCTTGTGCCGTATTGCGCAACAAATCTTCCATTCTATCCTTTAAAGATCGGTTGTATTGTATTCCGACTGACAGCATAGTCAGAAACACACCGACAATAATCGTCCAGTTCAAAAACAACAGAAAAAGCCTGACAGTGATTGTACAATGAAAGAGAAATGAGGATAAAAGAAAATTACAAAAGGCAATCATAATAATCAGTCCGAGTACCGCCATTCCTTCATGCCAGATGCGCCAGGGATTGACAGCCCGGTGAAAGCACTTCAATACCGATGCTATATAAATGGCATAACACACGAAAGTGACCATGCCAAACAAGGCTGCAGCAAGACATTTATTGCCCTGATACAGACAGAACCCGAAAGGCTGCAGAAAATATAATATAGCCCAAATGACAAGGCCAAAGAAAAATCCATCTCTCAACCAGTGTCTGCTCTGCTTGAATGGATATATGCGAGTAAGGAATGACATCATAAAATACTATTGATTTAAATTCTACTGGCAAAAACTTAGTCCTCCAAATCTACAAATATAGAACCTAATTCAGGCTTTGCCCCTAATCTGCCAATACGATACGAATTGTAGAGAGAGAGATTTTTGTGCAAGCCATAAGAATCACCACGACTATACTCCGACGAGGCTGTCTCCTTGTTTTTCTCTACGAACCATACCACGCCACGATTTTCTATTATTTCTTTGTTAAAAGACGGTTCGTTCGTTGGAAGTCCAATAATGAAGTTCCTCATTTCTTATATTATATGCGCAATTAACAATTCATTCCTTCTTTGAAATGATAGAAATCAAATCTTCATTGGTTATGGGATAAAGTTTACCGTGATATTTAGCATACAACTCCACCTCATCCTTTTCTTTAAAAAGTTCAATGGCATCAATACCCAAATGAGAAGCAATACGAGAAACTGTATCAAGAGTAGGAGAAATTTTGCCGTTTATATAATTGCTCAGATTTGATTGACTCAAACCGGATTGTGCAGCAAAATCCTTTAAGGTAATTCCCCTTTTTGCTAATATTTCTCTCAGTCTTAATTCTATCATAATTATCTATTTTATTGCAAAAATAGCACCAAAATTCTTAAATATAACATTTTTGCTTTAAAATTATGTTAAATCTCAAAAAATGCTTTGAACCTATTTACTTTTTTAATATATTTGTCATCGGATATATCTTATACAACAATTTTAATTTTAAATTATGAATCCATTAGATCTATTTTTAGAAGGAGGAAAAGCCCTCAAGATAATATTCAAGATAGGCTTTATTCCAAAGGAAGAGGACTTTGAAGAGTTCTCAGAGAGTGATTACGAGAAATATCACAAGGAGGTGGGAGAAACGGAAGGTAAGATGTTCCGCTTTGTCCAGGGTAAAATGGATGAATCGGAGTATGTTTTTGCATTTGATGAATTTGAAAAGGAAAAGTTGCTTGAAGGATCCGAAGTCATTCGCAATCTTGCAGATGATCATCTGAGCGATTCTGACGATGAAACGCTCCAGTATGTGGCACGTGTTATGCCGTATCCTTTCACAAAAGGAACCAAGTATGAAAAGAAAAATCCAAAGTGATAAAGACAATGGTGCAGAAGGATATGAATGAGAATATCTTTCTTTTGTATTATCCGTAAACAAAGGATGAGGTGATATTAAGTCACCTCCATCCCTTGCTTTTTATATCCACTATCTCCCCTACTTTCCAAGAGATTTAAACATCTTGGTGATGCACTTTTTCTTTTGCTCCATGTTTGGATGAACATAAAGATTAAGTGTTGTTGTGATGTTGGCATGGCCGAGAAGCACGCTTACGGTCTTATAGTCACAATTGCTCTCTATGCATCGTGTAGCAAAACTATGGCGCAAACCATGGTATTTCAACCGAGGGATATCAAGACGCTTCATCAGGCGGTGATAGTAGTTGCGGTAAGTACGAGGCTCTGTCGGTTTTTCCTCATTGGTCAGTACATAGAAGTCTGTGTTTACCACCTTTTTCAGAGGTTTTACCATAGCCAGAAGTTCTTTGTTCATCGGTATCTCACGGCATGAGTTCTTGGTCTTTGGTGTGTTGATGACCAACTCTGTGTGCTTGCGTTCGCCCTCCACCATGTAGATTCGCTCAATAGTGCGGTTCACTACAATCGTACCATTGTCCGTGTTGATGTCCGACCATTTCAAACCGCAGATTTCTCCAATACGCAAACCAGTAGTCAGACTGATATAAATACCAAGATTGCGGAACGTGAAGTTCTGCTTGATGAAATCGAGGATCTTCTTGTGGTGTGCCACTGTCAGTACCTCAATTTCTTTGTTGGTCTCTGTCGTTGGGTATTTGATGTCCCACTCGCAATAGTTCATCCACTCGTTCTTTACTCCGAACTTCATCACCATTTTCAAGACTATCAGAATGTCCTTTACCGTTTTAATACTGAGTCCGCCATTTAGTTTCTGCAAAACGAACTCCTGAACAAGTTTCTCACTCAGAGCCTCACAATCGCCAAATGATGGCAGAATGTGATTCTCCAAAATTAACACATAAGCAGCGTATGTAGACTGCTTAACGTAGCGTTGCTTGTCTGTTTTCCAAGCCAACGCAATTTCTCTAATTGTTTTTGTTATCATATAATCCTTAATTTTGAAGGTGTACATATATAATTAGAGAAAAAAGAACTCTGATGTCCCAAATAAGCGAGAGCAGAACCAAACTTGTTTGGATTCTGCCGAGCGTGAGGGACTTCGCCCAAAGGACAATGTCCCAGATCTCAGATTCCCTGAGTTTCAGGGGGAGTGGAAGGAACATAAATTAGAGGACATAACAGCTGAAATAGGAGATGGTATTCATGCCACTCCTATCTATGATGATAATGGTACATTCTATTTTGTAAATGGCAATAACATATCCGAATATGGAATTATAATCACAGCAACAACTCAAAAAGTAACAGAGGAAGAGGCTTTAAGAAATAATGCATCTGCTTTAAATTCTTATTCAATACTTCTATCTATCAATGGAACTGTCGGAAATGTCGCTTTGTATAAAAATGAGTCTATTATGTTAGGTAAGAGCGCTTGCTATATTAACGTATCTTCCAATATAAATAGAAATTACATTTTCTATTACCTGATGATGCCTAAGTGCCAGTTTTATTTTACATCAGAGCTTACTGGTACGACTATCAAAAATCTTTCTTTGAAATCTATAAGAAAGACGAAGGTGTTGCTGCCTAATGCAAACGAACAGAGTAAGATTGCACGACTTTTCGATGCTATAAATGAACGCATCGCGACCCAAAACAAAATCATTGGCAAATTGCAGTCCTTAATCAAGGGACTAAATGACACATTATATGCTCAACATGGTGACGAAGTAATGACTTCTTTTGCAGAACTTGGCACTTCATATTCTGGACTGTCAGGGAAGTCTGCACATGATTTTGGTTCAGGTAAACCTTTCATAACTTATCTGAATGTGTATTCAAATAATGTTATCAATGAAAATGATTTCCAGTATGTGGCAATTAAAGATGGTGAAAAACAGAATGTTGTTGAATATGGTGATGTTTTGTTTACATTGTCTTCAGAAACTCCAGAAGAAGTTGGTATAGGTTCAGTGTATCTTGGTAAAGAAAAAGTTTATCTGAATAGTTTTTGCTTTGGCATTCACATCACAAATACGAAAATAGCTTTTCCTCCATATCTGTCTTACTACGTGTCTTCAACAGCATTCCGAAAGTTTATCTATCCTTATGCACAAGGAAGTACGAGATTCAACCTGTGTAAGGCTGACTTTGAGAAGGCAAGTATTAAACTACCAACCTTAGAAAATCAAAAGCGAATATACTCTATTCTGAGTCATATCGATAATAAAATCGAAACAGAAAGACAAACGCTTGAACTCTATAATTCTCAAAAGCAGTATCTGCTTCGCCAAATGTTCATATAAACATCTGGCGGAGCAAGTATTGCTTCTGCTTTTCATAATGTTCCAACAATCTTTTGCTTACTAAAAGTTTTGCTTCATAAGTTTTCAGTAAATTAACTATAGCTTTTTGTGTTTCTAAATCAGGAAGATAGACATAGCAAGAAGAAAGGTTGTTTGCTGTTATTGAGAATACCTTTGTTCCTTGTGCCAATCGCTTGATTTGGTTATGGAAATAACGAGAATTAAATGCAAAGCCTTTGAATCCTACGACAGTCCTGTCCTTTACATCACGACCATGAATAGTATGTAATCCACAGACTGTATCGCCTTCAATAGTATCAACAAATTCAACGGATTTAGCAATTTCGCCAGTATCTTCTGAAGCATCAGCAAAAGCAACATCTCCAACTTGACATAATGTATATTGCTTAGGTATTGCTTCATTTTTAATCATCGGTAAAGAGGCTGAGTTAATACCACGTGTCTGAAAACCGTGTATCAAACCATAATGTAGATTTCTAATTTCACCTTCTTCATAACTCAATTGCTCCCATGATAGCGAATTGGTAGAGAAGAATTGCATAAATGAACGTAAATATGTCTTTTCCCACAAAGGATTATCCAATATTTTGTCTTCAAGTCCCTTGATTAAGGACTGCAATTTGCCAATGATTTTGTTTTGGGTAGCTATGCGCTCATCAAGAAGAGACACAAGATTAGCTATTTTTTCTTGCTCTTTTAAAGTTGGAAAAAAGAAAGATATACCTTTTACAATGTCAGCTGAAAGATTTCCCTGTCCTCCTTGTAAGTATTTTCTAAGATTTTTTGAAACGTGTTTATTCCAAACTGATTCTATGAATTTCTTGTTTTGCTTTGTTCTAATGCATAGAATTGCTTGATTGATAGCTCCTTTTATTTTAGAGACTGCGATATCACCACTCGTTGCACCATACATTGCCAATAATAAATCTCCGACCTCTACCATTTTGGCAGAAGAACTATCAAATCCTGCTTGTGTTATGAACAACTCTGTACTATCAGCATGGAGTTCTCCCGAACGAATAAATGCAATATTTCCTCCATAGAAATCTTTGTTAGAAGAACTTGGAGTGCCACCCGAGAAGAAAGTACAGATCTCTGATAGCTTACACTTTTCCCACTCCCCCTGAAACTCCGGGAATCTGAGATTTGGGACATTAAGTTTCTTATGTTCGTTATTTATTGTTGTTGTCATTTTTAATCCTTAATTTAAGTTCACCAATATGGCTCTGTTACATACCAGTTTACATGGTACTTACATACCAGTTACATTGTTTTATTTGTCTACCAACTTGGTAGACAATTTCTTCCACAAGTTGTGGCAGAATTTAAACTATATTACTATTCATCCTCAGAGGCTTCTTGCTTTATTTCAAGCAATGTTCGTTCATAGACCTCTTGCAGCTGATAGCTTGCCACCCCCAAAGGAGTAGTTATGCCACGCAACGACCATTCTACCACAGACGAATCTTTGTCCTTGCAAAGAAGAATACCAATACTTGGATTATCTCCCTCACCTCTAAGCAACTCGTCAGCTGCCGAAACGTAAAAGTTCAGTTTGCCAATAAACTCTGGCATAAAGTCCACAATCTTCAGTTCCACCACCACATAGCATTTCAGTCGAGTATGATAGAAAATCATGTCGGGGAAGTATGACTTGCCACTTGGCGTATCAAGTTCCATCTGCCGACCGACATACGCAAAACCTTTGCCCAATTCCAAAAGGAAGCGAGTAATATTGGTTGCTAACTTATTCTCCAAGTCCATTTCGTTGAACTTGCTTGGCAATGAGAAGAAATCCAATTTGTAAGGGTCTTTTATAATTTCTGTTGCCAATTCGTTTTGAGGTCGTGGTAATGTAACATCAAAGTTATTCAAAGCCTTGCCTGTGTGCTCGTACAATTGAGCCTTAATCACATGCTCCAATTCTGTACGGCTCATGTTGTCTTCAATCACCTTGTTGAGATAGAACAAAGCAGCGTTTATTGTAGTGCATTTGGAAACAATTACTGTTTGATGTCTCCAAGGCACAAATTGCAGTAAGTCTGGCATTGGGGTTGTTGCATTATCCACCTTTTGTAATTTTGTACCAGCTTGGTACAAAAATTCAATTTGTGAAGAATAGAACAAATACCATTTTCGTATTTTATAGAGATTAGACCATGAAAATCCCTCTGCTTGTGGAAATTCCGCACGCAAATCAAGGCTCAATCTTTTCATGAAGTTTGCGCCCCACTTATATTGCTTCTGCTTCTCACAAATGTCCTCGCCCAAACTCCAATAGAATTTGAGCATTTCCGTATTCACTTTGACAGCTGCTTTGAGCTGTGCAATGTGGAAGCGTTTCTTCAGGTCAGACAACCACTTCACATAGTTCTTGTCTGCCATGAA
>OIWS01003599.1_pt1 | contig 10832 bp, 11 predicted proteins | sample 1587611 | NCBI WGS metagenome assembly OIWS01 (sample SAMEA3888919, study PRJEB22519) | human gut metagenome | biome: human gut; feature: human-associated habitat; material: faeces | place: Denmark | collected 2010 | reverse complement strand
TAGAGCCAGCGCCCCGGATTTTTCCTCGGCGGCGGAAGCTGCGGCAGGTTGTTGGTTGTGTTCAAAGATGCTCCTCCTTTTCTTTTCCCGATGCAAAAAGCAGACGCCCAGTACAGGCGTCTGCTCGCAACAAGGTTCAGTTTTATATGCTTTTGAGCATCTTTAGTATATCATATCCGGATTTGCGCCGAAAGAGCAAAAGCGTGCCAATGTTGTGACAATTCAGAGACACACTCTGATTGTATATAATGCCATGGGGTTTGACAAAGTGAATATAAAAATCAATTAGGTATATTGAAATAGCAATATTGCACATAAGCACAAATGAATATATAATGAAATTTAGAGCAATTATCTAAAGCTGATAAATATTACAAAATGAGGTGGTTATATGACACGCCCAGATCAATCCTTCTACTTGGCGCATTTCACAAAAAATGGGAAGAAATTTGCTCCATCAATGGATCCTCACACTGACATTGATGAAATGTCTGCATTTGAGCGCTTGATTAGTATATTGAAATGCAAGAAAATTCAAGCACATAAACTGCCATGGACAAACCGAAGCGCAGTATGCTTCACAGAATGTCCATGGGGAAGCCTTTTAAGACATGCAAAATCTTATAGTCCATATGGAATTGGCTTTACCAAAAAGTTGGTATATTCAAGAAATGGAAATCCGGTGATTTACGCGAATCCTAGAATGTTTCAAAGCGAAAAATGGGACGAGAGTGTTTTTCCTTTTGTAACTCCGTTTGTACCATCGTATGCGGCCAACTCTGTTAAAGATCAAAAACCGTTCAATGGAAAACCAGTGGATTACACCCACGAGAGAGAGTGGCGTGTTGCGAAAGACTTCCCCTTTCAGTATAGTTATATATCATTTGTGGTTTTAAAATCTTATATTGAGATGAATCAAATCCCAACGGACATTGTTGAAGAAATTGGAATAGAACGTTTCATATTTATGGATACATATCGTCAAATTGAAGAATTATGGCCTACGCATCTTATGGATTAGTGGCTTTTGCCAAATGCTACATTGGCAGTAGCTTTTTGTGGATTTACACACGAATAATTGTATATGAGTATTGGCTTATGTGAAAGTGCCATTATGCTGGGGCAACTCACCATATATTGGTTGTAAACGCACTTTGAACATTTGACCGCTGGATTCTGAGACTGTTCATAAATTGTGGAATGCAGTGCAGGCGATTACTGTTGAAAACGCATAGACTTGTAGTACATAGAGCGGTGCTATCGAAATCATATTCACCGTGCCTTGCGACAGGGAAGACTACAGGTATAATGATGTGCAAAATCTTTGAGCGATGAAAAGTGAGGGCATTTCGTAAAAGGATATGCCCTCATTTTTGCCGTTACGAGCACTATATCAGTGCTACACTTTGAAAAAGCAACTTATTTTATTTTGTATTGATGTAGGATAATATCAAAACAGCGAGAGCTATACTTCTAAGCTGCCTAAATAGTCAATCGCCTCATATACAGTTGAAAATGTCAAGCACTTTTGGCAGAGCCAGTGGTTACGTTCATCTGTGTCCTCTATACCGGGAAGTCCGTCCTGCAGCAAGTTTGATACAGTTCTTTTGGCGTTCGTGACTGCCGTGGGATAGGCACGGGCGATTTTAGCGGTTATAGCAGTGTCACCCTTTTTATAGAGCGGTTCCTTGGAGAGTAGTCGATTTATAACACGAGCTTTGTCGGCAACAGTCTGAATGGGCGGGGCATACATCTCATAATGCAGCATCAGCCAGTATTCAATACAGCCAGTTGTCATCAGCAAGCGAACCTTAATATTGGGATCCTTGCGCAATGATCGTAAGCGGTTGATAATTTTCAGTCTGGATTCCCATGCACCAATGTCTTTGGTTTCTACATCAAAGAAAAACCAGACTTCGTCTGTGACTTCTGCATAGTCCCGATATTTTGCGTCCTTCTTGTATTTGCTGTCTGCAACATCAAAAAGGCCGGTGGCTTTTGGGCGATGGATCGATGCAACGTCCTTGAATTCTTTTCTGAGAAAGTCGGTGTAAGCCTGTTCACTTTCGCCCTCACAAAAAACGACAATATATGGCCTTGTCTGATGAGGTGAACGATGTCAAACTGTTGGCGTTGGCATCTGAACGCATGGTGAAGGCGGATCCTGCGATGTTTGTACCGGCGGAACATCTCTACGCAGAACTCGGTATCACTCAAGATGATTTGGATGCAGTTGATGAGGTAGACATTGAATGAGTTGGAAAATGGTATATCTGCTCAAAGACGCAGATAATTAAAAAATAGCATCTCACGCATAGGAATGCGAGGGATGCTGTTTCTATATATGTATGCCTACAAAGATTCGACCGCAAAGTGTAAAATAGTATAAAAAGGGAGTTGCAAAATGTAGAAATATGCTATAATAAAATAAAGTTCTGTAAGGAGTGTAGTGACTATGAGAATTCCTGAGTTTCTAAATCGAGATGATTATCTTCAGAATCCAATTTTGCGGCGTTTTCTTAAAGATCACCGCATATCCTTTGTTGAGAACCGTGCAGACTATATTCGTGAAATCGAAGCATATTCAGAAAGAGATGAGCGTTCTGCTGCAGAAGTTCGTGACTGGCTACTCCATGTGATTAAAGAAGGAAGTAAAGAAATTTGCTATAAAAAAGTCCGCAGTATTAACGAATGGCATCGCGATCCTGTTCTGCTAGAAGCAAAAATTCAGGAGCTATATCCGGATTGCCCAAGGGAAACCATCCTTACATACACAAACACTGCTGAGTGTAAGCTGATAGATTATACGCTTATCACGAATGAAGAAAACATGATTACCAAGATTGAACTCACGTTTTCCAAATTGTTTTTGTATGGTGAGAGCGGGAAGCTTGGCAATGCCACGGTATTTCCGGTTTTTATTGAGGTATATCTTGATAGTGGCTTTATTGTGAGCAGAGCAAAAGCAAAATCGACGTTATATGAGTATAGTGATACCAATGAATTTTTAACTAATGAGTATAGAGTGGATACAATGAGATACGCCATGTCTATTGTTGACCAAGTTTGTGCTTTGCTTGGATTTGAGACGGCAGCAGATCCGAGAGCGGCGAAGAGTGAAATTGAGCGAGCGCTCTATGGAATTTACAATAAGTACTCATTTACACCCGAGAATGTGGCGAATCAAGTTGGGACGCAAGAGGTTACAATAAATGAATTTGTAAATCAGGTTTTTGAAAATCTACAACTAGACCCCAGAAATAAAGAAGCAGCAATTTTGGACGCAAGAATCCTTGTAGAGAAGTTCATCTCCATAAATGGTAATAATGAAAGACTATTTAAGGAAGATCGTCCTGCTTATTTAATAAAAGTGAGTACAGATGATGAACTAGATCAAACTAAGATTGATACGACATCTAATAAATTGATTCCGTTGCAATGTACGGAAGCATTCTTTGACGGGAAAAAGACAGTGGTAAAAAGCAGACAATGTAAACGATTGGATTTAATATTCAAGCGAAACAATGAAACATATTTTTCAAGCAACCCGTTAGTAGTTCAGCTTGGCACATATAAGGGGCATGGTTATATTAAAACTATGCAGTATGCGGAGGAGGCTGATATACAAAATGTTTTACGAGCAATTTTCGAAAATTACTAATTTACTGAATCCGGAATTTGTCGAGCGATTTGACTGTTGGCTTGCAACTTTGCCTAGTAATAACCAGAAAAACATAACGGCATCTTCTGTAGCCGCTCGCTTAGGAGTTTCCTATACTCAAGCCGAAGAAATTCTAAAATACGCGGAACGTCAAAAAATACTTGAAAAAGAATTTCTAGTTAAATGCCCTGATTGTGATTCTTTTTTGGACATTGTAAAACCTAGTCAACTTAATGATGTAATAGCGCATCCTGCTTTTTGTGTAGAATGTGAAGAGGAAAAGCATATTACTACAGATGACATCTATGTTGCGTACAATCTGATTATGAAACCTAACGCAACAGAGGCAGAGATTTCAAAAGCAATAGAAAGAAAATTAAATTGTGAAGGTAGTAATGCCGTAAATTTTACAACAGCTGATTCACTGTCAAATGATCTGGACTCCTTATATGAGGCTTTCTATAATCCAAGTGAGTCAGCATATAGAAAGTTCGTCGAATTGCGGGACAAACTTGACTGGGATTATGGAAAGAATAGAACTGAAAAGGGAAAGGCTCTCGAAAAATTGATTTTGGGGATTTTTGGTGAAATCAAGCATACGAAGGCTACGAATGACGTGAAAACGCAAACAAATCAGTTCGATTGCACGGTGCTATGCGGTGTAAAAACTGTGTTTCCCTCAATCTTAAATTTATTAACACCATACTTTATTGTGGAATGTAAGAATGAAAAAAAGAAGCCCGACAATACTTATACAAATAAAATTGAAAGTATTTTAGACACCAATGCTGCACAGCTTGGAATAGTATTTGGAAGGAAAGACGCAACAAAGCCTTGCTTTACAATTTCAAGAGAGCACTACCTAACTAAGAAAAATGGTTCAAAACAGCAAATAATCATTACTTGTTGCGATAACGACCTGGAGTACATTATTGATAAGCAAGTAAACCTTTTGGAATATCTGGAGTTCAAAGTGTTTCAAATTACAACGAACAGTCCAAAGGCAACATATGAAATGTTTTGCACTGAACTTCGACAAAAACATGCAACGTAAGAATAATGACCCACTGCACAATGAGTACAGTGGGTCATTAGAATACTTGTCGTGACAGGAGGAAAAGAGATGCGCTTGCCGGAGAAACTGATGGGGTATGTTGAATACGAAGGTGTGAACTATCCATTCAACTTTGACAAGGTTTCTTTTATGATAACGTTATTTCCACCAAGCATTGAACACCATAGGCAGACAAACTCTTTAGCGGAATATTTGGCGGATGTTTCAAGGTACGATAAAAAGCACGAGTGGGTTCAACAAAAGAAGATTTTTGGAAAGACGTCGGAAAACTATCATATTGTTTTCACCGTTGCGGATGCGAAGCGTAATTATAACGGCTTTTTCAGCTTTTTTGTTATTTGGTATTGCTGTTATGTTGGCGAGACCTCTCTAGAGAATATAAATGGAATGAAGATTGCGTCGCCAGAAGTGGGCTACTTTTATTCGTCGCGCAACGCATTAGAACAATCAGCGGAGATAGATGAGGATACAGGAAACCTAAAAGAACTGTCAGTGGCTGCAAAAAAGGCAGCGATCGAATCTGGGGGTACATACAAAATTGCGCCAGATGTAGATGCGAAAATCGAGTTTGCGTCTTACGCCGTTATGCATTTTTCGCAGGGAGAACCACCAATTGACGCAAAGAGCGTAATGGTGACATCTTTTTCCCGACCAATCGGAATTGATGCGCTGATTCCAGCGGTCATTTATGCAAAATGCTTTCTTAAATATATTACATATAGGACAAATGTTAAAATAGGCAATGTTGAGATTTTTAGCGTCAATAGCGCAAAGAAAAGGGAGCAATGCGGGTATCTTGTTTTTGAAGAAGACTATCAGGCAGAGATTAGTAAAAAGGCGTATGAGAGAGTTATCGATTTTACAATTTTAGAGGGTAAGGCTGCAGAAATATTTACGGCGATTAAAAATAGAGAATTTGACTTTCAATATATGTGCGAATCCATAGCTGCTACAGGAAATTACTCCTCAAGCAGAGCAATTATGATACTGGCGGAGTTTGAGAGGGAATACCTCAACATATTCGGGCAGGATTATAAGCGGTCACAGGAATATCAAATAACGAAAAGAAACCTGTTGGATACAATGCAGACCTTTATAGAGCAGCGACAAGGGCGGGCGCGAAAATATGCCAGACAGTTTTACCATGCAATAGAATCACACGATGTCGGCTTTGGCGAAAGGCTCAGAAATGCGATGGTTGAATGTCAAGTTATCATGGAGCCATTTATAAAAAGCAAGTACGCTGGCGCATTAGATGTGACTATTGAGGAGATCTGTGACCGTATGAATACTGTGCGAAATGGCATTGCACACAGCCGATTGGATTTGAATTTAGAGGCGGTTCATTTGAGCGACCTGAAGATTATCGAAGAACTGCTGTATGCAATGCGGCTTCAACATTTACGGGTTGATACAAAGTCAATTCAAATTGGAATTAAGAGACTATTTGGAGAACGAATCTCTATTGAGTAGATGGAGTAATCAGAAAGGCACAGGGTGGATAGACCATCTCTAATCCACCCTGTAAAGCACCTTACTGCAAAAACTCCCGCACGATCTCCGCACTATCCTGAGCGGTATATCCCCACAACACCGAGCTGAGTACCTCGACGGCCTCTTTGCGTTTTCGGTAATATGTCCGGGTGCTGATGTCGCGGATGTGCGGGCGGAGTTGGTCGATGATCTCCTCGACGTTCTGAAGCTCCTGCGGGGAGAGGTAGGCATAATAGAGCAGCCAGTAAAATTCCTCGCCGTTCTTGTGCTTGGCGCGCATGAGGTCCACGGCGCTGTCCACAAGGCAGAGCATTTTATGGCTCTGCTCGATACACTTCGCCTGATGTTCCAGCTCCGTGCCGGAGAGATCCGCGCCGGCCAGATAGACGGATTCCAGAAAATCCTCAATCGTCTTGCCATAGTCGATCTGGAACCGATTCCGAACCTGCCGCACGGAAACCTCCAGACTCCATACCACGTCACGGTACTTCCGCAGCAGTGTCCAGGTATCGTGATAGTGCGGATCTTCGGTCACGTCTGCCGTGGGCAGCTTATTCTTCGCCATTGTCGGTTGCTCCTTTCTGACGGATAGTAAGTTCAAAATACCGTGTCTGCGTGCTGCCGCAGGAGAGCATCAACCCCAGCCGAAGATCCTCTGTTTCGTGTTCCCATAAGACTCCGACGCAATCGGATAAGGGATATAACCTATACTGGAACCGAGGGCAGGTTGTACAGCAAACGCCCTGTGTTTTCAAGAGTTTCAGGACTTCGGTAATCAGAATCTCCGTGTGCGATTTTGAAACGCTGATCGAGCAATCTGATGCGCAGTCCGGCTGCGCCATATCCTGTGCGCAATCCTGCACGCGGATGCAGAGGTTCAGTGCCATTGCTACTTCCTCCTTATCCACCATAACATCGGAGATCTGAAACATGGTGGACAGATAGTTCTGCAAATAGATCGCCGTTCCGCTGCGGCCGGGGAATGAAAATGTCTTGATGTATTCCAGCTGTGCGAATTTGCTGAGGATACGCCCAGCCGTCGCCTTGGACACGCCCCAGCGCTTGCCAAGTTCGGCATAGGAAACGAGCGGGCTGCCGGTGCCGTTTCGCAGATAGACTACAGGACCGGCTTCAGAACCGGCAACTTGATGGTCATTGTAGATCGCGTTCATCCAGAGATCGAGCAGAGCGTCCATTTCGGAGCATTTTCCAAGACTGAGCAGCCGGGACGCCGCGCTCATGGGCAGAAAGAAAAAGCCTGAATCCTTCTGGCACGGGCAGCTATAATCCAGCACGGTGTTATAGCGCGGCCAGTCGAGAATGCTGTACTGTACAAGCTGTCCGCGACCGAGCAGGTCGTATTCGATGAAGTGGTGTCGCTGGAGCAAATCAAGCTGCCGAAGAAGTTGACGGTTTGTGCGCGCACGGAACCACGTCCGCAGTTCCCGCAGCGGGCAGATCCATTGACCGGGATGCACGATGTAACTGATGCCGTCGTAGCGCTGATAGGACGTGCGGAAGTTCGCGTAACAGCAGAGCACCGCATAATGAAAAAGACCGGAGCACCCGTTTGTACGGATGCTCCGGTCTGCGATCAGACTCTGTATGAATTGCCGGTAGATGCGGCATTTTGGGTAGTCTACGATTTGCTTGATTTCAAGTTTATAATCGGTCATGACGTGATTCCTTTCTCTCTGTATTTTTGAGTTACTGCATTAAGCGAGATTTTTAATGTTTGAAATAAATGTTATACTTCGTAGCATTATCAGCAGCGGCAGGAACACGTTTTCCTGCCGCTGCTGCATATAGTTTACAAATCAAGATGGTTTTAGAAACTCGCTCTTTTTCAGATGATTTACGCGGGTAGGGGAGTCCCTAAGCTGTTCATATAAATTCTGTCAGTTTTTCAAAAATGCTAATCGAGAGACCTTCTCCCAAAAGAATGTACCCGATGATGCCGGTAATTTAGGCGGTATTCCTCCTTTTTTGGTTTATATAGTGTCAGTAAGTTGCATATGCCTTCCTATGTAGCGGTATCGGGTATGGTGCAATTCTAACATCTACAGGCGCCATCGCCGCGCCCATGTTGTTCGCGTCCGTGATGCCGAGATCCACAATCCGCCCGGCCGTTGCTCCCGTGACATACGGCCCCTGCGCCGCCTGTCCCACGATGCAGCATCCCGACGCCGTCGCAGTCCACTGCGCCGTCGGCGTCCGCTGTCCGCCGTAGCCGAGAGGGAAGCGGTACTGCCGCTCCGCCGAGGCAAAATGCGAGGACGTGAGCGCCGCCGCACGCCGCGCATATCCGGCGTTTACCGCCGCTGCGGCGAGCATCAGCGCCTCCGCCATCGTCGAGCACGCGCCGTAGAGCCCCAAAAACGGAACGCCCGTCTCCCGCAGCGCAAAGGCCGAGCCGATGCACTGGTTCAAAAGATCCCCCGCAAACAGCACATCCAGCGCCCCAACCGGCGCGCCGAGTTTTCCCGCCGCCGTCTCCAGCGCCAGCGCCTGCAGCCGGCTCTCCGCCTTCTCCCAGCTCGTCTCTCCAAACGTCGTGTCCACCGACAGCCGATCAAACGCGTCGCGCAGCGGTCCCTCGCTCTCCTTTTTCCCGCCGACCGCTGCAAACGCCAAAATCGACGGTGCCGCCGCAAAGCGTACCGACTGTGCCCCGATGTGCGCCTCGTCCATTCCATCGCCTCCCAAGTGTTTTTGCTAGTCTGTGCAGCGGAATCACGTTTCATACGAAAGAGAATTATGCTGCGGAGGGAATGATGAATAAAAAATACCGTGAAGGGAAAGTCCTTCACGGTCAAGAGGAATGGAAAAATGAAAAAGAAGTCGCACAGTTATTCTGCACGACTTCTTTGCGTCTATACATCAAATTCAAAAAATTCTTCTCGCGCCCACATAGCGGCTGGCATAGAACGAATCGGAGAGTGCCGTGATCTTTACGCCGCCGGACGCCGCGTGGATAAACTGGTTGTCCCCGATGTAAATTCCCACATGCGTCGCCGCCAGGGAAGAGAAATATGTATTGTTGAAGAATACCAGATCGCCAATCTGCAAGCTTGTCACGGCTACGCCGTTTGTCAGTTGCTGCGCAGCCGTGCGCTTGATGGTATAGCCCAGCTGCTTGCACAGGTATTGCGTAAACCCGGAACAGTCAAATCCGCTCGGCGTCGTTCCGCCCCAGACATAGGGCGCACCGAGATATTGCTGCGCAAGATCCACCAGCTGCTGTCCCACGGAGACCGCGCCGCCGGAATTCGTCTTCGGCGCTTCGGTCAGCTCCAGCAAATCGCTCCGGATATAGCCCGTCAGCCCGCTGTACTGCACCTTATACCAGCCGCAGTTGAATCCAATGATGTAGGCCTTGTCCCCCGTGCCAAGCGTGGCCAAAAGCTCACTCGCCGGATCGGGCTTAGCACGCAGGTTGACAGACGCATCCACAACCTTGCCATAGCCCAGCTCAATGTTTTCCCGTTCCTTAAACGTCACATAGTCCTTGGACATGTAGCCGATCTGTAAATTATAGTCGACAAGGTAAAAATCACCGGCCTCCCGGATGATCACCACATTGTCGCCGTAAGAGGCGTTGTCCAGAATGCTCGCTTCCGTGCTCGGCTTGGCCCGCAGGCGCAGCCCGTTTGTCTCCACAATCCCGATGCCGGACTTCAGCTCCACAGCCTGTGCCGAGAACGTCAGCGCCAGCATCGCGCCGCAAAGCAGCGTCAGGCGTCTGATTCGTTTCTTCATATCTGATCTCCCAAATCCCAAATGTGCTGCTGATCAAGGCAAGACCGCATTCTTCGGCAAGCGCATTCGGCGAAAGATTTTGGCTCAAGTCAAGATTGGAAAACGCAGACATATTTTGTGTATTTCAAGTTTTCCAATCGCAGAATTGAATCAAAAGATTCGGCGAAGGCCGCAGCCGCAAGAGCGTGGTGTTGCCTTACTTATTGGCCAGCGCCCGCTTCAGCCATACACAGCCAACATCCAATGCCGTGTAAAAGCCTTCCTTTTCTGATTTCTTGACGATCCGGTCGCGCGCCCGGGCGTTCGGATCCGTCAGCTGCAGCTCCACCGATACCCGGCTTGCCACATCCTCGCCGTTCACCTTCTTCGTCTCCAGAATCTGAAGCATTACAATATGCGAATCGGCCATCGAGCCGTAATAGACCACGTTATCCTTCCGCATCAAGGGACGGCCCTTGTAGGTCAGGATTTCTTTTTCCTCTGCCATAGCTACCTCCTGATAGATGTAACCAAATTGTAACACGTTGTCACACAATTGTCAACGCCCGCCGCGCGGATTTTTGCAATTTGGCCCGAATTTGAAAAAATGCCGGAAAATTTGGATGTTTTGGGTTGGGAGAAATTCGAATATTCATAGTATACCAATTCCCACACCAGAAAGCAAATAATTTTCCCACCCCAAACCCAAAACAGAAGTGTCATTGCAAAACACGAAGTCATTGGTGCGGCAGTCCCGTGGGTTTTCCAGAAGTCTCCCGGCCCACATCCGCCCCCAAGGCCCCCGCTGCCAAGAGGGGGCTGTCAGCCAAAGGCTGACTGGGGGAGCCCCCGCCCCAGCGGAAA
>OIWS01003597.1_pt1 | contig 10834 bp, 7 predicted proteins | sample 1587611 | NCBI WGS metagenome assembly OIWS01 (sample SAMEA3888919, study PRJEB22519) | human gut metagenome | biome: human gut; feature: human-associated habitat; material: faeces | place: Denmark | collected 2010 | reverse complement strand
CCATGATGCCCTGCCACTCCTGAGCGTTCACCCAGGAGGGAGCCCGTTGAGCGTCGGCAACGACGGTCGTAAGGACGTCTTTCGCTACGGGTGTCGCTTCAAAAAGGCGGACGGAATGGCGGGCGCGGATGAGTTCGGAAAATTCCATGAGAGGTACCTTTTGGTGAAGTTACTGAAATGCCCAGCCTTTGGAGCGGAGAAAATCCAGTACCCAGGGGCGTTGCTCGCGTTCCATGACGGGTTTCAACGTTTCCGTCCACGAAACATCTTTGGCGCCCGAGCGACGGTGGCGGTAGTAATTCCGCATCATCGCGTCGTATTCGTCGATTTCCGTAGATGCCGGCACGCGGTAGGCGTTTTCTGAAAAGAGAATTGATTTCGGGAGCCGCGGTTTCACTTCGTTTTTCTGTGCCGGGTGACCGAACGCGAGGCCCAAAACCGGAATGACGTATTGCGGAAGCTTCAGAAGACGGTCGGCTTCGGTAATGCCGTTACGGATGCCGCCCACAAAGACGCCTCCGAGTCCCAGAGCTTCTAGGGCGGTCATAGCGCTTTGCGCGGCGATCCCTACGTCGTGCACACCCATCACGAGTTGTTCAGTCCAACCGGTTTTGGCGTCGGGGCACCGGGCGACGTCGCGGCTTAAGTCGGCGCAGAAGACCCAAAATTCCGGTGCTGATTTAACGTGGGGCTGATTGCCGGAGAGTCGGGCAAAAGCATCTCTCAACGCCGGATCCGTAATGCGGACGACGCTTACCAGCTGCAGAAAGCAGGAACTTGAGGCGGCACGAACGGCGTCTTCAACGGCAGAACGCTCTTCGTCCGTGACGGGAGCTTCAGTGTAGCGGCGTATGGACGTGTGTTCCGCCATGGTCTTAATGAGGTCTTGAGGATGGGACATGACTGGTCTCCGATGGTGCAGGGTGTGCCGCAGCGGTTTGCGGCGGATTGCTGTGAAGTTTAGTCGGCAGAAACAAGAATTGAAGCGCGTAATAGCGCCTCGGAAAACGAAAAGGAACCGAACGCCGTCATAGGCGGGGGCGGCGGTTTCTTCTCCCCGGTGCCAGGTGCATTCCCCCGAAAGGCAGCAGCGTAGGGCGAGCGCTTTCAGAATTTACGAACACATGTCCATGAGTCGGTTTCCGTATCCGTAAAGAGGCACCTTGTTGCGGAAGAAGTTTCCCCGCTGCGGATTGACAAAACGCTCGTCACCGGCGGAATAACGAGGGAAAACACTACCGACAAAGAAGTACGACGAAGGGGAAGTTCAATGAATTTCTGTGGAAAACCGATGGCAGAACAAAATCGAAACCGATAAAATACGCCCCTCATTTTTTCGGCAAAGCAGTCTAAAGGCTGTGACGCAAAGCTAAAGGGCCTCTCACCATGGCAGCCAGTTGCATTTTCTTCAAAAGAACCGACGCAGTATCTGTTCGGTCGGATGGTTTTCCCGGATGCCGTCGTTTCTTTCGGGAGAATCGTGAATGATTGGGTATCGCTTTCGTCCCGACGGTTCCATGGGGATGTTCGGTACCTCGCAGCCGCTACTCGGCAACGGTTCGGACGATGCTTGGACGCGGGCGGTAAACGTCGTGCTGCGGGAAAACAACCCTGTGGGAGTGGCTTCCGGGTATTACGACGAGGCGCTTACGATCGTCTCTCTGAGTGAGGTCTTTCTTTCAGACTTGGCCTATACCGCCGATGATTTTGTGCGGCGTACCGGGGCGTCGCTTGCCAAAATCATGGTGAATACCCCGCTCTTTCCTTTTACGCGGGAGGATTTTCGCCGTCGACAGGGTGCGGGGTGCTTTTATATGCTCACGGCCGACGGTATGCCGCAGCTTATGTACGTGGTGAAGAAAGACATCACGGACAAAACCGGACGGGAGCAGTGGGTGATTTCCATCCGGTGCGACGCGCATTCGCAGAGTTTGGCGCTCGTCAACGAACTTTTTGACAATGCCTATTGGAGCGTGGATTACGCAACTGACGGTCGGGTGGGGCGAGTTCAATGGAGCGACCAGCTGCGAGAACTCCTGGCGTTGGGTGACGAGCATGCTCTGCCTGCGAGCAAAACGCTGTTTCAAAGCCTGGAGCATCCTGAGGATCGCCCGGCGACTGATGCGCTTTTTGAGAAGACGTTGCCGGGGGCGTCGGCGGGGGAAGACTTTTTTGATGCCGAATTCCGGCTGTCGGTGGGCGGTCGCTATGAATGGTTCCGCACGCGGGCCCATGTGGTGAGGCGACACGACGGTACCGTCTGTCGAGCGGTGGGGATTCTCTGCAATGTGAACGAAGAGAAACTCACCGATGAACGGGAACTGCGGCACGAGACGTTCCTGCGGGCGTTTTCCGATGGGAACCTCTGTGAATTTTTTGTGGATCTAGACGCGGATCGCTACGAATGCCACAAGCGGAGCGAGGTCGTGGAGGAACTCCTCACGGAAAATGACGGGTGGAGTGACTTTGTCCTGCGCTTTGCTCGGGGGCTCCTTCGCCCCGACAGCCGCTTGAGTTTTCTGCAGTTGACCAAACGGGATTACATCCGCATGGCGCTAAAGGCGGACAAAGGCGGCTTGTCCGGTCAGTTTGAGCTGCTCGTCGGTAAAAAGACGGTTTGGGTCCGCTTGACGGTGCTTCCCGGGGATTGGAACGAGGACGGTACGCCGCGGCATGTGCTCGTGTATTTGAGGGACATCACGCTCTCCCAACAGCGCGAAGCCGAACGCAATGCCTTAAGCCGCGAAAAGGCGGTTCTTGATCAGCTGCTGCGAGGCGTCACACGCATGGTGAACCGCTTTGCAGTCTGTGATTTGGAAGCGGGGGTGTATCAGTACTACTCCCTTGAGCATGACATGCACTATCGGCCCCGCGGTCGTTACGCGGAACTCTTGTCCCGGATAGACGAGGTGCTGATGCCGTTGAACGATGAGCGAAAAGGCACGATGGCGGATTTTCTCGCGACGGCAGCGCTGCGCCGGAAAATTCGAAAGGAAACCGACGTCTATCGGTTTGATTACTGCACGAAGGATAAGGCGGGATTCATGGTGATGTCGGTGGTGCCCCTGGCGTGGCATGAGGGCGTTCTCACCAAAGTGATGCTCGTGAGCGAAGACAGTTCTCAAAAGCACGCGCTTGAAGTACTCGCCAATACCGACGGCCTGACGGGCCTTTACAACGCCCGAAACTTTGCGCTCACCTTGGAAAAATTGTTGGGAACGCCGTTTGCGCTCTTTTACCTCGATTTAGACGGCTTTAAGACCGTCAACGACAGCTACGGTCACGCCGTCGGGGATCGGTTGCTGCAGACGGTCGCAAAGCGCCTTATTGCCTGCGTAAGCAACGAAGCCCAGGTGTTTCGTGTGGGCGGGGACGAATTTTGTCTTTTGGTAAAGGGCGAAATGACGACGGAGGACTGCACCGACATCGTGGCGCGCGTGAAGCGCGCGGTGGCGCAGCTCTCGGTCGTGGGGGCGGGGAAAATGGATGTGACGACGAGCTGCGGGTTTGCATTGTCGCCTGCGGATTCTCTGTTCCCGGACGACGTGCGCGAGCTTGCCGACCGTCGGATGTACGAAGACAAGGATGCGACCCGCCGGGCCCAGCTGAAGGCGGCGTTCGCGGAAGACGACACGCCGTAGGAAAAAAGCGGCCGAACTCCGGAGGTTGGGGTTCGGCCGAAAATCTGCATCTGCTGCAGAGCACTTCTTCGTGTGCAAAGTCACGAAAAAATGCCGGGAAAGAAAGCACGTGCCACCTCAGGTACGTCAGTGTCTTTCCAGGGCGCATACTAATCCGACAGGAGGCGGAGAAACGGTCGGTCTGATGACAAATTTGTAATCCGACGTTTCACCTTGTTCCGTACAATCCTCAGTCTCGGACGGAGAAGGATGATGACCGCAAAAATTTTGATTGTCGAAGACGAAGAAAAAACGGGACATTACCTCCAAAAAGGCCTGGAAGAAACCGGGTTTTCCGCACAGTGGCTGACGGACGGGCTTGAGGGCTACAAGGCGGCTTTAACCGGAGACTTCCAACTCGTGGTGCTTGATGCAATGCTCCCGGGGGTTGACGGGTTTGATTTCGTGCGTCTTCTGCGCAAGGCCGGCCACACGGAACCCGTACTGATGTTGACCGCCCTCACGTCCGTGGAAGACCGTGTGAAGGGGTTGGAATTGGGGGCAGACGACTACCTCGGAAAGCCCTTTGCTTTTACTGAATTGTTGGCGCGCGTGAAGACGCTTTTAAGGCGCGGGACGGCGCCGGCTCAAGCGGCCGTGCAGACGACCCTCTCTTGCGCTGATCTCACGATGGATTTAGTGCGCCACCGCGTGACGAGAGGCGGCAGTGAAATCACGCTCACGGGACGGGAATTCCGCCTCTTGGAATTTTTCCTGCGTCACAAAGACGAGGTGTTGCCGCGGTCGCTCATTGCGTCCAAAGTGTGGGACATCAATTTTGAAAGCGGTACGAACGCGATCGACGTCACCGTGAAGCGTCTGCGCGCCAAGTGCGACATGCCTTTTGCCGTGCGGCTCATCGAAACCGTGCGCGGAATCGGTTACCGCATGAGCGAACCTGTCGCCAATTGGGACATTTGACGGGGAGAGGGACGACATGAAGCTGCACTCGTCGATTTCCGTGCGGATGATGGTCGTGATTGGGGCGGTAACGGCGTTGGCCATGCTTATTTTTTCCGGCATCGTGATGTCGGCGATGGAAGCGCACTTTGAAGAACTTGACGAACTCCGATTAAACGAAATTCGGGCGGCGTTTGCGTACGAAGCGAGAACGCCCGAGGCGGGGCTTCTCCATGTGGCGCGGGAGCATCCGACGGGGGCAGTGGTGCTGGTAAGAGACGGTCAAGTGGTGGCAAAGAGCCCTGCGGCGCCCGTGAGTCTTTTGCCGACGATACCCGCGGCGGACGAATTCGCCGTCGTAAGGGACACGCTCCATCATTGGCGCGTCATGAAGACGACGGAACCGGACGGCGCCGTTTTGTATTGTTTCATTCCGATGGACGCGCACTTGGCGTTTCACGAAACGGTGCGGATGAAGTTGGCGGCGGCATTGGTCGTTCTGATGGCGGCGGTGCTCGCTGCCGTATGGTGGACGGTAAGGCGGGGGTTGGCGCCCGTGCGGGAACTCGGGGAGCGCATGAACCGGATGTCCGCGGAAAAAATGGAGAGCGGATGGGAGGATCAAGCGGTGCCCGCGGAATTGACGGGGTTTGCCGAGGCTTTCCGGCGGCTCCTCACGCGGCTTTCGGACGTTTTGGCGCGGCAGAGGCAGTTCAGTGCCGACATTGCCCATGAACTCAAAACGCCGGTGACGAATCTAACCGTGCAGACCGAGGTGGCACTTGCCCGACCGCGAAGCAACGAAGAACTTGAAGACGTTTTGTATTCGTCGCTGGAGGAATACCGGCGGCTTTCCAAAATGATTGAAGACATGCTCTTTTTGGCGCGGATTGACAACGAAGCGCAAGTGCCTGAAAAAGAGCGGTTTGAATTGACGGCCGATATTGCCGATCTCGTTGATTTCTTCTCCGATTGGGCGGACGAACGCGGCGTGACTATTCACCCGACGGGCGCAGCACAATGGGTGACGGCCGACCGACTGATGGTGCGGCGCGCGGTGACGAACTTGATTACCAATGCCGCCAAACATACGGCGACCGGGGGCGTCGTGACGGTGGCGACGCAAACGTCCGCGGACGGAAAATCCGTGACGATATCGGTCGCAAATCCCGGCAGTCCTATTGACGCTGAGCACTTGCCGCACCTTTTTGACCGGTTTTACCGGGCGGATGCTTCCCGTACGCGTCAGGACGGCGGCACGGGAATCGGGCTTGCGATGGTGGCATCGATTGCGCGTCTTCACGGCGGTTCGGTGGCGGTGACGTCCGACAAAATCAAAACGGTCTTTTCGATGACGTTGCCGTTATCCGCTTGATACGTTTTTTTCAAAAACACCGTTTCAAAACGCTTGAATTCTCCGTGAAATACCGTCCGAACAAACCGAATCGTTCTACGAATTCTGTTCGGTTGGATCTAAGCGAAATACGTGATGATGAGCCGATTTCGGGACGGGGACAAACCGGACGGAAGCGAGTCGGATGACGGCTTCGGTACTGAACCGAGTGCTGAAGGTGCCGTCTTCGTCATGGCACAGCTTGTTTATGGTTGCTCTTTTTTGCCGCAGCGGCAACAGGATGAGCAACCGTCAGAACCCCCGCAGCAGCCGCCTTTTTGACGGCGAACGAAAAGGCGCCGTAAGGCAAAGAAGACGGCTGCGGCTAAGAGTCCGCCGATGATCCAATTCGCCATAGACTTATCTCAGGAAAAACCGAGCCAATGGCCGGCGTGAAAAATCAGAAGCGAAACCAGCCAGGCAACGGTACACTGAAATGCCACCATGCCGATCGCCCAACGCCCGCCCAATTCGCGTCGGACGGCAGCAATGGCCGCGAGGCACGGTGTATAGAGAAGGCAGAACACTAAGAGAGAAAATGCCGAAAGGGGCGTGAGCAGCGAGTGAAGCGCCGCCGTACTGCCGAAGAGAACCGAAAGGGTGGACACCACGCTTTCTTTGGCGAGAATGCCGGAAATCAGCGCCGTAGAAATCCGCCAGTCGCCGAAACCGTTGGGTGAGAAGATCGGCGCGATGAGGCCCGCGGCGGCAGCGAGCATGCTGTCGGCGGTATCCGTCACCATGTTGAGGCGGAAGTCGAAGGTCTGCAGGAACCAAACCAGAAGCGTGCCGATGAAAATGACGGTGAAGGCACGTTCCAAGAAGTCTTTGGCTTTGTCCCACATGAGCCGAAGAACGTTGATGAGGCCGGGAAGCCGGTAATTGGGCAATTCCATGACAAAAGGCACCGCTTCACCGCGAAAGAGCAGACGCCCGGAGACGAGAGCCGCGAGAATGCCAATCAGAATGCCGCCGAAATAAAGGGTCGCCATGACGGCTGCGCCCTGGTGCGGGAAAAACGCCGCCGTAAAAAAGGCGTAAATGGGCATTTTCGCCGAGCAGCTCATGAAGGGCGTAAGCAATATCGTCATACGTCGGTCGCGTTCCGAGGGGAGCGTACGAGTCGACATGACCGCAGGAACCGTGCAGCCGAAACCGATCAAAAGCGGCACGATGCTGCGGCCGGAAAGCCCGATTTTCCGGAGCAGCTTGTCCATCACGAAAGCGATGCGTGCCATGTAGCCGCTGTCTTCCAACAACGACAGAAAGAAAAAGAGCACGGCGATGACGGGGACGAAACTTAAAACGCTTCCCACGCCGTTGAAAACGGCGTCAATGACGAGCGAATGGATGGCTTCATTAACGCCGAGCGAGGTGAGCCCCTCGTCAACCCAGTGGGTGATGGCGTCGATGCCGTCTGCCAACCGATCTTGGAAAAAGGCGCCCACGACGTCAAACGTCAGCCAGAAAATCAGAGCCATGACGGCAACGAAAATGGGGAGTGCCGTGAAGCGCCCGGTCAGAAATTCATCGATTTTTCGACTTCGGGCGTGTTCCTTGCTTTCATGGGGTTTGACGACGGTTTGGTCGCAGAGTCGGCGGATAAAGAGAAAGCGCATGTCGGCGACGGCAGCGGCCCTATCGAGTCCCCGTTCGTCTTCCATCTGCTTCACGATGTGCTCGATCATCTCGCATTCGTTGGCATCGAGCTGCAGTTCCTGCCGTACGAGGGCATCTCCTTCAATCAATTTGGCGGCAGCGAAACGGAGCGGAATTTGCGCTTGGGCGGCATGATCCTCTATGAGGTGCATGATGCCGTGCAGTGCCCGGTGAACCGCACCGCTGTGGTCGTCCTTATCGCAAAAATCATCCGCGGGCGGTGTTTCGCGATGCTGCGCAACGTGCACCGTGTGCGCGACGAGTTCATCGACCCCCTGATTTTTTAAGGCAGAAATCGGAACGACCGGGATTTTTAAGAGTCGCTCCATTTCATTGATGTTGATCGTGCCGCCGTTGCTTTCGAGTTCGTCCATCATGTTGAGCGCAAGTACCATAGGAACATCCAGTTCCATTAACTGCATGGTGAGGTAGAGGTTGCGCTCAATGTTCGTGGCGTCGACGATGTTGATGACGGCGGTGGGCTTTTCCCGCAGGATGAATTCGCGGGAGACGATTTCCTCGCTGCTGTAGGGCGACAGGGAATAGATGCCGGGAAGGTCGGTGACTTCGGCAGCGGGCGCGAGTTTCAGAACGCCGGTCTTACGGTCGACGGTGACGCCCGGGAAATTGCCGACGTGTTGGTTGGAGCCCGTGAGCTGGTTAAAGAGCGTGGTTTTTCCGCAGTTTTGGTTGCCGACGAGTGCAAACTGCAGGCGCGTTTCAACGGGTGCCGAGTGTTCCTCTTTGTAGTGAGGCTGAAAGCTTTTGCCTTCGCCGTAAGCCGGGTGCGGCGTGTCGCCAAAGCGAGATGCCGCCGTCGTCGAGTGAGGCTCTTCGTTTCGAGGGTTCTCGATTTCGATGCGCGCGGCATCGTCCAACCGCAGCGTCAGTTCGTACCCGTGCAGCCGCAGTTCCATCGGGTCGCCCATGGGAGCATATTTCACCAAGGTGATTTCGGCACCGGGGATCAGCCCCATGTCCAAAAAGTGCTGACGCAGGGCGCCGTCGCCGCCCACACGGGTGACGACAGCGGTTTGACCGACGGAAAGTTCGCTCAGAAGCATGGAAAAAGGGGATGAAAAATTGAGAACGGACGGAATGATAACGGAGCGCCCTTGAGAACTACAGGAAAATTATGAAAAAAAGACCCGGGGCTCTGGTGAAGCCGCGGGCCTGAGACGTATCGACGTCAGCCGATACTGTGAATGAGGTGGTTAGAAGCGGTACTGACCCTGAATGCCGAGGATGACGGCGTCAAGACTCTTGTACTTGCCGCGTTTTTCACCGCCGACCTTATCATAGAGATCGCGGTTGCCGATGCCTTTGAGGTAAGAGAACCCGCCGTCGATCTGGAAGTTCTTCGACGCGTTCCAGGTGGCGCCGAAGGAGAGCCACAGACGGTCGGTATCGGGAATAACGGCCATACGCTTCGAGTTGTCGCCCACCGGATCCTTTTCGTAAGCTACGCCGCCGCGCACCGTCCAGGCGTCGTTGAGCTTGTAGTCTGCGCCGACGGAGAAGAGCCATGTGTCTTCCCAGTCATTGTCGTAGGTCTTGGATGCAAAACCATCATTTTCGATAGTGAGCGCTTTGAAATTCGACCATTTCGCCCAACGAATAAGAGTAGACAAGCGAAGGTTGTCCGTGGCCTCCCAAGTTGTGGTGAACATGATGGTGTCGGGAGTTTTGACCGTAGCTTTGGAGTCATAAGTGCCTGAGGAAAGTCCCAACCAACTACCGACAGGACCGGCTGCAAAAGTGAAGTCACCTTCTGCGTCATGAGTGATGGAAGAGCGGTAGGAGAGACCTAACCGAATTTTCTCAGTAGGACTAAACATGGCACCGATGTTCCAACCCCAGTCCCAACTGTCAGCGTTAATTTTTCCATAGCCAACATCTCGACCCATTGAAGCCCCCAACTTCGCTTTCGCATACTGCAGCGAAATCCCGCCGCCGACGCTCAAGAAATCGTTGACCTTCCAAGCTACGTTGGGGTTGATGTCAAACGTGAGAATGGTGGAGGTGTAACCGCGTTCGGCACGTTCCCAACCCTTGTCGTAGTCGGTACCCATGCCGAACGGCACCGTGAGCCCCAGCCCCAGCCACACGTCGTCCGTCAACTGGTGCGTGATGTAACCCGCGGGAATCGCCTGGCCCTTGTAGCGGCCGTTTTCGCTGGAGCCGTCTTTGCCGTCGTATTCCGCGTTGACTTCAATCCACACGGAGCCCGCCTGCATCTGCGTGCCGGGGAGAAGCGTCATACCGGCGGGGTTGTAGTGCACGGCGGACAGGTCGTCGCCGACGATGCCGGCGCCGGCGTAGGCGCGGCCAGCACCGAGACTCGATTGTTCTGTGAGCTGAAAACCGGCGGCCGAAGCGGTCTGCGCGGAAAGCGCGGCGGCGGTCAAAAGAGCAGCGGCAGCGAGGCGACCGGCGTAACGAATAGTGGACATGGGGTTCCTTCGGTAAAAAAGTCTTGTCAATGACGGTGAACACCATGTTCCCGTCGTGTTGCCACAAATTCTGATGGGAAAACTCGTTGTAAAAACACGCAAAAACCTGCGGGTATCCCCATGGGGGACGGTATCGGACTAATCCGCTGGATGATGTGGCTTAATCCGTTTTCACGAAAAATACCCGGTGTCGATGCGACTGAAATATGCTATGGCAACGACGGAGGCCTCGGTTTGAGAATGTGGGCACCCTCAACCAGCCAGGAAATCGGACACGCTTTGGCGCCGGTTTTGAAGGTGACTGGGAACGCCGTGACGGCACGCCGTATGGCGGACAACATGGATATCGACGTGTCGGGAATCGTCGAAGGTACGCTCACCACTAAGGACGCCGGCGAAAAGATTTTGGGCGAAGTGCTGGAGGTGGCGGGCGGTCGTGTGACGAAAGCGGAAGCCTACGGTTTTTCCGACATCGCGGTCGATCACGTGTGTCGGTTTATCTGAGATGAGCGGTAGGGATGTCAATGTTGGTCTTACGACGTATCAAGGAAAAACAACCGGAGAAGTCGTCGCTGCAGCAGTTGTCCGCCGTTTTCCGGTGGGGCGAACTGTTGGGATTATTGGGTTGATGTGATCCGGGGTGTTTGTATTCTTGAAATCAATCATTCTTGATTTATAAACATAAACGTAAAGAGGCCGGCGGAAACGGCAAAACCGCCGGCCTCTGTTGCATTTGTGTTTGGACTTCC
>OIWS01003596.1_pt1 | contig 10842 bp, 10 predicted proteins | sample 1587611 | NCBI WGS metagenome assembly OIWS01 (sample SAMEA3888919, study PRJEB22519) | human gut metagenome | biome: human gut; feature: human-associated habitat; material: faeces | place: Denmark | collected 2010 | reverse complement strand
GTACGAGAGACGATGTGAAGGTGCTTCTTGACGCCGGCGTAACGGCGGTCGTCGTGGGATCGCAGACGGTGAAGGCCCCCGACGTCGTGCGGCAGTGGTTCACGGAATTCGGCCCTGAGCGGATCGTGCTCGCCTTGGACGTCCGGGTGTCGGATTTGGGTTCGGCTCAGGTAGCGACTGCCGGGTGGCAGGAAATGTCCGGCGCATTGATTGACGACGTCGTTAAGACGTACCTCCCCTGCGGGTTAAAGCACGTGCTCTGCACCGACATTGCCCGCGACGGAATGATGACGGGGCCCTCCGTTGATCTTTATGCGCGGCTGGCCAAAGCTTTCCCGCAGGTGGCGTGGCAGGCCTCGGGCGGTATCGCGAGCTTGGCCGACGTGCGGGCGGCGGAAAATGCGGGGGCCGCAGGCGTCATCGTCGGCCGCGCGCTGTTGGAAAACCGCTTTACGGTAAAGGAGGCGCTCTCATGCTAGCCAAACGCATTATTCCCTGTCTTGACGTGAAGGACGGCGTCGTCGTGAAGGGCGTGAAATTCCGCGGCCACGAAGTGGTGGGGGACATCGTGCCCCTGGCACGGCGCTACGCGCAAGAAGGTGCCGACGAACTTGTTTTTTACGATATTACGGCCTCCCCCGCCGGCCGTACGGTGGACCGTACTTGGGTGACGCGCGTTGCCCAAGCGATCGACATTCCCTTTTGCGTCGCAGGCGGCATCCGCTCTGTGGAAGACGCGGCAGGGCTTCTTGCGGCGGGCGCCGACAAGATTTCCGTGAATTCTCCGGCACTTGCCGATCCCGCGCTCATTACGCGCTTGGCCGAACGCTTCGGCGTGCAGTGCGTGGTGGTGGGGATCGACTCTTGGAAAGACCCATCGACCGGCATTTATTGGGTGAATCAATTCACCGGGGACGAAAAACGTACCCGCGTCACGGGGCGCCGGACGCTTGATTGGGTCAAAGAAGTTCAGGAACGCGGCGCCGGCGAAATCGTTCTCAACATGATGAACGAAGACGGCGTGCGCCGGGGTTACGACATCGAACAACTCAAAGCCGTGCGGGCCATTTGTCGGGTTCCCTTGGTCGCGAGCGGCGGCGCGGGCGAAATGCGGCATTTCCTTGAGGCGTTTCGAGACGCCCGCGTGGACGGCGCTCTTGCGGCGTCGGTATTTCATAAACAAATCATCAACATTCAGGAACTTAAGAACTGGTTGGCCGACAACGGCACGGAGGTAAGAACATGCTGACTCAAAACGACATTGAAACCCTCGATTGGGACAAGAACGCGGGACTTATTCCCGCCGTCATCGAAGACGCGGTGAGCGGCCGCGTGCTGATGCTTGCGTACATGAATCGCGAATCGCTTCAGAAAACGCTCGAAACGAAGCGCGTTACGTTTTTCTCCCGCAGCAAGGGGCGGCTCTGGACGAAGGGCGAAACCTCGGGGAACTTTTTAAATCTCGTGGATTTGGCCGCAGACTGCGACAAGGATACGCTGCTCGTCACGGTAAACGCCGAGGGGCCGGCCTGTCACTTGGGGACGACGAGCTGCTTTGGGGACCTGCAGAGCCGTTGGCAGTTCCTGCGGGATTTGGAAGTGCTCCTGGCGTCTCGTAAGGGGGCCGATCCCGCCACGTCCTACACCGCGAGTCTCTACGCCCGAGGCACGAAGCGCATTGCCCAGAAGGTGGGCGAAGAAGGCGTGGAAACGGCCTTGGCGGCCACCGTGCACGACCGGGAAGAATTGAGAAACGAAGCGGCGGACTTGGTGTACCACCTTCTCGTTCTCCTGCAGGCGGAAAACCTGGAATTAGCGGACGTCATCGACATTCTGCGCGAACGTCACGCAGCGCGCGAAGCCAAAGCGGCACCGGAAAAATAACGACGACGCGGGCCGGTGTCCTTGGGTTTCGTCAACCGGCCCGCGGCTTTCGCGACCTCAGAAGTCGTTCGTTGCCCGGCGGCCGCCGGCTTAAGGATGACTACTAAGCTTTTTGCGTTGTGCACCGGGGCGCCGACGGATGTTGTAACGGAGCACGAAATTCCGCTTCCGTTGTTTGAAAAAAATCATTCTTCCTTGCCGATTTCGGCACGGCTTCAAACTTTCTTTCCCGCGATTGTGTTAGGCTTCGCATCTCGAAACTTTTCCCCGGTTGTCCCCATGGCTTCTGCAACGATCAAAGACGCTCACGGATTGATTCTCACCATGCCCCGCAATCCTGAACTGCCGCCGGCGGATTTGGTGGAATCCTGGCTCACCGACACTGCCAAACATCGCGCGGCGTCGTTTGCGAGCTTAAAACGTCGGGCCGACTACCTTTGGGTGCGACTGATGCTCCGTTATCTTCTGCGCCGCTTCTTTGAATACGGAGCGGTCTTAAAGGAACGTCCTCCCTTCTCGCCTCTGATCGTAGGACGCGACGGAGATCTCATTACGCCTCTTTATGCCACGATTTCGCATACGGGTACCTTTGTGGGCGTCGGAATTGCTTCCTGCCCGATCGCGATCGACTTGGAAGTGATTTCGAAAGATCGTCCGGTGGAAGACCTCTATAAGCGTCTCTATGGGGAAGATCAATTTGCCCGTGTGGCGGACGATCCGGTGACTGCTTTTTACCGGGCCTGGGGGATGAATGAATGTGCCGTGAAGCTGCCCGGCGTTTTTGTGACGGATAACGGCCCCCTGCATGTGACGAACCGCGACGGAACGGCTGCGCATACGGTGCATCAGACCGTCGGCGACGATACGTTGATGACGATCGTGACGGAACACCGCGCGGAAATTGGGTGCTTTGAAACGACGTGGAAAGATGTGGCGACGAGTTTGGCCGGAATGAATCCGGAGGAATAAATAAAGCCCCGTACCCAATCCGGAGTACGGAGCCCTGGGAACAACCGCCCTTTTTAGGCTGCGGCGTTTAACACTCGTTCTTTCTTGAGGAAGAGATCAAACGCGTCCCAAATCACGAGAATCGGCTTATTTTCGGCTGTCGCATGCACTTTCGCGGAAAGTCTGTCGAGCCATTCGCCGAAGTGATCGTTGACGAAAGCCTTCGTGTCGCGCTTATTTTCGATGGAGTACGCAAGGAACCCCAAAAGAACGCTCAGATGGTCTTCCGGCAGGTTGTCATCCGTCTTCATCGTCACGCCGGCAGCCCGATACGTTTCGCGGGCGGCAAGGCACGGCGCCTGATTGGTGAGATGCATCTCGTTACCCCAGGCCGATTCCGACAAGGGAATCGTTTCGGCCCCTACCCCAAAAAAGAGTTTGGCCCACGCCTGACGTTCGGCCTTCGTAACAATGATGGGCGTCGTCGTATCCTGAAGCGCTTCGGAAACCGCAGGCCAATAAGAACCGACGGAATCATGGAAGAGTCCGCGGAAGAATTCAGAGAAGTAGCGGCAGCAGAAGGCGCGTTCGGCGGGAGTCATAATTTATTCTTATCACCTAAAGAGTAAAGACCGCAGACGCCTTCCGTGAAAAACGTCCGCGGTTGCGATTTAAGGGTGGCAGAATAAACCAAAATGGAACTTTCTGCCGCCCTCTTGGGGTAAAGCCTGAGATTAAACGCGCGGTTTCGTCTTCGTTACATCGGGATGTTTGCCGATGCAGCAGACCTCAGGCTACGTGCTAGCGGCGAGGACCATTTTAAAGTCATGGAATGCTTAGTCCTTCTGTTCTCGTCAGTTTGGGTCTTGCGTCGTTACTTTCGCTTTTTGCCTCGCAGCGTCATGTCGGTACCCTTCAATTCTGTCTCACCGAGTTCTTTCCACGTGCGCCGCGTGTAGTGAAGAATTCCGTAGAGCACCACAGCGATGACGACGCCGTAAAAAAGAGCGATCCCCTTGCTGCTCGGCCACAGGCCGAGGGTAATGCCGACGCCGGCAAAAAGCGATATCCCTTCGCTCCAGCCGAAAGCGAATTTTTTCGCCGGTTCGGTTTTAGCGGTAGTACCGAGCTCTTCGAGAGAAATCACTTTCTTGGGCTGTTCGACTTCCGAGGGTTCTTCGACAGCGCCGTGCGTTTCCGGCAATTCAAGGCCTTTCTCGCGCGCTGCGCGGATCATTGCTTCATGTGCTTCGGCGGTTTGGGGTTCGGCCCATCGCTTTAAGAGTGCCTCATTCGTTTCCTGAGAAAACTGGTTGGCGAGCGTGCGAACGGTTTTGCGGCTGATTTCTGCCATGACGGATTCCGTAATTAAGTAAAGTTGAGCAGTGAATTATGCCTTAGCAAGGAGCACCGTGACCATGGCGCTTACCCCCTCCTCACGCCCTTCAAAGCCCAACTTCTCATTCGTTTTGGGTTTGATGCTGATTTGATCGACGTCGACGCCGAGAATTTTTGCGACCGAAGCGCGCATCGCTGGAAGGTGCGGATTTAATTTCGGCTTTTCGGCAACGAGCACGGCATCGAGATTAACGAGCGTCCATCCCTTTTCCCGTACGGTCTTCCAAGCCTCGGCAAGGAGCATTCGGCTGTCGGCGCCCTTATATTTCGGATCGTTGTCGGGGAAAAAGATGCCGATGTTTCCTAAGGCGGCCGCCCCTAAAACAGCGTCGGTGACGGCGTGCAGGAGAACGTCCGCGTCGCTGTGCCCCAGCAACCCCAAGGTATGCGGAATTTCCACGCCGCCGATGATGAGTTTGCGGCCTTCGACGAGGCGGTGGCTGTCGTAACCGAAGCCGGTACGGATATTGGGAATCACGGTGTTGTCCTTATGATGACGGTAGATCGCAGCTGCCAGGTCTCGGTCGGCGGGGCGCGTCAATTTTAAAACGGCGGGGGATGCGGGTACGACGGTCACGCGACCGCCCGCGGCGCGAATCGCTGACGACTCATCCGTTACGTCCGTGTGTTCCGTGAGCGCCTTCAACAAAACGTCGCCTCGAAACGCCTGCGGGGTTGCAATACGAACGAGGCCTTCGCGTGAGAGGTCTTCGGTGATGACACCTTCCCCATTGACGCGCTTTACGGTATCTGCGATCGGAATGCCCAGGACGGCCCCGTTTTCGGGCGCTGTTTCTGCTTCATGGGCAGCAACGTCAACGAGCGCTTCAACGTCCTTCGGATCCACTAAGGGGCGTGCGGCATCGTGCACGAGAACAAGCGTACTTTCCAAAGAATCCCCCGCCAGTGCCTGAAGCGTATTGCGCACGGTTTCAGCGCGCGTCGCACCTCCGGTACGGAAGACTTCGGTGTGAGGAAGGTTCAGAGTGTCGACGTACCCGTCTTTGGAACTGACGGCGACAATGAGGCGCGTCAAACGGGAGACTTTATTGAGTGACGCTACGCAGATTTCGAGAACCGTCGGCGTCGCTTCGCCCGCGATCGGCAGATATTGCTTGGGGCAGTCCGCCTTCATGCGTTCGCCGACACCCGCGGCGGGAATGAGAGCAACGATGTGTTGAAAAGCCATTTTGAGTGCTTGCTCGGTAAGAGAGCCGTCACTCTAGCGGAAAAATGATTTTCGCGCATAACAAAACACCCGGCGGGGACTAGACCGTCGGGTGTTTGTGAACTAATCAGAGAACCGTGAGGTTCAGATGATTAGAACTTGTGGTTCAGGCCGAGAGTGACGTTCACGCCCTTCTGACGTGCAGCAACCTTGCCGCTTTCCGGTTCGTTTTCAACGTCAAACTGAGCGAAGCCGGCGCCCGTGTAGAACGTAGTACGCTTGGAGAGCGGGTATTCGTGCATCAAGCCGATACCGTACTTCTTAGCGGTAACTTCGTTGTTGCCAACCATTTCGTAGTCACCGTAGTAGGCAGACACCGTAAGGGTACCGCAGGGCAACGGAGTAGCAGCACCGATGTGCAGGTTGTAGCCCTTAACATTGATCTTCTTGACACCATCCTCTCCAGTCAGGGCTTCAACGGAGAGCGTTTCATTCTTACCGTACTGAGCGCCGAAGAAAGCCTTCGTGATGCCGAAGTCGTAGTTCACGCCGAAGCTGACAGCCTTCGCATCACCGTAGGCGTCTTCTTCCGTGCGGGTACGGAGGATCGTGTCATACACAACAACAGCTTCCACGGGGCCGTTCTTGAAGGTCAAGCCCAAAGCGGCATAGCGCTGGTTGTTACGGACGCTGGCGTCTTCCGTGCCCTCCGTCTTGAAGGAGTACTGAGCGTAGCCCGTAAAGCCGTTGGCTTCGGGGGTCACGAGGGTGATCATGTTGTCGTAACGAGCGCGATCAAACCAGTAACCGGTAGCAATGTAGTCGCTGTTGCCGCCGTCGAGAGAGTCAGCACCCGCCATGAAGATGTCATACGTACCGGCACCGGACGTGAGAGCACCCATGCGACCGAAAGAAGCGGTACCGTAGGGGGTGTTCAAAGAGAGGCGAGCTTCACGGCCGAACATACGGTTGGTCGTCTTTTCGTCAACGGTCATGGACTGGTTCATGGCGCCCGTATCAGAATCAAAACCGTTTTCGAGCTGGAAGGACACAGAGTAGCCGTCACCGAGGTCTTCAGAACCCTTCAGGCCGAACTTCGTACCGCCGAGCACGCCGGAATCCATCGAGAACTTGTTGGAATCCTTAGCCGTCGTCGTGCCACCGAAAGACGTGTTGTTGTACACGAGGCCCGTATCAACGGTACCGTACACTTCAACGTTGGCGGCAAAAGCCGTCGAGGCAAAAGCGGAAGCCACGGCCACCGCGAGAAGCTGCTTCTTCATTTGAATAGTCTCCATATGAGGTCAACGAAGGAGGAAAACCGTTACCCCCTTCACTTTTCAGGGCGCGACTTTATTGCATCAGCGGCGTTTCGTCCATACTTTTCGCCGACGGATTTAAGGTGGGGGGCCAGTGATTTTGAGCCTCTTCCCCATATGCCGAAGCGTTCTTCTCGATAGAGATGCAATCGTCATTGAAATATTCCTTCATTAATCAATGACCTAGCTGCTAAGCAAAAGTCTTTAGTGGATATTTCCTTAGTCGATTTTGAACTTCAGAGAGGGGACTGGCAAAAGTGTTGTAAATTTACAACAAAACGCCGGCACATCGGCCGGCGTAGGAATGGTTGAAAGCACGCTATTCTGCTTTGAGTTCGAAATCGGGCACCTTCTTCTTTTTACTGATTCCGAGCATCGTCGCAATGGGTTCGAAGGTTTTGCGGTGTTCCGGACAGACGCCGAGCTTCTTAATCGCAGCGATATGAGCTTCGACGCCATAGCCTTTGTGCTTGGCAAATCCGTAGCCCGGATAGAGTTCTTCCAATTCCATCATGCGGTGGTCACGCGTAGTCTTCGCGATGATGGACGCGGCGGAAATCGCCGCAATCTTGTCGTCGCCCTTTACGACGGCGTTCGCCGGGTACGGGAGTTCCGGAAGGCGATTGCCGTCCACGAGGACGAGCTTCGGTTCCACGGCAAGCCCCAAGACCGCGCGCCGCATCGCGAGCATCGTTGCCTTAAGGATATTCATCTCCTCTATTTCTTCGACGGTGGCGTCCGCTACGCTCCAGGCAATCGCCTTTTCTTTAATTTCGACGGCAAGGCGTTCGCGCTCTTTCTCCGTGAGTTTCTTGCTGTCCCGCAGCCCGTCAATGGGTTCGTTGGGATCCAGAATCACGGCCGCAGCGTAGACGGCGCCGGCAAGCGGCCCCCGCCCCGCTTCATCGACGCCCGCGATGAGGTCGCCCGAATCCATCAGCATCTGATCGTCAAAGAGATCCGTCATGCGGGCGCTGACGGCTTTACGGTTGGTTGCCATGTTCTGTCCTCATCAGACGCTCAAAAGCGGTTTGTCGGGTATCCAAACAAGGCGCACGCGGTTCGGCACTAAGTCCTTGTCCGCGTAATAGCGCACGTCGGCGCCCAAACCGGCCGCAAAAATCAGCCGGTCGTTAAACCACACTAAGGGCAGGGACGGCCGCTCAAACGCCGCAATGTCCGCCGCTTGGTAATGGTATTTGAGGTTGCGGCTCGGCCGCAGCCGGTGCAGTTTAATTTTTTCCGCACCGCGCCGAGCTTTCACATAAATCGGCGCCGATTTGAGCCACTCGGCGTCAAACCCGTCTTCGTCGGGGCCGCACGTTTCAAAGCGCATCACGCCGCCCCAGAGACCGAGACTGATTTCGGATTCGCCGCGCCACTCGATCGTCATATCGCGATCCATGTTGCGGGGTTGCGGTTCCGTATCTCGAAGAACGATATTGGCCCCCCAGCGGCGAATTTCCTTACCGTCGCAGCGGATGGTGAGCCGACTGTCGGAATGCGTTTCTCTCACTTGGCGCAGGGCTTCGTAAAGACGTACCTTCGAGGGGGGACGCACTCCCTCCTCCACGAGCCAGCTGCGCATCGTCAAAGTTTGGCGCGCGAGCGGGAGATTCAAAAGTTTCGCAATCACGAGACCGTGCCCCGACGCATCGCGGCATCGAGCCACATCTTCGTTGCCGACGCTCTTCATGACGTCTGCGGCCTGCTCGACGAGAACGACGCTGCGGGCGGCTGCCTGACGCCAGCCCGGACGCGCTTCGTCAAGAAGCGGCATCACTTTGTTGCGAAGGAGATTCCTGAGGTAATGCGTGTCAGCGTTGCTTTCGTCTTCCACGAAACTCACCTTCGCCTTTTTGACGTAGGTGTTGATGTCGTCGCGACTCACTTCAAGCCAAGGACGTGCAAGGACGAGCTGATCATCCTTCGTGGCGCTTTCCACCGAACGGATGGAAGTCATTGAAGCGAGCCCTTCAGGGCCCGCGCCCCGCATCCACTGAATGAGGAAGGTCTCCAGTCGGTCGTCCTGGTGATGCGCCGTCATGATGACGTCCGCTTTCTTCGCACGGGCGACTTTTTCGAGCACGCGGTAACGGGCTTCACGGGCTGCGGCTTCAACGCCTACCCCTAAATTTTTATTTACGAAGACGCGCTCAATCACCAAGGGAAGTTTCCACTTTTCGCACATCTTCACGGCGTGTTCCGCCCAAGCGTTGGCGTTCGGAGACAAGCCGTGGTGCACGTGCACCACCGTGATTTCGGCAATTGCCGTCTGATGCGGCCGATGAAAAAGTCGGGAAAGAATGTCCACCAACGCCGCCGAATCGCGGCCCCCGGAAAAAGCAGCTACGATCCGAACGGGGTTCATCGGACGCAGACAAAAATCGTCGCCCGGTTCCAAGGCACGCCGTTCCGCGACGGCGTCAATCGAATGACGCACCGCCGCCGTCAGTTTTTCTTCCAATGCCCGAAGCACCGCCCCCCGGGGCGCGGCCTTCTTGACCGGCTTTTTCTCCTTCGTCGCCATAAGCCTTACTCAGCTTTCGATTCGTCCGTCACGTCCGTCGTTTTCTTCGTGCGGCGGCGCACCGGCTTTTTTGATTCGTCCGCCGTCGTCGATTCAGCGTCAGTTGCCTTCACGGCCTTTTTCACCGTCTTTTTGGCGGCCGTTTTCTTTACCGTCGGTTTTTTATCCGTCCGGGCGGTTTTCTTAACAGTTTTCTCGGGCTTTTCCGCGGGTTCGGTTTTCGCCGCTTCTTCCGTCGCTTCCACCTGCGTTTCGGGCAGAGTGACGGAAACTTCAAGAACCGGCAAACCGTCTTTCGGGCCTCCCTCCACCGTAAAGCGTCCGTAGTTGAGCAGGCGCTGCAGACGGCGTTCGCGCAGTTCCGAGACGGTGAGCGGCATGACTTTCCGCAGTTCATCGATGAGGGCTTTTTTCAAAGCGGCCGTCATCAGTTTCGGATCGCGGTGTGCGCCGCCCAAAGGTTCCGGAATGACTTTATCGACGAGCCCCAATTCCAAAAGGCGGCCGGAGGTAAGCCCCAGAGCGTCCGCGGCGGTCGAGGCCTTTTCCGCCGACTTCCAGAGAATGGAAGCACAGCCTTCGGGACTGATGACGGAATAGGTGGCGTACTGCAGCATCAGAACGACGTCGGCAACCGCAATTGCCAAAGCGCCGCCCGAACCCCCTTCCCCGATCACGGTCGTGATGACGGGGACGTTCAGTTTGCTCATTTCGAGAATGTTGCGACCGATGGCTTCAGACTGGTTGCGTTCTTCAGCGCCGATACCGGGATAGGCCCCCGGGGTATCCACGAACGTCAAAACCGGAATTCCGAACTTTTCCGCGAGCTTCATGAGACGCAGGGCCTTGCGGTACCCTTCGGGACGGCTCATGCCGAAATTGCGGCGGGCGCGTTCCCGGGTATCGCGCCCTTTTTGGTGTCCGATCACCATGACGGGGTGTTCCCCGAGGCGGCCGAGTCCCCCGATGATGGACTCATCGTCTGCGAACTGACGGTCGCCGTGCAGTTCATGAAAGTCGTCGATGCACGCTTCGATGTAGTCCATCGTGTACGGGCGGTTCGGGTGCCGGGCAACCAAGGCCGTCTGCCACGGCGTCAGCTTTTCGTAAATCCGGGCGGTCGCCGCCGTCATTTCGCGCTGCAGCTGCATCATGGCAGCCCGGTCGGATTTACCGGTTTCGATTTCCTCGTTTTCCAACGCTTCAATCCGAGCGTTGATGTCACCGAGTTCCTTTTCAAATTCTAAAAAGACTTTTTTTGCCATGAGTCGTATCTGTTGTCGCTGCGGCACCATTGCCGACGGCCGACATTGTAGTGTTAATAGGTAATGGGCGTTTTCGTGCGGCTGCGCCACAAAAGCCACGTGGCCGCCGTGCGGTAAGGTTTCCAGGCTTCGCTCGCCTTAACGGCCGCTTCGAGATTTCCGAACTCGTTCTCGCAGGCCTTGCGCACGCCGAAATCCCCCACAGGGAAAATGTCGGGGCGGTTAAGCCCGAAAATCAGGATCATGTGCGCCGTCCAGGGGCCGACGCCGGGAAGCGCCGTGAGGCGCTCAAGAATTTCGTCGTCAGTGAGCGACGCCAGAGCATCGGGC
>OIWS01003594.1_pt1 | contig 10844 bp, 8 predicted proteins | sample 1587611 | NCBI WGS metagenome assembly OIWS01 (sample SAMEA3888919, study PRJEB22519) | human gut metagenome | biome: human gut; feature: human-associated habitat; material: faeces | place: Denmark | collected 2010 | reverse complement strand
AGCTCATCGCAAAATTGGTGAAGGATTTTCCTGACGCAAAGGAGATGGGTGAGTACGGTGACTACCAAGAACACCCAACCAAGGCCAACGCTTCGGCGTTCATCTCTCAGGCGTTGGAGGAAAACTGGAGCGCTGTTCAGAAATCGGATGGCTACATGAAGTACATCGCAACACGGCCAAGGGCAGAACGGCTGGGCTCCCATGGTCTCTTCGGTGACAAAGATGGCGTGGAGCTGGACAAGGCCATGGCGGAACTGGAGAGCTACACAGGTAACGTGTGGACACACATCATCTCCCTGAAGCGAGAGGACGCAGAACGGTTGGGCTACGACAATGCCAGGGCGTGGAGGAATCTCCTCCGCGCCCACCGCAACGACATCGCCGCCGCTATGAATATCCCGCCCCAGGACTTCCGCTGGTACGCTGCCTTCCATGATGAGGGCGACCATCCCCATGTGCACATGATGGCATGGTCCGTAAAGCCGGGACAGGCGTATCTATCTCAGGACGGCATCCGCCAAATCAAATCCAAGCTCACCAACGATATCTTCCAGCAAGAAATGCTCCACCTCTATGAGCAGAAAACGATTTCCTGTGACCAGCTGGTGCGGGAAGCGCGGCAGGTTATGCGGGAGTTGGTCCAGCAGATGAAAAGCAGAATCTGCGACCACCCGGAGGCGGAGCAGCTCATGCAGGAACTGGCCCTCCAACTGGAAACGGTCAGGGGGAAGAAGTCCTATGGCTATCTTCCGAAGAAGCAAAAGGCGCTGGTAGATGAGATTGTGGACCAGATGGAACAGCTCCCGACCGTGGCAGAATGCTATGAAAAATGGTGGCAGCTGCAAAGTCAGGTGGAAGATTTCTATTCTGAGAAGGAGCGGCACCGCCCGCCGCTGTCCCAGCAGAAGGAATTCCGCCAAATCAAGAACGCGGTCATCCAGGAAGCAGAGACCATTCGGTTGGGAGAAATCACCTTCGAGGATGATACCCTGGACCTGCACCAGAACGATGAGGTGGACAAAGATAAAAATGTGTCCTGGGACTTCTGGACACTTCGCATGGATGTTCAGGATGAATACTCGTCACTGGCAGAACGGGATGATGCCGCGGAAAGTATGCGGGAACTTGCGGAGAACGGTGACATCCATGCGCAGTATTTTATGGGAGAACTGTATCGGGACGGCCCGCTGCTGCCGCCGGACTGGGTGATGGCCCGATACTGGTTTGACAAAGCGGCGAAGCAGGGATATGCAGCGGCTCAGTATGCTTTGGGAAAATTATATCTCTCTGATGATGCCATCGTCCATGATCCTGAGCTTGGAATCCAGTGGCTGGAACACGCCGCCTACAACGGAAACCACTATGCATCCTACCGTCTGGGCAAGGAATATCTGAAAGGCGAGGTAGTAAGAAAAGATACCCGTAAGGCCATGGATCACATCTACACCTCCGCCCAGGCGGGGAATCCCCATGCGCAGTATCTGCTGGGGAAGCTGCTGCTTCAGGGCAAGGTCATCGACCAGGACAAGGAGGAGAGCATCCAATGGCTGACCCGGGCTGCGGAGCAGGGACACAGCTACGCACGGTGCTTTCTGGAAAGGCAAAGTGCTTCGACAGCGCCGGAGGTATTTCTTGCGGTGACGAGGCTGCTCCATCACATGGCAAATATCTTCCAGAACAACTCCCTGCCGCAGAGCGGCACGGGGCTCACCCACATCGACCGCAAGCGCCGTCAAGAGCTGCGGGAGAAACGTCTCGTCCATGGACACAAAGAGGACGATCATGAGGAGCAGCAGTATGGCGGTTGGAATATGACGATGCATTAGAACTGCGTGCTTTCGCAAAAGTCTGAAAACGTCGAATCCTTTAGTGCCTTTCTTTCTGGGACCTTTACATGTTGTGTTTGCAAAAAATCATCAAAGCAACTCAACAATCATGAAAGAAGGAAGCCTGATAAGGCAAAAAAGATAGCTCTCCTGCTGGGAGAGCTATCTACAATTTCAGTTGATTAAAAACGCCATTCTCAAAAGAGCTTTCTTGCTGAGCGAAGAGCACGGTCAGTCCATCACATCATCGTGTTGAACGTAAGTCCAGGGCCTATAGCCGCCTCTTGCACCCTTCGTTCTAACTCGTCGATAGACGGGCTTTGCTTCAGCTGGCAAGCCTCCTCCTTATGGCGCAGTCGAAGGATAGATCGTTGCATATCCTGAAGTTCCTCATCAGACCAAGGTCTGTTCCAATACTGACGTAATACTTCGGATGGACACTCCGCAGTCCCACAGCTATCGTAAATTTTTGTCGGTGTTCTATCCCAAATGGTAATTCCAGAAATCACAGGATCATCACGAAGAATGTCGAGGTTATCTGGCAGAACACGAACGACATAGTCATGGGCTTCCATGGCTGTCGCTCTCGGAATCGTTCCTCTTTCGTTCATTTCATAGAAGCGGAGGAGTGTGCTGCAAAGGGAGTGTTCTGGCCTGGTAGCAATGACTGCAAGTTCGACCCGATAACCTTTTTTAACAAGAAGTTCAGCCGTACGATGCGGAACATCTGTGGTGCGTCCAGTGCCTTCAATGATCAGATGGATGCCCCGCTCTGATGTTTCATGGATCAGCCGCTCCGTCACCGCACCAGAAAACCCACTGGTCATCTGTACAGAATCCGATCCATACCGGGCATACAATTCTTTGTAATTGGGGTGGAAACGCCGATACTCGTCTGCATTAATAAAATACACGTTGCCGCACAGAAGTTTGTTCAGCATGGAAGAAAGCACTGTCTTGCCAGCACCCGGCTGCCCAGCCAAAAGTATTGCCCGTGGCTCTGATTGCCGATTGTACCTTGCAGCGTAATTCCACTCACTGGCAACAACCGCCTCCACATCACTCGGCAGAAAATCAGCAGGATTTTTTTCAATGCCCATTTTGCTCACGCCTCAATACCAGCGTAAAACTTACGAGCAAAATCAAACTGCGTTTCGATCCGATCCAATTCGGCCTCAGTATCCGCACCCAGAATGCTGCTCTTGGCGTTCCATACCAAACCGTAAACAACATTAACTGGATCTTTTTTGTCAGAGGGAGAAATATGGTTATTCCTTGCAAAATGGAAAAGTGACCCGAGAATGTCGGCCCCCTTTTCAAGCAGGACTTCCTGTCTGAGGGAAAACTCATAATTGCTCACACGAAAGACCTCCTCGCTCGATCTGTAAATACAGTATATGCACTATACGATAGAACCGTACCGGAAATCAGCGTTCCTATCTTCGGAGATCATTGTAGCATACCACAAACAGAGTTGCAAATCAAAAAGGTAATCGACCGTTGCGGCGCAAAAACAATCGTGAAAGCACCCCTTCCGAATTGTCGGCTGGGTACGGATATCCCCCCACGGCTTCGGCTCCAACCTGACGGTGTTCACCGTCACGGCCCCCGATAGAATTCCCGAAAAGGCTGTATCGAACTGGGAGAACTCTCCCGGCCATCTGGCAACGATGATTGATCCGAACTGTGATACCGTCGGCGTCGGCGTTACCATCGATAACGGTAGAGCCTTCTGCTACATGTTCGTAGGCAATCCGACAGCGCATAATCCCTATGCATAAGAGGAGCTCAGATGGGCCGCATCCAAAATTGGATGCGGCCCATTGCAGTTCACTCTGAACTTGATAATTTTCTGATAATTGTTGTCATTTGGGATGGCTATTCAGCAGTGGTTGCGGTATTGTGTGTCGTTGACAGGAGGTGGCACACCATGCATGACTACATGAAAGCCCTTTACCACAGGTTTGAGGCAGAAGACGAGTCAGGCCTGCGAAAAGTTCTCACAGAGAAAAAGCAGCTAACAATACCGTCAAAAACTGCGATGGTGTAAACAAAGAAGAGTTCCTACAGAGGAGGCGATTCAAATGAGTAAACGCAGGCCGTCCGGCGACGGCATGGTGCGCAAAAAGGACGATGGCCGTTGGGAGGGCCGCATCGTGATCGGCCATAAGGAAAACGGCGACAGCATCTTCCGCTACATCTACGCACCCACGCAAAAAGAGTTGACCGCAAAGCTCCGCCAGGAGATCACCGCCTACCAGGGCGTTGACCTGACCGAGGACAGCAAGCTCACCCTGAGCGAATGGCTGGACTACTGGCTGGATGCGATCATGGCCAGAACCATCCGGCCCAGCACACTGAACGGATACCGCAGGTACGCGGATCTCTATATCAAGCCATACCTCGGAGATAAGCAGATTTCAAAAATCACCCCGGCGGATGTACAGAAGATGTACGAAGTTCTGAAAGCACGGGGGCGTGTCAAGGAACACGCTCAATACGGTCACCAGCTATCCGGCAGCATGGTACACAGCATCCACACCATGTTCCACGAAGCCATGAAAGCGGCGAAGGAATCCCATATCATTGCCAAAAATCCCACCGAGAATATCCCGGTTCCTAAAGCAAATCCCAAACCCAAGCAGATCCTGAATGATGACCAACTGGAACAGTTCATGGAGGCAATCAAGCACGACGCCGTCTGGCATGACTTCTTCTACACAGAGCTGACCACCGGTCTGCGGCGGGGTGAGCTCTGCGGACTCATGTGGGCGGACTTCGATGAAGCAGCCGGAACACTGGCAGTAAGGCGGACCATCCACACGGAGAAAGGCGGCAGGCTGGTGGCCGGTGCCACCAAGACCGGGCGAGGGACCCGAAATATCCTGCTGCCGGCAAGTACTGCCCAGCTTCTGTCGGAACGCAAAAAGCATTCCTGGTCAGAGTGGATCTTCCCGAATCCGCTGAAGCCCGAATCCCCTACCAATCCCCGCTCCGCATACGGCCACCTGAAGGCCTTGCTGGACTCCGCTGGCCTGCCCAACATTCGGTTCCACGACTTGCGTCATACCTTCGCCACCCATGCCCTGGCCTCCGGCGTGGACGCCAAGACGTTGTCCGGCATTCTGGGCCATACAAAGGCATCCTTCACGCTGGATACCTACACCCATGTCACTGGAGATATGCAGCGCACCGCCGCCGAAATCGTCGGAGATTTTATGACAGAAATCCTGGGAGAGGAGATGAAACCTTGGCAAAACGCAGAAAACGAGGGGACGGGAGCGTCCATCTGAGAAAAGACGGCCGCTGGGAGGGCCGGGTAGTCATTGGCTATGATGACAACGGCTATCCCAAGACAAAGAATGTGCTGGCAAAAAACAAGAAAGAGTGCCTACAAAAGCTGAAAGTCCTGAAAGACAGCCTGAAGAAAGTAGAGCCGGAACGATTGTCATCCGATATGTGTTTTGGAGCATGGCTGGATCACTGGTACCAGAACCAATGCAAGCCTACGATTGGAGCAAAGACACAAACGGACTACGAGAACCGCATCTACCGGCACATCATCCCGGAAATCGGCCAAATCCCGCTGAACAGGCTTACCGCAGCAGACCTTCAACAGTTCTACCGCCAACTCAAGCAGGGTGGCCGCCTCCAGGCTGTGGAGCAATATGGCTCCGGACTCTCTGACCGTATGGTGAAGTGCTGCCATGTGACCTGCCGGGCGGCGCTGGATCAGGCGGTAAAACAGGGCCTCATCCTGAAAAATCCCGCCGATGCCTGTAAGACGCCGACGCTCCGTCCGAAGGAGATGCAGGTATTGTCTCCGGAGGAGATTCGGCGTCTGCTGATACAGGCCCGTGAGAACGACTGTTATGAGCTTCTGCTATTAGAACTCTCCACTGGTCTGCGTCGGGGCGAGATCCTGGCCCTTCAATGGGATGACTTGAATCCCTGCACAGGAATACTGCGGATCGAACGGCAGGTCCAGCGGGTGCGCAGGGAACTGGTGATCTCCGCCCCTAAGACGAAGAGCTCTTGTCGGAGCATTCTGGGTGTTCTGCGAGACTATCGGCAGAGCATCCGTTCCAGGTGGATGTTCCCCTCTCCGAAAAAGGAGGACTCCCCACTGGACCCGGCCGCCGTCCGGAAGAAGCTGGCCAAGGTTTTGAATCGGGCGGACTGCAAGCACATCCGCTTTCACGACTTGCGGCATACCTTCGCCACCAACGCGCTGGAACACGGCATGGACATCAAGACGCTGTCCACCATCATCGGCCATGTGACGTCCGCCACCACACTGAACGTCTATGCCCATGTCACCGACACCATGCGGGAGAATGCCGCCGCCAGCATCGACCGGGGGATCGCCGGGATCGAACCACCGCGTCGGCCATCCTCCCCGGCTAAGCCAAAAGCCGCAAAAACGGACTTCCAGCCGGTGAAGGGGAAATACCGGAAGCCGGGAACAGGTTGTGTCAGCCAAATCGGCGAACACCTCTGGGAGGGCCGCTACTCCCCGAAAATCAACGGGAAACGAATGGCACGCAACGTCTACGCCCATACAGAGGCGGAATGCGAAGAGAAACTGGCCCATATGATCCGGGAGATGAAAGCAGAAATCGCCGCTAAGAAAGAGCGGCAAAAGCAGGCAGAACTGACAGGTTGAACAAACGGGCCCCCGAGGGCGAATCGTCCTCGGAGGCCCAAATTTTTTCTGACTGTGGCTGGCCGTGTGGTCAGGGGCAAAACAAGGTTACATAACTCTCGAGTAAATTGCATAAAAAGTTACGAAAAAGCACCGTTTTCATCAGAAAACGGTGCTTTCTATGGTGGACGATACAGGACTCGAACCTGTGACCCCCTGCACGTCAAGCAGGTGCTCTAGCCAGCTGAGCTAATCGTCCGAAGCGGAACGTGTATATATTACATGAGTTCCGCCGCTTTGTCAAGCCTTTTTTGCGTTTTTTCTCAAAAAGTTTTCCAAGGCGCTATATGTCGGCAAATTTTTCCGACAGGCAACTCCCTTTCAGCGCTTATTCCACGTTGAACTGCCGCAGGCCCGCCAGGTCTGTGACCGGCAGAGAGAACGCCAGCGCCTGGGCCTCGGTCTGCATTCCGGCCTTTTCCATAATGGCCTTCATGATGGGCTTCCGGGTCTCCGCCGAGGCGAGAATAAAGATCAGTTCCTTCTCCGACGCCAGCGACACGCCGAAGAATTTCTTCGCCAGCTCCGTTCCGGTGCCTTTGGCGTGGACCGCCGTGCCGCCGGTAGCCCCAGCCGCCCGGGCTGCGTCCATAACCTGATCCGTAGCGCCCTGATTGGCGATCACAACGATCAGCTCGTGGGTCAATTTCTTTTCCATGCGGTCCTCCGCCTCCCCCTGTAACAAATAATTTTTGGCAGACGCGCCGCCGATGCTGGACACCGGCACCGCCATCATAACGCCTCGGCCCGGAACATCCAGCCAGAGGTCCTTGGCAGCTTTCCGGAGCAGCCCCTTCCGGCTGGGCAGCATACACAGCAGCACTGCCTTTTCCGTAGCTTCCAGCCCCAGACAGTCTAAAACCTCAGTGGTGGCGGTGCCACGGCCAAGAGCCGTGAGCACCAGCGTTGCCCCCTGTTCCCGGAACCAAGCGGAGAAGTCTCCGCCCCGGCTCCGGTCCGCGATGGTAAGGATCAGATCAGCAGACATATAACTTCCCCCCTTACAGTTCGATGATCTCGTCGTCCGCCGCCGGCATCTCCGGTGCAGGCGCGGCAGGTGCTTCCGCCGCGGCCTTCTTCAGCTTGAGCTGATAGACAAGGCCCAGCAGTTGGATGGTGATAAGCGGCGTCATGGCCACCATGGCCACTACGCCGAAAGCGTCTGTTACCACATTGCCGCCCAGGGTCTCACAGGCCCCCATAGCAAAGGGCAGCAGAAACGTGGCCGTCATGGGACCGGAGGCCACGCCGCCGGAGTCGAAGGCGATGGCAGTGAAGATCTTCGGCACCACAAAGGACAAGCCGATGGCGCACAGGTATCCCGGCACCAGCAGGACAAAAATAGAAATGCCCGTCAGCACCCGCAGCATGGCGAGACCAATGGACACCGCCACGCCGATGGACAGGCTGGTGCTCATGGCCTTGCCGGGGATAGCCCCGGAGGTCAGCTCCTCCACCTGCCGGTTCAGCACATGGACGGCAGGCTCCGCCTGCACGATGAACCAGCCCATCAGCATACCGATGGGGATCAGGACCCAGCTTTGCTCCAAAGCCGCGATCTGGCGGCCCAAATAGCTGCCGGCGGGTAAAAAGCCCACATTCACACCGGTCATAAACAAAACCAAACCGATATAAGTATACAGGAGTCCCACAGTGATTTTCAACACATTTTTTCGAGACAAATGCAGAGACGTCACCTGAAACACGGCGAAAAAGGCCGCAATAGGCGCCAGCGCCGCCCCCATTTCCTTCGCATAGACTGGAAGGCCTTGGGCGAACAGCCGCCACAGCTCCCGGCTGTCCCCGGCCTCCGGCACTACGGAGGGCACATAGCTTCCCGCTGCCGGGTATGCCAGTGCCAGCGTCAGCACCGCCAACACCGGCCCCACAGAGCACAGCGCCACCAGACCGAAGCTGTCCTCGCCGGCCTTGCCGTCGCTTCGGGTGGAGGACACACCCAAGCCCAGCGCCATGATGAAAGGCACGGTCATAGGCCCGGTGGTCACGCCGCCGGAGTCAAATGCCACCGCCAGAAAATCCTTAGGGGCAAAGGCCGCCAGAGTAAAGATCACCATGTAGGACGCGATGAGCAGGCCGTTCAGCGGGATCTGGAACAGGATGCGCAGCAGCGCTACCACCAGAAAGATCCCCACGCCCACGGCCACCGCCCCGATCAGGACGGCGTTGGGGATCCCCGGCACCTGCCCCGCCAAAACCTGAAGATCCGGCTCGGAAATAGTGACGATGATGCCGATCAGCAAGCTGACGCACACCACCACCCACAGCTTCCGGGATTTGGTCATCTGTGCGCCCACCCGCTCACCAATGGGGAGCATGGCGGTATCCGCACCCAGAGTAAACAAGCCCATACCCACGATCAGCAGCACGGCGCCTACCAAGAACGCCAGCAGCACGTCCGTTGGGACCGGAGCCGCGGTAAAACACAAGATCAGCACGATCAGGGTAATGGGCACCACGGAGGCCAGCGCCTCCCTCACCTTTTCACCCAATATCGTTTTCGTCTGGCCGATCTGGTCCCGCCACTTCTTCCGCAGTCCTGCAAACAAACGCACCGCCTCCTTCGCTGATGATCACTTGATGGATTTATCATACCATTTTTCACCTTAGCATCGCAACTTTTTGTCGGAATCTTTTCAAATTATTAACAATATATGTGAAAAGTGCTGTGCACGCCCTTGTTATTCCGCAAAAACTGCCCGGCTGTTGCCGGGCAGTTCCCTACTTGCTTCGTTCCTCCAGCGTTTTTGCCAGCTCTGCCGCAAACAGGCGGGCGGCCAGCTCCGCCTCCTCCGGGGCGTTTCCGGCGGTCCCCACCTCCACTAGCAGAGAACCTGTGGTGGCGTGTTGATTGTACCGGGAATTCCGCAGAAGCAGAGGGCGCATCAGCGTGGGATAGTCCGTCAGCGCCTGCTCCTGCACCGCCACCGCCAGCCGCAGATTCTCCATCCAGTCGGGATGGCTCAGTCTGCCGCCGTCGCTGCCCATGATGAGGGAGAGCTGCGCCGCCGTCCCCTGTCCCTCGATCTCCGACACCACTTTCACCTGACTGCCGTCGGACGCCTCGATAGCGTCCCGGTGGACATCCAGCACGAAGCGGATAGATGGGTACTCTTTCAAATACCGGTCGATCCCCGCCAGAGAGCGGTCATAGGCCCCGGCGTACTCCGGATAGTCATACAGGGTCCGGTCATGGAGCACGGAGATCCCCGCCTGAGCAAATACCTCTGCCATGGCGTCCCCCATGCGAACCACATTGTACCGGGAGTCCGTGGTGCGGTGGTCCCCGGACCAGACGATGCCGTCATCCACCGCCGGGGTATAGCCCTCGCTGCCGTGGCTGTGCAGAATCAGGATCTGCGGCGCTTCGCCGGTCAGCTCCGCCGCGAAGGGCTTCAGCAGCTCCTCGTTGGAGAGGGTATATTGGGTGGTGTTTCGGATGTAGACCTTCCCGCAGACGGTGTAGCCGCTGGGGTCTGTGGGGATCAGGGTCTTTGCCGTCACGCCGTTGTCTGCCCCAGCTGTCACCGGAGCGGGCTGGGGCTCCTCCCGCACCGGCTGGGTCACAGGGGCGGGGCGTTCGTCCTCCGGTTCCTCCGCCGCCTGACGCCGCAGGTCGGAGATCTCCCCGCGGGCGGAAAGCAAGATCGGTGCCTGACTCAGCATCAGCATGGACGGTGCCGAAAGGCCGTCCCTCTGCCCCATGTCCCCTAACTGCCACTGGAGCAGCGCCAGCGGCAATTCCCTCTTCACGGCCATCCACGCTCCGGCGGCGTCAACGCTGCCCGCCGTGGCATAGACGGTCCACAGTGTCACACCCGCCAGCAGCAGCGCGCCCAACCGCTGAGAGAGCCTTGCAAACCTCTTTCGTTCCATTTGCTTCACCTCTTGGGACAACCTTATGCGCCACAAATCAAAAAAATGACCATCCAATGAAAAACCGCCCGACACATTTGTGCCGGACGTTCCTCTATCTCAATACCATTTATCCAAATTCATTCCGCGAGGCTTCGCATCAGGGCGATCTCTTTGGCATAGCCGGGCAGCTCATTGGGTGTTTCCAGGCAGAAGGGCAGATTTTTCAGCGCCGGATGATTCACCACCCGGGCCAGCGCCTCCTGTCCAATGCAGCCCTCCCCGATCCGGGCGTGGCGGTCCTTGTGGGCGCCGCAGAGATTCAGACTGTCATTCAAATGAATGGCCCGCAGCCGCTCCAGTCCGATGGCCCGGTCAAATTCCGTCAAAACGCCGTCCAGATCGTGAATGATGTCATACCCGGCGTCGGAAACGTGGCA
>OIWS01003592.1_pt1 | contig 10851 bp, 7 predicted proteins | sample 1587611 | NCBI WGS metagenome assembly OIWS01 (sample SAMEA3888919, study PRJEB22519) | human gut metagenome | biome: human gut; feature: human-associated habitat; material: faeces | place: Denmark | collected 2010 | reverse complement strand
CTTTCTATGAAGGTACCGTCAAGCATATCTACTTTGTTGCTGAGACGAAAGGCTCCATGTCTTCTATGCAGCTCCGGCTCATTGAAGAATCAAAGATTCACTGTGCCAGAGAGCATTTCAAAGCAATCAGCAACGGAAATGTTGTGTATGACGTAGTGGACAGCTACCAAGCTTTAATGGACAAAGTCATGCGCTGACAAATAGCGTACAGCATTCGTGCAGAAATGCCAATCATACAGGAGGACACATCATGAATCGAACCATCACGATCAAAGGTATCGGAAAGCTGAGCCTGAAGCCAGATCAAACGGTTGTGTCGCCGACGCTGAAAACCGTCCGTGCGGACTATGACAAGGCCATGGACGAGGCAGCGAAGCATCTGGAACAGCTGCGCAGTGCCATTGCGGAAATCGGCTTTACCAAGGATGATCTGAAAACCACCAGCTTTGATGTGGGAACGGAGTACGAGAACGAGCGTGACAAAAACGGGAATTACAAGCAGATTTTTGTTGGTTACCGGGTCACCCATGGACTGAAGCTGGAGTTTGATTTCGATTCCCAGCGGCTGTCCAAGGTGCTGGGAGCGATCGCAGTCTGCATTGCCGAGCCGGAGCTGAATGTGCAGTTCACGGTGAAGGATAAGGAAGCAGTCGATGCCGCCCTGCTGCAGAGCGCCTGCGCCAACGCAAAGGCAAAGGCCGAAATTCTGACCAAGGCCTCCGGCGTGACGCTGGGCGAACTGGTTTCCATCGACTATAACTGGGGCGAGCTGCATCTGTACTCTCCCACCCGCTATGAAATGGAAGCTGATTGCTTGATGGAGATCAGCGCTGCTCCGACCGCTATGGACATCGAGCCGGATGACATTGACGTCAGCGACAGCGTCACCTTCGTGTGGGAAATTCGATAAGTTTCTTTACCATAGAGCGTATCCCAATTCGAGTAAATCTTCTGCCGCAGCGGCAGCATCAAAGGGGCAATGTGTTTATGGCAAAATCCGTTACCTTTATCGACACGGAAGTCGGTGTCGATGACCACAAAATCCATGATATTGGTGCGATTCGACAGGACCACGCCAGTTTTCATGCTGCCAATATTCGTGAATTTGCAGCTTTTGTGGAGGGAACGGAGTACATTTGCGGACATAACATTCTCCATCACGATCTGAAATATCTTCAGAATGCACTGGGCTATGAACTACCTGCTATCAAGATCGACACGTTGTATCTATCTCCGCTTTTATTTCCCAAACGCCCCTATCACGCTCTGCTGAAAGACGATAAGCTGCAGAGCGATCAGCTGAACGATCCGGTCAATGACTGCAAAAAGGCAGCTACACTTTTCTACGACGAGGTTAATGCCTTCTTTGAGCTGCCGTCGAAGATGAAGCAGATTTTTTGCTGCCTGCTGTATGATCACCCAGAGTTTCACGGCTTTTTCCGCTATGTTAACTTTCGGCCCTACCACGTCAATGTGCCCGAACTGATCCGTGCGGAGTACGAAGGACAGATCTGCTCCAATGCGGAGCTTCTCCCACTGATTCGTCACTATCCGGTGGAATTGGCTTATGCTCTGGCCTTGGTTGGGGCCAAGGATGAGCACTCCATCACACCTCCGTGGCTGATGAGAAATTATCCCAAGATCGAAAATGTAATCAAATATCTGCGCGGGACACCCTGTGCAGATGGATGCGCCTATTGCCGCGAGGCACTGAATATTCACCGGGAACTCAAGCGGATTTTCGGATACGACAGCTTCCGCACCTATAACGGGGAACCATTGCAGGAAAAAGCCGCACAGGCTGCCGTCGATGGCAAGTCGGTGCTGGCAGTTTTCCCCACAGGCGGCGGAAAATCCATTACCTTTCAGCTTCCGGCACTTATGGCAGGCAGGGCTGTGCATGGGCTGACTGTTGTAATCTCTCCGCTGCAATCCTTGATGAAGGATCAGGTGGACAACCTGAACAGCATCGGAATCACCGAAGCAGTGACCGTCAACGGTCTGCTGGACCCGATTGAGAGGGCAAACGCTCTGGAGCGGGTCGCAAACGGATCGGCCTCTCTTCTCTACATTTCTCCGGAACAGCTGCGCTCCAAAACCATCGAAAAACTTTTGCTGTCCCGGAATGTAGCCCGCTTTGTCATTGACGAGGCCCACTGCTTTTCTGCCTGGGGGCAGGACTTCCGCGTGGACTATCTGTACATCGGTGATTTCATCCGGGAGCTGCAGCGGCAAAAAACAGATAAGAAGCCCATCCCCGTTTCCTGTTTTACGGCAACGGCAAAGCAAAAGGTTATCAGCGATATCTGTGACTATTTCAAGCGCAAGCTGGATCTGAGTCTTGAGATCTTTGCATCCTCTGCCACTCGGGAAAACCTTCATTATACGGTTCTGTACAAAGAGACAGACGAGGAGAAATATGCAGCGCTCCGTGATCTGATCGCGCAAAAGGACTGTCCTACTATCGTCTATGTATCCCGTACCAAGCGAACCCGGGAGCTTGCGGAAAAGCTGACCGGAGATGGTTTTCCGGCCAGACCGTTTAACGGGAAAATGGATCCCAATGATAAAATCGCCAATCAGGAGGCGTTTATCCGTAACGAGATACAGGTCATCGTGGCGACATCCGCTTTTGGCATGGGCGTGGACAAAAAAGATGTCAAGTTAGTTATCCACTATGACATCTCCAGCTCTTTGGAGGATTATGTGCAGGAGGCCGGACGCGCTGGGCGGGATCCGTCTATGGAGGCAGAATGCTATGTGCTGTATAACGACAGCGACTTAGATAAGCACTTTATTCTGCTCAACCAGACAAAGCTGAGTATCAGCGAGATCCAGCAGGTCTGGAAGGCTATCAAAGACCTCACCAGGCTTCGACCAAGCGTTTGCTGCTCTCCACTGGAGATTGCACGGCAAGCAGGGTGGGATGACTCTGTGAACGAAATTGAAACCCGCGTTAAAACAGCCATCGCAGCGCTGGAAAGTGCAGGATATATCAAGCGCGGAAGGAATATGCCGCACGTCTATGCCACCAGCATTCTGGCAAAGGATATGCAGGAAGCATCTTTTCGCATCGACCGCTCAGTCCTGTTCTCCGATCAGCAGCGAACAAATGCGAAGCGCATCATCAAATCTCTGATCTCCAGTCGCAGTATCGCCAAAGCGGGAAATGATGATGCCGAGTCCAGAGTCGACTATCTGGCCGATATACTCGGCATGTCAAAGGAAGAGGTCATCAACTGCGTAAATCTGATGCGGCAGGATGGACTGCTTGCCGACTCCATGGATATGTCAGCCTATATACAGGCAACAGATACGGAAAACAAATCCGCCCTAGTGTTGGATCGTTTTTCCAAACTGGAACAGTTTCTCCTGCGCCAATTGGCGGAGGAGGGAATCGAAATAAGCCTCAAGGAGTTGAATGAACGCGCACTGGCAGAGGGCATCACCACTTCCAGCGTGAAGAATTTGCGCACGCTCCTCTATTTTCTTACCATCAAAAGCTATGTGCGCAAGTCGGAATCCGGTTTTTCACAGACTATGCGGATCATTCCGACTATGGGTACTTCTAAACTTTTGGAAAAGTTCCACATCCGGACAGAGTTGTGCCGCTTTATTCTGGGGGTGCTTTATCAAAAGGCTGATCAGGTGAATGCCACCCAGAGGGGCGAGAAACCGGTTCAATTCTCTCTTGTAGGACTTCACAATGCGTATCAGGCATCCCCTAACCTGCTTCAACGACAGGAGGTATCTTTGTCGGATGTAGAAGATGCCCTACTTTATCTTTCGAAAATCGGCGCACTCAAACTGGAGGGCGGTTTTCTTGTCCTATATAACGGTATGGAGATCAAGCGTCTGGTCACGGATAATCGAATCAAATACAAGGTAGATGACTATCGCTTCCTGGATGAGTTCTACAAACAGAAGATCAGGCAGATCCACATTGTGGGCGAATACGCAAACCTCATGGTCCGTGACTACAATGCCGCGCTGCAGTTCGTGCAGGACTATTTCCAGATGGATTTCCGAAAATTCATCTCGCAATACTTCAAGGGAGAGCGCATTCGGGAGATCGACCGGAATATCACGCCGCAAAAGTACAATCAGCTGTTCGGCGAGCTTTCGGATATTCAGTCACAAATTATTCGGGATGCGGATTCAAAGTACATCGTTGTTGCCGCTGGTCCGGGCAGCGGCAAAACCAGAGTTCTGGTGCATAAGCTGGCGGCGCTGCTGCTTCTGGAGGATGTCAAGCACGAGCAGCTGCTAATGCTGACATTTTCCCGCGCTGCTGCGACAGAGTTCAAAAAGCGCCTGGTGGCGCTGATCGGCAATGCAGCAAATTTTGTCGAAATCAAGACCTTCCATTCCTACTGCTTTGACCTGCTGGGGAAAATCGGCAGTCTGGAGGGTGTCGACGATGTGGTGAGGAATGCCGCAGAACTGATCCAAAACGGAGAAGTGGAGCAGGGAAAGATTACAAAGAGCGTTCTGGTCATTGACGAGGCGCAGGATATGGATGACAACGAGTTTAATCTTGTCTGTGCACTGATGCAGAATAATGAGGATATGCGCGTGATTGCCGTCGGGGATGACGACCAGAACATATATGAGTTCCGCGGCTCGGATTCCGGACATCTGCGCATACTCATTGAAAAGTACGGTGCGGCAAGGTATGAGATGACCGAGAACTATCGGAGTTGCCCGCCCATTGTTACACTAAGCAATGCCTTTGCCGCAACCATACAAAACCGCATGAAGACCGCCCCCATCGAGGCAATCCGCAGCGACAGCGGTACCGTGCGGATCACGCACCACGCAGGGAAAAATATGGAGGAAGCCGTCGTTCAGGAACTGCTGGCCACCCGCGGAGCCGCGCGATGCTGTGTGCTGACCAATACCAACGATGAAGCACTCCGCCTGTTGGGACTGCTTTTGCAAAATGGTGTCCGGGCAAAGCTGATTCAGTCGTTGGGCGGGTTCCGGCTTTATAATCTGGCAGAGATCCGATTTTTCCTGAAAAAGATTGACCAATCTCTGAAGTCACCGGTCATTTCCAACGACCTTTGGAATGCCGCAAAAAAGCAACTCTTTGCTTCCTTTGCCGGAAGCACATGCCTGGAAATCTGCGGCAATCTGATACAGGATTTTGAAACGACAAATCCGACAAAATACCGCACCGATCTTGAGGAATTCATCCGCGAATCCAATTATGAGGACTTTTACCGGGATGACTGCGAAACGGTATATGTGTCTACAATCCATAAGGCCAAGGGCCGGGAGTTCGACAATGTGTATATGATGCTGGCCGGAAATACAGCGTCAACAGATGAAGAACGGCGAAAGCTGTATGTGGGGATGACCCGGGCAAAGAACGCTTTGTATATCCACTGCGACACGGATTTATTTTCTGCCTGCAACCTCCCTGGGATAGAGCACACAGAGGATGCAAGGCAATACGAGGAGCCAGAATCGCTTACGCTGCAGCTGACGCATCGGGATGTGGTCCTCGATTTCTTCAAGGATAAAAAGGAGATACTGCTAAAGCTCCGCAGCGGCATGGCGCTTTCTGTGGAACACGATTATCTCCTTGCTGAGCTGAATGGCAGAACTGTCCAAATAGCAAAGCTGTCCAAGGCTTGCCGGGAGCGACTGGACCGTCTGCGGTCAAACGGATACACGCCGTGCTCGGCCGAAGTTCGCTTTGTTGTGGCGTGGAAAAAGGAAGATGCCGATGAAGAGATCCCGGTGATCCTATCCGACATCCATCTGCAAAAGAACACCGCCGCGCAATAAGTGCCGCGGCATTTCAAAAGGAGGCAATATGAAAGCCCTGACTTACATAGAACACAACCATTTTGCTCTGCTGGAGAAGCCGGAGCCGGAGATCATCGATCCCCGGGATGCCATCGTGCGGGTGACGCTGGGCTCCATTTGCACCAGTGATCTGCACATCAAGCACGGCTCGGTGCCGCGTGCCGTGCCGGGCATTACCGTCGGCCACGAGATGGTGGGCGTGGTGGAATCCGTCGGTACAGCGGTTAAAACCGTGCGTCCCGGCGACCGGGTGACGGTGAACGTGGAGACCTTCTGCGGCGAGTGCTACTTCTGCCAGCACGGTTGGGTGAACAACTGCACCGACCCCGATGGCGGTTGGGCTTTGGGCTGCCGCATCGACGGCGGGCAGGCGGAGCTTGTCCGGGTGCCCTATGCCGATCAGGGACTCAAAAAGATTCCCGACAGCGTCACCGATGAGCAGGCGCTGTTTGTGGGCGATATTCTCGCTACCGGCTTCTGGGCGGCAAAAATTTCGGAGATCAAAAGCGAAGACACTGTTCTAATCATCGGCGCAGGCCCCACAGGCATATGCACGCTGCTGTGCGCGGCACTGGAAGACCCCAAGCACATCATCGTCTGCGAGAAGGACCCGGCACGGCTCGCCTTTGTCCAGACGCACTATCCGGAGGTTTTGACCTGCACGCCGGAGGAATGCGAGGACTTTGTGCACTCAAACAGTGACCACAGCGGTGCGGATGTAGTGCTGGAGGTGGCAGGCGGCAAGGATACCTTCCAGCTTGCGTGGCGCTGCGCCCGCCCCAACGCCATCGTGACGGTGGTAGCACTCTACGACGAGGCACAGACGCTGCCGCTGCCGGAGATGTACGGGAAAAATCTGACCTTCAAGACCGGCGGCGTGGACGGCTACGACTGCGCGGAAATTCTGCGACTAATCGAGCATGGCAAGCTGGACACTACGCCGCTTATCACCCACCGCTTCCCGCTGAGCGAGATTGAGGAAGCCTACCGCATCTTTGAAAACCGTCTGGACGGCGTCATCAAGGTGGCCATTACGGCGGACTGAAGCAGGAGAAAGCCATGTTATCCATGAGACCAGACCCGGAGATTCGGGTACAAAAAGTCACCATTCCCGCAGGCCGACGCCGGATCCCGGCGCTGGTACTGTCGCCGAATGAGGCTCCGGTGCTGGCTACCGGCGTGCTGTGGATTCACGGCGGCGGGTACATTCTCGGCATGAAGGAAATGGTGCATATGTCCCGGGCGGTCGATTTGGTGAAAAAGTTCGGGGCGGTGGTGTCGCCGGGGTATCGGCTGGCTTTTGCCGCGCCCTATCCCGCTGCGCTGGACGACTGCTATGCGGCGCTGGTGTACATGAAGTCCCACGCCGCCGAGCTGGGCGTTCGGGCCGACCAGCTCATGGTGGGCGGTGAGAGTGCAGGCGGCGGGTTGTGCGCTGCCCTGTGCATTAAGGCCCGGGACACCGGTGCGGTGAATGTCGCCTTTCAAATGCCCCTTTACCCCATGCTGGACGACCGGGAGACGGAGACCTCCCGGGATAACCACGGCAAGGTGTGGAACACCCGGCGCAACCGGTTTGCGTGGTGCTGTTATCTGCGGGGGCAGAAGCGGGGCGATCTGTCGCCCTATGCCGCTCCCGCCCGTCTGACGGATTTTTCCGACCTGCCGCCTGCTTACACCTTCGTGGGGAACGGTGAGCCGTTCTACGCCGAAACGGTGCAGTATGTCGAAAACCTGAAGAAAAGCGGGATTCCGGCCAGCATGGACGTATACTGCTCCGATATGCACGCCTTTGACATGATGCAGCCGGACACGCCCCTCAGCCGGGAAGCCGACCGGCGATTTAACGAGCAGTTCGCCTATGGAACTACATTGATCCATTTAATCGAGAAACGCTTTTTATTAAATTGGATTTATACTCATTCGAGACAACGAGAGATTTTTATGCCCTTCCATACTCTGATGAAGAATTTCAACGGGTGTTAAAGAATATTGGAAAATGTCAAGAGAAAAGTATGATTGATTCCAAAACTACAAAATCGGGAAAGGATTGGGTAGAATAGCAGTTTATGAATATTCGAGAAATCCACGAAAATAAAAAGCAATTCCTCTCGCTGCTGCTATTGGCGGACGAGCAGGAGGATATGATCGACCGCTATCTAGAGCGAGGAACCATGTATGTGCTGGAGGACGGCGGCGTGAAAGCAGAATGCGTCGTCACTGACGAGGGCGGCGGGATTCTGGAGCTCAAGAACCTCGCCGTGGAACCGGAGGCGCAGAGAAAGGGCTACGGAAAAGCGCTGATCGACTTCCTTGTGTGCCAATATAGGGGCAGCTATGATTTCTTGCAGGTGGGCACCGGCGACAGCCCGCTGACCGTACCGTTTTACGAAAAATGCGGCTTTACCCGCTCGCACCGCACCTCCAATTTCTTCACCGACCACTACGACCATCCAATCTACGAGGCCGGAGTGCAGCTGGTGGACATGGTGTACTTGCGAAGAAATTTGTGAAGGTGAAGGATAACTCGGAATGAGGGATAACAGGATGGATAAAACATATCAGAAATTTTTACAGGACGGTATCGATCTTTCTACCGTAGGCGTAGAACGCCGCACGGATAACGAACCGTATTTTTGCACACCAAAGGGTGCGTCTGTATGTTTGTGTGGGCATTATCGGTGGAGCTGACGGACCAACAGTGATTATGGCAGGAGAAAAATCACAAGGTAGGCTTCATGCTGCTTGCTCGTCGCTGCACTTCGAGCCGGTTCAGGATGACGTAGAGTGGCACATAATGTTCAATATTAAGAATTTTGATGGAATGACGTTCCCCCTCATATAACAGGAACATGGCAACAACTTTCCGCCTGCCACACCAACTGAAAAACAATCGTAAACCACCCGAACCAATCAAGGAGTAACACCATGGATATCGACGCCAAATTGAGACCGCTGTATCTTCTGCAGATCTTGCAGGAGCGCACGGATGAGGACAACTATCTGACCACCGCCCAGTTGGCCAGCATTCTGAAGCAGCGCTACGGCATGGAGCCCCACCGGACCACCATCAAGGGCGACATCGAGGTGCTGCAGCAAGCCGGGTTCGGCATCGATGAGCGGCGCTCTACCCAGAACCAGTATCGCTACCTGGAGCGTGAATTCGAGATCGCCGAGCTGAAGACCATGATCGACGCCATTGCCTCCTCCAAATTCATCCCCGAAGAAAAAAGCGATGCCCTCATCAAAAAGGTCACCGCTCTGGCGGGCATCTATAAGGCCCAGGATCTGAAGCGTAATGTGGTGGTGGACGGCCGGGGGAAGCTGGAAAACAAGCAGATTTTCTACATCATCGACACCATCAATGAAGCTATCAACCAGCATAAGAAGATTCGGTTCCGGAAGATCGAATACAACGTGAAGAAGGAGCGTGTGCTCCATCACGGCGGAGAGAAATACACCTTCAGCCCCTACTCCCTGGTCTGGGACGGCGACAACTACTATGTGGTGGGCTATTCGGACAAGTACGAGAACATCGGCAGCCACCGGGTGGATCGTATCGCAGAGCAGCCGGAGATTCTCGACGAGCCTGCGGTGCCGCCCAAGGCCGGTTTCTCCGTCGAAAAGTACGTAAAAACTACCTTCCGGATGTACAACGCTCCCCGCAAAGAGGTGGAACTGCTCTGTGACAACGGCGTAATGGATGCAATCATCGACCAGTTTGGGCCGGACGTGCACACCTATGCCGGAGACCTGCAGAATTTCCGGGTCATTGAGGAAGTTGCCGTCGGCAAGGTGTTCTTCAACTGGATTTTCGGCTTCGAGGGCAAGGTGCGCATCAAAGCTCCGGCGGACGTAAAAGAGCAGTACCGGCAGATGGTGGAGAATGCGGCGAAGGTGTTATAACTCGCAGGAGGATTCCCATGACAGAAGAAAAAACCAGGCCCCGCTGCCGGTGGTGCAACCTGGCCAACCCCCTCTATGTCCGCTATCACGATGAGGAGTGGGGTGTGCCGTGCCACGATGACCACGCCCTGTATGAGCTGCTGATTCTGGAATCCTTTCAGGCGGGGCTGAGCTGGGAGACGGTGCTGAACAAGCGGCAGCGATTCCGGAAGGTCTACGACGGTTTTGACTTGGACAAGGTCTGCGCCTACGGCGAGGAAAAGATCGCCCAACTGCTCTCTGACGAGGGCATCATCCGCAACCGGCTGAAAATCCGAGCCAGCATCAAAAACAGCTGCATCTTCCGGGACATTCAGGAAGAATACGGCAGTTTTGACTCCTATATTTGGGGCTGGACAGGCGGGAAAATTATCCACGAAAATAACCCCGCCGTTACCACCAGTCTGCTGTCCGACGCCGTTTCCAAGGACCTGAAAAAGCGGGGTATGGCCTTCGCGGGTTCCACCATCATATACGCCTATTTGCAGGCCATCGGCGTCATCAACGCCCACAGCAACGACTGCTGGCTGCATACGGATCCGGTGTAAACGGAATCATCCATCCTATTACCAAGTAGTTAAGCAATAGTGTATCGTTAAAATATCAAAGGCTAAACAGTTCGAAGAAAAGAATTATACACTATTACACCATTGATTTCAAGGGTATAATAGGGTATAATTCTGCATAGAATACCACCGATGAGCAGGAGGTACGCTATGGACTTATCTGAAATGCAAACCCGCGCGGCGGAGCTGGAACAGCTGATTTCCCTTTTGCCAGCCGGTTCTATTACGAAGAAAACCGTCAACGGAAAGGAATACTTTTACCACCGTTGGACAGAGAACAAGAAGCGGCGGGAGAAGTATATTCCGGCGGATGAACTGGAGAGCTTCCGCGCTCAGATCGAGCGTCGGAAGGCGCTGGAACAGGAGCTGAAAGCGCTGAAAAAGCAACTGCCCAAGGCAAAACCTGCGAACCCTTCCGCGTTTACCACCAATGTCCGCACCGGCGAGGCGCTGCGTTCCTTCGCGGCGTCTGTTCGCGGCTATCGCAGGCGCGAGTGCTTCCGGCAGCTGCACGACTTTGTCT
>OIWS01003582.1_pt1 | contig 10884 bp, 7 predicted proteins | sample 1587611 | NCBI WGS metagenome assembly OIWS01 (sample SAMEA3888919, study PRJEB22519) | human gut metagenome | biome: human gut; feature: human-associated habitat; material: faeces | place: Denmark | collected 2010 | reverse complement strand
GCCTTGCCTTTGGCTATGTGCTTGGCGCTACCTCCTGCACTCGGGACTTGCACCCATTAGAACGCGCTCATGCCGAGCGCACAAAAAGGGGCTATCTGATACCCACAGATAGCCCCGAAGAGCTCCTTTTGCCAGCGGCTGCGTTATTTCGAAAATCGGTCGGCAAAGTTGACCTTCATGGCCTCCCAATCCGCGAACAACACGTAGAACACCCTGCCGTACTGCTTGCTTTCCACGATTCTTCCGTAGTCAAGTACGTTGATGTAGGAGCCGTCGGCCTTCTGAAGGTGATAGCAGACGTAGTCGTTCACACTTCCGGCTTCGATCTGCTCCCAGATGCTGGCTTCCGCACTCTGACGTTCATCCTCGCGAATCAGATTGCGGAAGCTATTTTTCGTATACGCAAACAGCTCGTCGAGAGTGTCGCACCCGACCATCCGCAGGAACTCCTTGTTCGCGTAGAAGAGTTCGTCATCGACCTTGTCGGCGCGATAGATGATGAAGGCGCCCGGAAGATTCTCGGAGATGTCCTTGAGAGCAAACCCCAGCCGCTTGCGAATGCCGACGTCAAATTCCTTACGGTAGGCCGCGCATCCGTTCTTGCCGTGCATCTTCTCCTGATAAAGCGCCACGTCGGCACAGTGCTCAAGCTGGGCAAAGTCCTTGGCATCGACGGGATATTCGGCATACCCGATGGAAATCGAGAAATGTTGCTCCACGCCCCTCCAGGTAAAGCTCTTAGGAGTTTTCGCAAATTGCTCCAGTCGGTCTTTGGCTTCGGCAGCGGTGCAGTTCGGCAGAAGAATGCGGAACTCATCGCCGCCGGTTCTGCCGAGCAATGCGCCTGTCGGGAAAAAGGCCCTCAAGCTTTCCGCAAGACTCTTCAAAACCGTGTCTCCCGAGGGATGGCCGTAGAGGTCGTTGATGAGCTTGAAGTCGTCGACGTCGAGCTGGACGTCCACGAGAGGACCGCCGGGATTCCGAGCGATCAGCTTTTCCGCTTTGGCATTAAAGCCGTAGCGGTTGTAGATGCCGGTCAGATCGTCCACATGCGCGAGCTTCTTGAAGCTTTCCTTGCGCTCCCGGTTATCCAGCAATGCCCAGGTAAGCCAAGTCATCAGCAGCACGATCAGCGTCCATAGTACTGCAACACCGGCGACAAACCTCGGATTTCCCCATCCGCCCCCGGGCATCACCTCAAACTTCCAGGTTTCATCTCCCAGAATGAAGCTGTCGGAAGCCGGATCAATCAGCTTCCCGCCCGTCTGCCACAAAACCTTGAATTCCGTGTCCCAGGGCGTATTCGTCTTGGAAAGGCGATATTCATATCCTAACTTCGAAAGCGTTCCGAATGAATTTTCAAACAGCGCCGGCACGCGCATGATGGCGATCGTAAAGCCCCAGAAATGCTGTTTTCCGCTCTTGTCCTTCAAATAGAGCGGATTGCGAATGGCAATGCCCCGGCCTCCCTGATTGAGATTGAAAGGCCCCTGAACGGTTAAAACATGATTGTCCCTGGCATAGCGGGAGATTCTTCCGCGAGTCGGATTACCCATCAGATCGACGATGCCATCTTCATTGCCCTTGAGAGGGTGAATCTGGGTGACGTAGCCGTCGGGCGCGAGCTGCAGACTCGAAACGGCATCCGACATGAGATTCTCAGCGATGTCGTCAAAACCAGGAAATTTGCCGTTCTGGCTGATTAAAACCTGCTGCAGGGCAATCGTCCTTTGAACGCCGTAAAGAAGCTGATTTCTCACGCGCTCGGCGTAGGCCGAAGCATTCAATCGCGCCAGCACCTGCTGTTCATGCCTTTCATTCCGGTCCGTCAGCCAAACAATCCCCCCGACGGAACACATTCCCAGCACGAAAACAATCAGCGGCACAAGGATTTTAATCTTCAGAGGTCTCACGAAGCGCGGTCCCAGGGCAAAAAAGAGTACTCGATGACATAAACATCACAGCCCGTGCTTGAAAAATATCACCCTCAGCAAGCACAGCCTCTCAGCCATCCCATCCGGCCTCCATGTGAATTCAGTCTTTCACCTCGCCGAGATTTAGTAAGCCGTTTGTTAATTTTCCCTCCAATTGATCCGTAAGGCAAGTCATTATTTTTCTCACTGCAACATCTTTCGAGGCTTCGTGGAGACCTGTGGGTAGAATCGTCGAAATCCGCGCCAACGAGCGCGGGCACAGTACCAGGCGAAATGTATTCAGACCTTGGGCAGATCATGACTGTTGGTTCACGCGAGATTTCGATGATTCGGCAGCTTGGTTCTCCCGGAAAATGAGCAAGTCAGCCCCGAAGCGCGTCCGAAAGTTGCCGGGAAACATCGTCCATAACTTACCGGTAATGGTATCCATCATCGACAAGTTGTTTTCCTTTTGAGATGCAATTTCCTCTCGTACGATGTTGCTCAATCCGGACACCGATCCGGTTCCTAAGAGGAGAGCATCATGACGAAGTTCCAAGACACCGGCCGCCCCATTGCCGAAGAGTTCTTCAACGCCGTCCGTGAAGACAGTAAAGACGGTCGCGGCGTGTCCCGCCAGGGATACGGTCCGCATGAAGAATTTGTCCACGATTGGGTCAAAGCCGCCGGCAAGCGTATGGGCATGGAAATCGAAATTGACCCCGCCGGAAATCTCTGGATGACCCGTCCGGGCAAAAACCGTGCCCTTCCCGCCATCGTCACGGGCTCTCATGGGGATTCCGTTCCGGAAGGCGGCAACTACGACGGTCTCGCCGGTGTGTGTGCAGCTCTCACGGTAGCAGAAATGCTCCACAAAGAAAACGTGCAACTCGAACGCGACTTTACGATGCTCGTAACCCGTATGGAAGAATCGTCGTGGTTCGGCCGTGCATACGTCGGGTCCCTCGCGTTGACAGGAAAACTGAAACCGTCCGAAATCCAACTTCGCCATCGGAACACCAACGAAACGTTGGCAGACACCATCCGTAAGTGTGGCTTTGACCCGGACGTCATGGTGTCCGGAAAGGTTCTGAAGGATCTTTCCAACATTGCTGCATTTATTGAACTTCATATTGAGCAGGGGCCGCGGCTGGATTCGGATCCGGTGAATCGCATCGGTGTGGTCACAGGGATTCGGGGGAACCTTCGTCATAAGATCTGCCGCGTCGTAGGCGAGACAGCTCACTCCGGGGCCGTTGACCTGGAATTTCGTCACGATGCCGTGATGGCTCTGGCGGAACTGTTGGCTCGTATGGACAAGCATTGGAAATCTTGGCTTGCCGCAGGAGAAGATCTGGTCTTTACCTGCGGCGTCGTGAATACCGCTCCGACCGCAGCCATTGCCATCATTCCGGGCGAAGTGACGTTCGGCCTCGATATGCGGAGCCTTTCCATGGATACGCTTTGGAAGTTCCACAAGCTGATGGAAACCGAATGCGAAGCCATCGCCAAAGAGCGCGGCGTGAAGTTTGAATTTGACGACGTACTCGTTTGCGAAGCCTCCGGAGTCGCGCCGGAAGTCCGCGGACGTCTGGAAACCGCGGCAAAAGAACATAATCTTCACGCACTCAGCTTGCCGTCCGGAGCCGGCCATGACGCGGCAGTACTCGCGAACGCCGGGGTTCCCGTCGGCATGATTTTCGTTGCCAATCAGAATGGTTCGCATAACTGGCGGGAAGCGATGAAGATCGACGATTTCATGGCAGGTACGGAGCTGCTTTGGCACACCGTCTGCGATTTCGATAAGGCATAAATGCCATAACCAACAGCAGTCGTTTCCCCAAAACGGCTGCTGTCCCCCACTATTCTCAGGAGAGAAAAATGTCTTGGACTGCATGGGTTGCCGTGCTTGTCGTCATCATCACGGTTTGGGCTCTCATCAAACGCTATGAAACTCGTCTAGTGCTCTTCACGTCCGGGTTATTCCTTTGCTGCCTGTCTTTGAATCCGATGGCAGCCATGAACCAATTCGCCAAGAGCATGACCAATTCCGCCCTCATCATGGCAATCTGCGGTGCGATGGGTTTTGCCTACGTCGTTACTCTCACGAAATGTGACCGTCATCTTGTGACGCTCCTTGCTGCTCCGCTCAAAAAGTTGGGCATTCTGCTGATTCCCGCCGCTACGGCCGTCACCTTCTTCGTGAACGTAGCCATTCCGTCTGCCGCCGGTTGTGCGGCCGCCGTGGGCGCGACGCTGATCCCGCTGATGGTTCGCTCGGGCATTCGCCCTGCTGCCGCCGGTGCTGCCGTGCTGATGGGTACGTATGGTTCCATTCTTTCGCCCGGGCTTTCGCACAACGCCTTTGTGGCGAAGATTTCCAATATGGAAATCATGGATCTCATTGCGCTGCATACGCCGTACTCCCTCATCATGATGGGAATCGGTCTTGTCGGCATTACGGTCATCTGCTTCTTCCTGAAAGATCACAAAGCAACGGCAGAAGAATTGGCGGCATTCAACGGTAGCCAGAATGCATCCGTCGAAAGGATCAACTTCCTGAAAGCCTTGGCCCCGCTGGTTCCTCTCGTCATCTTGGTGCTCGGCAACACCTATTTGCCGGCCCTGAAAATGGGCGTTGCCCAAGCCATGGTGATCGGTGCCATCTACACCATCATCGTGACGCTGTCCGAACCGCAGGCATTCTCCAAGCAGTTCTTCAAAGGCATGGGCGACGGTTACGGCAATGTGTTGGGCCTCATCATCTGTGCCGGTGTTTTCGCTGCAGGCCTAAAGAGTGCCGGCCTGATTGACGCTTTCATCACGGCTCTGAAGCATTCCAACGAGATTGCCCGTTGGGGCGGATCCATCGGTCCGTTTGTTCTGTCCGTCATCGTCGGTTCCGGTGATGCTGCAACGTTTGCCTTCAATGAAGCAGTCACGCCGCACGCCGCGGAATTCGGCATGCAGGTTCCGAACCTCGGAGCACTGGCTCTCATTGCCGGAGCGCTCGGCCGCACGATGTCTCCGATTTCCGGTGCTGCCATTGTCATCTCCGGTCTCGCCATGATGCAGCCTCTGCAGATGGTGAAGCGGACGGCTTTGCCGATGGTGGTTGCGGTTATTGTGCTCGCGTTCATTATGGTTTGAGGAACCGAAGCCAAGAAAAACCTGGGAAAGTCGCAAGCCAGGTTTGCTCTGCGTGATAGGGAGGTGTACAACACACGTATACCTCCCTTAATTTTTCCAACATCATGCCGAACACTGCCGCCAAAACGACGCAGCCCTGCTTCCACCAAAAATTCAAGTTTTCTTACTGGCCTACGATCTTCGCAGTTTTACACAAGTCGCAAAAACGCTGAAGATCACGCAACCCGCCGTCTCCAAGGCCATCGGAGAATTGGAAAACGAACTGGGCTTTGATCTTTTTGTCAGAGACTCCCGCCCGTTGACTGTTACGCCGGAAGCCCGGATTGTGCACGATTACTTTTCACGTTACGTTGGGGATTTCCGTTCCCTGATCGACTCGTTGCAACGTCAGCATGCTCTCCGCCCGATCATTCGTCTCGGCATTCTGGAATCTCTTTCGCAAAATCTAGGGATTGAACTTGTCCGTCAGCTCAACAGCAAGGTATCCCGCATCGTCATCGTCACCGCAAGCGGCAACGTTCTCGGAGACCGCCTCATGGAACGCAAAGTCGATCTCATCATCACGAACGAACTGACGATTGACGCGCCGAATCTCTACCGTCGAAAGGTTTTTGAAGAACCTTCCGTCTTCATCTTTCCGAAAGGGCAATCCCAGGGGCTGACCTCTTCTTGGAAATCCGTCCAGAACTGCGGTCTTCCCTTCATCAGCTACTGGCGGGACTGCGGAGCGGGCCGTCTCAACGACAAGTACTTTCAAGAGCAAGACGTAAAGCTCATCGACCGTTACAGCGTCGACTCGAACGCGGTGTTGGTCTCACTCGTTGCAGAAGGTTTAGGGTGGGCGGTTGCGCGACCTTCCGTGTTGATCCAAACCGGGCGATTGGCGGAGTTGGATGTTCTGCCGATGCCGGAGCCGGTACTACATCGGTCGGTGTACGTGATGGGACGAAATAACGAATTCGAAGAAGAAGCCAAACTCGTCGGGGAAATCGCCAAAACCTTCTATGAGAAGACCTTGGTGCCGCTGATCTCCGTCAAGATTCCGAAAGTACAGGAGACTTGAATTCCGCGGCTTATTAACAATGGTATCTATGAGCCAATCGTGCAAAGTTGCCGGCCGTTCCGTTAAAGCTCTCTTAACGATTTCTTCGTAAGCACCCTATAACCGTGTGCCGCGATTTCCGCGTTTGGTCCGACTCTTGGTCGTAGCCATTACATGGGCTCCTTTAAGCTTGTCTCTTTGCTCAGATGGCAATCTCACCTCAAATCGTACCGATTTGGGAGACTTTGGCCTGCGCCCGGCTCCCGATCTCGCCTCGCCCCAATTGTCGTGTTTGTTTTTCATGACGGCCTTGAATGGCTGCTGACTGAGGTCCTCCTCTGCCAACGGCCGCATACCTGCCGGTTCTCGTCGCAAGAAGTCCTTGCATCAACATGAACCGATCAGCAGTGCTTCGAGCTTCTGCCGATCCTTCGACCAGCAGAAGTTCGTGTTGCCGTCGAGGTTGTAGATTGCCAGAGCAATCAACGTTTTGAAAGCCGCCACCACGAGGCACCCCACTGCTCGGATGGTTCGCCCCCGACCGTGATGGTGTTCAGAAAAACTTTCCCGGCTTGATATATGAGACAGGTTTTGTGTCCCGCCGCACATCCTGCAAGCTTCGCCTTCGGAATCATCTACTGTAGATACTTCCTGATGTCCGCGTTGAAGGTCGGCTCGATCGTGCCGTCAAGCTCGGAGGAAAAGCATTTCAAAAATTCCTTGGCGGCCAGCGGCAGAAAGCTGCCTTCACGTACAACCAGCAGAATCTCGCGCCGGGCCACGGGATCCAAATGCTTGTACAAGACTTGTTCAACAGGCCTCTGCAGCATCAGACGCGGAAGGATCCCGCAGCCGAGCCCCATGCGCACCATGTTGACGATGGTGTAGTCCTCGAAGGTCGTGAGCTCAACGGCCGGGGTAATGTTTTCTTCGCGAAGATAAAGCGAAACCGGCCCAAGACGACCCTTTTCGAGCAGGAAGAAAGGCTCCTGGTTGAGCAGCTGCACCGGCACCCGCTCCATCCTGGCAAACGGATGGGACTCATGCACGGCAAGCACCATTTCATCGGCCTTCACCAGAAACGATTCCAGTCCCTCTTCGATTTCCGGCGAGGTGAAGCCGAAATCGACGCGCCCGCTCTTGACCCAATGATCGATCTCACCGTAGTCGCCCATCAGGATTTCGTAGTTGACGTCGGGGTACTTTGTCTTGAAGGCCTTGATGACGGCCGGAAGCCAGACAGTGGCGACGCTTGCGAACGTTGCGATGCGCACCATGCCCCGGGTCAGGCGGGCAAAGGCCGTCGCAGCCGCCTGCACGTCGTTTTCGGCAAGCACCAGACGCTCAATAAGCGGATGAAGCGCTTCTCCTTCAGGGGTCAGTACCGCCCCGCCCTTCATGCGTGAAAACAGCTTGAATCCCCAGTAGTTCTCAAGGTCAAGGATCATGCGGCTTGCCGCCGACTGCGTGCAATACAGCTGGTCGGCGGCCTGGCTGAAGCTTCTGGTGGCCGCGACCTTGAGGAAGGCGCGGTATTTGGAAATGTTCATCAACGACCCCGCAATGCCGCCAAGCGCGGCTGATGTTCACCCGGGACCGCAGGCGTCCACAGGCTCTTTTCGTCCCGAGTATAGAGGGCGCCCGCAGTTTCGGCTCACCGCTGCGGATGTTTTACCCTGTCCGAACCCGTGTTGCCGTGCCTTCCCACGTATCTGTCAATCCTCTTCATTTTTCTATGTATTCCAACTTTGCATGGTAGATAGAAAATAAATTCGTTTTATTTTTACGTTGGCTGACTTTATTATCTCGAAAACTTCCGTTGAATTTCAGGTTGAATAAAACGGATTGGTTTTGAAAAGCCGTTCGAAGTGATTTCTAGTTTCCGTGTCAGCCATGAGTTTGAATCGAAGAATTGCAGACCACCAGGAGGCTGGACTGCTCGGAGCCTTCAGTGCATATCTTGTCTGGGGCCTTCAGCCGATTTACTGGAAATATTTTGCCGGCTTGGATTCATGGATTGTCATTGCTCATAGATATTGTTGGTCGTGTGTCTTTTTGATTCTTGTTTTGTTCTTTTCCGGAAAGCTTGAGCTTGTTCGAAATACCTGCGTGTGCCTTTTGAAAAAGAAACTGGATTTTCTTTTTCTTTGTCTCATTTCGATTCTTGCCGTTCTCAACTGGGGAATCAACATCTATGCACCGATGGCGGGACACGTGGTTGAACTCGGCATGGGGCTTTTTCTCACACCGCTGATGAGCGTCGTGCTCGGCGTGATCTTCTACCGCGAGCGCCTGAACCTGCTGCAGAGCCTGGCGGTGCTTTCCGCAACGGTGGGTGTGGCGATCATGCTCATTCATTTCGGGCACTTCCCGTGGATCGCCCTGGGCGTGTCCTCGACGTGGGCGGTGTACGGAGCATTGAAGAAAAAGATCAACCTTGAGCCGACGGTCGCCATCTTCCTTGAGTCGATTCTGGTGCTTCCCTTTGCGCTCGCTTATCTCTGGTGCGCAGGCGGCGGCACGTTCTTTGCAAAGCTTTCCCACGCGGATATGACGGCGCTCGCCTTGATCGGCACGGGCTTCCTCACCTCTGCTCCGCTCGTTGCCTATACCTACGCCACCAACTACCTCGCGCTCAATCTGCTCGGCTTCTGCCAGTACATCAGTCCGATCCTGACTCTTGTGCTCGGCATCTTCGTCTATCAGGAGAGCTTCGGTTGGGAAAAGATCTATCCGATGCTGTTCGTTTGGCTCGGGATCGTTCTCTTCATCTTCGGTCAACGAAAGATTCGAAGATTCCGGCTCAGTCGCTGAAAGGAGACGCCGTGCAGTCCCCCGCCAACCGACCGGTTAGGGAAATGAATTTGCGATTGTTCTGCAGTCAACCGTCATAAAGGAGATGAAAATGGATACGAAGGAAAAACTGACCGCCCTGCGCAGCCGCATGAAGGAAGTCGGCGTTGCAGCGCTCTATGTCGGCGCCACCGACCCGCACCAGACCGAATCGGTCGCCGCGCACTGGAAATCCGTTCAGTGGTTGACGGGCTTTACCGGCAGCATGGGCTACGCGGTCGTCACCGCCGACGATGCTGAGTTCTGGACCGACGGACGCTACAAGACGCAGGCTCAGCGTGAAATCGCCGAGGGTACCTTCCACGTCAACTCGATTTCCGATGCAGGTACTCCCGACTGGGATGCCTGGCTCATGAAGAAACTCCGGGAAAACGATACGCTCGCGCTCGACGGCGAAGTCCTTAGCGAAGCAATGCTGCGGATCTTCCGCACGAAACTCCCCGTCAAGGGGCTCAAGATCTACTACGAGCGCAATTTCGTCGCCGAAGTCTGGACGGACCGCCCCTCGATCCCGACCGACCCCGTCTGGGAAATGGCTCCCGAGTATGCTGTTGAAACCCGCCCCCAGAAGCTCGCGCACCTGCGTGAAAAACTTCTCAAGTACGGTTCCGGGGCCTCGACTCTCTTGAGCGGCTTGGACGATATCGCCTGGCTCACGAACCTACGCGGCAACGACAATCCGCTCTATCCGTTCTTCCACGCCTATGCCTGGGTAAGCCCGAGTGAGGCTCACCTGTGCACCGATCTCTTCAAGCTTTCGCCGGAAATCCAGATCAGGCTCGCCGCTGACGGCTGGACCCTGCACGAGTACAAGGCCATCCACGACGTGGTGACTTCGATTGCGTCGGACATCCTCTACGTCGATCCCTTCAAGACGCCCTTCAAGCTCTACGAGTCGGTTCCCGCAGGCGTGACCGTCAAGGACGGCCCGGATCTGGTGACGGCGCTCAAGGCCTGCAAAAGCGCGGGCGAGCGCGAAAACATCCGCCGCGCGAACATCCTCGAAGACGTGGCCGTCGTGCGGCTCATGCGCTGGATCGAGGCTAATGTCGGCTCGGGCAGCCTTGACGAATACGGCGTAGGACAGAAGCTCAACGAATTCCGCCGCATGTCGCCCATCTACCTGCAGCCCGCCAACCTTCCGATCGTGGGCTACGGGGAAAACGCCGCATTGCCGCACTATCGCCCATCCAGGACGATGACCGCCAGAATCGAGCCCAAGGGATTCCTTCTCTTTGACGTGTGCGCCCACTATCTTTGCGGCACGACCGACCTCACCCGTACGGTCGCGGTGGGCGAGCTGACCGACGAAATGAAGCTCGACTACACGATCACTCTGAAGGCCCACATCGCGCTTGCGCGCCAGAAGTTCCCTGCGGGAACGACCGGCAACCTGCTCGACGCCATCGTCAAGTCGGGGCACTGGAACCGCTGCATGAACTTTGGCCACGGTACCGGACACGGCATCGGCTACGTGCTCAACGTTCACGAAGGCCCGGGCAAGATCATCATCGAGTACGCCGCCCTATTCCCGTATGCACGCCAGACGGCGCTTCTCCCCGGAATGCTCTTCTCCGACGAGCCCGGCGTCTACAAGCCCGGCCGTCACGGCATCCGCATTGAGAACTCCGTCTTTGTCCAGGAAGAAGAAAAGAACGAGTTCGGGCAGTTCCTGTCCTTTGAGACGGTGACGTTCCTGCCTTACGAAAAGAAGGCGATTGTGATCTCCGAACTCACTGCCGACGAGATCAACTGGATCAACGCCTACCACCAGGCGGTCTACGAGAAGCTCTCGCCGATGCTCAACGACGGGGAGCGTGCCTGGTTGAAGGACAAGACCGAGCCTATTGCTTGACTTCCTCCTCGCCCTGAAGGACGAGGATTCCCTACTGAGTCACGGGGCAAGCCTCGTGATCTCTTCGATGG
>OIWS01003578.1_pt1 | contig 10899 bp, 9 predicted proteins | sample 1587611 | NCBI WGS metagenome assembly OIWS01 (sample SAMEA3888919, study PRJEB22519) | human gut metagenome | biome: human gut; feature: human-associated habitat; material: faeces | place: Denmark | collected 2010 | reverse complement strand
AGATTCGAGAGATGCGCGCTATCGTCGAGCGCGCCATCATCGACGTCGAGGTCGAGACTGGCGTCCGCTTGGGCGAGATCCCCGTCGGCACGATGATTGAGCTCCCGCGTGCCGCCGTCATGGCAGACCGCCGCCGTCGGCGCGACGAACGCAATGCCCGGCTTTGGCGCTTAAGGAGTCTCGAACTCACCGAACGCCGCGCCCTCTTACACCGTACTCAGAGTTTTAATCCCCTCCCCGGGGCCGCAGTGAAAGGAAACCGCTGATGATCACCGCCCGTATTGTTGCCGGTCACGGCCGCCATTATTACGCCCAAACGGAAGACGGCTCGCTCTTTGAAGCACGCCGCCGCGGCAAAAAAGGCGACGTCGTCGTCGGGGATGTGGTGAATTGCTCACCTGCGGACGAAAAGACGCTTGCGGTGGAAAGCATCACCCCGCGACGCAACCTCCTGTTTCGCAGTGACGAGTGGCGTATTAAGGAACTCGCGTCCAACGTGGATCTCGTCGCAGTCGTTTTTGCTCCCCGCCCCACCTTTAACCCTTGGTTTGTCTGGCGAGCCGTCGTTGCCGCAAAAACCGCGGGGATCGACGTGATGGCGATCCGCAACAAGGCCGATCTCGCCGACGGCAAAGATGCCGCCGACCGTTTTGCCGAAGAGCTCTCCCAACGCGACGGCTGCCCCGCGATCATGCTTTCCGCGCACGACACCGAAGCTACCGTCACCCGTCTTGCGCCCCTTTTTGCCGGAAAAACCGTCCTACTCATCGGACAGTCCGGCATGGGAAAAAGCACGATCCTCAACGCGCTCGTCCCGGACGCGCAGGCAAAGACCCGCGAATTTTCAGAAGCGCTTGATCTTGGTAAGCAGACGACGACCGCCACGCGCCTTTACCGCACCGAAATCAACGGGACAGACAGTGCCGTCATCGATTCACCGGGGTTTCAGGAATTCGGCCTTGCGCACGTCACCCGCAACGACATTCTGAGAGCCATGCCGGATATTCTTCACCATGCCCAAGGGTGCCGCTTTTATAACTGTACCCATCTGCATGAACCGGGGTGCTCGGTACGCGCCGCCGTTGAAGCAGGCGCCATTTCCCTCGAACGCTACGATTTCTTCACCGCCGTCACCAAAGACGCTCAGGACGACGTTTGTTGAACTTTTCCCTCAGTAATACCCCTTACTTTCCCCATAAATGTTTCAGTACCCTCCTTCCTTTTATGGGGAAAAAGCCTAAGATGCTCCCGATTAGGCAGAGGCGCGGAGCGCATCAGTAACGGTTTCAGCACAGCTGAAGACAGAAACCGCGAAAGGGCTATCCGCCGAAGAACCGGGCGTTTCTTCAGAAGGCACGGTATCTGGGCTGTGGGACAACATCCTTCAGACTGTCGCACAAGGTTGTGCGGAGCGCTGCCGGATACTCTTGTCCCGCTTTCTTCTCGGCACTCACGCCGTCAGTTAATTTAGGTCATGGGTGCCGGTCGGCCTCACGGCCTTTTTTATTAACCGGTTCTCCCCGAGAACCGTTTAAAGAAAGAAGAACCCGCGATGGATACAGACAACAAAATCGTTCGGCCCTGGCAAGCTCTCTCAATGCTTGCCGTCGGCATCTTCATCATTTTCTACGGGCTGATGGCCCTTTCCGTAAATGCCCGCATTGTGCTCGCCGTGGACGGCGTCGTAATGTGCGTCATGGCCGTCTGCTTCGGCGTTTCCTACAACCGCCTGCAGCAGGGAATCAAAGACACGATCGCTTCGATGCTGGTCGCGATGCTGATTCTTCTCGCGGTAGGCGTCTTGATCAGCACCTGGATGGCGGCAGGCACTATTCCCGTTATGATTTATTACGGCATGCAGATGATCACGCCGGCGCTTTTTCTCCCGGTGGCCTGCATCCTTTGTACGCTCATGAGTTCCTTGGCGGGTACCTCTTGGGGAACGCTTGCGACGGTGGGCGTTGCCTGCATGGGCGTAGCCGAAGGTCTGGGGGTACCCCTTGAAGCCGCCGCCGGTGCCGTCGTCGTCGGGGCCTTCTTCGGGGACAAGATTTCGCCCTTGAGCGACTCCACCGTCATCACAGCGTCCGTCACCGACACCAAACTGATGGAAGGGATTCTGCACGCCCTCGTTTCGACGGGCCCCGCCTACCTCATCACCCTCGTCTTTTTCTTTGTCTACGGCTTCACGTATGAAACGGGCGCGATGAACGGCGCCGCCTACCTTGAAATCCTGACGACGATCGAAAAGAGTTTCGACCTCAATCCCTTGACGCTCCTCCCGGTGCCCGTCGTCATTGCACTCATCTGCTGGAAAAAGCCCACGGTGCCTACGTTCGTCGCGGGGATCGCCGTCGCGGGCGTGCTCGCGATGCTCTTACAGGGCATGGATCTCAAGACTCTTATGAACACGATGTACAGCGGCTTCGTAATCCATACGGATTCGGCGTTTGTGAATAAGATGCTCAACCGCGGCGGCTTTACGAGCATGATGAGTACGATCGGCCTTCTGATGGCTGCCGCCATGTTCGGCGCCCCGCTGCGTACCGCAGGCGTCGCGCACGTTCTTCTGGATCTGGTGAAGAAGGCCGCAAAGAACGGCCGCATCATGAGCTTCCTCGTGATGTGCCTGCACAGCGTCTTCTTCGTAATTACCGGCGCTTACTACGTAAGTTACCCCGTGATCGGTGCGATGACGAAGGATATGTTCCCCGAATACAAACTCGCCCGCAAAAACCTGATGCGCATGATGCTCGACACAGGGACTGGCCTTGCGCCGTTGGTTCCCTGGTCGACGACGGGGTCCTACACGGCTTCCACTTTGGGCATTGCCAACATGGCTTTCCTCCCCTTTGCGCCGATGCTCTGGCTTTCCATCATCTTCTCGGCGGTTTATGCGCTCACGGGGCTCTGCACGGCTAAGGCCGAAGACGAAGAACCCGCTGACGAAACCACCAAATAAGGAAAACGAATAAATGTCCCTGGAAAAAGTCCACGAACGCTGGTTTGATCTCATCAACATCAATTCCGTCAACGGCCGGGAAATTCACGCCGCGCGCTACGTCGACGAGGTGTTGAAAACCTTCGGCATGACGGCCGACTGGAGTTACTTCCCCGAAGATACGGAACACCAGAGACCGTCGCTTACGGCAACGCTCGACAGCGGCCGCCCCGGAAAGACGCTTCTCCTAATCGGACACCTCGATACGGTGGACGTCACCGAAAACTGGGCGACCGACCCGTTTAAGGCGACGCTGATCGACGGCAAAGTCTACGGGCGCGGCGCCATGGACATGAAGGGGGGCCTTGCCGCCATCCTTTCCACGCTCGAATATTTCGCCACCCACAAAGACGAATTCACCGGGAAGATTCTCGCGTGCTTCGTGGCGGACGAAGAAGGCCTGAGTCAGGGCACTTATCAGCTCGTGGCGGAAAACAAGATCGCCGCTGACTACGCCATTATGGCCGAGTGCCGTTTTGACGACGTCGCCGTGGGCTTCCGCGGTCGCTACAGCTTTGAAATCACCGTGAAGGGCCGTGCCGGTCACGCAAGCCGCTACCCGGACGTCGGAGAAAACGCCTTGATCAGCGCGGGGAAACTCGCCGCCGCCATCGAAGCGCTCCCCACCCTCACGCATCCCAACTTAAAACACGGCACTTGGTGCGTGCGCTACCTCTCAGGCGGCAACATGGGTACGCTCGTCGTCCCCGACACCTGCTACATGTTCGTGGATCGCTACGTGGTGCCCAGCGAAACGGATGAAACCTGCATTTCGCAGATGAAGGAAGCGGCGGCCAAGTTGGGTCTTGCCGACAAAGTAGACATCCGCTTGAAGCCCCGCAAGAGCCCCTACATGCAGTCCTTTGCCGTTGAAGAAAGCCACGAACTCGTAGAGGCACTCCGTAAGAACTTTGAAGCCGTCACAGGGCACTTCCTCCCGGTGTCTTACGACCCGTCGGTTTGCGACTCCAACATTCTCGCCGTGCAGCTCGGCATTCCTGTCGTCACGTTCGGCCCTTCGGGCGGCAACATGCACGGTGATAACGAGTACGGGATTCCGGAACAGGTGTCTCAGGCGCTTGAAATCTACATCCGTACGGTGAAGGATATGCTCGCGGCATAGTCATTTCCGCGGCTTTTCACAGTAAAAGCCCGTTGTTCCTTTTCGGAGCGGCGGGCTTTTCTATGATCAGCGTGCTCTATCTTCTAAGAGGTGCCGCTATGCCCAACGCCCGCACCCGCGTCCGCCTTCGTTTGGAAGAATCCGTCAAGAAACAGGCTGAGACCATTTTTGCGCGGCACGGACTCACACTGGCCGAAGCTTTCCGGTTGTTCGGTCGCATCGGCGAACTTCCCTTAGCTACCCGTATTTGCAATATGCCGAAGAAAAATTCCATTGTTCTTCAACTCGAGTAGACATCTGCAAGCTGTACTCAAAGTCGTCAAGAAACGCCCGTCACTCTTTTTTGGGACAACAGGCGCTTTCTCCGTCAAACGTACTGCAGCGACTTAATTTCGGAGCCGACAAAAACAACAGCAATCTTCTTGAGTCCCGGCAAGTTCTTGAAGTTCGACGTAGCGGCATAGGCGTTCAACTGCTCGCGCGCTTCCTCTGCTTTCTGGACAACGGCTGCCGGCGTTCCTGCGTCCTTCGTAAGGTACTTCAGCTCCGTCAGATAGGTGTACTTAATCGCAGAATCCGCGATCGGCTTGATCAGGACGTCTGTGTAACCGACGCCCCTTGCCTCCTCTTCTGCCGTCGTCCTAAAGCCTCGCAGCGACCGTGCCGCCCCCAGGATGAAATATTGAATTGGGGCTTCGGAAAGCTGCAGACGTCCGTGCAGTCCCACATCGGACTTGAGACACGTCTCAACATAGCGGAAAAACGGCTCTGCATCGCCCTTGCCTAAAGCTTTTCCAGCAGCATCTATAGCGTCTTCGTCAAAGCTCACGGAGCCAAAACCCGACAGGTACTTGAAGTAATACCCAAAGAACTGTTCTTGAATGGTTTTATTGGGACATACCAAAGCTTTTGCTTTTCCGGGAGCCAACGTCAGGTACCCCATACAAAAGAGCGTCGTCAATACGTCCTGATCGTCAAACTTGTCTTTTTGATTGAGATTAATCGTCCGACTGAGATCAACAAACGGAATCACTTGTCCTTTCAAGCATCGATCTACTACCGTACGAATGAACTGCTCATTACCGAGTGACAAAATGCCGTGAATTTTGGAGAGATCCACCGCCACCGACGAATCAAACACCTCCGCCCCCCGCGGCTCTCGTTTCTTTTCGCAGATGACACGCAAGTACTCCATGCACATGGCCGCATGAAATACCGACTTTTCCGAATCCGGCGAAAACCGATAACCGTTGTAAAGTTCCTTCATCCGCGCAAAAAGTACTTCCTCAGTGCTGCCGAATTTTTCCACGTCAACGGTATCCCGAATGACCCGACGAAGTTCGTTTTCCGTTAATCCGAAAGTTTCGGCAAATACCTCATCCGCCGAATAATTAACGGCGATGCTGAATCCAGACGTCATGGAATCCAGCGAAATCGGTGTCACCCCCGTGATATAGATGCGATCAAAGACTTTACCGGCATACTTTTTGACTCTGGCATAGAACGCCTTCAGAAATCCCTTCGTCGATGTGATTTCCTTAAACTTTGCAGCATCTGTCGAAAGTACTTCGTTGGCAAACTGGTCATATTCATCAATCATCAGAAAGACCCGATTGCCCAGCACACTTCGGAACCGTTGGCAAAAACCTTCCAACAAATCAGCCGCCGACAGATAGTTCTCTTCCAAAAACTTTTCCCTGCCCTCAATCCGGTAATAATCGAGGAAGTACTCCAACGCTCCTTTCACGCAATTGTGAAACTGAGGGGCTGCTTGGTCAGCCTCAATACCGGAACAATCCAAATGCAGGATGAAATACTGTCCCTGCAACGGCGACTTGTGATCGTAAATGTAGGTTCCACTGAAATTTTTATCAAAATCCTCTTTCTGCGCGCAGTCGTAATAAGTCTCCAACATTGACATGAAAAGCGACTTACCGAACCGCCGCGGCCGAATGATGAAGGGATAGCGCGAGTACAGTCCTTCCAACGTCGGAATAAGAACCGTCTTATCCGCATAGGCACAATTATCTTTTCTGAGTTCTGTGTAGACAGACCGCCCCACAGGAACCATCAATTTCTGTTTCAACACAGTCTCACTCATGACAAATTACCTGAAATTTCAATATGGATGACAATATTACCCAAGAATTCTTCTACACGTCATATTGCCGGACTTCCTGCGGCGTGATCCGATGTTCGGTGTTGAGCACGGCATACACCGAGTATGCCGAATTTTTTTTAACGGCCCATGCAGTAAATCCGCCACGGCTCAGATAACAAAATAGGCGGCCTTCTTTCCATTGAGCCGCCCATTCTTTTCCTCCCCAGCTTCCCTTGAGAAAGCCTTGTGCAGATTTATTTGAGGAGCGGCCGCACTTCCGCCATGTTAAAGAGAAGCTGCACGGCGCTTTCGGGGGCATAAAGCCTGGCGCTCGAACGGTTCATCACATCAACCGTCAACACCGTCGAATCCACCGCAATACGGTAACGGATGACGTTCCCCAAGAGTTGGTGGCTCACCACCTTCCCCATGACGGGCTGCGAGCACGTCGCCGGGTACGTTCCGCGATCTTCCTTCACGAACACCGATTCAGGACGTACGGCGATCAGCTTCGCGTCGGAATCAAACCCAATCAAGCGGCGCGCTTCGTCCGCCGAAAGAAGGTTGTAAGAACCGATGAATCGCGCTGCAAATTCGTCCGCCGGGTGCAGGTACACCTCTTCAGGCGTCCCGCTCTGCACGATTTCGCCTTTATTCATGAGGAAAATGCGGTCACTGATCGTCATCGCTTCTTCCTGATCGTGCGTCACGAAAATCGTGGTGAGATGCAGATCCTTCTGAATGGAACGGATTTGTTCACGCAGGTTGCGCCGGATGCGAGCATCCAACGCCGACAAGGGTTCATCAAGCAGCAGGATGCGAGGCTCGGTTACCAAAGCGCGCGCCAACGCCACGCGCTGCTTTTGTCCGCCGGACAACTGATGCGGATACTTCTTTTCGTTTCCTGCCAATTCCACCAAAGCGACGGCGTCCTTGACGCGCTTTTCGATCACATCCGGCGCCATCTTCGCCATCTTGAGGCCGAACGCGATGTTTTCCAGGGCCGTCATGTTGGGGAACAACGCATAGCTCTGAAACACCATCCCGATGTTGCGCTTCTGAGCCTTCGTGTTCGTGATGTCTTCGCCATCCACGCTGATCGTGCCGGAGTCGGGCATTTCAAGGCCTGCGAGGCACCGCAGCAACGTCGACTTACCGCAGCCCGAGGGGCCCAGAAGGGTAATGAATTCCCCGCGTTCAATATTGAAATTCAGGTCTTCAAACACCCGCGTCGAACCAAAATGCTTCGCGAGCGAACGGACTGAGACAAAAGGCATCGTCATGATTAAAGACCTTACTCTTCAGTAATGTTTTCCTCACGCTTGCTGCGGGACAAATACATGGCCGCCCACGTGAGAACGAGCGTTAAAAAGAAGTACGCAGACACGATGGCGGCATTTAAGTGCCCGCTCGTCATGCGCTTCGTGTAAAGGTAAATCTGCAGCGTTTCGTACCGCGTCCCCACGAGCATGTTGGCAAACACGAATTCGCCCATGAGGAAGGAGAAACTGATGAAAAGCGACGCCAAGAGTGCGCGGTTCAAGTTCGGCAGAATGATGCGCATGAACGCAGAAAACGTCCCGACGCCCAGAAGGTGCGCGGCATCGATCAAATCCCGCAGATTGATCCCTGCCATACCGTTAGCAAGCGCCCGATACATGAAGGGCACCGTAATCGTGAAGTAAGTACCGATCAAAATCCACGGCGTTCCCACGATCGGGAACGGATCCCCCGCAAACATCTGCAGGAGCCCCACGCTCGATACCACGGGCGGCACGGCAAAGGGAAGAATGATGAGAACTTCCATCACGCCCTTTAATTTCGGGAAATAATAGAAAACCGCAAAGATGAGAGGGAGCACCAAAAGCGTCGAAACGATCAACGTCGCAAAGCAAATAAGAAGGCTTCGCCCCAGCGCCGCAAGAAACCGAGGATCCGTGAGAAGACGCTCGAACCACTTCAGCGTAAAGCCGTCCGGCAGAATCGTCGCGCCCCAACTCGTCGCAAAGGCATACATCACGGTCGCCACGATCGGCAGCGCCAACACGAGCGCCACCACGGCAATCACCGAGCGGTGCCACATTTCGCTCGTGAACTTAAGCCGCATGGTAAGACCTCCTCAATAGCCAGCGATAGACAGCCACGACAAAACCCAAGATGATGATGAGAAGCACCGACAACGCCGCCGCCAGATTGGGCTGGAAGAAGATATCGCCCACGACAAGCTGACCGATGCGGATCGTCACCAAGTTGTAATTACCGACGGTCAACGCGTAGGCACTCGCGTACGCCCCCATGGCGTTGGCGTAAAGAATCGTGAAAGTCCCCAAAAGAGCGGGCAACAACACCGGGATCGCTACCTTCACCCAGTACTGCAGACGCGTCGCGCCCATAGTGCGCGCAGCCTCTTCCCATTCAGGCTTCAAAGCGGTGAAAGCCGGAAAAAGCAGAAGGATACCCAACGGAATTTGGAAGTAGGTGTAGATGAGAAAAAGCCCTTCAATGCCGTAAACATTGAATTTTTCAATGATTCCCAAATCTTTCAAAAGAAGCGTAATCGAGCCGTTGAACCCCAGGATGATGATGAAGGCAAAGGCCAAGGGGACGCCCGAAAAGTTACTCGTCATATTGGTGAAACTCACCATCCAATCGCGTACCCGACTTGAGACCTTATTGAGACTTGCTGCTGCAAAAGACGCAATGGAGAGCCCTACCAAGGAGCTCCAGAACGAAAGCCACAGGGAATTCGTGAAACTCTGCAGGAAGAACGGATCCGAGAGAATTTCCACATAGTTTCCGAGCCCCCAGATTTCATCCTCTTCCACATACAGAGAATTGACGATCACCCAGATCATCGGAACGATCTGGAAAGCCAGAAACACCACCGCAAAGGGCAGCATGAGGAGCGCATGTTTGACGAAACCTTCCGTTCCGCCGGCGCTCTTACTTAAAAAACTCACGGTCACTTTATCCGTTGATGTTGAAAAAACGAACTGAGTCCGTATTCTAACGAGCCTGTCCCCCGCTCGCACGCGGGAGCACCGACTTTTTCTCGCTCACCGAAAAGAAAAACCCCGGCCGCCTTCTCTGAAGAACTCACAACCGGGGTTTCCGAAAACACTTCACCGTATAAAACGGCGTGATTTCGAATCACTTCATGTAGATCGAAACCTTGGACTGCCACTGACGGGACAGACGCGAACTCGTCTTCGTCCAGGCGGCGAAGTTCGAAATGGGCTTCGTGTTCTTGTACTGTTCTTCCGGAAGCATCTTCGACTTCACGTCCGCAGGCATATTGATGTACTTCGCACGGATGGGACGGGCGTAACCGCCAGCGAGATTGATCTGCCCCTGGTCGGACAGGATGTACTCGCGGGCGAATTTCGCGGCGTTCGGGTGCTTGGAGTACTTATTGAGGATCGTCGTGTAGCCCGACGTGACGCTGCCTTCGGCGGGAATCACCACGTCAAAGCGGCTGCGGTCGATCTGATCACGGTAATTAAGGGCATTGAAGTCCCAAAGCATACCGACTTCGACTTCACCCTTTTCAAGGTTAGCCACCACGGGGTCGACCATCGAAAGGCGTCCCTGCTTGGCAATCTTCGCAAAGAAGTCGTACGCGGGATTGAGGTTCTTTTCGTCCCCGCCCATCGCCATCGCAGCGGCGAGCACGGAGTAATTGGCCTGAGCCGCCGATCCCACGGCCCCCACCGACACGCGGTAGGTACCCGTCAAAAGATCATTCCAGCTCTTCGGGGGATTCTTCACGAGTTCTTTATTGATGATGAAGGCGATCGTGCCGGTGTAACTCAAGCACCAATGACCATCCTTATCCTTCGCCCATCCAGGAATCTGATCCCAGGTGGAGGGCTTGTAGGGCATAGTGATCTTCTTGCGCATGGCGAATTCGCCGAATTCAAAGCTCACGTCCCCGATGTCGGCCGTCGCGTTTTCACCTTCGGCGATCATCTTGGAGATTTCTTCGGCAGAGGACATATCCGTGTCCTGCGTCTTGATTCCGAGCTTCTGCAGATCCTTCCAGGTGCCGACCCAGTTAGCCCAAGTATCGGGCATACCGACGGAACTCACGGCCCCTTCTTTCTGCGCCGCCTTTAAAAGCGCATCCGTGTCCGCGGCCGACGCCGCAAAGGAAACCGTAATCGTTGCAGCAGCCAGAGCTGCGGTCAAAGTGGTGAATTTATTCAAAACTCGACTCCTGAAGCAAACGGGGCGCCCTGAAAATAGCGTTTCCCGGTTAATGAGACTTTCTGAGTTTAGCGGATGTTTCCGCAAAAGTTTCCGCGTTTACGTTCATCCGACGTTATTCCGCGATTTTTTCACGGCTTTGTTGCATTCTGGTGACAAGTCCCGCCGCCTACATATCGCCCGTCAACCTTTCCTATTTCACCACACCGAGCTTTTTGCTGAAAGCGATGCCAAAACCTTGACGTACTCCGTTGTCAAAAATCTGCCGAAGTCCAACGGCCACCGGAAGATGTCAAGATACTTCGAAAAAATGTTTTTGGAATCACTCGCCGCTAGGCAGGTCGTGAAAGCTGGCTTTCACGGCAACCGCCATTAATTTTCCGGAGACGCCCTTCAACCTTCCTGTTGTTCCACAAAAGCCATCGCTTCCGAAAGGCGCTTGGCCATACCGCCCAAGCGGCGCACGGG
>OIWS01003575.1_pt1 | contig 10902 bp, 6 predicted proteins | sample 1587611 | NCBI WGS metagenome assembly OIWS01 (sample SAMEA3888919, study PRJEB22519) | human gut metagenome | biome: human gut; feature: human-associated habitat; material: faeces | place: Denmark | collected 2010 | reverse complement strand
GAGTGAAAATGACTTTCTGTACATTGCCGTTGTTGTAATAAAACCATCCATTTGGATCGATTTCTGTAATGGCGATGACGTTGCTCGGGCTGGGAATTTCTACGATTTTTCGCGGAACCGAATGGGGGATTCCGCCGCTCGGGTCGATTACTTTGGCCAGTCCGAACCGTTCGCCGTTTTCATCGGTAAACAGGTTGGTATTCAAGGAGTAGCCTTTCTGATACCACCACAGCGGATAGGTGAATTGCTCATCGTTGAGGGCCGGGCAGCCGAAAATCGTATGATTCTGACCGGTCTGTTTCGCATAGAGGTTCCCCAGGAGCCAGGCGTAATTCGCCTGCCAGGAGCTTGTAGAGGCTCCTCCCAGTCCCGCCGTTTTGGAGGGGACGATCATGTCGGCGTTGTCGTTGATGTAGAAGGTGAGCAGCTGCCCCTGCTGTTTGAGGTTCGCGACGCAGTTCACCAGCTGCGCCTTCTGGCGGGCCTTCGCCAGCGCTGGAAGAAGCATTCCGGCCAGAATCGCGATGATCGCAATTACAATAAGGAGTTCTATCAGCGTGAAGAAATTCCGGAATGGATTTCCTGCGGTGGGCTGCAGCGTGATTTCACCCGTTTTACGCATCCGTTTCATGACATTTTCCTCGAAGTGGTTGTTTATTGGAGCCTGGCGGTTGAATTGCGAATGACAAGTTTGGTGCTCAGCGTCTCGCCCGGGAGTTCGGCGAGCGTGCCGGACAAATACAAATACAGGTAATTCGCCGCTTTGTAGCCGATCTCGTAGAGAGGTTGCGCCACGGTGGTCAGCGGTGGATTCAGATAGGCGGAGGCGGAGAGATCGTCGAATCCGACGACGGAGATGTCATCCGGGATCTTCCGGCCGGTTTCCCAGCAGGCTTTGTACGTCCCCTGCGCCATAGTGTCGTTTGAAACCACGACGGCGGTAACATCCGGCGCCTGACGGAAAAGCTGCATGGTCTGAAGGTATCCTGCTTCCTGGCCGTGCAGAGTCGGAATGTGATCGACGATCAATGTTTCATCTTTTTCAATGCCGTGGCGCTTCAAAGCGTCGTTGTAGGCTTTGAAGCGGTGCTGATGGTTTTCATCTGCGACCATGTCCATGGCGAGAAAGGCGATTCTGCGATGTCCGAGTGCGATCAAATGTTCCAGGGCGTCGATTTCTCCGCCGTAGGATTCGTTGTTGACAAACCCGATTTTGTCTGACCGGTACGGATAGTTCAGCATCATCACGGGAATCTGTGCTTTTTCCAGCTCTGCAATCTGAGGCATGTCGCCGGCGAAGAGGCAGACCCCGTCGCAGCGGCGTTCGCGGATCTGTTTCAGCAGGCTCCGCTTCCGGCTTCCGCTGTTCATAATGATCGAGAGATCCGCGCTTTCAGTTCCGGCGAATGCGGACATCCCGGTGATCAGCTCCGAAAAATATTCATCCATCAGCGGTTTTTCCTGCGTGAGGACCACGCCGATGTTGAAGACCCGTTTCGCGCCTTTGTTCGGGGAAAAGTTCAGCTCTTCGATGACCGCCAGGATTTTCTTTCGCAGTTTTTCGCTGACATCTGTCCGGTTGTTCACGACGCGCGACACCGTTGCCACGGAGACGCCCGCCCGTTCCGATACCAGCCGGATGTTGTTTGTCTTTGTCCGTCTCGGCATTTCTCTCTTTCGTCCTTCCTCGTTTCTTCTTTAAGTATATCGAAAAAATGCGAAAAGTCAATAGAGGATTGAAAAATTTTCGTAAATTTTATTTTATTTTTACGAAAATAAAAGTGATGCATCGGATGAGGCAATTTGCGCCCTGAATGCATCGCGTTTCGTTTTCCGAGGAACTTGAAGGGGGGAAAAGTGGAGCCGACTGTCGGGATCGAACCGACGACCTGCTGATTACAAGTCAACCGCTCTAGCCAGCTGAGCTAAGTCGGCACCGGGTAAAACTAATATAGTCCGCAATGGCCCGCTTGACAAATCGTTTCCCGGTAAAAAATGCGGTTTTTCCTTGATTTTTTCCAAAAAAATGGTACATTTACTCTTCCGTATATGTTTTAATTTCAACTTCTGCGGGACCTTTCACGGAATATGGCTGAGGAAACAACCGTACAATACGACGGCAGTGCAATCAAAACCCTTTCGGCGCTGGAACACATCCGGCTCCGGCCCGGTATGTACATCGGGCGCATGGGCGACGGTTCGCATCCCGACGACGGTATCTACATCCTCATCAAGGAGATCATCGACAACAGCATCGACGAGTTCATCATGGGCCACGGCAAACGGATCGAACTCGCCATCGACGATCACTGCGTCTCCATCCGCGACTTCGGCCGCGGCATTCCGCTCGACAAAGTGGTCGAATGTGTCTCGGTGATGAATACCGGCGGCAAATACAACGATGACGTCTTCAAGTTCTCCATCGGCCTCAACGGCGTCGGAACCAAGGCGGTCAACGCCCTTTCGGAATCCTTCCTCGTGCGTTCCATCCGCGACGGCCGGTTCCACGAGGCGCGCTTCGAACGCGGGGTGCTGACCGGCGAGGAGACCGGGGATTCCTCCGAGAAGAACGGCACGTTCGTCCGCTTCGTCCCCGATGCGCAGCTCTTCCCCAACTACGGATTCAAGCTCGAATACATCGAGAAACGGCTCTGGATGTACGCCTATCTCAACAGCGGGCTCTCACTCTATTTCAACGGGCAGCGCTACTATTCCGCCAACGGCCTGCAGGATCTGCTCGAATCCGAGACCGGCGAGGAGCGGCTTTACAACATCATCGCCTACCGCTCCAAGACGATCGAATTCGCGCTCACCCACAGCGACAACTACGGCGAAACCAGTTTCAGTTTCGTCAACGGGCAGTACACCAACGACGGCGGCACCCACCTCTCGGCGTTCAAGGAGGGGGTGCTCAAGGGGATCAACGAGTTCTCCGGCAAGAACTACAAGGCCGATGAGATCCGCGACGGCATGATCGGCGCGATCGCGATCAAGGTCAAGGATCCGGTCTTCGAGTCGCAGACCAAGAACAAGCTCGGCAACACCGATGTGCGCGGCCCCATCGTCGCAGCGGTGCGCGACGCCGTCGTCGATTACCTCCACAAAAACCGCGAAGTTGCCGAAATCCTGCTGGACAAGGTCGCCCGCAACGAACAGATGCACCGCCAGATTCAGGAGGTCAAGAAGAAGGGGCGCGAAACCCAGCAGAAGACCCGGTTGCGCATTCCCAAGCTCAAGGACTGCAAGTTCCATATCGGCGACAAGTGGCCGCGGCAGCTGGAGAAACGCGACACGATGATCTTCCTCACCGAGGGGGATTCGGCGGCCGGTTCGCTCGAGGTCTGCCGCGACGTCAACTGTCAGGCGATCTTCGCGCTGCGCGGCAAGCCGATGAACTGCTACGGCGAAAAGTTCGACAAGATCTACAGCAACGAGGAGCTGACCTTTCTGATGCAGGCGCTCGGCATCGAGGACGACATTGAGAATCTCCGCTACGACAAGGTGGTGATCGCGACCGATGCCGATGTCGACGGGCTGCATATCCGCAATCTGCTCATTACCTATTTTCTCTGCTTTTTCGAACAGCTGGTGCTCTCCGGCCACCTCTACGTGCTGGAGACGCCGCTCTTTCGCGTGCAGAAGCCGAAGGAGAAGCCGGTCTACTGCTACAGCGAGGCCGAACGGGATTCCGCCGCCGCGAAGCTCGGGAAGAAGGCGGAGATCACCCGGTTCAAGGGGCTGGGGGAGATTTCGCCGAAGGAGTTCGGCCAGTTCATCGGCGAGGAGATCAAACTCCAGCCGGTCACGCTTGAGAACATGCGCAACGTGCCCGAGCTGCTCGGCTTCTTTATGGGCAGCAACACCCCGAAGCGCCGCGAATATATCATGAACAACCTGGAAGTGCATAAATATGAGTGAGGAAACGGAGAAGCCTGAACTTGACGCTCCGGTTCCCGCCGAACCGGAAGAGGCGCAGGGGAACGGCGAAGCGGGCGAAGGCGAGAACGGCAGTGTCGCCGCCGAACGTTACCGCGGCAACAACGACTATTTCCGGATGATGATGGACCGGAACTTCCTGGAATACGCGAGCTACGTCATCAAGGACCGCGCCATTCCGGATGTTGACGACGGTCTCAAGCCGGTGCAGCGCCGGGTGCTCTGGGCGCTCTATCAGGTGTACGACGGGCGCACCCACAAGGTGGCGAACATCGTCGGCAACACGATGCACTTTCATCCGCACGGCAACGCGTCGATCGAAGATGCGCTGGTGGTGCTTGCCAACAAGGAGTATTACATCACCCGGCAGGGGAATTTCGGCAACATCCTGACCGGCAGTCCGGCGGCGGCGGGGCGGTACATCGAGTGCAGTCTTTCGCCGCTCGGGCATGAGGTGCTGTTCAACAACGACATCACCGAATTCGTCGACACCTACGACGGGCGGGGAATCGAGCCGGTGGTGCTTCCGTCGAAGGTGCCGTCGCTCCTGATGCTCGGCAGCGACGGCATCGCGGTCGGCATGGCGACGAAGATCATGCCGCACAACTTCAACGAACTGCTCGAGGCGGAGATCGCGGAGCTGCGGGGCGAACCCTTCCAGCTCTACCCGGATTTCCAGCAGGGCGGGCTGATGGATGTGCGCGAATACAACGACGGCAACGGCAAGATTACACTGCGGGCGAAGATCGAAATCGTCGGCCGCGACCTCATCATCCGCGAAATTCCGGCCACCACCACCACCGAGACGCTGGTGGCGTCGATCGAGAAGGCGGCCGAGAAGAACAAGATCAAGATTTCGAGCGTCAACGACTACACCACCGACAAGGTGGAGATCAAGGTGGTGCCGACCCGCGGATACGATCCGGAGAAGACGATGCGGGGGCTGTACATGTACACCGACTGCTCGGTTTCGATTTCGGTGAACATGACGGTGATCCGCGAGAGCCGCCCGGTGCAGATGAGCGTGTCGGAGGTGCTCCGGCGCAATACCGCAAAATTGCTGGAGCATCTGAAGCGGGAGCTGGAGATCGATCTGGAGCGTCAGGAGGCGCTCTTCCACGCCAAGACGCTGGCGCAGATCTTCTTCGAGAACCGCATCTACAAGAAGATCGAGGAGTGCAAGAGCCAGGAGGAGGAGTACGCCGAGGTGCACGCCGGGCTGGCCCCCTTCCGCGACATGCTGCGGCGCGACGTCACCGACGAGGATATCGACAAACTGCTTGCCCTGCCGGTGCGCCGGATCAGCCGGTTCGACATCGAGAAGAACCAGCGCGAACTGGCCGAGGTGCTGGCGAAGATGGAGGAGATCAAGCGCAACCTCGGCAACCTCAAGGGGTATGCGATCCGGTATTTGAAGGGGCTGATCACGAAGTACGGCAAGGAGTTCCCGCGCCGCACCGAGATCGAACACTTCGAGAAGATCGACCGCCGCGAGGCGGCGCTCAACAACATCAAGGTCGGCTGGGATCGCAAGAACGGCTACATCGGCACCTCGATCAAGAGCGACGACGTCGTCGCCTGCAATGAGTTCGACCGCTTCCTCTGCGTCGAAAAGAGCGGCGCCTACAAGGTGATTGCGCTGCCGCCGGAGAAGCTCTTCATCGGGAAATTGTACGACTTCCGCAAATATGATGAAACCACGGTGTTCGGTGTGATCTACCGCGAGGTGAAGTCGGGCAAATACTACGGCAAACGCAGTGCGATCGGCGGATTCATCCTCGACAAGGAGTACGCGCTCTGCCCGCCCGGTTGTCGGCTGGAACTGCTGACTCCGCGTGCGGATGCGATTTATCTGCTGACTGAGAGCGGGGCGCGCAACCGCCAGACCCAGCGCGAGATCAATCTGATGGAGCTGCCGGTGCGCAGCCCGAAGGCGCGCGGACTTTTGATCGGTTCGAAGCCGATTGTCAAGATCACTCATTCGCGTTATCTTACGCCCGAGGAGCTGGAAGCGTTCCGGGTTGCCGAATCCGTTGAAGAGGCGGAGCCGGCCGAAGGAGAAAACGAAACCACGCCGGAAGTTCCTGCGGCGGAGGCCGTTCAGGACGCGGTTCCGGCGGAGGCTCCGGAGGCTCCGAAGAAGAGAGCGGTGAAACCGTCACCGGAATCCGCCGTAAAAGCGGAGCCGGAGCCGGAACCCGTACCGGAACCCGCCAAGGAGCCGGAACCCGTGGCGGAACCGGAACCCGTGGTGGAGCCGGAACCGGAACCCGTGGCGGAGCCGGAACCGGAATCCGCCGAGAAATCGGAACCTGTATCGAAACCGGAACCTGTGGCGGAGCCGGAACCCGTGGCGGAGCCGGAACCGGAACCCGTACCGGAAATTCCGGAAGAAAAAGGGGAAAATCCGGCTCCGGCGGCGGATGAAGATACGCCCCCCTGGCGTACCGATGAGGAACCCACAGCGACAGAGGCTGTGCCGGAACCGGTTCCGGCAACATCGACGGTTTCCGGAGAGGCCGGAGAAGCTCTGGTGCTGGACGATACGCCGTTGCGGCCGCGCCGGTCGCGTCGGCCGCGGGAGAAGGCTCCGGCGGCCGAGCCGGCTCCGCCGCCACCCCCGCCGGACGATGAGGATTTCGGCATGGTGCAGCCGGAGTTTGGATTTTAAATTTCAGGAGAGAAAATATGGCATTTCTGCAGTGTTCTTTTCATTCGGATGTTCTCGGGCGGGCCTGTTCGATGAACGTCATTCTGCCGCAGAAGGTGACGACCCAGATCGGCATGACCAGTTCCGGCGGCGGAAATCGCCGCTACCCGGTGCTCTATCTGCTGCACGGACTGAGCGACGACCACACCATCTGGTCGCGCCGGACCTCGATTGAGCGGTATGCCGCCGAATATGAACTGGCGGTGGTCATGCCGGATGGCGAACGCGGATTCTACACCGATATGATGCAGGGGCCGCGCTACTGGACCATGCTCACCGAAGAGCTGCCGGCGATCGCCGCCTCGTTTTTCCCGATCAGCACCCGGCGGGAGGATACCTATGTCGCCGGGCTGTCGATGGGCGGCTACGGGGCGCTCAAGTGCGCACTCCGGCTGCCGGAGCGTTATGCTGCGGCCGTCGCGCTCTCCTCGGTGGCGGACGTTCGTTCCTGGTTGGAGACCTGCCGGATGAACCGGGAGGAGGCGACGCGGATTTTCGGCACGGTGAAGGATCTGATTCCGAACCGCAACGATCTTTTCGCTCTCGCGGAGGAGACGGTGAAGCTGGCTTCCCCGCCGCGGCTGATGATGGTCTGCGGCACCGAGGATGGTCTGCTCGACGCCAACCGGGCGCTCCGGGCGCATCTGGAGTCACTGCAGTATCCGGGATTCCGTTACGAGGAGGGGCCGGGCGCCCATTCGTGGGGATTCTGGGATCACTGGATCGTTGAGGGACTGAAGTTTCTGATGGAAGGGCGGTCCGATGTCCGCTGAACCGGTTCCATCGGTGGAGGAGTTCCGCCGCGTTTCTCCGCTCCGGCGCGCCTGGGTGCTCTTCTGGGCCTACGTCAGGATCACCTCGCTGGTGATCGGCGGCGGCTATGCGATCATCGCGGCGGCGCAGGATGAATTTGTCCGGCGGCGCAAATGGCTCACCGAGGACGATGTGCTCGAAATGATCACCATCACCCAGACGGTCCCGGGAATCCTCGCCACCAATTCGGCGATCTACGTCGGCTGGCGGATCGGCGGATATGCCGGTGCGTTCGCCGCCATGATCGGTTCGATTCTGCCGTCGCTGGTCATCATCATTTTGATTGCGGCGGGCATTTCCAGCATTCAGAGCACGATCGACACCCCGGCGGTACAAGGGGCGTTCAAGGGGATCATCGGCTGTATCGTCGGCATGGTGATCGTCACTGCGCTCAAGATGCGGCGCAAGGCGGTGGTCAACCCCTTCGGCTGGATTGTTGCCTGCGGCTGCTTCCTCGGGCTGACCGTATTCAAAGTGGGACCGGCGTGGCTGATTGTCTGCTCCATCGCCGCCGGTCTGGCGAAGGTGGCTGTGGACCGGATTGTCGCCCGCGGCCGTGCGAAACAGGAGGCGGAACGATGATCTCGCTTTTCGGTCTTTACTGGGTTTTCTTCAAGTTCGGACTGCTCTGCTTCGGCGGCGGTTACATGCTGGTGCCGCTGCTCACCGCCGAACTGGTCGGGCCGGGGAAGCCGCTCGCACCGGGGGAGTTCGCCAATCTGCTTTCGATTGCGCAGGCGACGCCCGGGCCGATCGGCATCAACACCGCCACCTACGTCGGGTATACGCAGCACGGCGTGGTGGGGGCGGTCCTCGCCACGCTGGGCATGATTACGCCGGCGATGATTCTGGTGATTCTGGCGATCCGTCTGCTGAAGCGTTGGGAGTCGAGCCTGGCGGTGCAGGGGTTTCTCACCGGGATGCGTCCGGCCTCCTTCGGCCTGATCCTTTCGGCGGCGGTGATCTTCGCGGAGCTCTCGGTTTTCACCGGTGAGATTCCGTGGGGAAAACTGCTGGAGGGGGGCTTCTGGGGCGAGATCGGAATCCGCCCGGCGGCGCTGTTGATCGCGGCGGCCACCACGGTGATCATGCTCCGGACGAAGATCTCCTTCATGTATCTGTTGCTTCCGTCTGCCGTGCTCGGCGCATTTTTCTGCCGCTGACCGGGATGGAAAAAGAGAACCGGGCCATTACATTTTGCTGATATTTCGCCGGTTCGGATGAAATCTGATTTGAAAAATCGGCATTTTGGTGTATAAGTGTATACTATCGTATCCGTTTCCGGCGGTCTCTTCCGGAGGCGGATAAAGTGAAATGCATCATGACGGCGCGGCCGGCGGGCCGGCCGTTTTCAACCTCAAGGGGAGAATAGAAGAAATGAGACAGAATCGATGGATGGTGTCGTTGTTCGCCGCCGGTGCGGTGGCGTTTTCCGCCGGTGCCGCGGAGGCGGCCAAGCCGGCTCCGGCCAAGGCGGCTCCGGCCGCGGAGGCGAAAAAGGCTCCGGAAGATGTCTGGAAGCTGATTCCGGATACCGTTGCGGAAGTGGACGGCAAGAGCGTCAGCAAGGATGAATTCGTGAAGTTCCTGCTCAAGAGCATTCCGGACGGCAAGATTCCGGAAGGTCTGACGGCGGAGATGATCCGCAAGGAGGCTCCGGGGCTGGTCAAGCAGATGGTGCTGGACCGTCTGATCTCGGCGCAGGTGGAGAAGGCGGGGATCAAGTCCTCGTATGAGATGGCCAAGGCCAAGCTCAATGAGCGGTTCAAGTCGTTCGATCCGCAGCAGCTTGAGATGATCAAGATGCAGATGGCGCAGTCCGGCAAGGATTTCGACAAGCTGCTCGACGAGCAGGCGAAGAATCCGCAGATCCAGAAGGATGTCGCCATCGGCGAATTCCTCGAGAAGAACGTGATGAAGACGGTGAAGGTCACCGATGAGGAGGTTCGGAAGTACTACGAGGACAACAAGGCCACGCAGTTCACCGAACCGGCCGACCAGCCGGATACCGTCCGTGCCTCGCACATCCTCATCATGGCGGAAGAGGGCAAGGCGAAGCCGGAGGAGATGAAGGCCGCGCTGGACAAGGCGACCAAGATCATGGCGGATCTGAAGAAGAATCCGGAGAAGTTCGAGGAGGTTGCCAAGGCGGAAAGTCAGTGCCCGAGCTCCCGGCAGGGCGGCTCGCTCGGCGCGTTCGGCAAGGGCCAGATGGTGCCGGAGTTTGAAAAGGCCGCCTTCGAACTGAAGGAAGGGGAACTCACCGGCCCGGTCAAGACCAAGTTCGGCTATCATATCATCCGCCGCGATGCGGCCAAGGGGCCGACGGTGATGCCGTTTGAGACGGTGAAGCCGCAGCTGACCAAGTTCCTCGAGAGCCGTAAGCAGCAGCAGGCCTTCCTGGACTACATCAAGAAGCTGGAGACGGAACACAAGGTCAAGTACACGATGCCGCTGGAAGTTCCCCAGCTCCCCGGTGCCGCGACGGCGCCGGCGGCGAAGTAAGGCGAGTGTTCGGAATCGGCCGGTGGAAGTGAAATTCCGCCGGCCGTTTTGGTTATTCCGCTCCGGTTCCGGGGCGGGCGGGGAAATGACGGGGAAATTGGGATCATGAGAGCTGGGGCGGTGATTGTACTGATTGCGGCGGCGTTTTGCGCGGTTGCCGCGGCGCCGGCGAAACCGGCTGCGCCTGCTCCGGATCTCAGCCGCGATCCGGTCTGGGGGCAGTTTCCGGCGGTGATGGCGGAGTATCGCGGGGGCAAGGTGACCCGCGAGGAGTTTGTCCGCTACGCGCAGGCCGCCCAGCCGAACCCGAAGAAATGGAGCCGGGCCTCCGCTGCCCGGACCGCTCCCGGGCTGCTCAAGGGGATGATCGACGAGCGGCTGTTCGCGGAGGCGCAGAAAAAGGCCGGATACCTTCCGTCGGCGGAGCGGACCCGGGCGATGCTCCGGGAGAAATACGCCGCACTGCCCGAAGAGACTGTCAAGGCGATTGCGCTCGAGGTGATGCGCAAAGAGAAGAGTTTCGACCAGTTTCTCGACCGGATCAGCCGCAATCCGGGGATCCAGAAACAGGCGGCCGCCGATGCGTTTTTCCGGCAGGAGGTGCTGGCGAAGGCGAATCTGAAGATCACCGACCAGGAGGCGCGCAACTTCTACAACTCCAACCGCTGGGGGTTCCGGTTCAGCGATTCGTCCCGTTCGGTGCGGACCACGCAGATCATGCTCGACGCGCGCACGAAGCAGGAGAAACAGGCGGCCCGCAGCGAGATGATGAAGTTTGCGCGGGAACTGAAAAAAAATCCGGACCGCTTCAACGCGCTCGCCGCCACCTGCGCTCTGCGCCCGGACGGGCGGCTCTCCGGCCCGGTCGCTCCGTTTGAGCCGAACCGGAAACAGATTTACGCCGCTTATGAGAAGGCGGCGGTGAAACTCCGTCCGGG
>OIWS01003573.1_pt1 | contig 10913 bp, 8 predicted proteins | sample 1587611 | NCBI WGS metagenome assembly OIWS01 (sample SAMEA3888919, study PRJEB22519) | human gut metagenome | biome: human gut; feature: human-associated habitat; material: faeces | place: Denmark | collected 2010 | reverse complement strand
CGCAGTGCAGCGACAACCAGCTTTCCGGGATACGCAACCAGAAGATCGGCTTTGTGTTCCAGAACTTCAACCTGCTGCCCCGTCAGTCGGTATTGGAAAATGTGGCGCTGCCTCTGCTCTATGCCGGCGTGCGGAAAAAAGACCGGCTGGTGCGGGCAAAAGAGATGCTGACCCGTGTGGGACTGGAAGATCGTGTGAACTTCAAGCCCACCCAGCTTTCCGGCGGTCAGAAACAGCGTGTGGCGATCGCACGTGCCATGGTGAGCCATCCCCGGCTGCTGCTGGCGGACGAACCCACCGGTGCGCTGGACACCCGTTCCGGCGAGCAGATCATGGAACTGTTTGCCCAGCTGAACGCAGAAGGTGTGACCATCGTAATGATTACCCACGAACTGGAAATTGCCCAGCACGCCCAGCGGATCGTAACCATCCGTGACGGCAGACTGGAACAGGGCGGTTTCGGAGAGCGCCGGACAGAACAGGAGGGCGATGCTTCATGACAAAGGTGAAAAAGATCGTGACCATAGCGGTTTGCCTGGCAGTAGCTGCCGGCGGCGGCACAGGCGGTACGCTTCTGTATCGCTCCAGACAGGCGAAAAAGCATGAGGTAGATGTGATGCCCGTTGCCAACATGGTGCAGTACTATTGGGGCGATGATCTGTCGATGGATGGTCAGGTCGTCTCCGGCGATGTGCAGAACGTGACACCGTCCAACGACCAGCTGGTGGAAAAGGTGCTGGTCAAAGAGGGCGACCATGTGACAAAGGGAACGCCGCTGCTGCAATATGACATGACGGCGGTGGGACTGGAAGTGGCACAGAAACAGACGGCGCTCGCCGTGGCACAGGACAACGTGCGCCAGGCGAAGAAGGAACTGGAACGCATCCAGAAACTGAAACCGTCAGAAGAGGCGCCGGTGATCCCGGATTATCCCGACTATCCGGACGAGCCAGACGAACCGGATACGCCGGACACACCCGGAACGCCCAAGGATACCCTGGCGGCGGTGACGGCGCTGACACAGGCGGCAGCCGGCAGCGGCTCGGAGAGCGACCCGTTCCAGTTCGCCTGCACCGGAACGACGGTGGTCAAGCAGGCAGTCCTGGACCAGCTGAAAGCATCGGGACAGTGCGCTGTCTTTGTGGTATACAGCGACCAGGGCGAAGTGCTGTACGGCTGGCTGGTGCGTGGCAGCCAGCTGACCGCTACGGGAGACTGGACACTGGGACAGAATGTTACCGTGACCGAGGACGGCGGCGTGCAGATCTCCGGAAACGGCGTCTGGTACGGTACGCTCCAGGTGGGCGGTACATTCGACTATGACCCGGCAGGCGGCGATGATTCATCCGGCGATACAACACAGCCGGCAGACACCACACCGGGGACTTCGGATGACGCAGCGTCTGCGCCGGGAACGCAGACCACATCACCGGACACCACAGCTGCACCCACTGCACAGATGCAGGGCGGATTTGTGATAACGCCTATGGCGGCAATACAGCCCATGGCATCCGCTGCATCGGACAGCGACAACTATGTCTACACCCGTGCGCAGCTGAAACAGAAGGCGGCAGAACAGCAGATCGCCATTCAGTCCGCAGAGATCGACGAGAAAAAGGCGCAGATCGACTATGACGGCGCAGTGGAAAAGCAGGAAAAGGGACAGGAACTGGCGAAGATCGACGGCGTTGTCACAAAGGTGGCAGAGTCTGTGGAATCCCTGGAGACCAACGAGCCGTACCTGGTAGTACAGGGCAGCGGCGGCATCATGGTACAGGGCAATGTCAGCGAGATGAACCTGGACAAGCTGACGGTCGGTTCCCAGATCACAGTGAACGCCTGGGATACCGGAGAAATGCTCACCGCAGAGGTGACAGAGATCGGCACAACGCCGACTGCCTACACCAACCAGAACGGCAGCGAGAACCCCAACAACAGCACCTATCCGTTCCAGGCGGCAGTGACCGATTCCACCAGCCTTTCCGTGGGCAGCTATGTGAGCCTCAGCTTTACCAGCGAGGTGGACAGCAGCACGTTCTATCTGCCCATGAGCTATGTGCGGCAGGAAAACGGACAGTACTATGTGATGCGGGAATCCAAGGACAAAAAGCTGGAGCGGCAGAACATCCAGACGGGAAAGATCATCGGCGGCAGCGCCATTGAGATCCTGTCCGGCATCAGCCAGGAGGACTACATCTGTTTTCCCTATGGAAAATATGCGTCAGAGGGTGCGCTGGTCCATGAGACCAACGGCACATCGGAATATTAAAGGAGGGACAGAATATGCTGGAAAACATCCGTTTATCCTTACAGGGCATTTTGTCCCATAAGGTGCGTTCCATTCTCACCATGCTGGGCATCATCATCGGCATTGCGGCGATCATCGCCATTGTTTCCACCATCAAAGGCACAAACGAGCAGATCAAGAACAATCTGATCGGTGCGGGAAACAACACGGTCAGCGTCCAGCTGTACCAGGGCGACAGCCCCTATGACTTCACCTATCAGTCGGCGCCGGACGGCGTGCCGGTCATCTCCCAGGCAGTGCGGGACAACATCGCCGCACTGGACAATGTGGAATCGGCATCCTTTTACCGCACACGTTCCTACTGCAACAACGTATACTATCAGAACACCCAGTTCAGCGGCGCCATGTTCGGCATAGATGCCAGATACTTTGACACAGCCGGCTATGAGGTGCAGCAGGGAAGAGGATTCCTCAGCAGGGAATACACCGACAACGCCAAGGCAGTGATCCTGGACAGCACCGCCGTCAAGAGCCTGTATTCCTCCGAAGATCCGGTGGGAACGGTCATCGACATCAACGGCGAGCCGTTTACGGTGGTGGGGGTTGTCACTGAGGTGAACAGCTTCGAACCGGTCATCAACTCCGAAGAGGACTACTGGACTTATATGGGAAACAGCGGCGGCAAGATGTTCATTCCGAACCAGTCCTGGCCCATTGCGTACCAGTATGACGAACCGGAAAACTGCCTGGCAAAGGCAGTGGACACTGACAGTATGCCGGCTGTGGGAAAAAAGGTGGCAGAACTGATGAACGCCACCATCCGCACCACCAGCGCCGGCGGCGAAAATGACAGCAGCCAGGTGAAATATGACAGCCAGGATCTGCTGAAACAGGCGAAGTCCCTGCAAAAGCTCAGCTCTTCCACCAATACCATGCTGATCTGGATCGCCAGCATTTCCCTGCTGGTCGGCGGCATCGGCGTTATGAACATCATGCTGGTATCTGTAACAGAGCGTACCCGTGAGATCGGTCTGAAAAAGGCGATCGGTGCGAAAAAGGGAAAGATCCTGGCGCAGTTCCTGACAGAGGCATCTGTGCTGACCAGCATCGGCGGCATCATCGGTGTGGGCATCGGTATCGGGCTGGCACAGCTGATCTCCAAGATCGCATCCGTGCCGGTGGCAATCAGTTCCCTGTCCATTGTGGTTTCCGTGGTATTCTCCATGGTGGTGGGCATTGTCTTTGGACTGATCCCGTCCATCAAGGCATCCAACCTGAATCCCATTGACGCTCTGCGCTATGAGTGACGCAGTGTCATTTTACTTTCAATTTGTTCAACTTGTTCTATGATAAACAGAAAGCTCCGGTCTGCGGAAAAATTGCAGACCGGAGCTTTCGCAGTTGGTGAAAATGGCTGCTGTACACATTGCATTTTCTGAAAAATCCCCTTGACAAATGGGGCGTGATAGCGTATAATAGAAATAGAAAGAGCATACCAGTAGACGGTTTGCTCCCATTCGTGATTATTTGAAATAACCGCCTTTAGTTGGAAGCTGTGGGGCGGTTATTTCCGTTTCTTGAAGTTTAAGTAAGCAAGATATGCTTTGAATACTTCACAAACCATGCTAATGCACTTGACGAGAATGTCTATGTTCATTTGCACTCACTCCCTTCCGGGAGCTGGAATCGACCGCCTACCGTTTCAGGTATGCCCTCAGAGTCTCAGTATACCACACTTTGCAAAAAATGTCAAACAAAAGCAGCTACAATTTTTCGGCAAAAAATCCCCTTGACAAACGGGGCATGATAGCGTATAATAGAAATAGAAAGAGAGCATACCAGTAGACGGTCTGCTCCTACTGCTTTAGTTAAGATAAAGATTTAACCGCCACAGATTTGCGAAGTCGTGGGCGGTTATTTCTTTTTATTCTCGTCATTGCGGTGATCTGCATTACTATTTTTATGATTATAGTAAATGTAAAAGATCAGACTTGCGAGATTTAACAGAATACTGCAAATTTTCAGCAAGTCGTCAAAAGTGACGTACTGATCCATCATAGCAATCACCTCCCAACTGTTGTAAATTCAGCAGTGGGAGCAGAAGCAAAAGAATTTTCAAACCGCCTACCGTTTCAGGTATGCCCTCAGAATACACTTTGCAAAAAATGTCAAACAAAAGCCCCTTTTGTTGAACCGCCTCCTAAAAGTTAGTCAAAAAAATCTAACGATTTGGGATTGGTTCATGTCAAGGGGCTTTTTTCATTTTTCGCACCGTTTTTCTTACCCTGCCGGGAACGTCAGTGTGATGGCAGTCCCCTCGCCGGGTTCGCTGTCCACGTGGATGGCCGCATGGTGGAGCGCTGCGCCGTGCTTGACGATGGACAGCCCCAGACCTGTGCCGCCCACCGCCTTGGAGTGGCTCTTGTCCACCCGGTAGAACCGCTCGAAGATGCGTCCCTGCTCTGCCGCCGGGATGCCGATGCCGGTATCCTTGACGCACAGTTCCACATGGTCTGCCGCCTGGCGGACATCCACCCAGACCCTGCCGCCGGGGCGGTTGTACTTCACCGCATTTTCGCAGAGATTGTACACCATCTCCCCCAGCACCTGGCGCACGCCGTTCACCACGCCGTGGCTGCCGTTGGTCACCAGCGTGACCCCGTTTTTCCGGGCAACAGACGCCAGCTGCTGCACCACATCCCGTGCAGTCTCCAGCAAGTCCACCGATTCCCGTTCCATGGGGACCTGGTTTTCGTCCAGCCGGGACAGCTTGATGATATCCCCGATTAGGGTAATGAGCCGCTGGGACTCGTCATAGATCTTGCCGGCAAAATGAGGGATGTCCTCCGGTCTGACGATGCCGTTCCGGATGATCTCCGCAATGCCGGAAATGGAAGTCAGCGGCGTTTTCAGCTCGTGGGAAACATTCGCCGTAAACTCCCGGCGATACTGTTCCTGCGCCTCTTTTTCCGTCACATCCAGGGTCAGAATCACCGCACCCACCAGATCCAGCGCATCCTCCTGCTGGCACACCGGGCTGGCAATGATCTGATAGACTCTGCCGTCCAGTTCCAGGTTCTCCTGGGCATGACGACCCTTGAGGGCGCTGTCCACCACGCTGCGGAATCCCTCGCTCCGGTTCACCGCCAGCAGATTTTCGGGGACGCTTTCCGGCGCCATGCCAAAAATGCGCACAGCGCTCCGGTTATAGGACAAAATCTGATAGTTCCGGTCTACCACAAACAGTCCCTCGCTCATATTCTCCGTAATCATGGAAAATTCCTGCTGCTGCTTGCGGATCTCTTCCATCTGGCTGCGAATTTCCCGGTTCTGGGCAGCGATACGCTGTAAAAACGGCGAAAGCTCGTCATAGGTCTCCACCTGTTCCGGATGCTGCAAGTCGATGCTGCCCAGCGGTTTCACGATCTTCTTGGACACCCGGTAGGACAAAACCCCGGCAAGGGCGCACGCCGCCAGGAAGATAAACACCACCGGCGAGATCATGCCGCCCATGAGGAACAGCACCGAGCGCTGAGACATGGCGAGACGCAGCACCGTGCCGTCCTGCATCCGCTTGGCGTAATAGAGGGTATGCTCCGACAGGGTGGACGAGCGGCGGATACTGGTGCCGGACTCGTTTTCCAGCGCCTCCTTCACCTCTGCCCGGTCGGCGTGGTTTTCCATAGTGCTGGGGTCGCTGCGGTTGTCGAATTTTACCGTGCCGTCTGCCTCGATCCAGGTGATGCGGCACTGGCTGGACGACATCTCGTCCAGATACTTCATGCCGTCCTCTTTCACGCCCTGCTCCACAAAGGACGCCGTGGTGCGCATCTGATCCAGCATGGCAGATTCAAAGTGTTCGTAGAGTACGCCGGTGATGAGTGCCAGGCTCAGCAGCAGCACAGACACCACCACGGCGATCATGGACTGAAAGATCTTTCTGGTCATGCCTTACCATCCCCCGAACGATAGCCGATGCCCCGGACGGTCTCGATATAGTTGCCGCAGTCCCCCAGTTTCTGACGCAGGTGGCGCACATGGACATCCACCGTGCGGCTCTCGCCGTCAAAGGAATAGCCCCAGATCTGGTTCAACAGCTGGTCTCTTGTAAAGACCACGCCGGGATTGTCCAGCAGCAGACACAGCAGTTCGAACTCCTTAAGGGGAAGGTTCACGGTCTCGCCGCTCACCTGCACCACGTGCCGTGTGGGATTGACGCTCAGTTCGCCCAGCCGCAGCACCTTTTCTTCCACCGGCTTTTCCGTACGGCGCAGCACCGCCTTGATGCGTGCCACCAGCGCCATCATGCCGAACGGCTTGGGGATATAGTCATCTGCGCCATTGTCCAGCCCCACCACCTGGTCATACTCTGTTCCCTTGGCGGTGAGCATAATGACCGGCAGCGTCTTGGTCGCCTGGCGGCTGCGGAGCTTCTTGAGGATCTCCAGACCATCCTCTTCCGGCAGCATAATGTCCAGCAGTACCAGTTCCGGTGTCTCCTCTGCCATCGCACGCCAGAACGCCGACGGCAGCCCGAACCCCTTTGCCTCCATGCCGGTGCTGCGCAGCGTATAGATCACCAGCTCCCGGATGCTATCATCGTCTTCTACCAAATAAATCATATTGCTGCCCTTTCTCTGATGCAGAGTCTGCGCCGCACCCTCCGGCAGCCGTGCCGGGGTACGGGAATGCACTCCGAATTACAAATAAAAAGAGGGAACGTCACAGCGATGTTCCCTCTTGACGTTTTTTACCGTCTTTATCGTACCATATTCCCGACGATTCGTCAAGGATGGTTTTGCAGTTTTTGTTTTGCGTATGGCAATGGGTGAAACGACCCTGTAGGGGCGAACAGTGTTCGCCCGTTGGTGTGTACGCCTCAGTCAAGCCTATGGGCGCCTTTTCAAGGCACAACAAAGACAAATCCCATCCGCCAGAACCTGTTTCACACGCAGAAAGGAACCGCTTATGTCAGAACGTCAGTTTCACATTCAATGCACAGCGGAGGACATCGGAAAGTATGTCTTTCTCCCCGGCGACCCCGGACGCACCGAGTGGATCGCCTCTTATCTGGAACATCCCGTAAAGACGGCGCAGAACCGGGAGTTCACCACATGGATCGGCACACTGGACGGCACGAAAGTGAGCGTCACCTCCACCGGCATCGGCGGCCCGTCTGCTGCCATCGCCATGGAAGAATTGGCGGCGCTGGGCGCACACACCTTTCTGCGCATCGGCACCTGCGGCGGAATGCAGCCGGAACTGATTCCGGGAACGCTCATCATCCCCACCGGTGCTATCCGCATGGAGGGAACATCGCAGGAATACGTTCCCCTGGCATTTCCGGCTGTCCCGGACTTCGGTCTGACACAGCATCTGGTCTGCGCCGCACAGGAGCTTGCATATGATTATCGTACCGGCGTGGTACAGTGCAAGGACTCTTTCTACGGGCAGCATTCCCCGGAGACCATGCCTGCCGCACAGACCCTGCTCCAGAACTGGCAGGCGTGGAAAGCCGCCGGAGCGCTGGCATCGGAGATGGAATCGGCGGCGCTGTTCATCGTGGCGGCGACACGCCGGGTGAAGTGTGCCACTATCCTGCAAATGCTGTGGAACCAGGAGCGCCAGGCGGTGGTGCGGGACAATGCACACGCCGCCGGCGACATGACGCACGCCATCGAAGTTGCTGTTTCGGCAATGCGCCGGGAGATCCGACAGGGAAAGAAAGAGGAAATGTAAGTTGGCAAATATATTTTGTGTAGAGGATGATACGGGGATCCGGGAGCTTATCACCTGCGCTTTGCAGTCCGGCGGCTATACCGCCGAGGGATTCCCGGACGGAAAAAGCTTTTTTCACCGGCTCCGGGACGACAAGCCGGCGCTGATCCTGCTGGACATCATGCTCCCCGATGAGGACGGCATCTCCATCTTAAAGCGGCTCAAGGGCAACGACGCTACCGCAGAGATACCGGTCATTATGCTGTCGGCGAAGTCCAGCGAGATCGACAAGGTGACCGGGTTGGAAAACGGCGCAGACGACTACATCACAAAGCCGTTCGGCATCATGGAACTGCTGTCACGGATCAAGGCGGTGCTGCGGCGCAGCCACACGGTACAGAAAGCGGAGAGCCACGTGCTGTCTGCCCACGATCTGACCATCGACCTGGATCAGCGGACGGTGGTCTATCTGGAAACAGAGATCGTCCTCACCTATAAGGAATTCGAACTGCTGTCCTATCTGGTGCGCAACCGTGGCACTGCCATTTCCCGGGACCGCCTTTTGGAACAGGTCTGGGGATTCTCCTATGAGGGCGAGACACGCACCGTGGATGCACACGTGAAAACGCTCCGGCAAAAGCTGGATGCCGCAGGATGTTCCAATCTCATTCACACAGTACGGGGTTACGGCTATAAGATCGGAGGCTAATCATGGAATGGATCGGATGGGCATTCGCTGCGGTGGCGGCGGTACTGCTGACGGTATTTATCTTTCTGTACCTGCACCAGAAACAGCAGGCACAGCACCAGCACAAAAAAGACCAGAAAGCCCAGGCAAAGCTCCAGACGGAGATGAGCCGGATGCAGAAGGAACTGTACCACGAACGGGACATCATCGGACTCATCCAGGAGCATATGGTAGAGGGCATCCTCATCCTGGACGATTCTGACAAGATCCAGCTGGCGAACCGCACCGCAACGGCACTGCTCAGCATCGAAAAGGAAAACTGGGACAACAAATCCATCTTCATCCTCACCGACAACCAGGCATTTCTGGATGCGCTGCGGAAGTCCAAAACAGAGCCGCAGCACGATATGCCGCCGGCTGACGATGATCTTCACAAGGGCTGCACCGTGCGCCAGCTGCTGAAGATCGACGGCAGCTACATCCGGGCGTACATCACCCGTGTGGAAATGGGCGGCATCTTCGGGACGATCGTGCTGCTGGTGGACGTGACCTATAACGTCAAGGCGGAAAAGATGCGCCAGGAATTCACCGCAAACGTCTCCCACGAGCTGAAAACGCCGCTGACCACCATCAAGGGATTCGGCGAGATGTTCGGCAGCGGCATGATTACCAAAGAGGACGACGTGGCGAAATACGGCGCCATGATCGAACGGGAAAGCGAACGCCTGCTCTTTCTCATCAACGATATCATCCGGCTCTCGGAGATCGAGGAACACACCGAGATGCTGAACACGCCGGTAGACCTGGCGGCGGCTGCCGGAAACGCCCTGCAAATTCTGGAACCCCAGATCCAGCGGAACAGGATACAGGTACATCTGGAGGGCAGATGTCTCCTGCTGCACAGCAACGAAGGCTATATGCGGGAGCTTTTCATCAACCTCATCGACAACGCCATCAAGTACAACAATCCCGGCGGCACAGTCTCCATCACCATCGAACACGTGGGTACACAGGCAAAGATCGTCATTGCGGACAACGGCATCGGCATTCCGCTCCAGGCGCAGAGCCGCATCTTCGAACGGTTCTACCGGGTGGACAAAAGCCGGTCGAAACAGCGTGGCGGCACCGGGCTGGGGCTGTCCATCGTCAAGCACATCGTAGACTGCCACAACGGCACCATCTCCCTGCGCAGCGAACTGGGACACGGCACGGAGATCACGATTTTGCTGCCGGAAAAATGAAAAACAATTGCAAGAGCCTGTTTCGTATCTGACGGTCGAAACAGGCTCTCACAGAAAGGACAGACAACATGAGAAATGTCATGCAGGAACAGGATGTGACCGACTGGAAAGCCCGTCTCGCCGCCTATGTTCCCGAAACCGAACAGGAACGCCGTGACCGGAACGAGATACTCCTTGCGGCGGAACAATACGGCACACAGCTGCTTTGGCGCAGCCACGCAGAAAGCCACTTTACCTGTTCCGGATTCGTCATGGACACCAGGCTGGAAAAGGTGCTGATGGTCTATCACCGCATCTACGACTCCTTCGCCTGGACGGGCGGTCACGCAGACGGTTCCAACGATTTTCTCTGGACTGCCGTCCGGGAGGCAAAGGAAGAGACCGGCATCCGAAAGCCCTATCCCCTCACCGGCGCTGTTCTGTCCCTGGACATTCTCCCGGTCAGGGCGCACCAGAAAAACGGCACACCCGTTCCGGAACACCAGCACTACAACGTGACCTACGGGCTGATTGCAGATACCAGAGAGACGCTGCGCATCGCCCCGGACGAAAACACCGCCGTGGACTGGATCCCCGTGGAAAAGCTGCCGGAGATCTGCAAAGAACCTCATATGCTCCCGGTGTATGAAAAGGTCATCGCCCGGATGCGCCGATGGAAAGCCATGCAGGAACAGGTCATGGCACAGCTGACACAGCCGCTTTTGTCGTGGTATCCCGGTCACGCCAGAGACCTGCCCTGGCGAAAGAACCGGCAGCCCTACCGGGTATGGCTGTCGGAGATCATGCTCCAGCAGACACGGGTTGAGGCAGTCAAGGGCTATTACCAGCGCTTTCTGGAGACCTTCCCCGACATTCCTGCTCTGGCAAACGCCGAACAGGACCAGGTGAACAAGTGCTGGGAAGGTCTGGGCTATTACAGCCGGGCTGCCAACTTGCGCAAGGCGGCGCAGGTCATTGTGGAACAATACGGCGGCGCATTCCCGGAAACGTGGGAAGAAGTCCGGCAGCTGCCCGGCGT
>OIWS01003572.1_pt1 | contig 10914 bp, 9 predicted proteins | sample 1587611 | NCBI WGS metagenome assembly OIWS01 (sample SAMEA3888919, study PRJEB22519) | human gut metagenome | biome: human gut; feature: human-associated habitat; material: faeces | place: Denmark | collected 2010 | reverse complement strand
AAAGCTCGGCATTCCGCAGAAGGATCAACAGTTTGTTCGCACTGACATCCAGCGTCAAACGTTAAAATGAACACAGGAGGAAATTTTCAATGATTCTGATCAAAAATGCACAGGTGTTTGCGCCAAAGGCGCTTGGCAAAAAGGACGTTCTGCTGGCCTATGACAAGATTCTTGAGATCGCGGACTGCATCGAGCCGTGGCGCGACGATCTGACCGTGATCGACGCGGCGGGCAAGATGCTCGTTCCCGGTTTCATCGACCAGCACGTTCACATCGTCGGCGGCGGCGGTGAGGGAGGTTTCGAAACCCGGACGCCGGAATTCCAGCTTTCCAAGGCCGTTACCTCCGGCGTGACGACGCTCGTCGGTCTGCTCGGAACCGACGGCTACACCAAGAGCCCTGAGTTGCTGCTGGCAAAAACCAAGGCGCTCAACAACGAGGGTATCACGGCCTACTGCCTGACGAACTCCTACGCATATCCGCCCAGAACCATCACAGGCTCTGTGGCAAACGATATTCTCTACATCTCCGAGATCATTGGCTGTAAGCTCGCCATTGCTGATCACAGATGCAGCCATCCCACCCGCGATGAGCTGATCCGTCTGGTTTCCGACATCCGCATGGCGTCGCTCGTCTCCGGCAAGGTCGGTGAGCTGCACGTGCATGTCGGCGCCTCGCCTGAAGGCATTGAGCCGCTCATGGACATCGTCCGCACGACCGATATTCCCATCTCCCATTTCCGCCCGACACATCTCGGCCGCCGGCTGGAGGAGGCTTCGCAGTTTACGCACATGGGTGGTTATGCAGATATCACCGCGAAGGCCGGCGTTTCGGAGTTTTTCCCCGGTCTGATGGAAACGGCTGTTCCCGAATTATTGACCATCAGCTCCGACTCCAACGGAAGCATGCCGAAATGGGACGAAAAGCATGAGCACATTGTCGGTATGGGCGTCGGCGACATGGCAAACCTCTACCGCGTGGTCTACGAAATGGTGACCCAGCAGGGCGTTGCTCTGGAAAAGGCGCTGCCCTTCATTACCTCAAACGTCGCCCGTGCACTGGAGCTGTATCCGCGCAAGGGCTGCATCGCTGAGGGCAGTGATGCTGATCTGGTCCTTCTGGACGAGGGCTATCAGATCGACACCATGCTGGCAAAGGGCCGCATCATGATGCAGGACAAGCAGGTACTTGTCAAGGGTACATTTGAATAAGTCTGCTGCCTGGCAGGCAAAGAATAGGGGGTAAACTATGTTTCGATTGATTCTCAAGCGATTGCTGCTGCTGATCCCAGTGCTGATCGGCGTGACCTTCCTGGTCTTCTCCATCTTGTCACTCGCCCCCGGCGACCCGGTTTTGGTCGTACTTGGCGACAATGCAACGGAAGAAGCAGCCGAGGCCATGCGCTCAGAGCTTGGGCTGGATAAGCCGTTCCTTGAGCGGTATGTCAATTATATCTGGGATCTGCTGCATGGAGACTTCGGCAAGTCCTACAAGACAAAGCTAAGCGTCTCTGACCAGATTCTCTCGCGCTTCCCCAACACGATCCTTCTGGCTTTGAGCAGTATGCTCATCGCATTGCTTTTAGGCATACCACTGGGTATATTGTCAGCGAAAAAGCAATATACCCTGTTGGATAACGTCGCGTCAGTCGGCGGACTGATTTCGGTGTCGATGCCGAACTTCTGGCTTGGCCTGCTGCTGGTTATCCTGTTCGCGCTGAAGCTGCGTTGGCTGCCGTCACAGGGTATGGGCGAGGACACCGGTTCGATGCTTAAGAGCCTGATCCTCCCAGCGGTGACACTGGGCACCGGTATCATGGCGACCATCATGCGTATGACGCGCTCAAGTGTGTTGGAGACCATGCGTCAGGACTATGTCTCTACTGCCCGTGCAAAAGGCATCTCCGAATCGCAGGTCACGACGCGCCATATGCTGAAAAATGCGCTCATTCCCATCATCACCAGCGCAGGTCTGCAGTTCGGTCATTTGCTCGGCGGCTCCATGCTGACGGAAACCGTATTTTCCTGGCCCGGCGTTGGACGCTACATGCTCGATGCAATCAAGACGAAGGACACGCCAGCCGTACTCGGCTCCGTCATTTTGATGTCGGTCAGTTTCTCGGTCGTCAATCTGCTCGTTGACATTCTCTACGCATTTGTCGACCCGCGCATCAAGTCGCAGTACAAAAAGCGCGGTAAGAAGCCCGCCCTGCGTGCAAAGAAACAGGAGGCATGACTATGAAAAAAGCACAGAATATGCCTTATCAGAGCCGCACGCTCGGCGCAGAAGCATGGTACCGCTTCAAAAAGAACAAGCTCGCGCTTGGCGCACTCGCTATTTTCATTCTTCTGGCGCTGATGGCGATCACCACGATCATCATCGACCTTGTCACGAATAACTCCATTTACGACAAGTACGTCATTTCTCAGGATCTACTGCAGCGCTTGCAGCCGCCCTCGAAGGAGCACATCCTCGGTATGGATGAGTTTGGCCGCGACATCCTGCTTCGCATCATCTGGGGCACGCGGTACTCGCTGTTTATGGGTGCGTTTGCCGTACTCGGCGCGTCGGTACTCGGCGGCATCATTGGCGCAGTCGCAGGCTACTACAACATGATGGACACGATCCTCATGCGCATCATGGACGTTTTCCTCGCAATTCCGACGACGCTGCTGGCTGTTGCGATCGTTGCGGCAATGGGTCCCAGCCTCGTCAATGTTGTTCTTGCCATTGCCATCTCCCAGACGCCGACCTTCGCACGCGTCATTCGCGCACAGGTACTGACGATCAAGGATCAGGAGTTCGTCGAGGCCGCCCGATCGGCTGGCGCGAGCGATGCACGCATCATTTTCCGCTACATCGTTCCCAACGCCCTGTCCCCCATGATCGTTCAGGTCACGATGGGCATGGCAAGCGCGATTCTTTCCATCGCTGGCCTTTCCTTCATCGGCATGGGCATTCAGGCTCCGATGCCAGAATGGGGCGCAATGCTGTCCAACGCCCGTACTTACATCCGTGACGCATGGCACATCACCGTTATGCCCGGTGCCGCGATTATGATTACCATTCTGATCCTGAACATCATCGGCGACGGCCTGCGTGATGCGCTCGATCCGCGTATGAAGAACTAGGAGGCCTGCTATGAGCGACATTCTGAAAATAGAAGACCTTGTCATTCAGTATGACACCGACAGCGGATGCGTCCACGCGCTCAATGGTCTGTCTTTGACGCTTCGCGAGGGCGAAACGCTGGGTCTCGTCGGCGAGACCGGCGCAGGCAAAACAACGCTGGCGCGCAGCATCATGGGTTTGATCCAGTGTCCACCGGGCAAGATTGTCAGCGGTAAGATTCTCTATCGCGGGGAAGACCTTCTGACGATGAAGGAAAAGCATCGTCAATCCATCCGCGGCAAAGAGATCTCCATGATCTTTCAGGATCCCATGACCAGCCTCAACCCCGTCACGACAGTTGGCGACCAGATTGCCGAGGCTGTCATGGCGCATGAGAAAATCGGCAAGAAGCAGGCATGGGAAAAGGCGCTGGAAATGCTGGAGACCGTCGGCATCAGCCGCGAGCGTGCGAGCGATTATCCGCACCAGTTCTCCGGCGGCATGAAGCAGCGCGTCATCATCGCCATCGCGCTGGTTCTCAACCCGAAAATTCTGCTGGCAGACGAGCCGACCACGGCGCTGGACGTCACCATTCAGGCGCAGGTGCTTGACACCATCCAGGCGCTTCGTAAAAAGCTTGACATGTCGATGATCCTCATCACGCACGATCTCGGCATCGTAGCGCAGACCTGTGAACAGGTTGCAATCATCTACGGCGGCGAGGTCGTGGAATACGCAGACGTATTTACAATCTTTGAAAACCGCATGCACCCCTATACACAGGGCTTGTTCAACTCCATTCCCAAGCTGAATGAGGATGTGAACCGCCTTGTGCCGATTGAAGGTCTGATGCCGGATCCCACCAATCTGCCAACGGGTTGCAAATTCTGCACGCGCTGTCAGTACGCGACCGACCGCTGCCGCGAGGAGCACCCGGAAATGATAGACGTTGGAAACGGGCATCTGGTCCGCTGCTTCCGCGCCGAAAATACCAACGCAGGAGGTGAGCAGAAATGAGCGCATCGAAGCAAACCATTCTGAGTGTTGAACACCTGAAAAAGTATTTTCAGACTGCTTCCGGTCAGCTCCATGCCGTAGATGACGTCAACTTTACCCTCGCAAAGGGTGAAACGCTCGGCGTTGTTGGCGAATCTGGCTGCGGCAAGTCCACGTTGGGACGTACCATCCTTCGCCTGCATGAGCCGACCGACGGCAAGGTGATTTTTGATGGCAAGGACGTCACCGCATGCAGCAAGCAAGAGATGAAGAAGCTGCGTGAGGACATGCAGATCATCTTCCAGGACCCGTTTGCATCCATCAACCCCCGCATGACTGTCAGCCAGACCATCGCGGAGCCGCTTCTGATTCAGGGCAAGTATAAGCCCAGCGACAAAGAGGCTCTTAACCGCCATGTACGTCAGGTCATGGACCGCGTCGGTCTTGCCCAGCGTCTTGTGAATGCCTATCCGCATGAGCTTGACGGCGGCCGCCGGCAGAGAATCGGCATCGGTCGTGCGCTTGCACTCGAGCCGAAGTTCATTGTCTGTGATGAGCCGGTCTCCGCGCTGGATGTCTCTATTCAGGCGCAGATTTTAAATCTGATGCAGGATATTCAGGAGGAAATGGGGCTTACCTATCTGTTTATCACCCACGATTTGAGCGTTGTCAAGCATCTGTCCAACCAGATCATGGTCATGTATCTGGGGCAGGTTGTGGAAATCTGCGATGCAAAGCAGCTCTTCCGTGCGCCGGTACATCCCTACACAAAGGCGCTGCTGTCCGCCATTCCGATCCCGGATCCGCGGGTCAAAATGAACAAGATTCCGCTCAAAGGCGAGCTTTCATCTCCAATCAACCCCAAACCCGGCTGTCGGTTTGCAAAGCGTTGCCCGTATGCCACACCGGAGTGCACTGCAGGCGACATCCCGCTGTGCGAGATCGAGCCCGGTCACAGCGTAGCCTGCATCAAGGCCGCGCAATTCAAGGATGCAATGGCGTAAACGCCAAGGAAAGAACGCAAATATAAGGAGGAACATTATGAAACATCGACTTCTCGCACTTCTTCTCGCCGCCTGTACGCTGCTTTGTCTGGTGCTGACCAGCTGCAGCAAGCCAACCGACAGCAACCAGAATAACAGCGCCGATGCCGCCACCCAGGACACCCAGCAGGCGGAAAGCAGCGGCAACTACAAGGACACCGTCGTTTGGGCGCAGGCCGCAGACGTGACCTCGATGGACCCGCACATCGGCAAGGAAACTGCCGCCGTTACGGTCACGTGCAACATTTTCAGCACGCTGATGCAAGTCATCGGTGACGGCGATCCCCAGCCGCTGCTTGCTGAGAGCTATCAGCAGCTCAACGACAAGGATTGGGAGTTTACCATCCGTCAGGGCGTCAAGTTCCACGATGGAAGCGACTTGACTGTTGAGGATGTCAAGTGGTCGCTTGATCGTGCGATCGCCTCCAACTATGTCAACTACATCGTCAGCTTCATCGAGAGTGTGGAGATCACCGGTGAGAACACCATTGTCATCCACTGCGCAGAGCCTTACGCTCCGATCCTGAATAACCTTTCGATGCCCTTCTCTGCCATCGTGCCCAAGGCCTACATCGAGGCCAACGGCGATGAATATTTCTCTCAGCATCCCATCGGCTCCGGTCCGTACAAGATGGTCGAATGGAACCCGTCCGACTCTGTCAAGCTCGAGGCGTTTGACGAGTACTTCATGGGCAAGCCCGCGACCAAGAACCTTGTCATGAAGGTCATCCCTGAGGCCGCACAGCGCGTCATCGCTCTGGAAATGGGTGAGGTCGACATTGCCTACTCCATTGAGGCCAACGACGTAGCCAAGATTGACGCCAACCCCGATCTGGTCAAGTATGCGCAGCCGTCCATGACCTGCTTCAACTACTTCTTCAATCTGGTCGATGCGGATCGTCCCACCTATGATCTGAAGGTTCGTCAGGCCATTTGTTACGCCATTGACCGCCAGAAGATCATCGATACCATCCTTCATGGCAGCGCCACGCTTGCTGACAGCATGATCGCGCCGATCGTTGCCTGCTACACCCCGACTCCGACTTATGACTACGATCTGGAGAAGGCAAAGCAGCTCATGGCTGAGTCCTCCTATCCCAACGGCTGCGACCTCATCATGGTTACCAACCAGTCTCAGCAGCGTCTCGAGATCTGTCAGGTCGTCCAGCAGATGCTCAAGGAACTCAACATCAACGTCGATATCCGCACCTATGAGCAGGCGACGTACATTCAGGCTCTGAACGAACACGAGCATGACATGGGCTTCTCCGCATGGATCACTGCCACCGGTGACGCCGATTACACCTACTATCCGTGCTACCACTCCACGCAGAAGGGCAAGCCCGGCAACCGCTCCTTCTTCGACAATCCCAAGGCAGATGAACTGATCGAGAAAGGCCGCAGTCTGAGCGATCCCGAAGCACGCAAGGAGGTCTACTCCGAGCTCAACCAGATCATCTATGAAAACTGCACGCAGCTGTACATTTGCCATCCGCTTACGGTCGAGGCCTGCACCAAGTATGTTGAAGGCTTCGTCAGCAACAAGGACGGCTACAACCGGCTGTGGACTGTGAAGTGCCTGCAGAGCTGATTTCTGCCGCAGACTTATTACAAAAGGGTTTGCCGCAAATTGAAATACAATAGAAATTTGTACAAGCGAATCGTCTAAACAACCAATACAGACGCTTTCAGAGGTGGATTTTCCTCTGAAAGCGTCTTCCTTTTGCAGCGTTTTTTTTGAAAAAACTACTTTACAACGCCTTCCATGCGCTTATTAAGATATATCTTTCAAGATTGCGTGCATACGGCGGTAAGGAGACGAATAAAAGGCAGAATGTAGTAGAGCGTTTCTTCAATCGGCTCAAGGAATTTCGCCGCGCTGAGACACGCTATGACAAACGGGACGCCTCCTTTCTCGCTTTTGTTATGGTCACCGCTTCGTGTGTCACTTTCAGCATTTTGCACATCTAAGTGCTGTTTTCAGATACACCCTAACCGCTTCCATCTTGCCTGCAAACACTTCACGCAAACATACACATTCAGCCTATTTCTGCCGCCGCGCGCTTTCCAAGAAGGATACAAAATCCCGATGACCGTGACCGGCCGCCGGTTTATTTCCGTTTCCGCGCTTTCGCCGCAGACTTTCCGGCAAAACGAAGGGCCTGCCGCCTGCTCTTTGCAGGCAGCAAGCCCTTTTCGCTGCTGGAATATTCTCAAAAAATCCGTCCGACGGTTCCGGTCACTTCATCGGGACAGGTACCGGCTCAGGAACTCTCTGGTTCTGGCCTGCTTGGGGTTGTTGAAAATCTCCTCGGGCGCGGCGTCCTCTAAGATCACGCCGCCGTCCATGAAGATGACCCGGCTCGACACGTCGCGCGCAAATGCCATCTCATGCGTCACGACCAGCATCGTAAAGCCCTCGCCCGCGAGGCGCTTCATCACGTCGAGCACTTCGCCGACCATCTCGGGGTCGAGCGCGCTCGTCGGTTCGTCGAAGAGGATGATATCGGGGTTCATTGAGAGCGTACGCGCGATTGCCACGCGCTGCTTCTGGCCGCCGGAGAGCTGGGCGGGCCGGGCGTTGCAGTAAGCGGACATGCCGACGCGCTCTAAGTAATCCCGCGCGATCTTTTCGGCCTCCTCGCGTTTCCGGTGCAGCACCGTCAGCTGCGGGCAGACGCAGTTCTCGAGCGCGTTCATATTATTGAAGAGGTTAAACTGCTGGAACACCATGCCCACGCGCGCGCGGTACTGCGACAAATTCAGCTCTTTTCCCGCGATGTCCTTACCCTCAAAGACGATCTTGCCGCCGGTCGGCTCTTCGAGCAGGTTCACGCAGCGGAGCATCGTGCTCTTGCCGGAGCCGGACGAGCCGATGATGCTGATCACATCGCCCTTGTTTACCGAGAAGCTGATGTCGCGCAGCACCTGATGGGTGCCGAACGTCTTTTCCAGATGCTCGAGTCTTAAAATCTCTTCCATCTTACTGCGCCTCCCGGATGTGAATTTCGGCCTGCGAATCAGAGCCGCTGCCGCAGATCGTGTAGTTGTCAGACCCCGCGAGCTTCTTTTCGGCAAGCCGCAGGAGCCGCGTGACCGTGAAAGTCAGGATGAAGTACAAAATGCAGATGACCGTGTAGACCTGGAACGTCTGCAAATTGATGCGCTTAATGACGCCCGCCATGTAGTAGAGCTCCGTGACGCCGATGACATTCAGCACCGAGGTATCCTTGATGTTGATGACAAACTCATTGCTGATGGACGGCAGAATGTTCTGAAGCACCTGCGGGATGACGACTTTGACCATTGCCTGCCCATGCGTCATGCCGACGGAATACGCGCCCTCGAGCTGTCCCTTATCGACGGAGATGATGCCGCCGCGGACGATTTCGGCCATGTAAGCGCCGGTGTTGATGGAGACGATGAACAGGCCCGCAGGAATGAGCGGCAGCGTCGCGCCGTCATTCAAAAAGGCGTAGCCCCAGTAGATGACCATCGCCTGGACCATCATCGGCGTACCGCGGAAGACCTCAATGTAGACGGCGATGATGGCGTTGACGATCTTATGGAGCGCGCAGAGTACTGCATTTTTCGATTTCGGCGCGGTGCGGATGACGCCCGTAAGCAGACCGATCAGGAAGCCAGCGGCTGTACCGATCAGGGCAATGAGCATCGTATAGCCGACGCCGGAAAGCAGGTAGCTGTAATACTGACTGACGATTCCGAGTACTTCTCTGATAAATTCCATCTTATCTCATCCGTTCCGTTCGTATTTTCTGATTCTTGCCTGAAATTGCTTACTTCTTGATGATGACCACGAGGTTGCTGTTGTAGTAGCAGTCGGTGAAGTCGACCTGCTCCTCACGCTCGGCCGTGGGGCTCATGCCGGCGATGATCGCGTCAACCGCGCCGGACTGGACGGCGGCGATCAGCGAATCCCACTCGTAGGAGTAGACCTCAAGGCTCATGCCGAGCTCGGCGGCAATGTACTTTGCGACCTGCACATCGTAGCCGCTGGCGTAGAGGTTATCCTTGCCGGAGATGGGAACTGCGCCGTTGGCATCGGTTGTCTGCGTCCAGTTGAAGGGGGCGTAGGCGCATTCCATTGCGATGCGGAACACACCGTTCGAGGTGTCGGTGTTGGAAGACTGAAGGACAATTGCATCACTCGACTGCGTATCGGGGTCTGCACTGAGGCTCACCATCTGCGCCATGAGCGCCTGACGGGTCTCGGTGGGGATGGTAGCAAGAATATCGTTGACGGTTGCGACCATGCTCGATCCGGTCTGGAACGCAACAGCAATGCCCGTTTCCGCGTCCGTTGCGGTAAAGCCGGTGTCGTTGTTCACGAACGGCAGGTAGGTCAGCGTATCGTCCTTGCCGCAAACCTCAAGCGCCGTGGGCTCTTCGGCGACATAGCCATCGATCGCGCCGGACTTCAGGGCGTTCAGAAGATCTGTAAAGTCGGGGTAGGACTTCTTCTCGACGCCGTCGATCTGGTCGATGACGTCTAAGTGGAACGTGCCGGCCTGACCGGCGATGACCGCGCCCTTGAGGTCCGCGATGGTGGTGGCCTTCGAGAGGTCGGTCTTCTGCCGCGAGCCGCAGGCGGTCAGCGCCAGACACAAAATAGCTGCTGCTAAAACGATGGATACGATTCTTCTCATGGGATGTTCCTCCTTTAATTTTCCCCAACAAAAAACGGCCAAAGCAAAGTGCTTCGACCGTTGGAACCGGAAAAACCGTATCGTCTGCAAATCGAATATAGCACTCCGCAAAAAATATTGCGACAGTCGTACAGATCTTCTCTGTACGCCCAACAGCAGCGGCTCTCAAAAGCCGTACCATTTCGGCGGAAGCACCTTTTGCATGCCGTCAGCAACGTTTGAGCGTCTCGGGCAGGCGACTGATTGGTTCCGCGCCTCTATATCTTTGAGTTTGACTGTTATTTCGTTGTTCACAGGTGTTCCTGTGATTTGTGCCTAGTATAGCACCGTTTTCCGACAAATCAAGCCTTTTTTTGAAAAAAGCCAATTTTTAACGCAAGCTATGAACATATACAGAAATCGGCTCCTATTTTTGTGCAGCCTGACGGACATTTACCGGTCTCCCCGGTCGAAGTGCGTCAGGTCCTTGATGACCTCGCCCGCGATGATGAGGCCCACGACAGAGGGCACGAACGCGGTCGAGCCCGGGATATCGCGCCGGTCGGTGCATTTTCTGGCCGTGCCGGGCGGGCAGATGCAGTGGTTGCGGCAACTGATGGCCGCGTCCTCGACGGGGCGGATCGGCTTTTCCTGCGAATAGACGACCTTGAGGTGCGAAACGCCCTTTTTCCGGCAGAGCTGCCGCATGACGCGCGCAAGCGGGCATACCGACGTTTCAAAAATATCCGCTACCCGGAAGGCCGTGGGGTCAACCTTATTGCCCGCGCCCATGGAGCTGATGATGGGAACGCCCGCGTCTTTTGCTGCTAAGACGAGCCCCATTTTGCCGGAAACGGTGTCGATTGCGTCCACGACATAGTCAAACTGCGAAAAATCGAACTGATTTTCCTCCCCGGGCAGGAAAAACGTCTTGTACGTTGTGACCTTGCAGTTGGGGTTGATAGAATGCACGCGCGCCTCTGCTACGTCGACCTTGAATTTTCCGACCGTCTCGCGCGTGGCGAGGATCTGCCGGTTCACGTTCGTCAGGCACACCCGGTCGTCGTCGATGAGATCGAGCGCACCCACGCCGGAGCGCGCCAGCGCCTCGACCGTAT
>OIWS01003557.1_pt1 | contig 10961 bp, 10 predicted proteins | sample 1587611 | NCBI WGS metagenome assembly OIWS01 (sample SAMEA3888919, study PRJEB22519) | human gut metagenome | biome: human gut; feature: human-associated habitat; material: faeces | place: Denmark | collected 2010 | reverse complement strand
CGTAGCGATAATGGCAGTGGGCGTACTCCAGCGGCGTGCCATCCTCCAGATAGATAACCTGCTCCACCTCCAGCACCGGATCGGTCGGTTCGCAGTGAAGATGCTGTTTATCCAGTTCCCCGGGCTTCATCGCCCGCACCACGCGGTAAGATCCCATCAGCTTCAGCCCCAGCGTCTCCTGCACATAGCGAAACACGGAACCTTCCAGATGGCTTTTGGTTAACCCCGGCACCAGCCCCACCGGCATGACCGTCAGATCCAGCGATACCGGCTCGCCGTTGAGCAGCCGCAGGCGAACAAAGTCATACACCGGGGCATCGGCGTCGATAAGCAGCGAACTTTGCTCCTTGTCGCTGGGAAAGCGCACCGCAAAGCGCACCACTTCGCTTTGCACCTCGCCAAGATGCTCCCAGGTTTTGGTGGCGCCGAAATAGTCGCTGCCGGGCAGCTCCCACTGCGACAGCTGAAGGAAATTTTTCCGCACAAAGGTGCCCTGCCCTTTTCGGGTATAGATCAGCCCTTCGACGATTAACTGGCGCATCGCCTGCTGGATGGTCATCCGGCTAGTGCTGAACTCGGCCGCCAGCGCAAACTGGTCGGGTAGCGGCGCGCTGGCAGGATACTGCTGGCTGATGATGCGTTTTTTTATTTCCCGTGCGATTTGCAGATACTTCGCCGTCATTTCCCGGTCCTTATCCATTCAGTGAGTGGCTGGCAGGCTGGATACACCATCTGACCGCCAGGGCAGCGTTACATCGCTTCGCCGTTGCTGCGGAACACCTGCTTCAGCCATGCATAGCTCTTCTTCGGCACCCGCCGCAGGTCCTTGAGGTCATGGTTTTCGCGATTGACGTACACCACGCCGTAGCGCTTACGCATATCGCCCTGTGAGCTCAGGATATCGATTAATCCCCAGCCGAGATAGCCGATCACCTGCGCCCCATCCTCAAAGATGGCCGCTTTCATGGCGTTGATATGGTCGCGATGGTAAGCGATGCGGTAATCATCGGCAATGGGATGTTCGCCGTCCCAGGACTCAATCACCCCGATGCCGTTTTCAATCGGGAACACCGGCAGGCGCCAATCGTTATAGTAACGAGTGATGATCGTCCGGAAGCCCAGCGGATCAATCTGCCAGTTCCATTCCGTCGCTTTCAGGAACGGGTTATCCTGGTTGCCAAACAGCATATAGTTGTTGACCGCCGTTCCCGGCGGGATCGCGTCGCTGTTCAATGTGCGGCTGGCGTAATAGCTGAACGCCAGATAATCGACCTTCACCGTCGCCATCAGGGCGAGATCCTCCGGACGATAGATATCATCGAACCCTTCCGCGGCGACAAAATGCATCACCTCCGGGCTATAACCCTCACCCGCGTAGGCGCGCAGCAGGTTCTGGTTTAAGAACTCATCCAGCTGCTGGGCGCAGAGGATATCGCGTGGTTTGCAGGTAGCCGGATAGACCAGAGCGTGAGCCAGCATTCCGCCCATCTGACACTGCGGCTTCGTCTGGTGCAGATAGTGAGTCAGATGGACGTGCGCCATCATCACATGATGCTGGATCAGATACAGTTCGCGCAGGGTCTTCTCCCCCTGCAGATAGCCGGAAATCAGAAACGCTTCCGGCGAATGGTACAGATTCTGCTCATTAAAGGTGAGCCAGTATTTCACCTTGTCGCCATAGCAGGCGATCATCTTCTGGCCGTAGCGGATAAAAGCGTCCATCACCCGGCGGTCGGTAAAACCGTTGTAGCGCTCCGCCAGCGACAGCGGCATATCGAAGTGGTACAGGCAGATCATCGGCTCAATGCCGCGGGCGATCAGTTCATCTATAAATTGATGGTAGAAGGCGATCCCCTGTTCATTGAATTCGCCATCTCCGTCAGGGCACACCCGGCTCCAGGCGATCTGAAAACGGTAGCAGTTCATGCCCAGATCCTGCATCAAATCGAAATCTTCCCGATAACGATGATAAGAGTCGGTCGCCACCTTCCAGTCGGAGGCGAACTCCGCCGGTTGACGGATATCATACACCGACATCCCCTTGCCACCCTCGTTCCACGCCCCCTCCGTCTGCATGCTGGAGACGGAGTTTCCCCATAAAAAATCTGCCGGTAGTCTGTTCTTCATGCTGCGCCTCGGTATATGACTAGTCATTTAAAGATAATGACTAGTCATATACCGGAAAGTGAAAAGGTAAGCAAAGGCCGGGATCGGTTTCTGTGAGCCGGACAAAAAAAGATCGCCCTGAAAGGCGATCCTGGCGATCGATGTGAATGATGGCGCGATTCTGTTGAGATCAGGCGCAGAGTTTGAAGAGCCAGTAGCCGCTGAGTGCCGCCCATAGCAGCATTGGAATGGAGTAGAGATGGAAGCGCCACCAGATGCGCCGATCGCTGGCCATACGCAGGGCGATAATATTGGCCAGCGAGCCCGGCAGCAGGCCAAAGCCGCCCACGTTAACCGCCCAGGCGAGCAGTATCGACGGCGGGACATAGTTGAGCAGCAGAATAGTCGAGGGCACATTACTGATCACCTGCGACAGGCCAATAGCGGTCAGCCACAGTCCACCGCCGGAGAGGGTCCCCACCCCGCTCAGCACCTGGTGCAGCGCCGGAAGCTGGGTCAGCAGATGGACGTCAATAAACATCACCATAAACACCAGCAACAGCGACCAGTCGACATGGACGATCACCGCCCGGGCCAGCACCAGGAAGCCCAGCAGCACCAGCGCCAGCCCCCACAGGGCCTGATTCATCTCCAGCGCCGTCAGAAACACCACATACAGTCCCAGACAGCTCCAGACGAGCTTAGGTTGCCATGACGGCGCCCTGTCGCTGCTCTGGTAACTGAGCCGCTTCGCCGGAAAACAGAACCAGCACAGCGCCAGCAGGGTCAGCATCATCGCCGCTGCCAGAGGCAGCATCTGACCGATAAACCCGAAGAAAGAGAGGCCGGATCGTCCCCACAGCAAAATATTCTGCGGGTTGCCGATCGGCGTCAGCAGCGAACCGGCGTTCACCGCCAACGCTTCGAAAATAATCATTCACTAAATAACTTATTCGCATTTTAATAATATAGGCGCGTTATATTAATGGTTATTGCGTAACTGGAACACGGTTTCAAGTGTTACAATCTATTGCAATCGTTTGGCTACCTGGTCAGCGATGCGTAAGCGAACGGCGAGGCGGGAACGAGGAGACAAGCGCCGGCGGGGAAGGCCGCCGACGGGAAAACGGCGCTACTTCTGGATCAAATAGCGAATGGTTGGGCCATCCTGTTGAATATCCAGCACCGTGTAGCCGTGGTTCCTTGCATCAAGCGGAATGTTATTGATCGACTGCGGACAGTCGCTGACCACTTCGAGGATCTCGCCTTTTTGCAGGGAAGGCATTGCCTCCAGGGTAGCGACCGCCGGATACGGGCAGGGTTCGCCGACCATATCCAAGCGATAATCAGGGATGATGTTTTTCATGCGCTCTCCTTCACGGTCCGGACCGCCGCCTGGCGGCGGAAAAAATGTCTCTCCCAGGCGATCACCAGCAGCAGGGCGATCAGCAGCAGTAGATAGGTGGCCAGTAGTCCGCCAAAGGGACCGAAGGCGTTCAGCAGGTTGACTTTCTGCCAGTGGGTGGCGAGCGGGGCGGCGATATCGTCCCAGCACCAGGCGAGCAGCGTTGAGCCGATGACGTTGCCCAGCCCAACCCACCAGTAGTGAACCTGGCCCTCCACCGCCCGGTACATCCAGCCGGTCTCACAGCCGCCGGCCAGCACGATGCCAAAGCCAAATAGTAGCCCGCCAATCGCCGCATTAGGACCGGCCCACATAATTTTCGGCGCCATCCCCAATTGCACATAGCTGAAGATACCGATGGCGCTCGCCGCCATGCCGAAGATAATCGCCTTCGCCATCACCGTCCGGCCGGTGATCCACATATCGCGAAAGGCGGAGGTAAAGCAGATCTGCGCGCGCTCAATAAGCAGGCCAAAGGCAATGCCAAACAGCATCGCCAGGCCGAGCGCCGGGTGGTCTGCGGCGGTGAGCAGGCCCCAGCCGATCATGGCGAAAAAGACCACCATCCCCTGGCGGAAACGGCGGCGCGCCTGCTGCGGTTTTTGGGTTAAGGGCGAGGCGGCGGACACTTTTTGCATTTTTACCGGGATGCGAAAAAGGGGCAGCAGCGTGAAGCGGGCGCCAAACCAGGAGCCGATGGCGGTGGCGATGGCAAACAGCCAGGCGTGCAGGGAGAACTGCGGAATGCCGGTGAAGAAGGCCGCCAGGTTGCAGCCCATCGCCAGCCGTGCGCCGAACCCGGCGATGATGCCGCCCGCCACGGCCTGCGCAATGCGGATCCGGCTGCGTGGCAAGCGCAGTTTGACGTTATTCGCCCACAGCGCGGCGGCCAGGCAGCCGCCGAACATGCCGATGATCATCCTGCCATCGATGCGGGTCAGCGGCGACCCTTCGAGATGTATCAGCTGGTAATAGCCCCACTGTTCGCTGTGGACGCCCAGCAGCTGCAGCAGCTGACCACCCCAGCGGGTGAATTCGCCGGTCACCGCCCAGAAGGTGCCGGTGATGCCAAAATAGTAGGTAGAGAGAATGCCCGCGGCAATGACCGCCGGGACAGGAGACCAGAACCGGATAAGCCAGGCCTGTTTGAAGGATTGCCATGTCATAAAAATGCCTCTGAACTCAGAAGGTATTAACGGTCGATGACCGACCAAAGGGGGCAAATAGTACCCGCCTTAGCGCCTGCTTTCTCTGTTTTGGATCAAGGCCCTACGCTTGCGTCAGCACGGCAACCAGCGCCAGCAGCGCGGGCAGCGCCTGAATATAGAGAATTTTGCGGCTGGCGGTCAGCGCGCCGAAAATCCCGGCGGCCAGCACGCAGGCCAGGAAAAAGATAACCACCTGCACCCCCGGCGCCCCCAGCCACAGCCCCCATGCCAGGCCGGCGGCCAGAAAGCCGTTATACAAGCCCTGGTTGGCCGCCAGCACCCGGGTCTGCCGGGCGAAATCGGCGCTGAGGTTAAAGGCCCGGCGCCCGGCGGAGCCTTCCCAGAGAAACATCTCCAGCACCAGGATGGCGAGATGAATAATAGCGACCAGCGCAACGAGGAGAGTGGCTAACACAGCGGTCCTTAACGATTAGGAGAATGTTTCTCCAGTATAACCGCAGGCGCTCACCAGGCTAGAGGACGACTGCTATAGTGCAGATAGCGTCATATTTTCCCGCCGCGAAGAGCGTCGGTTTATCTGATTGCCCTTTGGTTTAGCTAAGCGGTGCTAGCATGCCGGGTTCTTTTTACGGGTATGGCATAGGTTACTGAATGGTAAATAAATTATGGATTTTGTTATCAGGGCTACTAATGGTTGCCATGCCGTCGGCGCAGGCCGGGGAATTAAACCTCTATTCGATGAATACCGGTTCCTATGTCTATCATATGACGGGTAACCACGGACAATATAACGAACATTTCAATAACAACTTTTTCTCGGTGGAGCGCAAGTTTTCTCAGGATTCAAAATACAGCGTGCTGGTCGGAACGATGAAAAACAGCTTTGACGATCGTTGCCTGACCCTCGGCGTGCGCCGCGACTGGCTGAAAAACGATACCGGCTGGGTACTGAAAGGGGTGTATGCCTATACCGGGGAATTTTTCTTTGATGCCTTCAGCCACTGTGGGGATTCCGGCACCTACCGCACCGCCAAAAAAATCACCGGCATCGGTTTTTCGCCCTACCTCTATCATGGCCTGCAATATAATTTCACCAATTATTTCGGTGTGGAAGGCGGGATTATTGTGCCGGCGATCTTTGTGATGAGTGTTCAGTGGAGCTTTCGCTAGACGCTTTATTTCCCGGGAAAAGAGCAGGCCACCACAGGTGGCCTGATACTAACGACCTGGCGGCAGGAATTAATGGAAGCCGAGACGGATCAGATCCAACGGGCAGAAGCGGCCCTCGCAGCCGTCGATTTCAACGCAGTCCGCCCGGCGCAGCTGCTCAGCGGTTTTCCCCTCGCCATGGATAGCTTTAATCACGCCCGTCGTCCCGTTACCGGCGATCATTACCATGCTGCCGGTAGCAATAGCGTTACGATTACGGTCATAGGTTTTCATGGTCTCCTCCTCAATAAACCTGGGTGAAAGCAATGATTAAGCGCGCAAATTAATACCGCTTTCTGCCTAAAAAAGTTTTGAGGATAATCAAATTTATTTTAATAACCACCTGAGCATAAAGGCAAGAAGACCTTATGTTCGCCTCCATCGCATCGCCTGCGCGGCGAGGGGATGAAGCGTGATACTGTCCGTCATATGTCAGCCAGGTTACTGTTTTATGACCAGATTATTAACCTTGCCAGCCCGCGGAAAATAGCGAAAGATGGCACTATTCGGGCATCAACGGTGCCAGTGCCTGTCCTGAGGGAGCCATGAGTCAAGACGTCACCGCGAAGATGTTAAAGCCCGATTTTGATAGTGAAGTTTCCGGCCTGGTGCATGGCTATTTGTTTCATGAACAGCGCCCCCCGCAGCCCATCGCCTCTGGCGAGGTCTGCGCCCGCTATCAGGCGCTCGCCGATGACAAGGCGTTTATCTGGTTACACCTGAATCTTAATCATGCCACCGCCGAGAAATGGTTAACCAGCCACTTTCCGGTGGCCGATTTTTTCTTCGAGGAGATCCGCAGCGGCTCGCACACCACCCGCATTGAGCGACAGGGGGAAAATCTGTTCGCTGTGCTTAACGATGTGCTGTTTCGTCCGCAGGATACCAGCGCGGAAACCGCCACGCTGTGGCTCTACTGTAGCCCCAGGCTGGTGGTGACGGCGCGCTTCAAACCGTTGCGGTTTATCGAATGGATGCTGCCGCGCTTGCAGACGCTCAGGGTGAACACGTCTACTGAGCTGCTGGCCTTTCTGCTGGAGGAGCAGGAGGAGGTGCTGGAGCAGGTCGTCCGCCAGGCCAGCCGCCATGTTGACCTTATTGAAGAGCGTCTTCTGAGCAATCACGTGCAGCGCAACCGGGCCGATCTGGCGCGGCTACGGCGGATGCTTTTACGCTTCCAGCGGCTGCTGGCGCCGGAGCCGGCGGCGATGTTCCGGCTGCTTAACCGGCCGCCGGCGTGGATGGATCGCGCGGTGGTGCAGGCGTTTCGTCAGTTCACCGAAGAGTTTAGCGTGGTGCTTAACGATCTGTCGGGCCTGATCGAGCGCATCAGTCTGCTGCAGGAGGAGATTGGCGCCCGCCAGCTGGAGCAGAGCAATCGCACCCTCTATACCCTGACGGTGATCACCGTCCTCGCGCTGCCGATTAACATCGTCGCCGGTTTCTTCGGCATGAACGTCGGTGGGATCCCGCTGGCAAGCAACCACCACGGGTTTATCCTGCTGGTGGTGATTGTCGCTGTCTTTACCCTCGGCGCCGGTTACCTGGCGTTTCGCCGGCGCGATGACCTGTAGATTGCGCGTCGAATCAGCTGAGGCTGCGCAGGGCGGCAATCAGTCCTTCGACACCGCGTTCCAGCTTCTCGCGCGGGCAGCCGACGTTGAGTCGCAGAAAGCCGTTGCCCTCAGGACCATAGGTATAACCCGGCATAATCGCCACCTTCTGTTCGGCGATCAGCGCCTGCTGTAGCGCGCGATCGTCAACGTTGAGCGGGCGCAGGTCGATCCATGCCAGGTAGGTGGCCTCCGGCGGCTGCCAGCAGAGCGCGGGGAAGGCGTTGTTGAGCGTGTCGGCGACATAGCGCATATTCGCCTGCAGGTAGTCGCGCAGGGCATCGAGCCAGGGAGCCCCGTCGCGGTAGGCGGCGATATGGGCGACCAGCGCCGGCACGGAAGGGGAAGAGAGCCCGTCGCGACCCTTTAGCGCCTGCAGGTAGCTGTCGCGCTCGTTCTCTTCGGGGATAAAGCCGTAGGCCCCGGTAAAGGCCGGAATATTGAAGCTCTTCGAACCGGAGGTGAACAACGCCCATGCTCCCTGAGCGACCTCGCTCCACGGGATATGGCGGTGTTCGCCCCAGGTCATGTCCATATGAATTTCGTCGCTAATCACCCTGACGCCATGTTTTTGACACAGGGCCGCCATGGTCTCCAGCTCCTCGCGACGCCAGACTTTCCCCGTTGGGTTGTGCGGGCTGCACAGCAGCAGCAGGGTATTCTTTGGCTCCGCGAGCGCCGCCTCCAGGCGGTCCATATCGCAGCGCCACCGATTATCCTTCAGGATCAATGGCACCGGGGCAATCCGCCGCCGGTTAGCGGTGATGGTGTTATAGAACGCATCGTAGGCAGGGGTGTGGACCACGACGCCGTCGCCTTCTTTCGACCACTGGCGGATGGTTTCCGCCACCATATAGATAACCGACGGTCCGTAGACCACAGATTGCGGATCGATGTCGCTGTTAAAGCGGCTGGCGTACCAGTGGGCAATCGCCCCGAGAAACGCCTCGTTGCGCCAGCGGCTGTAGCCGAACACCCCGTGAGCCAGCCGCTGGCTGACGGCGTCGAGAATACAGGGCGCGGTGGCGAAATCCATATCGGAAATAGTGAACGGCAGCAGATCGGCGGCGCCAAACCGGTCGGCGACATAGTCCCATTGCGTGCACCAGGTGCCGTGGCGATCGATAGGGGTGGCAAAATCAAACATTGGAGCTTCCTTAGCGAGCGCCCCCTCCGTAGCGGAGGGGGACTAGTGGGATCAGGCCTGCACGGTATTCATCAGCGTGGCCATCTCATCTTTTACCGACTGTACCTGCGGGCCAATAACCACCTGCAGATTATGCTGGTTGAGCTGTACCACCCCGATGGCGCGATGGGCTTTCAGCGCGGCGGCGTCCACTTTGCTCATATCGTGCACCGACAGGCGCAGACGGGTAATGCAGTTATCCAGCGAAACAATGTTCTCTGCGCCGCCGAGCGCCGCCAGAATCGCCGGTACGTTATACCCGGATTTGCCGATGGTACCGGCGACGGCTTTCTCCACGCTGGCGGCAGTGTCGATGTCGCGGCCCGGCGTTTTCAGATTGAAGCGGGTGATGGCGAAGCGGAAGATGGCATAGTAGACCGCGAACCAGATAGCCGCCACCACCGGCACCAGATACCACTTGGTCGCCAGGCCATGCAGAATGCCAAACACCACGAAGTCGATGATATTGCCGTCGGTGTTGCCGATGGTTACCCCGAGCACCGCCATGATGGTAAAGCCGAGACCGGTCAGCAGCGCGTGGATGACATACAGGACCGGCGCGACAAACAAGAACAAGAACTCCAGCGGCTCGGTGGTGCCGCCGACCACGCAGGCGATGACCCCGGAGATCAGCAGGCCTTTAATTTTATGTCGGTTTTCCGGACGGGCGCAGTGGTACATCGCCAGCGCGGCTCCCGGCAGGCCGCCGAGGAATGCCGGCATTTTACCCTGCGACAGGAAACGGGTGGCGCTTTCGGCGAAGCCGTGGGTCGTCGGACAGCTCAGCTGCGCCTGGAAGATGGTCAGCGCGCCGCTGACGCTGTGGCCGCAGACGTCGAGGGTGCCACCGGCTTCGGTAAAGCGGATCAGCGCCACCAGAATATGGTGCAGGCCAAACGGCAGCAGCAGTCGCTCGCCGGTGCCGAAGATCATCGGCCCAAAATCCCCGGCGCTGTTGATCATTTTCCCGAGGGCGTTGATCCCCATAGCGAAGACTGGCCACACCAGCGGGATCGCCAGCCCGACCAGCCCCAGCGCAGCAATGCCGCTTTGCACCACCGGCCAGATGTAGAACATGGCGATGCCGACCACCAGATACACGATGGAGCTGATGATGGGCACAAAGCGGGTGCCGCCGAAGAAGGCCAGGGCGTCCGGCAGGCGAATGTTATGGAAGCGTTCATGCAGCAGCCAGACGATAATTCCGGCGATCACCGCCCCGAGGATCCCGGTATCGATTGACGGAATGCCGATAATGTTCTGGATATTGTTGGCCTTCAGGATCGCGGCGTCGGTGGTGGGCAGAATACCCTTCGCGGTCAGCCAGAAGTTGACCGCCAGGTTCATGACCGCGTAGCCAACGAAGCCGGCGAAGGCGGCGACGCCTTTGTTCTCTCGCGCCAGACCCAGCGGGATGGCGATACAGAACATGACCGGCAGGAAGCTGAAGGCAAAGGAGCCGACCTTGCTCATCCAGATAAAGATGGCCTGCAGCAGCGGCATATCCAGCCACGGCAGCAGAGTCAAAACATCGTGACTGCTTAGCGAGCTGCCGATCCCCAGCATGATCCCGCAAAACGAGAGCAACGCTACGGGCAGCATGAAGGTTTTTCCCAGCTGCTGGAAAAATTCCCATAAGGTGATTTTTGGTGCTGTTTTCGCCGTCATAGCACGGTTCCTGATTCATAAGTGGTCGGGAGAACTAACGCCACGGCAAGATAAAACGTTTTACCACTTTTTAGTGCGATAAAAATCACATATTCAAGCGATAATAAGGTTTATAAAGATCGCACAATGATAAAACGATTTATCGACAGGCAAGGGAGTCAGCCAGCAGGTTATGGCAATCGCAAAAAAGATCACCATCAATGATGTGGCGCTGGCTGCCGGCGTCTCCGTGAGCACCGTTTCGCTGGTGCTGAGCGGCAAAGGGCGCATCTCCAGCGCCACCGGCGAGCGGGTTAATCAGGCTATCGAACAGCTGGGATTTGTGCGCAACCGTCAGGCGGCCTCGCTGCGCGGTGGGCAGAGCGGGGTGATTGGCCTTATCGTCAGCGACCTGTCAAAACCGTTTTATGCTGAATTAACCGCCGGCCTCACCGATGCCCTGGAGAGGCAGGGGAAAATGGTATTTCTCACCCAGGGAGGCCGCAGCGGCGAGAAGATGGCCCAGCGGTTTGATACGCTGGCGGCGCAGGGGGTGGACGGGGTGATTATCGCCGGGGCGATCGACCGCGGGAGCGAGCTGCGCGAGCGTGCGGCGGAGGCGGGGG
>OIWS01003553.1_pt1 | contig 10964 bp, 8 predicted proteins | sample 1587611 | NCBI WGS metagenome assembly OIWS01 (sample SAMEA3888919, study PRJEB22519) | human gut metagenome | biome: human gut; feature: human-associated habitat; material: faeces | place: Denmark | collected 2010 | reverse complement strand
CCTCGCAGTGGTCGATCTCGTGCTGGATGATCTCCGCCGTCCAGCCGGTGAAGGTTTTCAGCCGGGTCTGGAATTTTTCATTCTGCCATTGGACCTTGATGGTCTGGAACCGTTTTGTTTTCCGGACGCCGGTGAGGGAGAGGCAGCCCTCCTGGGCCTCATACGGCCCGGACTGCCGGACGATGACGGGATTGAACATCACCATGTACGTCCCCTCGTTGTCGAAAACAATGATGCGCTTGCAAACACCGATCATGTTGGCCGCCATGCCCACGCAGCCTTCCCGGTGGGCGGCCAGGGTGTCCCGCAGGTCCTGGGCCACGGCCAGATCGGCGGGGACGGCGGGCTCCGCCGTCTGGGCAAGGAAGGTCTCGTCCTTACAAATCTCCCGGATCATAGCTCTCCTCTCTCCCGCTGGGGGGCGAAAAACCGCTGCTGGGCGGCAGCAAAGTGTTGGCGGAAGGTCTCCGCCGCCCGATGGCTCAGGGCGGCGTCCGGGTCCATCATGTCGAAGGCGTCCTCCTGGCAGTAGAAATAGAGGCTCTGGAACCGGGCGCCGCCGCCGATTTCGATGTAGTTGATGCCGGCCTTGACCGCCGCTTCGAGCGCGGGCAGGAAATCATCGGTTTTGACACGGGCGCCGAGACAGGACTGGAAACCGTCGCGGAACGAGCAATCCATGAATTTAATTTTTTTCATAGCGGAATTCTCTGTGATATTAAACTTTTTGTTTGAATCGGTTTACTTCTTCCGGGCGAGTTCGACTGCCGCGGCCGCGATGGCTGCGAGCTGCGCGTCATCATCGGAGGCTTTCTTCGACTTGGCCGGAGCCTTCGGCGCCGGCTCGAAAGCCGCCGCGAACGGCGCGAGAACTTTCTGCATGAGGTTCATGGCGATGATCATCAGTATGAGGAAGAAGTATACCATCCCCATACCGAAGACCAACAGCTTGAGGCCGCCCATAATCAACTCAACGTTGCTCATGTCATCTCCCTTTTCTGTTGTCGTTTGGGTTGTTAGATTGAACCGTCTATGTTAAATGATCCCAGTCGACCGACTCCCGGTTGATCTTCACGTCACAGCAGGTGAAACATTTCATCTGCCCGTTCTCCTCGAAAATCATCGAGCCGTCCGCCGATATCGCCCGGAAAATCCCTTCGTGCGTACTCCCGTTGGAGTCGGTTACGGAGATCTTCCGTCCGATCAGCCGGTTCGCACTGCGCCATTCGGCAAGCAGGGCGTCCGCACTGTTTAAATAAGTAATATAATATCGAAATACTGTTTCTGCCAGTCGTTTTGTCAGGATTTCTAAATTAAATTCCCGTTTTTCTTCCGCCAGCAGGGAGGTGGCGGGCTGATCGACCGAAAGGAGCTCTTCCGGCGGCAGGTTGACGTTGATGCCGATTCCGGCGACGGCGCCGGTGATTCTGCCGGCTTCGATCCGGGCGCTTTCGCAGAGCAGGCCGGCGAGTTTGCGCTCACGCACGTAGAGGTCGTTCGGCCACTTCAAAAAGGCGTCCACGCCCGGCGCGGCCTCCCGCAGACAGGCGAGGGCGCCGACACCGACCAGGCAGCCGCCGTGGAAGCCGTCGGCAAGGTGTTTGAAAAGAAAGGTGGCGTAGATGTTTTGCCCGGCGGGCGAGAGCCACGCGCGCCCGCGGCGCCCGCGCCCCGCCGTCTGACAGCGGGCGGCGACCATCGTGCCGTCCGGCAGCTGGTCGAAATGAGTGCGCGCGTAGGTGTTGGTGGAATCCACCACATCGAGCAGAACCGGTTCGGGAACGGGAATGGTATGTTTCATCATGATACAGAAAAGGCCGCCGGCGGCGGCCCGGAATGTTGGTGGAAAAAGCCGGTCAGATGCGGTTGTCGCCGGCGACTTCCTTGTTTTCGAACACCGCAACCGCCCACATGGCGGCGATGACGACGTAAATGGTGACATAGACTGCGCAGCCGGCCACGTAGGAGAGCGGAATCGGCCGGTTGACCGCCACCGCGTCGGCGAGCCAGAAGTACTGCCAGTTGGGAATCACCGCGTAGAGAAATCCGAACAGAAGGTCGAGTGCGTCCGAACCGGTTTCCCGCTGGAAAAGGAAGCTGGAAACCAGTCCGAGGAAGAAGATCACCGTGCAGACGCAGAGGTTCGCCACGATGTCGAGCCGGGTGGCGAACACCACCGCCAGCGTCGCCATGGCGATCGTCGCGAAGTTGATGAGCACCAGCGCGCAGCCGAGGTCGGAGAGCGAGATCGTCGGCTCCGGCTTGGCGAGGAGACAGTAGACCGCAAAGCAGGGAATCAGCAGGGTCAGCACGTACGAGGTGATCTCCGGGAAGGAGCTGCCTCGGAAGAAGTTGGCCAGCATCCCCGCCAGGCAGGCGACCGCCAGCAGCCCGAGGTAGAGGTAGTACACCCCCATGTCCATGCGGAACTGGTCGGTGGCGACGTAGACCGCGATGATTCCGGCGAAGTTGCAGACCGCGGTGAAGAGCGTCACGGCGACGAGAATCCCGGCGATCTTGCCGAGGATGAAGTTCCAGCGGTAGACCGGCTTGGAAAGCAGCAGCAGCACGGTGCCGTTGCGCATCTCCCGCGCGACGGTGTGGCTGGCGCAGAGCACGCCGGCGACCAGCCCGAAGATGAGACCGGTCGCCATGGAGCTGTCCACCACCAGCTTGAGCTGTTCGGAGAAGACGAAAAGTGCGGCCGACGGGTAGTGCCCGATCAGCACCAGCGCACAGAAGAGCATCAGAAAGAACACCGGCTCCCGGACCGATTCCCGGAAGGTGTTCGCGGCGATTTTAAAGAAGTTGAACATCGGCCGGCCTCTCGCTCTGTGCGGGGGTCACTCCGCCGCCGGGAGCGCGGTTTCCTGAACGACCGGCGTCTCTTCCGCCGCGGCGGGAGCCTCTTCGACCGCCTTCTCCTCCATCGGGGCCTCGGCCGGCTGGACCGGTTTCGGTGCGGGGCGGCTCACCGGGCGGTAGATCCGGCTGTCGTTGAGCATCACTTCACGCAGGCGCTTGTAGTTGTCGGCGAGGTTGCTGAGGTTGAGCAGATCGGTCAGCTCCTCCGCGTTGCGCTGCCAGTCCACGCAGTCGATGGTGACCACCGGAATCGCATGGTCGAGCATCTGCAGATATTTGGGCTGGATGTAGGCGGCGTTGCCGAGCACGACGATGCGGCGCGGATTGATGAAGCGGATGAACGAGTTGAACTGTTTCTCCGGAATTTCCAGCGAGGCGGAGCCCTTCGATTTCGGCGGGCAGAAGAAGATGCGGCTGTCACCGGACTCCCGGGTGGGCAGCAGAATGTAGGGCTGGCGGCTCTCGTTCTGAATCAGCTCCGCCAGCAGCCGGGGACTCTTGTAGTTGCCGGTCAGAACCAGCGTCACGATCCGGTCGCGCGGCCCGTTGACGGCCCAGGGGGCGGCGGCCGCTCCGAGGGAGAGCACGACGATCGACAGCATGAGAGCGGTTTTCACCAGATTGAAACGTACCATTTTGCACCTCACGATTAATGCGGATTACTCGACAGCATGCCGTGTAAAGACAAACTCCTTTTCTTAAAATATAACCTGATTCCATCGACAAGCAAATATTTTTTGTCGCAGAGTTTGAAAATATTCGATTATTTTACTTGAAGAATTGGAAAAATACGGCATTTTAAAGAGGACGGCGCAGCTGTGTCGCCGCCTGAACGATGAATTCGACCGATATGATGACGGAAACTATGCGGATCAGACCTTTTTTTAAACGCTCTCTCCCGGGGGCGGCGCGTGTCGCCGTGCTGATGAGCGGAAGTGGAACCAATGTGGAAGCACTGTTCCGGTTTTGCCGGGAACACTCCGACCTCGCATTCGAACCGGTGGTGATTGTCACGGATGCGCCGGAGACGAGCCGGGCGGCGGCTCTCGGGCGGGAGTTCGGCGTGCCGGTTGCGGCGCTCGACATCAAAGCCTTCTACCGGGCGCGCGGTGAAGAAGCCATTGCGCTCACCACCCCACGCCGGCGGGAGATCCGCGAGGAATGGACCGATGAACTGCGCCGGCTTATGGCGCCGTACCGGGTGGATTTCGCCGTGCTGGCCGGGTTTGTTCCGCTCACCAATCTCACCGATGATCTGCCCTGCATCAACGTGCACCCGGGAGATCTCACGATTGAACGGGACGGGCGGAGGTTGCTGGCCGGCCTCCATTTCCGGCCGGTGGAGCAGGCGATTCTCGCCGGATTTCCCACGCTCCGCAGCAGTGTGATCCTTGCGCAGCCCTACCGGGGGAGCGGGGCGGCGGAGATGGATTCCGGGCCGGTGCTCGGCGTTTCCCGCCCGATGGCGGTCGATCTGGAGGGGCACCCGCTGGAGGAGCTTGCCCGGATTTGTGCCGCCCGGCAGCACGGACCTTTCCACGACGAACTGCGCCGGATTGCCGTCGCCAATCTCGAGCGGCTGAAGGTGGCGGGCGACCACGTTGTCCTGCCGCGGGTGACCGCGGATTTCGCAGCCGGGCGGTTCGGCGTCGATGAGGAGGGGCGGCTCTGTTTCCTCCGTGACGGGAAGTGGCTGGTTGTCCGCACGGTGGAGTACTCCGTCGACCGGTCGGAGCCGGTCCTGCCATGAGGGGGCGCCGCCGTTTCCGGATCGGCCGGGCGAAGGCGATCCTCTTCGGCGCGGTCATTCTGCTCGCCACCGCCGGGGTGGTGCGCTCCTGCTGGGATTCGGTTCACTCTCCCCGCGCCGGGGTGCGGCGGATGCTGCGGCGGATTCCGGGGGTGGAGTTCGGCAGAATCCGCGTGGACAACGGGAACGGCGTCGCAATTGGCGATCTCGCGTGGAGTGAGAATGGAAAAACGCTGTTCTCCGCCGAAGAGGTCCGCCTGACGTTGGTTCCGGAGCGGGAGGGCGAACTGCGCTCGATTCTCTGCGGCGGTGTCGTCCTGCGGCAGCTGCCCGTGTTGCTGAAGAGTTTGCAGACGAACGGCCTCCCCGGCCGGATTGCGGCGGAGGAGATCGCGCTTGCCGGCGTCTGGATCGGCGAAAACGGCAGGAAATATCCATTTACTCTGCAGAGCATCCGCGAAGAAAAGGAGGGGGTGCGGAGCGTGAAGATCGTTCTGCCCGAGACCGGATTTCAGGTCACGGGGGAATTCCGCGCGGCGGAGGGCTCCTGGCAGCTCCGTTTCTCCGGGCACCTCGATGCGGCGATGCTGGCGGCGGCCGGCGTGCCGATGCCGAAGGAGGTGAGAGTGCCCGGTCGTTTCACGGTCAGCGGCTCGGTCCGGCTCGGTCCGGAACATCTCCGCTTCACGGAGCCGCTCACGGCGGACGGGCTCTTCCCGGAGCCGGCGATGATCGAAGGCGGTTTCTGGCGCCTCACGCCCGGCGGACGCTATTCGTTCCGCTGGGAAGGCCCCGGCAAACACTGGAGCATCACCCTGCCGGAGGCGGAGCTTCAGCTGCCTTTCGTGGCGCCGCTCGGCGCGCTGACGGTCTCCGGCGACGGCGGCAGGGAGATCCGGTTTTCGCTCTCCACAGCAACTCCGGCGGGGAAGCAGTCGGGGAATCTGCGGCTGGACGGCCGGATAGATCGTCAGAACGGCGCCTGGGAGCTGCGTCAGTCCGGCAGTTCCGACCGGGTGATGAACTGGCAGTGGGAGACGCCGCTGGGGCTGGTGAGCTGTCTCTGGCGCAATCCGAAGCTTTCCGGCGCGGGCGTGGGGGCGCGAGGCGAGATCGACTACGCGTTCGGGTTTGACCAGTTCCGTTTCCGGCCGGTTGCGGAGCAGACCTCCTTTCCCGGCACGATTTCCGGCAGCTGGAACTTTGACTTCACCGCTCCGGCGGTCTCCTCCTTCACCCTGACCGGGAAGCTGGACACCGCCAAGCTGGAGTGGCCGGAGCCGCGCAGTGCCTGGGGGGCCGCGCGGGCCCGGATCGGATTCGCCCTCTCCCGACTCCCCGGCGAACCGGCCTGGAAACTCGATCTGGAGCCGGAAGCGGCCGGCGTCAACGTCTTCGGCGCCGAACTGCCGAAACTGAAGCTGGAAAATCTCTCCGGGCGCTTTTCCACCTCGCTGGCGGCGGGGCGTCCCGACCGCCGCCCGGGGGAGATCGCCGGCGGCATTCAGATCGGCCGGGTTGCCGTCGTGGATTCCGCGTTCGGCAGCGGTTCGCTCGAGGAGTTCCGGCTGACCGGAGTGGTCGAACTGGATGACGAGGGCCGGGTCGCCTCCCATCGCCTCTCGGCCGGCTGCGGCCGGGGCACACTGCGCAACGGCCGGACGGAGCTCTCCGCCGCCGGTGCGGAACTGGACTGTGATTTCAGCCGCCGGCAGATCACGCCCGGCGACAATCTGATTTCGAACGTGGCGCTGGAAAAACCGGTTCTGAATCTTTTCGGTTCGACCTGGAGCGCCCCGCGCGGTGAATTCCGGGTGTCGGGGGAGATCCGTGGCACGGAGCTGCTCCCCTCCGGCTGGAACGCACACTTCCAACTGCCGGGCGGAACGATGAAGACGGGGAATTTTACCGGCACCTTCCGCGGTTTTTCGGGCGATGCCCGCTGGCTGGCGGGGGAACCGGCCGCGCTGGCGATGTCGCTCTCCGGAGTCGCCGGCTCCTGGAGCGAGGCGGCCGGGCGGCCCGGCTGGTCGCTGGAGGCCCCGGTTGTCGCGTTGTCTCTCGCCCGGAAGGAGGGGAACTTTTCCGGCGAAGCGTCGCTGAAGGACGGCAGTTTGACGGTGCAGCTCGGCGAAGGGGTTCCGCTGGCGGTGAAACGGCTTTCCGCCACTGTTCCGATCCATTTCCCGCAGAGCGGGGAGGGGCCGTCGGGGAGATTTTCCGCGGAAGGGATCCAAATGCCCGGGGAGTGGATTCACGCCGCCGGCGGCGTGCTGCGCCTTGGCGGAAGCGGCCTCACGTTTCAGGGGCGCGCCTCTTCGCCCTATCTGGAGGGGGAGCCGCTCGAATTTCAGGGCGGAATCGGCGCTGGAACCCCCTTTGCCGGTTCCTTCCGGCTGAACCCTACGCCGTTGATCCGCCCGCTGCAGTTCGATGCTCCCTCCGCATTCCAGGGGGAATGCCGTTATACCGGGAAACTTGCCGCATCCGGCTCCTTCGGCGGCCGCGGGGGCTGGCAACTGGCATTTCAGCCCTCCGAGGGTCGCCTGACGGCCGGCGGTTTCGCCTGGGAAGGGCTCGAGGGAACGCTCCGGCTCGGGGAATTCGAAACCCGGCGGCAGAACTCCGGCGGCGAGTTTTCGTTCCGCCGGATGAGCGGGCATGGGGTGACGATGCACCAGGGGCGGCTGCGGTTCCGTCTGCCGCAGTCGGGAGAGTTCAATCTGATCGGCGCCGGCGGTGTGCTCTGGGGAGGGCGTGCCCGACTGGAGGGGCCGGTTTTGCTCGCGCCGGGCATGGGGGCCGTCGAGGCGGGCGTGCGCCTGCGCGGCGTGCGGATCGGTCAGCTGATGGAGGCGCTCAAACTGCCCGCGGCACCGATCAGCGGCGTCGCTTCGGGGCGCGCGGTCTGGCGGATTTTGCCCGGGGCGGCGCCGGAACTGGTTTCCGCGGACTTCTCCTCCGACCGGGTGGATTATCTGCGGCTCGGCGCCCTGGAGCCGTTCCTGTTGAATCAGGCCGGGGATTCGCCGCGAACCCGCCGGATCATCGAAATTCTGCGGGACTTCAATTGCCGCAACTTGCAGCTGAAGATCGATCGCGAAGAGTCGGGAAAAGGCACGCTTGAACTGGTGGTCACCGGTCGTCCGACCCGGCCGATCGCGGTGACGGACCACGCGATTCAGCGCTATGTGGACGCGATCGACCCGGCTTCGCTCGGCCTGGATTCGGATATGACCGTCTCGATCACCTACCGGCTCCCGGAGCAGGAGGGAAACTAGATGGGATTCGAAGCGTTCTCCCGCCGAATCCTCAACCGTTTTCTCGACGGCCCGCCGTCATTTCAGCCGTTCCTGCTGCGTCCCGGCGCCCGCTACCGCTCCAGCACTCTGGCGCTCGCCGCCTGGAGCTGGGCGATTCTCCGCAGCGTGCTTTCTCCGGTCGCGCTCTGGCTGCTGCCGGTCATGGCACTGGCGGTCCTGTACGCTTCGGTGGCGATGGAAGCGCCGATGCGCGTGGTGATTCCGCTGTTTCTGGCGATTTTTCTGGTGGAAACGGCGGCGGGAATGATCTTCCGCCCGCGGCTGGAAATCAATCGCACTCTGCCGGAACGGGTCCGGGCCGGCTCCTCGTTCCGAACCGTTTTCCGGGTGAGAAACCGGCGGCGGCTCCCGGCGTACGACCTGACGCTGGACCCCTTCGACTACGCGTTCGGGTTGAAACATGAGGTGGCCGCCACGGTGGAGGTCCTGCCGGGGCGGAGCTCCTGCACGGCATCCGGCAGGGTGCGGGCGGTCCGGCGGGGCCGGTACCGGATTCCCGCCGCCCGGGCGGAGTCCGGTTTCCCGTTCCATCTGATCAAGTGGAGCTGCCGCAGCCGGGGCGGGGCGATGCTGTCGGTGTATCCGGCCTTCACGCCGCTGCGCTGTTTTGCCATGCCGGTGGGGAAGCGCTGTCAGGCTTCCGGCTCGATGAGCTACTCCCGGGTCGGGGAGTCCGCCGATCTCATCGGCGTGCGGGACTATCGCGACGGCGACGACATCCGGCACATCGACTGGCCCGGCAGCGCACGAACCGGCAGTTTCGTGGTCAAGGAGTTCGAGGAGAACGAACTCAAACGGGTCGCGCTGATCGTCGATACATTTGTACCGCCGCCGCCGTTCTGGTCGCTGCGGTTCCGCCGCCGTCAGCCGGACGAACGGCTGGAGGCGGCACTTCAGCTTGCTGCGGCGCTGGCCGACTACTTCTCCCGCGGTGAGGCGGTGGTGGAGCTCTTTGCCGCCGGACCGACGCTCTACCGGCTTGAAACCGGCCGGAACGCCGCCTCCTTCGAATCGGTCTGCGACATTCTCGCCGGCATCGAACCTTCGCCGAAACCGGCGCTCAACCAGCTGGAACCGGAGCTCTTCCGCGACGTCGCCCGGATCGGCGGCGCCGTGGTCCTGCTGCTCGGATTCGACGCGGACCGCCGCCGTTTCATCAAACAGCTTCACGGCCACGGGGTTTCGACCCGGATTCTCCTGATCGGCGACTCCTTCGAGGGGGAGCTGCCGGAGGGATGCTCCACGGTGTCGCCCCGTGCGGTTCAGAACGGGGAGGTGGTGTCGCTGTGAACCAGATGGAACAACACTCCCGCTGGATGGTTTTCGCCTCCACCGCAATTCTTCTGCCGGCGCTCCTCTTCTTCGCGGTGGCGGCGGATCTGCCGCACGTGCCGGTTCTCACGCTTCTTTTGCTGGCGCTGGCCGGCGTCTCCCGCAACGGCTGGCGCGTCACCGACCGGACGGTCACCTATTCGATCATCGTCGCGCTGATCCTGACCGCATTCGGCAACTATCTGGTGCCGATCCGGATGGAGCGGTTCGGGTTCATGGCCTATTTTCTGCGCCCCGGCATCGTCGTGCCCTTTCTCTTCTACGCGGCGGCGCTGTCGGTCGGGTTCCGCCGGAAGGGGCACTGCGTCGGCATCGCGGCGGCGGCGGCTCTGATGGCCTTTCTGGTCGGCGGCGACCTCCGCCGCAACGGTCCGGAGGCGGACCGGCTGGCGCTGGACCTGCTGCTGACGCACCATTTCCGGCTCTTTTACGGGATCACCTTCGGCTGTTCCGCGGTCGCGGCTCTGCTGGCGTCGCGGGCGGGGCGCGGGCGGCCGCGCGGGAAACACCTCTTCTTCCTCGCCGTTTCGCTGGTTCTGACCGCCGGAATCTTCTTCGGCTTCCTCTTGCTCTACCGGCAGTACGAACAATCCATCCGGTCCTGGGAAAACGCGCTGTTGCGGATGGGAATCCGCCAGCTCTACCGGAACCGGCCGACGCGCCATCCGCATCAGCTCGGCGGCACGCCTGAACTCTACCGCCCGTTCCCGCCGGAACAGCGCAAGGCGGCCGCCGAAGTGGCGCTCCGGGCGATTGCCCCGGGGCCGCCCGGCTATTTGCGGCTCAATGTCTTCTCCCGCTACGGCCGCGGCACCTGGCACGACAGCGGGGACAGCGGGAGAGTCGCGCTCGAACCGGCCGCCGCGGAAAACTGGATGGCGGCAGACGAGTTCTACGCGGTGACCTCCGAAAAACGGGAGGGGGAGAGAATCCGCATCTTCCCGGCCGCGCCGCTGGTTGACTCCCGGCTCGCCGCGCCCGGAAATGTCACCGGCGTGGAGGTGATCGCCAATCAGGTGAGCCGTGGTGCAGATGGTCAGCTCGGCAGCGAAGGGATGATCCGCGACGGCGGTTATACGTTGCTGGTGCCTCGGATTGTCCCGCGCGCCGCCTGGCAGGAACCGGCGCCGCCCGGAGAGGAATACCGGGAAATTCCCCGGCGGCTCCGCCGGGTGCTGCGCGCCGTCTCGCAGGAGATCGGGCTGGCCGACGCGAAGAGCGACGCGGAACGGTTTGAACGGGCCGTCGGCTTCTTCCGGAAGAACTTCCGGTATTCCCTCGAGTGGCCCGGTTCTCCGTACCGCACCGATCCGGTTGCCTACTTCCTCCGGAGCCACCGGGAGGGACATTGCGAACTCTTCGCCGGCGCTCTGGCGCTGCTGCTGCGGGAATGCGGAATCCCCACCCGTTATGTCAGCGGGCTGGTCTGCTTCGAGGAGCACCCGTCGAAGCGCTACTACATCGCCCGGATCGGCAACGCCCACGCCTGGACGGAGGCCTACGACCGCGACCGCGGCGTCTGGGTCCTGCTGGACGCCACGCCGGCCGGAACGGTCGATCCGCCGCCGCCGCCGGACGACTGGCTCGGTTCTCTTGCGCGCAACGCCGACCTTTTCGCCTTCAGCTGGAGCAAACTGCTCGCCGATCTGCGCTGCGGCAGGATCGCGGCGGCGATTGTCGACGCCGCGGAAGCG
>OIWS01003547.1_pt1 | contig 10980 bp, 9 predicted proteins | sample 1587611 | NCBI WGS metagenome assembly OIWS01 (sample SAMEA3888919, study PRJEB22519) | human gut metagenome | biome: human gut; feature: human-associated habitat; material: faeces | place: Denmark | collected 2010 | reverse complement strand
TTATCGATATTTCTACCAGAAAAGCGTATAATGACGCTCAACAAATCAATCATGAGGAAATAAAATGAAGCTCTCTATTCTTAATCTCGCCCCTGTTCGAGAAGGACAAACTTATTTGCAAGCCGTTGAGTCTATGGTAAGTCTTGCAAAACACGCGGAGCACATTGGCATTGAACGCTATTGGATTGCTGAGCATCATAATATGAAAAATTTGGTGAGTTCAGCGACCGCACTTTTAATTCAACATACGCTAGCTAATACGAAAACTTTGCGCGTGGGGTCAGGTGGCGTGATGTTACCGAATCATTCGCCGTATGTAGTCGCTGAGCAATATGGCACACTGGAGACGCTTTATCCAAACCGTGTTGAACTCGGTTTAGGGCGAGCGCCAGGAACTGATATGCAAACGGCTGCAGCACTTCGTCGTGGACGAAACAGTCTGGATTTCCCTGCGGAAATTGCGGAACTTCGAGGTTACTTTAAAGATAGCAATCCTGTTTCAGCTTATCCTTCCGCAGGCTTGTATATACCGTTTTATATTTTGGGTTCCAGCACTGAAAGTGCCTATCTTGCGGCAGAGCTTGGCTTGCCTTATGCCTTTGCTTCACACTTTGCGCCACGCATGATGGAAATGGCGGTGGAGATTTACCGCAAAAACTTCAAACCTTCTACCTATCTTGCTGAACCTTATGTCATCTTAGGTGTGAACGCGATTGTTGCTGAAACCGATAAAGAAGCGAAACAACTGGCGACAACACAAACACTATTTTTCTTAAATATAGTGACTAACGCACAACAAAATTTACAACCGCCTATGGCTTCAGAAGAAGATGTTTGGAAAACTCAAATGCACGCCCAAAAGAAACCACACTTTGGCCCAGTCGATTTCGAGGAAATCCCAATTTACAACCAAGAGCGTGCTGTGGTGGAACAAATGACCGCTTGTTCGCTTATCGGTAGTCCTGAAAGCGTGGATTTTCAACTCAAGCAATTACGTGAACGGGTACATTTTGATGAAATTATGGCAGTGAGCTATATTTTTGATGAACAAAAGCAAGCCCAATCTTACACGATGTTGAAAGCGATTGTGGATAAACAATAGCGAGACAAAAAGAAAAGTGCGGTGAATTTCACCGCACTTTAAATCAAAAAATATTAATAAGCCGTTTCTATTGGTAAACCGGCTTTCTCCCAGCCATCAAACCCACCAATGACGCTAAATACATTTTCATAGCCTTGCTCAACAAGGAAAGTTGCCACGTTTCGGCTGCTCACGCCATGATAACAACTCACGATAATCGGGGAGTCAAAGTCCACCTGTTCTTCAAATTGTAAAAAGCTTTGGTTGGTTAAATGAAAAGCCCCTTTCGCATGAGAATAGGTGAAACGTTGTGGATCCCGAATGTCTGCAAGCATGGCACCATTTTGCACCATTTCCCACGCTTGCTCTGGGCTAATTTCTTTAAACGACATGATTTTTTCCCTTTGCGCGTTGTTTATACACGCCATCAAAAATAATCAGGCTCATCGCCAATACTAAACAAATGAATAACGGATAGCTGTCCGTATCCATTTCCTCTCCAATTAAAAATGAAATAATCACCATCAAAATGGTTTCAACATAACCTAAAAGGCCAAGCAAATTCATCGGCAGCATATTGCTAGCAATAACATAAGCAATCAATGCTGAACCACTAATGAGCCCTAACAATACCAATAATCCCCAAATATTAGGATTCAATTCCTGCACGGTGGCAAAATCGGTTTGAAGGGCAAAGTAAATGCTAACTGGCAATAATGCGATCATTTCTAAGCAAAAAGCACCGAGATCGGTATTTTTCAGGGCTTTTCGTATCGAGAAGTAAGTGGTATACCCCACACAGATAACAATAGCTTCCCAAGATAATTCGCCTTTCAAAACGATGTTAGAAATCACCCCTACTGCCGCAATTAATACGGCAATGAATTTCAATGTTGAAATCCTTTCTTTAAAAATGAGTCGCCCCGCAGCCACCATCACAATTGGTAACAATAAATAACCGAAAGAGACACTTAAGGAGCTACCATTATTGGGTGCCCACAAAAAGAGCCACATTTGATAACCCATTAATGCACCACAAATAATATAGGAAAGAGCAAATAGCGGTTGTTTTTTGATGCGTTTTAAATGCTCTGCCAATACCTGTTTTTGTTTAAACATGATGACGGAAAGGGCAACGAAAGGGAATGTAAATAGCATTCGGTAGCCGAAAATATCCGTGCCACTGAGCGGTTTCAGTAGCGTGGAAAAATAATACATATAGCCAAATAAAAGCGAGGCTAAAAGTGAAATAAGTATGCCTCTTAACATAATAAATCCTTAGGTTAATTCTGCTTATTATTTTAGTCTAACATCTCCCAAAATGCACGAATTAGGGGATTCGCTAAATTTCTTTTTTGCACACAAACGCCTAAATCAAATGCCTCGACTGGATTGTCTAAATTTAAACGAGACACGTCTTTTGACATCGGGTTATTATCAATCACCACATCAGGCAACATCGCTAATCCAAAACCGAGCGCTACCATTGGTACGATACCTTCGTGCCCCGCTACTGTGGCATAAATTTTTGGATGTTTAATGTGTTTGCTACGTAACCATTGTTCAATACGCTGCCGCGCCATTCCATCCAATGGCAAAATAAAAGGCATTTGCTGCCAATTGATGGGCTCTTCTTGCAATAATTGTGTGGCTAAACAAGCGACTCGAGGGGCAATTAATGAAAGGGAAATATCATCAATCTTATAAAACTCTAATCCTGTCGGCAGATTATTCGGTTTTCCCGCCAAAGCAAGATCCACCTGTTCCGATTGAATGAATTGCACCGCAGAAGCGGGGTCACCAGTAGTCAATTGAATTTCAACCTTTGGATAATGAGAACGAAATTTGGCTAACACCTGCGGCAAGTGGCTATATGAAGCCGTTACCGAACAAAATAAGCGTAACTCTCCGCTTAATTCCGCTGAATTATCCCGCAATTGGCGCTTAAACTGTTGCCAGTTTTGCCATTCTGCTTTCGCAAATTGCAGAAATCTCTCACCTTGTTCGGTTAAACGAACTTGGCGATTATCACGAATAAATAAAGATTGTTCTAATTCCTCTTCCATTCGTTGAATCTGGCGTGAAAGCGTAGACGGCGACATATGATTTTGCGTAGCGGTTTTAGCAAAATTTTGTGTGTCCGCAAGATGAAGAAATATTTGAAGGTCTTGAAAGTTCATATGTATCACTAAAATGCAAATATCGTTGCAAAAAATGCAACACTAAGTGTCAATAATATCACTTTACGCAATAATTAAAAATCTTATAATCCATGACACAACAAAAAACTATATTCAAACACAACCTCATACACATTAATCAACATCATAGAAAGGATGAAAAATGGCTAACTATTTCAACACATTAAATTTACGCGAAAAATTAGATCAATTAGGTCGTTGTCGTTTTATGGATCGCAGCGAATTTGCTGACGGTTGCAACTACTTAAAAGGCAAAAAAATCGTTATCGTAGGTTGTGGTGCACAAGGTTTAAACCAAGGTTTAAATATGCGTGACTCTGGCTTAGACATTTCTTATGCATTACGCCCTGAAGCGATTGCAGAAAAACGTGCATCATTCCAACGTGCAACCGAAAACGGTTTTAAAGTTGGCACTTATCAAGAATTAATTCCAACTGCAGACTTAGTGATCAACTTAACACCAGATAAACAACACTCTAAAGTGGTGGCAGATGTAATGCCATTAATGAAAAAAGATTCAGCATTCGGTTACTCACACGGTTTCAACATCGTTGAAGTAGGTGAGCAAATCCGTGAAGACATCACTGTGGTGATGAGTGCACCAAAATGTCCAGGTACTGAAGTACGTGAAGAATACAAACGTGGTTTCGGTGTGCCAACATTAATCGCAGTTCACCCAGCAAATGACCCACGTGGTGAAGGTATGGCAATTGCGAAAGCATGGGCAGCTGCAACCGGTGGTGACCGTGCAGGTGTATTAGAATCTTCATTCGTCGCAGAAGTAAAATCTGACTTAATGGGTGAACAAACCATTCTTTGCGGTATGTTACAAGCAGGTTCTATCGTATGTTACGACAAATTAGTTGCCGACGGTAAAGATCCAGCATACGCAGGCAAACTTATCCAATACGGTTGGGAAACTATTACTGAAGCATTAAAACAAGGCGGTATCACATTAATGATGGATCGCTTATCAAACAGCGCAAAATTACGTGCATTTGAACTTGCGGAACAAATCAAAGAAAGCCTTGGCTTCTTATATTACAAACACATGGATGACATCATCAGCGGTCACTTCTCAGCAACTATGATGGCTGACTGGGCGAACGGTGATAAAGACTTATTAGCATGGCGTGAAGCAACTGGCAAAACTGCCTTTGAAAATGCACCAAAAGCAGACGGCATCAAAATTTCTGAACAAGAATACTTTGATAACGGCGTATTAATGGTAGCAATGGTGAAAGCGGGTGTTGAATTAGCCTTTGATGCAATGGTAGCAAGCGGTATCTATGAAGAATCAGCTTACTATGAATCACTTCACGAATTACCGTTAATCGCTAACACTATCGCGCGTAAACGCTTATACGAAATGAACGTGGTAATTTCTGATACTGCAGAATATGGTAACTACTTATTCTCTAACGTAGCAACGCCAATTCTTGCTAAAGAAATCATCCCAACCTTACAAAAAGGTGATTTAGGTGAACCAACACCAGCAGTCGCTATCGACAACATCACTTTACGCGACGTAAATGATGCAATCCGTAACCACCCGGTTGAATTAATCGGTCAAGAGTTACGTGGTTATATGACAGATATGAAACGTATCGCAGTTGCAGGTTAATTATTAAATCGGTAAAATTCAAGCCAACTTATTCAATAAGTTGGCTTTTTTATAATCCAAAGGAATTCATATGAAAAATAATAAAATTTTTAACCGCACTTTTAAAGTAAGTTTGGTGGCTGTAACTCTTGGATTGGTAAATTCAGCGCTAGCCGCTGATATTGCTTGTAATAGTGGTGGTGTGAAAATTACTGGGCAAAGTGGAGCTGTGTTGAATCAATGTTCGATTAATCCAACCAGTCCAACAAATGATCCTGAATGGGGTTCTCTATCCGCAGTAACAATGACAAACTCAAGCGGACAATTAAATAATGTTAATGCTTCACTATCTATTCCAGCAAATAGACATCATTCTTTTGCGGTAATGAATATCACTAATTCCACAACTGAAATCAATGGTGGAACCTATAGTATTACTAATCCTAACAATGCAGATGCTAATGGTTATTTATTTGAGTTAAATAATTCAACGGTAACCATGCATAACTCAAAAGTCTTGATGGGTGATAACAACCAAGACTCCATATTAGAGGCATTTGCTCTGAATCAGAAGAGTAAATTAACATTAAACAATGTGAATGTAACATCAAACAATGATAGTTCTATTTTTGTATATGAGGCGGAGAATCAAGCTCGGCCAGAATTGATCGTTAATAATTCCAATGTTTCAATTCCTCAAGGTGGAATCATTGCTTTAAGATCTGGGGTTGGCGAAGTTATCAACAGTCACTTCTCTGCGACCTTTAATAACTCAACAATAAGTGCTTTTGCGCTCACTGGCGCTGAAAGCATTAAGTTAAGTGACACAAAAAGCCTTACAGAAAATATCCAACTAACCTTTAATAATTCTACTGTTTCTGGAGTTACTACTACCGACAGCAATAGCGTGCTCAATTTAAACTTAAATAATAGCAATTGGACAACTAAAGCTTTCACTGATGAAGATGGCGTGGTTCAAACAACAAGCTTAACTAATTTAGATCTTAATAATAGCATAGTAAATTTAGCCAATGATAACTACCAAGGTATCATTATTCGTGGCAACCTCACTGGCTCAGGCACATTCAATCTAAATACCAATATCGCTGAAAACAAAAGCGATAAAATCGTTGTTAAAGGTACTGCTGAAGGTAATCATAAAATTGGTGTAACTAACCAAGGTGCAAATGTTGCTAACGGAAAAGTGACACTTGTAGAAACCAATGGTGGTAATGCAGCGTTTAGCTTAACTAACCCGAATAATCGTGTAGATTTAGGGGCTTACCAATATTTCCTAACAAAAGAAGGAAATAATTGGGTATTAGCAAATTCTAAAAATGCGGTCACCCCAACTTCTCCTGCAGCACCTGTAGCACCAGTTACGCCAAACAAACCAGTGGTGACTCCAAATAAACCTGTAGCAACACCTACTACTCCGGTTCTACCAAGCACTCCATTACTTTCAGACTTAGCAAATGCACAAGTATCTCTTCGCCAAGCACAATTGCTTTTAGTGGAAGATGATTTAAGTGGCATTCATCAACGTCTAGGTGAAGTGAAAAACGGTGAAAAAGGCAATGTGTGGGTTCGCAATGTGAATTCTCGCCAAAAATTAGCCGCACTTTCGACTGGTGAGAGTGAAACTTTAGGCTTTAAACAAAACGTACATAGCTTACAAGTAGGCGCTGATGCAGCTGTAACAGATAACCTCCGTGTTGGTGGATTTGTTGGTCGTAGCCAAGCTAACGTTGATTTCAACGGTCATTATGGTGATGGCAAAGTAAGAAGCAACAGCGTGGGCTTATATGCAGCTTACCTTGCAGATAACGGTATTTATGTAGATAACATCGTGAAATACAGCCGTTTACACGCTAACTCAAATCACACTGAAAAACGCCATTACAACGCTTATACGATTTCGAGTGAATTAGGCAAACGCTTTACTCTTGCGAACGATTGGACAATCACACCGCAAGCACAATTAGCGTGGACACATATTTCATCACAAGAGAATGAAGATAGCTTATCTTCTGTTTATTCTCGAATTGGTTTACGTGTAGCCAAAGGCTTTGCATTAAGTAATGGTTGGAATTTACAACCTTATGCAGAAGTCAATGCGATTACTAGCAAAAACCGTAGCAGCAAAATTCATTACACAAACAGCGCACTTGATGTTGCAAGCAGCCGCGGACGTTTTGAAAGTGCGGTCGGCTTAAATGCTGGATTTGCAAATCATCGTTTTGGTTTAGAAGTAAGCCGTGCTGACGGTAAAAACTTCGATAAACCTTATGCAATTCAAGCAGTTTATCGCTATCAATGGTAATATAAGAGGGCGGAATAAAATCCGCCCTTTTTCTCTTTACTGAATAAATAATATGTCGAAACCTTTCCCTTCCCGCGCATTTACAACCAAACGAACGGCAAACCCCACTCGTTCATTTAAGCCTAAAGCAAAGCCACTTACATTAGAACAGACGATTATCGTTTTATTTAACAAACCGTTTGATGTGCTGACACAATTCACCGATGAAAATGGCCGAGCGACATTAAAAGATTTTATTACCATTCCTAATGTGTATGCGGCAGGGCGATTGGATCGTGATAGCGAAGGGTTACTGATTTTAACGAATAATGGTGAAGTGCAACATCGTTTGGCGGATCCTAAGTTTAAAACAGAAAAAACGTATTTTGTGCAAGTGGAAGGTATTCCTGAAGAAACGGACTTAGACAAACTCCGCAAAGGCGTGGAATTGAAAGATGGAATGACGAAGCCCGCAAAAGTGCGGTTGATTTCAGAACCAGATTTTCTCTGGCCTCGCAATCCACCTGTTCGTGAACGTCAAAGTATTCCAACGAGCTGGTTGGAAATCAAAATTAGTGAAGGACGAAATCGACAAGTGCGTCGAATGACCGCACATATCGGCTTTCCGACATTACGACTCATTCGTTATCAATTGAGCCATTTAACACTTGATGGGTTAGGTAATGGCGAATATCGCCGTTTGAATGAAGAAGAAATACGTGCGTTATTCAAACAACTTCATTTAAATAACGCACATTAAGATTAGAAACGTTGAGCGGGTTGTGCGTTTTCAACTTGCACGAAGAAACCTTTATCATTCAAGATAATGCTGTAATCGGTGACATATTTAACGCTGTTAGTTTCCACTATCGCATTACAGCTGCGAATGCCTTGTTGTGGATAAGATTGCGTTTCACGGGCTTGCGTGATTTGTTTTACTGTCATTTGGGTGTTAGTAGCAGCGCCTTGTTTTTTGAAGGCATCAGATAATACCGCAAAAACTTTTGAATCATTACATCTTGGCACAACGACGGATTTTGTCACAGTATTCGCTGTTTTCTGAGCAACAGTTTCCACTCTATTTTCAGTTACTTTTTCAACGGCTTTTGGTTCCGCTTTCTTCACTTCAGTTTTAACCACTGGAGTTTTTTTAGCCATCACCTTTTCAGGTTTAGCGGATTCTTTAACTGCACTTTGTTTGCTTTTCTCTACAGTCTTTTTATCTTTTACTGCCGCTTGCTTAGTTTTTTCTACTGGCTGTTTGCCTTTCGTTTTTGTCGGCTCTGCTTTAGCGGCTTTATTTGTCGTTTTATTTTTTATTTTTTCTTTTTTTGTTACCGCTTTTTTCGCTTCGACAATTTTAGCTGGCTTTTTCACTTCTGCTTTTTTGGCATCGGCTTTCTTTTTGACTGTTTTGGCTACAGCTTTAGGTGTGGTTGCTTTCTTGGCTTCCACTTTTTTAACTGCCGTTTTCACTGACTTGGTTTGAGTTGATTTTGCCGTATGATTTGGCGATGCAGCAAAGGCCAAAACAGGTAACAAAGCAAAAATCACCGCGAGTAATTTTTTCATCCGTTATTCTCCTTAAACAAAAAGTGCGGTCAAAATTAACCGCACTTTGAAATCATTTATAAATTAAAGATAGTAGTGTTCTACGTAGTTTAATTTATCGTCAAGTTTTAACACTAACGGTTGACCGGTTGGGATTTCAAAATCCATGATTTCCGCATCAGAAATACCGATGATGTGTTTTGCTAATGCACGAAGTGAGTTACCGTGCGCCACCACTAAAACACGTTTACCAGAAAGCATTGCTGGTGCAATTTGATCTTCCCAGAATGGTAATGCACGTTCTAAGGTTAATTTTAAGTTTTCTGCGTTTGGTACAACATCAGATGGGATGTTTGCATAACGACGGTCGTTATGGGCAGAGTTTGGATCTTTCGGGTCTAAATCTGGAGGAGAAATGTCATAAGAACGACGCCAGATATGAACTTGTTCGTCACCGTATTGTTCTGCGGTTGCTTTTTTATCTAAGCCTTGTAATGCACCGTAGTGACGCTCATTTAAACGCCAGTTTTTCACTTGAGGAATCCATAATTGGTGAGATTCTTCTAACACGATGTTACAGGTTTTGATTGCACGAGTTAAAACAGAAGTGAAGGCGATATCAAATTCATAGCCTTTCTCGAACAATTTTTTACCCGCTGCTTTTGCTTCTTCTACGCCGCGCTCGGTTAAATTCACATCACGCCAACCGGTGAATAAATTTTTTGCGTTCCACTCACTGAAACCGTGACGAATGAATACTAATTCCATAAGGATCTCCTAAGTATTAATAAAAAAATGAATGGTTCTGTTATAGCAAAAAATCGTTATGTTTAAAAGTAAAAAGGCGGTATTTACTGATCTTTCGCAAAAAATCGCCTGTAAACTTTTAGCCACTCAAAAATAATGCTAGTATTTAAGCTTTATTCGTCCCTTAATTTCTCTCAAGTTTAGATGTATGCAGCAAAGCAATCGTAGAAAAAAAATCTTATCAAAACTGACCGCACTTTTGGCTTGCGGTCTGCTTGGCTTTTCATCTTTCGCGCAAGGCAACGATCTCAACCAAATTCAAAAACAAATTAAACAACAAGAGTCGAAGATCGCCGAGCAAAAACGTGCACAAGCTAAACTCCAAGCCAGTCTTAAAGATCAAGAAAGCAAAATTAATAGCGTTGTCGGTGAATTACGTGAAACAGAATTAAGTTTGCAAGAAATCCGCAAACAAATGGCGGAAACCGAAAAACAAATCAAGCAATTAGAAAAGCAAGAGCGCGTGCAAAAAGCGAAGCTCGCACAGCAAATAGATGCCATTTATCGCTCAGGTGTCAATCCTTCTACCTTGGAAAGAATGCTTTCGGAAGATGCCAAAAAAGCGGAACGCATGAAAGTGTATTATCAGCACTTAAACCAAGTTCGCATTGATATGATTAACAATCTGAAAGCGACACAAGAGAATTTAGCGAAACAACGCGAAGCGATTTCAGGCCAACAAAAGAATCATCGCGATCAGCTTTCTACGCAAAAGAAACAGCAGCAAGAATTACAAAAAGCGCAACAAGAACGTCAATCTACGTTAAATGAACTCAACAAAAACTTAACGAAAGATCAGAATAAGCTGGAAACGTTGAAAGCGAATGAAAATGCCCTTCGCCAAGAAATTCAACGTGCTGAACAAGCTGCTCGCCAACAAGAACAACGTGAGCGTGAAGCCCTTGCTCAGAAAAAACAAGAGGAAGAAAAACGTACCTCAAAACCTTATCAACCAACTGATCAAGAACGTAAGTTGATTAACAGCACCAGTGGTTTAGGTACGGCTGCACGTCAATACAGTCGTCCAGTTTCTGGCCCGACGTTATATTCCTTTGGTTCAATCCAAGCGGGCGAAGTACGTTGGAAAGGCATGGTTATCGGCGCACCAACGGGTACCGCGGTAAAAGCCATTGCAAGTGGTCGTGTCATTCTAGCGGGTCATCTTAATGGCTATGGTTATATGGTGATTGTGAAACACGGCGACAGCGACTTGAGCTTATATGGTTTCAACCAAGCGGTATTTGTGAAACAAGGTCAGCTGGTGTCTGCGGGACAAACTATCGCACAAGTGGGTAATACGGGAGAGCTCTCTAAACCGGCGCTTTACTTTGGTATCAGCCGTAAAGGCGTGCCTGTAAATCCAGCTGGGTGGATTAAATAATGGCGACATTCTTTCAAAGTGCGGTCAAAAATACGATCATTTTTTCAACCACAC
>OIWS01003545.1_pt1 | contig 10983 bp, 17 predicted proteins | sample 1587611 | NCBI WGS metagenome assembly OIWS01 (sample SAMEA3888919, study PRJEB22519) | human gut metagenome | biome: human gut; feature: human-associated habitat; material: faeces | place: Denmark | collected 2010 | reverse complement strand
CAGGCTGGCGCCCATCAGGTCGCGCTGGGCCTCTCTGGACATCTGACAGGTCGGCATCAGGAACATCAGCGCCTTTTGAATCTGCTTGAGATCGGCGGCGGAAACCCGGCCTGCGTGCAGATGCTCCAGCACATGAATATAGGAATCCTTCAGCACAGCGGATACGGCCGGACGAAGAAAGTAGTTGGAAATCAACCCGCTGATCAAAGCGGCTTCATTATCGGTGTACTGCATGATGCTCCTCCTTTGGACGTTGGCGTCAAACAAACGGGAGTATGATACCACAAGATGCTATGGCTGACTATGCGCGAAGTGACGAAATATACGATGAAAATTTGGCGCAATTCAGACTTGACATCTGCGGAGGGCATAAAAGGCCGTGCGGTTCGATTGAAACCGCACGGCTGCTGTTATTTCAAGCCAAAGATATGGTACATATAATTCTTTCGGGCATCTGCAAAATGGTAGATATAGACCGCGTCAAACTCGACTTTGTAGATGCAGACGTACTGGTCAATGAACAGAGCACGGAAATCGTGTTTACCCATCAGCGTATCATATTTCAATACGCCCAGCTCCGGAAAATCCGCAAGCTGTTCTGTGGCATGAAGGACTTTATCCGCAAACTTTTTCGCGTAAGGCGCACCGACTTCGGTTTTGTAGTATTTCAAAAAGACCAGAAACTCATTCCGCGCCTCATTTAACCACTCAACTCTCACGAAGAACGTCCTCCACATCGGTGCGCAGCTCGCTTGCGGAATATGTTTTTGCGCCGGCGAGTTTATTTTGCTCCCGGCGCAGCATTTCCGCAAAAAGCTCCAGTTCTGCCTGACGTTTTTCCCAAAGCTCGATCGGCAGGAACACCATTTCGCCGTCACCGTTGCGCGTCAGATAGATCGGCTCCTGCTTTTCTGTCGAGAGCTTCACCATGCCATCGTAGTCATTCCGAAGGGCCGTTGCAGATCGAATCATCATATAGCATCCCTCCAAGGATTTATTATGCCTTTATTATAGATGAATTATGTATTTCCGTCAAGGCGCTGCAAGACCGAGAGAGCAGCAGATAAGCAGAGCAGGATTCATGCCCGCAGCAGCCAGCCATAATCCTTGCGGCAATCCAGAATGTAATCCACATAAACCGTATCATCCTGAATCTGATAAAGGATCAAATACCAGTTTGCAACGAACATCTTGTGATATTTGTTTGCCGGCATGAATTCGGCTTCAAAGAATGGATAGCGGTGCGGCAGTTTGGAAAGACTGCGGATCTCGCGGATGAGCTGTGTTTTCTTTTCAGTCGCAGCCTCCTTGCTCACGTTGGCGTGAAACCGGATATGCGATGCAAGCATCCGCTTCGCACGGTCAGAAACGATGACCGTATAGGTCTGTTCTTTTACCATAGCGTCAGACTCCTGCGATCACGCTGTCCAGATACGCATCCAATTCCTCGACGGTGCAGCCGGTTCTGCCTGCAAGCCGGTCTTCTTCAACAGCCAGAAGTTCTTCACGGAGTTTCAGCATTTTCTCCCGGCGATGAAAGGATTCAATATCCATAACGACCAGATCGCCCTCGCCGTTTTTGGTCAGATAGATCGGTTCTGCCGTTTTTCTGCAAAGCTCCGCAATTTCATTGTAGTTCTGGCGAATGGCCGCCGACGGACGAATATTCATACGCTTGCCTCCATATAGCGTTATTTTAATTTCATTATATCCTTATGATGCTATCTTGTCAATCGGTTCATCCAGCACACTCATCCAGCACACCCAGCACATGCAGCACACATGCGCGCAGCCTACAAACTCCAATTCTGTTTCGCCTAAATGCCAGACGGCAGATACTCGACGAATATACTTACTCCAACCATGCGCGGTCTGGAAGCGCAGCAAGCAGACGTTCAAAATACTTTGTGCTGTCTGCCCATTCTCGGAAATCGTCTGCGTCCATTTCATCGTAAGATTTTTCAATGTCTTTGATGATACCCAGCAGCGATGTGTTTTCGTCGCGCAGAATATCAAACGTTGCTTTCAGATAGTCATATTTTTGCCGCAGATCGAAGAATGCCAGCATGACGCCAAATGCCCATCCGATACAGGAGAGCATTTCCGCTTTCGTCAGCCGGCAAAGACGTTTCCCGGCTTCTGTCTGCGCAAGACCTTCTTCATAGCTTGTGAGCGAGAAATAATCTTCCTCTTCGCTGTCGTAGCCAACCAGATTGTATCTGTTACCGATCAGCGCGACGGTCGCATCATCAAAGTCCCGGTAGAAGTCCTCAAAATACAAGAAAGGCGAAATAGAGGTGGCGGGAAGAATAACAATGGACGCTTCATATGCTTATGCGGAATGCCACGACTATTCCCACGATTTATTTATGCATCTAACGTTTTTCTATTATCGAACTGCTCTCAACCCAATCTACAACGGAGGACTGGGAGTACTCCAGCGAATGGACGCCCATAGAAATCCAATCGTACAGTTTTGCGCAATATCCCGGGAAGAGGTTTCAGGGAACTGCTTGTCAAAACTAGGTAACTTTTTGAGGTCTTGCTCAGAAGCAAGTGCCAATGAAAAGAAACAACCAGCCTCAAACAAGACGATGATACGGCTAACAAAAAAGTTGGATCAGACATGCTATTACCTAATAAGAAAGAGAACCTGAGTGCTAGTAGTTGGAGGAAAGGAAATCGTGCGCTGGGCTTGGCAAAGGTGAAATAACAATGGGGCAGCCTCTGAGCGTCACCGCGAGGGAGTTGGAGCGGATGCTGCTGGCGGCTGGCGGTGAAGAATAAACTAAGCGTGCTGCTTTTTAGAAGCAGCACGCTTTCTATATACGAGATGAAAGTATCTTGAAGTTTACATAACTTCAAGCGTGAGCGTTTTCGGTTCAACGACAAGGACGGATTTTCCCTGCTGCTGCGCGTATCGGACGGTTTTTCCGGTTCCGCTGGGGCGGCCGTCCCATACGGCGATGAGAAGGTCTGCGTGGTCGACCATGTAGCGGTTGCGTTTCTCCATGCAGTCTGGTGTGTATCTGGTTTGCAGCAAAACCTCACGGTCGCATTTGGAAAGCACTGCATAATACCGGTCGCGCAGAGGCTCCGGCCACTTCTCTGCCTGCGATTCACAGGGCAGCGCACAGGTGAGCGTGATGCCCGGGTAGGCGGCCTTCAAGCCGAGTACGATCTCAGCGGCATACATATCCGTGCCAAGTGCCATGCCAGAGATAAAGTGCGTCACGTGTTCGGTTTCGATGTATTCGATGATCTTTGTGCGCAGGAGCTTTTTGAGCGCGGTGCAGCGCTCATCCGCTTCGTTGAAGCCGAACGGGAGTTTTTGCGGGCGATGACCGGTAAATGCACAGGTTTTCTCTTTCATATCCTCATGCCTCCTATGTATTAGAGATTGAAACTATATTGCTAATACATAGTATAGCGTGGAAATAGCGAAAAGTCTGTCGAAAAAACAAAAAAGCCTGCGTGTTATCTGCACGCAGGCTCAAATCGGTATCGGATTACCGCGGATTCTCTTTTTCCTGACGGATCATCAGCTCGACCATCTGTAAAATACGCTTCTGCGCCTCCGGAGACAGGGACGCGAGTTCCTTTGACAGTGTGGACGCCTGATAATCTGTGCTATGCTCCACGACATCGCAGAAGATCGCGTCAGCAGAAACCTCCAGCCCGTTGAGAAGAACGATCAGCTTCTCGCAGCGCGGAAACGACATACCGCGTTCGACGGTAGAAATATAATTTGGGGTCAGCCCGGTCTTTTCTGCAAACGCTTCCTGTGAAAGCCCAAGACGCTCCCGGCACTGCTTGATTCGTTTCCCAATTCGCTTATCGATCATGGTGTGTACCTATACCTTTACTATAACGCTGATACTAATTATATGGATGAAAGATATAGGAATACAGAAACGCTAAGATTGAGACTATGCATGAGCGATGTAGTAAATAAGCAAAAGGAAGCCGCCTCCGAAGAATCCCTCGGAGACGGTAAGACTGGTTATGAAAATAGAACGCAGCGTCAGTGGCAGGAACGAAGCAACGCCGTTGTCTTGAGATTGACGCCCATCAGGTCGCGCTGCGCTTCTCGGGACATCCGACAGGTCGGCGTCAGGAATGTCAGTGCCTTTTGAATCTGCTGAAGATCTCCCGCGGAAAGACGGCCTGTATGCAGATGCTCCAGCACATGGGTATAGGAATCCTTCAGCGCCTCGGATACAGCCGGACGAAGAAAATAGGTGGAGATCAGGCCGCCGATCAAAGCAGCTTCGTTGTCAGTGTATTGCATGATGTGCCTCCTCGTCGTGGTGTCAAACAAACGGGAGTATGATACCACAAGATGCTGTAGCTGGCTATGCGCGAAGTGACGAAATAAGCGATAAAAAATCGGCACAATTCGGACTTGACAGATGACCGGGTATAAGAAGACCGTGTGGCTTCCTTGAAACCGCACGGTTACCGCTATTGCATAGCAGAGATATGAAATGTACTTTGTCTGCCTATTCCAACCATGCGCGGTCTGGAAGCGCAGCAAGCAGCCGATCAAAATGCTTTGTGTTGTCTGCCCATTCTCGGAAATCGTCTGCGTCCATTTCATCGTAAGCTATTTCGATGTCTTTGATGATACCCAGCAGCGATGTGTTTCCGTCGCGCAGAATGTCAAACGTTGCTTTCAGATAGTCATATTTTTGCCGCAGATCGAAGAATGCCAGCATGACGCCAAATGCCCATCCGATACAGGAGAGCATTTCCGCTTTCGTCAGCCGGCAAAGACGTTTCCCGGCTTCTGTCTGCGCAAGACCTTCTTCATAGCTTGTGAGCGAGAAATAATCTTCCTCTTCGCTGTCGTAGCCAACCAGATTGTATCTGTTTCCGATCAGCGCGACAGTCGCATCATCAAACTCTCTGTAAAAATCCTCAAAATATTGATTTAAAGCGTGGTTTGCAGCTGATTCGCTTGAGCCGATAGATCTGCAAACGCCATACGAAACTCCCATGCCTCGTCTTCATCGCCGTCTGCCTGCTCGATATAATACCGGATTCCATCGCAAGCCTCAACGATGGATTCAAGCTCCAACATAATTTCCTGTGCGCCCATCGAGGCCAGCGCTGAGCGTTTGTAGCGCAGCGCTCTAGTTCGGTCACTCATGTCTTATCTCCTTTCTTTTGCCGCTATCCCAGATAGGTACAAATAAACCTCTAAACAGTACGACAGGCGCATCATGCTGCCTTTTGCGCCTGCTTCGGTCGAACACACTCCACAGTAAAGCGAACGCGCGAAAAGTATGCCGCGTTTTCTTCCATGTACTTCTGCGCGGCTTTTTCTGTCCTGAATTTCCGTACCGTTGCAACTGTCGGATCGGCTGTGCGGATGGTCATGACGCCGCGCCGCGTCCGCTTTACAAAATATCCGCTCCATGCCTTCAGAATGTAGAACTGTTTGAGCTTATCAAACTTTGACGTTTTGCCGATGCGCGGCGGATGATAGAAATTACGGCAGGAGTCAAACCGGATGTCAACATTTTGCTCTCCGATACAAGATAGTTCTGCCAGAAAGCTATCCGTGGTAGAAACATACGTCGTTTTCCGCGTATGTAGGTCAGTAAGGACAACAGAATTTCCGTATTGACGGTATTCTTCAATGGTGTGCACGTTCTTTAGCCCCGCAAGGAACCATTTCTGGAACTCGCCGGCTTCAAACGCGCAATTTCGGCTCTTGCGCATACCGCCGCAGTTGTCCTGGCTGAAGCCTTCATAGGTTTCCGCGATCTTTTGAATTTCCCCGCTTGTAAAAAGACTTCTCCCCCGATAGGGGCGATTCAGAACAGCCCAGTACCGCTCCGCGACCTCGCGTCCGTTCCGGTTGAATTCATAGGTGTTAGTGGAACCGTGGCAAACGAGCGGAATATATTTGTCCCCAATAGAAATAAATGCTTTATCGTAGTAGATTTCACTGCTCATATTCGTAGACTCCTTTGTTTTGATATATGGATGGGGCGCAGAGATACTCTGCGCCCCGTTACGGATATTATTGAAACTTGCCCCAGCGGGAATCCAGCACACGTTGTATCGTGCGAAAATATCGCTTCAAAATGACACTTCCTGCAATAAGTTTTGGTGTGGCTTGGCAGTGCTTTTTTCAAAACGGCCATGTATCACGCTCGGGAACAAACTCAATGATTGTTCCCGCTGGTATTGGGTCGCACGGTTCGCCCTCATAGGTGTTGCCCTGCTTTGTGCAGATATCGGCTGGCCGACTCCTGCGCGGGTCAACATCGACATAGAGCTGTCCGTCACACGCATATACGGGACGTTCCCAGCTATCGCGTCCAAGGTACTCCAGCCGCAGCTTCGGCGTGGCGCAATGCTCCTCACAGCTCGTGGGAGCGACGGCATGCATTGCATTGTTGGCGGTTGTCTGTTCTTTGGGTGTCAATGATTTGCCCATCTCAGCATCCTCCGTTTCTTATAATCATTGTTCGTATTTCCTTTCAATGCTGCGCATCAGGTTCAAAACGTCCGCTGCGAACGGATATTCTCCCGTGTTGTCCCGCACAGCTTCTGACAAAAAGCTCTGCAGTTCGCGCCAGCACTCCATATAGAACAGCAGTTCCTCCTCACGTTTATGGCCATTGTTCTTTTCCATCATACGCCACTTCTCAGGTGCGGCGGCAATCGCCCACACCGTTAATGGACCGTAGCTGCCCATCATGTCCTCAATAGCCTCCTGCGTTCCGCAGGTGTCACATATGTAGATAGTTGCTCGGCGGCTGAGCGCGTTTCGTGTAACGCTCTCGGTATCCATCGACATTTTTCCGCAGCGAGGGCAGGCAAAGCGCCCGTCCTGCTGCTTTTTTGCAAAGCGATCAATCAGCGCTTTGACTTCATTCTCATTCATTCCAGATGTTCCTTTCTGTATGCCCAATACCGCCGAGACAGTGGATGGTTTTGGCCACTTCCTGAATGTACTCTGCTGCCAGCGGTTTGGAGTCCGCGTTGACCGGCGAGGTGCCCAGATACCTAGATTGCCACTGCTCATAGGGCAGCGGGGAAATGTTCCCGTCGCCCAAATGGTCAAAGGCGAATCTGGCAAGATATACGAGATAGGCTTCTTTCGGGTCAGCCGCGTCAGCATCGGCAATGGCGGCGTCCGTGATAAAGATGCCGCTTTGCGCAAGCCAACCGGATTCCTTTTCCAGATAGGCGATCGGTCCATCGTCTATTTTTTCAAAAGCGAGATCATCGTCTATTTCCAGATATGCAAGGATCGTGCGTTTCATTTCAGCGTCCCTTCATCCTGCGAGCAGCGCCTCAAATTCTTCCTCTGTGAGCGTCGGGACGCCGAGCTGCTGCGCTTTTGTCAGCTTGCTCCCGGCTTTTTCACCGACGATCAGATAGTTTGTCTTTTTTGTCACAGAGGATGCCGGAATCGCGCCGATCTCCAGAAGCTTATTCTGGATGCCGTCGCGCGTATAATGCTCCAGCTTGCCGGTCGCCACAACGATTTTGCCGTACAGCGGGGATTCTTTCGTAATACTCATAGGTGTCGTCTCCTTTGCGAATTGAATTTTTTCCAACAGCGGACGCCAGAGCTTTGCTTCTTCTGCGTCTGCGTACCATGTGTAAATGTTCTCCTGCATCACAGCGCCGAAATCGGGCAGCTGCGTGAAATCAAAGCCCTTTTGAATGGCGGCTTCAAACGCCTCCCATGAACCGGCGAAGCAGCGCTCAAGCGCCCGACCGGCATGACGGCCGACGGTTGGAATACCGAGCCCGGCAATGAATTTTGCCAGCGTGCAGGTGCGGCTTTTCTCAATGGCCGCTTGCAGCCGCTCGAAAGACTTTTCACCGAAGCCATCCGTTTGAAGGATCGCGTCGCGATGCTGCTCCAGTTCATACAAATCTGCAAACGTATGAATCCATCCATGACCGATCAGCTTTTCTAGCGTCGTCTCCGACAGACCTTCAATATTCATCCGGCTTTTATCGCAGAAGTGGACGAATTTTTGTACCAGCTTTGCTGTGCAGCTTCGATTCCAGCAGAAAAGCTGATGCGTGCCGCCAGCTGTTTCCCCAACCTCCAGCGCTGCGCCGCAGCAGGGGCAGGACATGGAAAGCCGGTATGTACCGCTCTTTGTCAAATTGTCCGCGATTTGCGGAATGATCATATTCGCGCGGTATACCCGAACCGTATCACCGGAACCCAGCTGAAGCGCACGGAAGTTGTCCAGATTGTGCAGGTAGGCGCGGCTGACCGTTGCGCCATCCATGCTGACGGGATCGAACCGCGCAGTCAGGCTGACCATTCCGGTGCGCGTCGTTGCAAGCTCCACGCTTCGGAATGTAGTTTCATACAGCTTATCTGCCCATTTGAGCGCGATTAGGCGGTTTTCATGGTGCCCGGTAGCGCCGAGACTTTTGCCATACGCAAGATCGTCATATTCCATAATTAGACCGTCGACAGGGTATTCGAATTTGGCCGGCTGCATACTGGAAATAGCAAGCTCTAGATCATGGGCGGTGCTTGAAGACGGCAGATACAGATATGGAACCACGCTGAACCCGCAGCGAGCCAAAAGCTGCTGCTGTGCCCGCTTGCTGCCAGATTCCAGGCTGTCGTTGACCAGATCAAACGCCCAGAATTCCAGCCTCCGCTTTTTTGCCTCCGAAGCATCGAGCTTTCGCACGCTCCCGGCGGCAAGATTTCGGGGATGGCTGTAGGCGTCGTCCAGTTCTGCGTTGATGGCGTCGAAGTTTTTCCATGAAATAACGCCCTCTCCGCGAACTTCAAAGGATTCCAGAATGGGGATGGTCAGCGGCACATTGAGAAAGGTTTTTACTGTATGGGTCACGTCTTCCCCGATGATCCCGTCGCGGCCGCGTGTAATGGCCTGCGTGAGACGCCCGTTTGCATATCGGAGGACAAGCGTGAGACCATCCATCTTCCACGAAAGCAGCACATCCCGACCGGATGCGAAACGCTTCAGGTCTTCCAGAGATTTTGTCTTTGCGGCAGAAAGCATAGGCTTCGTGTGCCGAACCTCTGCCAGTGTCTCTAATATTTCACCGGCAACATGCTGTGTGGGCGAATTGGACAGGATCACACCGCTATCCTCCTCCAGCGCGACCAGATCGTCCATCAGACGGTCATATTCCAGATCGCTCATGATTGGCGCGTCATGCTTATAGTAGGCGGTATCCGCTTGCCGGATCTGCCGGATCAGCTGCTGCATTCGTTCATAGATCGGTTCGTTCATTCGTTATGGTTCACTCCTTGTATCGTATATTGTTTCCTTCTCATGCTGCGTCTTTTTTTGCATTATGGACTGCTAAAATCAGATCCCGCATACAGCCAAAGAATTTCTGTGAGCATGGACTCTTTTTCGCGCGATAGTAGGTAACGGAGCCGCAGAAGTCCTCTTGAACGGTTGCGCTTGCCAACCGCTCTTTGATCCATCCCTGTGTGCGGAGCGGCACTTCAATGTGATATTCGCGCATCAAATACAGAATCAACGAGGTTTCTATAAATGAGCCATCGTCTTTGTAATAGCAAAGCGTATCGTTTTTCAATGTGCCGCCGCTGCGGATGATTTGCAGCGCGGCGCCGACAGCTTTTTCTTTTTCTGTATTGACAGACTGCTGGTACACACGATCCTGCTCGGCAATCTGTGCCTGCCGGATTTCATCCTCCTGCTGTTTATTTGCCTGATAGATTTTGGAAAGCTGTATGCAGTGGTCAAGCTCATCCGCCATCAATGCGCCGATATAATCCGGGAAGGTTTTGCCTTCGCTTTCCTTGCTGGCGGTATACCGCATAAGATGCTCATTGAGGATACCGTGGATATAGTCTGCCTGCCGGGGCGATTCTTTGCCCAGATGGTAGATCACAGTTCTCTCGATTGCGACAGCTTCCTCAATAGCGCTCTTTTGCAGACTGTCAAAATACGTTCTCCGATGTTCTGCACCGCCATACAGTTCCCGCATAGCCGGCAAATACCCACAATGTTCGGTCAGAAAATATTCTGTCATGCCAAGCGGTGCGAGGTATCCGTGGATCTCAACGTATAGCAGGTAGCGGTCAGATTCTACGCGGGGATAGTCTATATCTGGCGTCCCTGCTTTTGTCCAAAGGCGATAGCGGTGCTCCCCATCGGAAACATCATAGAGGTGGACCGCGCGGATTCTGCGGCCGCCACAGTTAAACGTGCCGTTACAAAATAGCGGCATCATCAGCTTTGCATCAGACATCCGGCACCCCTCCATTCGTAATGCAGCATGCAGGAACAGAGATGTCCACATCAATTACTATCAGATACTCCTCGGTGAGATGTTCGTAGCGCCAGCTTGCGTGTAAAAAATGCTGTAAAAGTGCACGGGAAAACTCCATGCTGAATGAGCGTGTCCGGTCGGAATCATCCGGGATCAGATCCGGAAAGTCTGTCGTGGCTGCGGAAAGCGCATCCAGCAGACTGTGAAGCTCCGGGATGGAGAACCTTCCGTTTATCGACGCAACGCACCAGTAGTCGTAGTCTTCTACCATGTGGCACAGCTGAATCGGACGCTGCAGCAGCGTTGTCAAGTGCTTCGAAAGAATGGATGTGCAATCGTCCCAGCGCAGGAGAATTGCACCGGTAATTCTGGATCGATTCATATAGAACCTCCTTTTTGGCCCAACTGCTCCCACAGAAATGCAAGCAGCTGGCGATTGTTGCTTTCAAACTGCTCCTGAAAGGGCTTGCTCAGGTCATAATTCCAGTAGCGGTAAAACAGAAACTGGAACAGCAAATGCTCGATCTGCGCAGGCGTCATTTGCCGGAGCAGCTTGCCATACTGCCGAATCGCTGCGTAATCGGCTTTCACAAAGCGGCGGGCGTCTTTGGGGAAATATTCATAGAACCAGTCGCTGACTCGGATGCGGCCTTTGCCGAAGTGACCGGGGTAATCCGTGCAGAGAAAATACTCGAAGTCCTTACCGCGCCG
>OIWS01003536.1_pt1 | contig 10999 bp, 8 predicted proteins | sample 1587611 | NCBI WGS metagenome assembly OIWS01 (sample SAMEA3888919, study PRJEB22519) | human gut metagenome | biome: human gut; feature: human-associated habitat; material: faeces | place: Denmark | collected 2010 | reverse complement strand
TGAAAGAATTGACAAAGGAACAGTGTGAAAAGGATCAGATCGAGATTCTTGAGATGAAATGTGATGTGGATCATGTATATTTATATGTAAGAGCATATCCACAGACAACAATAACAAGGATCATGGGGAGCATCAGAGAGTACACATCAAAAATATTAAGAAAGGAATTTAAAGAACTATCAAAAATGAGTTCTCTTTGGACTAGATCTTATTTTGTTAGCACAGAAGATTTTATTAGTCTGGATACGATCAAATGGTATGTTGAGCAGCAAAAAACTAGAGGGTAAGTAAAATTGGAGGTAGATTATGAGTAAGGTAAAAAAAGGAAAACGAGTGGCAGCAGCTGCGATGGCTGTTGCGTTATCTATGGCTACGGTAACGACTGGTGTGTTGCCGAACACAGAAGTTCATGTTCATGCAGAAGAGTCGGATAGAACGTGGACTAAATTGGCTGATTCTAGCGTAGATGGTTTTTATTATAGGGAAGATCAGCATGGAAATATCGAGTGTGTAACGGATAAAACCTATGTATACACATCATATGATCAAATGGTTAAAGAAATTGCTTCTATGGCAAAAAGAATCTTTCTTGAAAATAAATATGCAAGGTATGATCTTGATATTCCAGTTGAAATAAAATCGGATCATACGATTGAAGATATTGAGAATGGAAAATGTGATAAAGATATTCATAATGAAATTTATAAAGATACAGGGAAGCCAAATGAAGGGCATACAATGTCTGCATTTACTGTTGGAGGAGGCAATCTGCTGGCAGAGAATCGTTCAGATGGGATAAAATATTCAGATGGTGAATATAAAGGATACTATTCTGGAAGTGGCGGATATGGAGATAGACGGGATAGATATCAAGAAGCGACAAAAAAATTAGATGAAGTTATTAAATCATTGAATCTTGATGGGAAATCGGATAAATTTAAAGCAGTTACAAACTGGATTGTTTCAAATGTGCGATATGATGAAGATAACGAAACAAAATACCAACACGATTTAACCGGAGCCGTTTTAGATGGATTGGCAGTTTGTGATGGGTATGCAGGGACTTTTTATTATATGGCAAATGCTGTAGGTTTAAATGCTTTGTTTGAAGATGGCATAACAAACAGTAATAGAATTCGACATGCTTGGAATCTGGTCGAGATTGATGGAACATACTATTATACAGATCCTACAAATGCATATTTTAAAGAGGATGGAGAACCTGGGAAAGAACTGCTGCCGGGTCAAAAATATTTATTCAGTCTTTATACTCCAGATGATACTACAATTGAAGATACCTACAAAAATATCTCAGAGGATGACTATTTGAAAGAACATTCTGTATGTAAAGGAAATCACAATCTTCGAGAGAATGGAGGAAAATCTGCTCAATGTACAACACCTGCTACAATACATTATGAATGTACAAACCCTGGCTGCCTATATGAATACGATGTAGAATCATCCCCAGCTTTAGGACATGCATGGGATGAAGGCAAGATCACACAGGAACAATCCTGTGATAATCCAGAAATTACAACATATACATGTACCAGAAGTAATTGTAGAAAGAAGAAACAGGTAGAAACCAAACCCGCACTTGGTCATACATGGGATGAAGGGAAGATTACAAAAGAAGCAACCTGTTCCGAAACAGGAGTTAAGACTTATACATGTAGTCGCTGTGGTGGAACAAAGACCGAAGAGATCCCAAAAACAAAACATGACTATGAAGAGCATGTAGTAAAAGCTCCTACTTGCACAGAAAAAGGTGTTAGCTATTATGTATGTAAAAACTGTGGACTTACAACATCAAGACGACAGACACCTGCGACCGGTCATATCCACACAGAAGTACGGAATCAGAAAGATGCAACTTACAAAGAAGAAGGGTACTCCGGAGACACTTACTGTAAAGATTGTGGTAAAAAGCTGGAAACAGGAACCGTGATCCCAAAATTGGTAGAGAAAGAACATGATTACGGCGAATGGGTTCTTGATCAGGCGCCAACGTGCAAAAAATACGGAGCAAGACACAGAATCTGCAAGAACTGCGGAGATCGAGAAGTCGATGTGCTTGATAAGGTCGATCATACATGGGAACTTGTCTCAACAACACCTGCTACATGTACCATTGGAGAAATCCAACATTATAAGTGCAGCGTTTGTGGAGAGACAAAAGATGTGACATTAAGTAATCCATTAGGAGAACATTCCTGGGATAACGGAAAGGTTACAAAAGAAGCTACCTGCACGGAAGATGGAGAAAAGACTTATACCTGTACTGTCTGCAATACGACAAAAACGGAAGTCATTCCTGCTACCGGACATCAGCACAAAGAAGTAAGAAACGCAAAGAAAGCTACATGTACCGAAGATGGCTATACAGGAGATACTTATTGTAAGGACTGCGGAGCGAAACTGGAATCTGGAACCGTGATCAACAAATTAGGTCATACATGGGATAATGGTGTTATTACTAAAGAAGCTACAGAAACAGAAGAGGGTATCAAAACTTATACCTGTAAGACATGTGGTGAAACAAAAACAGAAGCTATAGAAGCATTAGGCCATAAAATGGGAGCATACCATGTTACTAAAGAAGCAACATGTACAGAAGAAGGTGTAGAAACATCAGAATGTGAAAGATGCGACCATAAAGAAACAAAGGCGATAGCTAAAAAGGCACATACTCCAGGAGAGGCTAAGGTAGAAAAAGAGCCTACATGTACAGAAGCTGGCAAGAAGGTAACAAGATGTACAGTATGTGGAGTAGTTCTTGAAGAAGAAGTTATAGAAGCAACAGGACACACATATGATGACGGAGTAGTTACTAAAAAGGCAACATGTACAGAGGCTGGAGTCAAGACATACACATGTACAAAGTGTCATGATACAAAGACAGAAGCTATAGAAGCACTTGGACATGATTATGGTGAAGCTAAGATAACAACAGAACCAACATGTACTAAAGATGGTGTTAAGTCATATATCTGTAAAAGATGTGGTGATGTTAAGACAGAAGTTTTACCAGCAACAGGACACATATATGATGAAGGTAAGATAACTAAAGAGCCTACAGAAACAGAGGAAGGCATGCTTGTAAGAACATGTACAAGATGTGGCGAAACTGAAACTATAGCACTTCCAAAGCTTGATAAGAACAAAGTTAAGCTTGAAACATCAGAAGGCAGTGAGTTTACTGGTGTTATAACAGCAGGAAAAGACAATAATGTTATATTATCAGTTATTGGTATGAATTATGCCGTTCCTAATGGTGGAGATGTAAGATATGTACCAGTAAGATGGAGCTTTGCAGCAGCAAATCAGGAAATTAAGTGGAATAATATTACAGATAGTAATTATAGTATAAGCTTATATTCAGCAGAAGCTGGTGATTATAAGCTTGTAGTTGAATACAAGAGAGAAATGTATAAGACACTGGCAGATGGAACAAAGGGATGGGTTGCGTCTGATTCTGCATTAGCAGCTTCAACTTATGTTGCTGAGACAACATTAAAGGTGGAAGAAAAACAGTCATCTGATGACACTAAGGAAGATGTTAAGCCAGAGGATACAACAAAGGATGATAACAATAACAATGATAGTGAAGTAACAGAAGGTGTTAAAACTGGTGATATGTCAGTTAACATTGCAGTACTTATGCTTATGCTTATGCTTATGTCAGGTACAGCTGTTATATACACTGGAAAGTCAGGAAAGGCTAGATAACAGCTTACATAGCAGACAGGAGGCAATTTTATGATGAATAAAACTTCTAAAGCATTAAAAAAACTGTTATGTGCGGCACTTATTACAGGTATTGTGCTTACAGGGTTTCCAGCAACCCTGTGGCATAGTGCCTATGGTAATATAACACATGCAGAAGCAGCAGAAACAACAGAAGAACAGTGGAAAACAGATATAAAGAATGCCCTGGATAAAGTAACAGAGTTTGATGATGATAAATATGCAGGTAAAAGCATATATCTTGTGGACTTAAGTAAATACAACATACCAAAGGCTGATATAGATATTGTTAATAAATACCTGACAGGACTTAAAGATACAGCTGATTATTACTGGGTTAATAATATAATGGCTGATCCTTATGGCACAGCTTATGTAAAGTATGTGTTTTACAGTGTTAAATCGGAATATATAGATTCGGCTTCAAAGAATATTGATAAAGCAAAAGCAAAAACAGACTATGAAACCTTCCATAAAAGACTTGAGAATGGTGAGCAGTTTGTCATGGTGAAAGAAAGAGTTCAGGCAGCTATAGATAATAAACTTCATATAGAATACTATCAGAATGAAAAGGCATATTACTGGACAGGCTTTTATGTAACAGACCTTGGTATTCCATACAGTAAGATGGGAGAACTGCTTGAGTATCTTAATGGTACAGTAATTAATGATGAGAGCTGTTCATGGTGTACATATACTTTACAATATGATACTAATATGCAGTATATTACATATGTACAGTTAGATGCTAATGAGGCAGTTGTTGATAAGAATTCTATTGAAACAAATGAAACAACAGGTGTTCCTGTCAGAGCAAAGATAGATAAGGCAAAGGTTACGTCTGTTTATAAGGATATAAAGAACAGAATATCTTCGCTTACATATGCAATAACAGACGATATGAGTGATGTTGAAAAGGTCCTTTTAGTGCATGACTGGATAGCAAGAGAGCTGGATTATGATTATGACAATTATCAGAAAAATTCAATACCTGACACAAGCTATTCGGCATATGGAGCACTTACAACAGGTAAAGCAGTGTGCAGTGGATATGCAAGGCTTGCTAATATCCTTCTTAACGGAATAGGTATAAGAACACAGTCTATAACCTCTTCAGCTATGAATCATGAGTGGAATGCAGTATATCTTAATGGACATTATTATCATATGGATATAACATGGGATGACTGGGGTAAAGATGAAAATTATGAGGGAACTGTATATCATGAGTATTTTCTTTACAATGATACTGATTTTAAAAATGTGGGAGATACCAAGCATCATGACTGGATAGGTGTTGTATGTGATGGAACTGACAGTTTTGCTGATATGATATTCAGAAATAAGAATAGCTATATTAACACTATTGCATACAGCTATTATAATAGTTACTGGTACTACATCAATAAAGGAAGCTTGTATAAGTCACATATAGACGGAAGTTCTTTAAGTGTGGTTGATGATACTGTAAAAGTAACAGATATGTTTGTATATGGCAATAATATATACTATGCAACATATAGCAGTGAAGCTGACAGTGATGTTCCTTCAGCTTTCTCAACAAGAGTATGGAAAGTAAATGCTGATAATGGAACAAAGTCATTATATCTGAATCTTTCCGATAATGCAGATTATCAGGATGGCATTCAGGAAATGTGTATAAAGAATGGCGTTCTTAAGATAGATGGAAATACATCATCTGTTAAAAAAGAATTAGTTCTTGTTGAAGAAAGTATAAAATATGGCGATATTAATGGTAATGGTAAGATAGACAGCACCGATGCAGTCGCTATAAAGAAGTATCTTGCAGGATACAGTGATACTATAAATAAAAAAGCAGCAGATGTTACAGGAGATGGTAAGATAGATGTTAATGATGCAATAAGATTATTAAAATATCTTGCAGGATATGATGTTACACTTGGTGCAGCATAATGCTAATCAGGCTGTGATTCTGGCAAAAGTCAGAATCATGGCCTTTTTTATGCATGTCTTGGATTTTAAACTTTTGTTAAAGAAGATTATCATGGATGATTACTAAGAATGTGATTGTTATTGGTAAAAAAAGGGTGTATAATGTAGCAACGAATAACAATTAGGAGAAAGAAATATGAATAAGCAGGAAGCAATAAGTATTTTAAAGGAGCATAATCAGGAGCATGTTGTTAAAAGATTAGAGGCATTAGGAGATGATGCAGCTAAAAAGCTTATATCACAGGTTGCCATGATTGACTGGAAGGTAGTAGAGAGCATTAAGGATAAGGCAGAGGATAAAGGAGAGGCTAAGAAGATTGAGCCATTAGCTGCAGTAGAGATTAACGATATAAAGAATAATAAGGAAAAGTATACTGCAAAAGGTGTAGAGGCTATAAAAAATGGCAAGGTACTGCTGGGCGCTGCCGTATACAAGGTAGCCGTACCCATTGAATGGATCGATTGTTCGCGGGTTCTGCACCAGCGAAAGTGCCGCCGGAACCAGCAGCGCACAGCCCATGCAGCAGCCCAGCACCGTCTGGAACGCCAGCGCCCCAAACAGGCGCAGGTTCAGCTTGTACCGGCCGCCCGCCACCATGCAGACAAAATAAATCATCAAAAACACGGCCTGCCCGGCAAAAAAGAAATAGTTGTTGAGCAGGTTGACCGCAACCCAAAGCGGGAATGCACCGTGCCTGCGGTCCAGCACGGCGTCATCCAGCGCTTTGAGCATGTAGGGAAACAGCGCTACAACGTCCAAAAAGTGGTTAAAGAACACGTTGTACACCGTAAAGCCGGAGAAGGCATACAGCACCGCACCCAGCACGGCGTAGTCGATGTTTTTGACGTAGCGGCGCAGATACAGATATGCACCGCCACCCGCCACGGCAAACTTGAGCACCAGCAGCGGCACCATCAGGTAGGGCAGCCACTGCTGCGGGAAGATCAGCGAGAACCAGAAAAACGGCGAGCCGTACAGGTAGAACGAATAGGCGTTCATGGCACCGCTGCCCAGGTCAGTGGCCCAGGAGAACGTATTGGACGCCGCCCCGGCCAACGGGCTGTCCGGGTAGCCCAGCCCCTTGACAAAGCCGTTCATATACCGGTAAAAGCTGATCTGCTGGCTGTTGAAATCGCCGGCATAGTGGAAAAAGCCGCCGTCCAGAATGTAGAACGGCAGGAAGAACAACGCCGCCGTCAGGGCGCACAGCCCCACTGTCAGCCAGAAGCGGTCACGCTGACGCCCCGGCAGGCGGAGACGGCGAGAAGTGAGAGAATCCATGGTAAGGGCCTTCTTTCTTTACGGGAACGGGATTTCCCGGTTATCATCTGCATCCGCAGCTCTCCGCTGCTGGTCGAACACGGCCTCGATGAGGGTGTCGATGTCTTCCAGATGGCTCAGCTCGCAGCAGTACCGCCGCAGGGCCGAAGCACCTTTCAGGCCTTTCATATAGTGCATGGTCTGGGCCCGGGCCTGGGGCATGGCGACAAATTCACCTTTCTGCTCCACCATCTCTTCCACCTGGCGGCGGAGGGCGTTCATCCGGGCCTGTAAATTCGGCTCCTTGGGGGCGGGCAGCCCCTCGATGGCCGCGTTCACCCGCTCAAACAGCCAGGGGTCGCCCAGCGCCGCCCGGGCGATCATCACACCGTCGCAGCCGGTCTCCCGCATCATGGTCAGGGCGTCTTCCGCCGTGTGGATGTCGCCGTTGCCCAGCACCGGGATGTGGACGGCCTCTTTCACTTTCCGGACAATGCTCCGATCGATGCCCGGGGTATACATCTGCTCCCGGGTCCGGGCATGGACAGCCACCAGCACCGCCCCCGCCTGCTCGCAGGCTTTGGCGCACTCCACGGCCGTGATGTGGTCGGCATCCCAGCCCTTGCGCATCTTGACCGTGACGGGGCGGGAGGTGTTTTGCACCACCTGCTCCACGATCCTGCCGCAGACGTCCGGGTCCAGCATCAGTTTGCTGCCCGCGCCGCCGGACACGATCTTGGGGGCCGGACAGCCCATGTTGATGTCCAGGAAATCGAATTGGTACTGCTCAATGGCCGCCGCGGCCTGCCCCATGATCTCGGGCACCTCGCCAAAGATCTGCACGCCGTAGGGGGCCCCGTTGGGCTCCGCCTTGAGCAGGCTGACCGTTTTGTGGTCGCCGTACACCAGCGCCCGGCTGGACACCATCTCGCTGACGGTAAAGCCCGCGCCGTGCTCTGCCATCAGGCGGCGGCAGGGGGCATCCGTGAAGCCCGCCATGGGGCCGAACACTGCCTTGTGGGGCAGCGTGATATTGCCAAGTTTCAAAGGTTCCATTGTCTTCCTCGTATTTCAAATTGATTTGCTGCAGGTTGCGCTGCATCCTATTGTATCATATTTTTTTGCCTTATGGTATACTTGCTGCAGGAGGAGCGGCGGGCCGTGCCAAAATTCCCGCCGCAAAAGAGAGCTATGGAATATCGCAGCTGGAAAAACGCCCCGGTCCGCACCTCGCTGCTGGGCTATGGGTGTATGCGCTTTCCCACCACACCGGAGGGCAGGATCGACGAGCCCAGGGCCGAAGCCCTGCTCAACGCCGCCCGGGACGCAGGCGTCAACTACTTTGACACCGCCTACCCCTACCATGGCGGTGAGAGCGAGCCCTTTGTAGGCCGGGTCATTGCCAAATGGCCCCGGGAAAGTTTTTACCTGGCCACCAAATTGCCCCTGTGGCAGTGCAAGAGCCTGGACGAGGCCAAGCGCATCTTTGCCGACCAGCAAAAGCGGCTGGGCGTGGACTATTTTGATTTTTACCTGATGCACTCCCTGCACAAGGCCCGCTACGACGAGGCCAAGGCCCTGGGCATCGTGGACTGGCTCTGGGAGCAGAAAGCCGCCGGCACCATCCGCAGCCTGGGCTTCTCCTGCCACGATCATTCGGCGGGCTTTGAGCACATCCTGCGGGATCAGCCCTGGGATTTCTGCCAGCTGCAATACAACTATCTGGACACGGATGACCGCGCCGAGGAGATCTCCGGTGACCGCGGCTACCAGCTGACCGAGGAACTGGGCGTCCCCCTCATCATCATGGAGCCCATCAAGGGCGGCACCCTGGCCACCCTGCCCCCGGACGTCGAAGCCCCCCTCAAGGCCCTGCGCCCGGAGGCCAGCGCCGCTTCCTGGGCACTGCGCTGGGTGGGCAGCCACCAGAATGTCCATGTCATCCTTTCCGGCATGAGCGCGGAAGACCAGCTGGAAGATAATCTCAAAACGTTTGAGCATTTTGAGCCGCTTTCCACCGAAGAGACGCAGGCCGTGGAAAAGACCGCTGCCATCCTGCACAGCCGGATCAAGATCGGCTGCACCGGCTGCCGCTACTGTATGCCCTGCCCCATGGGCGTGGACATCCCGGACAACTTCAGCATCTGGAACAAACTTTCCATGTTCGGCCAGAAAGACGCCATCAAAAAGCAGTGGGCGGCCCACTTCCCGGACGCCGAAAAAGCCAGCCACTGCGCGCGCTGCGGCAAGTGTGAGGGCGTCTGCCCCCAGAAACTGCCCATCCGCGCCTCGCTGGCCCAGCTGCAGCAAGAGCTGGACGCGCTCTGATTTTTGCCCCAGATTTTTGCCCCATACGAAAAGAACGCCTGACTTATGCCGTCAGGCGTCCTTTTTTGCTTACTTCCAGTTACCACAGCCGGATGACCTTGATCACACCCTCGGCTTTGTCACGGGCGATCTCCAGGTGCTTCTGCAAAGCATCGGCGGCGGTGTTCCAGTCGCCCTTGGTAGCGGCATCCAGAATTTCCAGATGCTCTTCACAGGTCTGCTCCCGGTTGATCATGCTCACCTTGCCGGTCATGATGCGGAAACGGGTGTTCAGGCCGGTGATGCGGTCGTAGGCCGAGCGCAGATACTTGTTGGGCAGGGTGCTCATCAGCAGCTCGTGGAAATCATCGTCCGCTTTGCAGAAATCATCAATGCGGTCCGGGTTATGCATCAACTCGGTAAACGCGGCCAGCTCCTCCTGCGGGATCTCGCTGCCATAAGTACGCAGGGCATAGGGCTCCACCAGCAGACGCATCTCAAACATGCTGTGCACGTCTTCTTCGGTGATCCCGGACACCATCAGGCCCTTTTTGGGCAGGATGGTGATGAGGCCCTCCTGCTCCAGCCGGCCCAGCGCGTCCCGCATGGGGGTGCGGCTGATGTTGCCCATCTCGGCGCAGAGCTTCTGCTCGTTGAGAAACTCGTTGGGACGGTACTCGCAGTTCAGGATTTTGGTTTTCAGGTACTGGTACGCCTGAAGTTTCAAGCTCAGCTTTGCCTGGGATTCCATCTCTTTCATCTTCTTCTCCTATATCTCCGGGGATCTTTCAAGCAAAAATACCCCGCCCACCCACAACGTTCCAACAGGAAGCAGCGCTCTGGGTACGGCAGGTTGTATCCCTGAAACAATCCAACGAATCTGTTCTTCTTATTATCACACAAGGTGTCATTTATTACAAGACTTTTCGCAAAACTTTGGTGCGTTTTCCGTTTTGACCAGATATATTGTCTCTGTTTTGAGTATTTTGACAAGCGTTTTTGTGCTTGTCACCAGTTTCGCGCTCTTGTTTTGCATCCATGTGTAAATTGTGGTACACTACCCGGTAGAAAGAAGGTTTTTGCATGGCACGAAGCGACGGCTACAACACCAAAACACGCCAGCTCATCCTGGATTATCTCATCAATAACCGCCAGCACGCAGTCAGCGCGTCCAACATTCTGGCCCACCTGGAAGAGCAGGGCGCGGCCCCCAACCCCACCACGGTCTACCGCTATCTGGATAAACTGGCCGGGGAGCAGCGGGTAATGAAATACGTGGCGGACAAGGGCGAAAAAGCCGTGTTCCAGTATGTGGACGAAGGCCGCCACTGCCGGGAGCACCTGCACCTTAAGTGCGTGCGGTGCGGCCGCATCTACCACCTGGACTGCCATTTCATGGATGAAGTGCGGGGCCACCTGATGGCGGAGCACGGCTTTACCCTGCAGTGCGAGGGCAGCGTTTTGTACGGTTTGTGCCGCAGCTGCGCCGCAAAGGAAGCCGAAACCGTTCACCCTGCACAAACCGAAAAAAATTGTGAATCCCCGATTGACACGGCAGAAAAGCCGTGATACAATTCGGTCAAGAAAAAGCGTTGACCGGGAAAAGTAAGGTCCACGCGGCCCTCTTCCAGAGAGCGCGGGCAGGTGCAAGCCGCGCAGAGAGCCGGACCTGAACGAACCCCCGTGAGCTTCCCCCTGAACCCGCCT